>Ga0105048_10003401_pt1 | contig 26062 bp, 17 predicted proteins | sample MAT05_FD_78382 | JGI IMG/M metagenome (GOLD analysis project Ga0105048, IMG submission 78382) | Freshwater microbial communities from Lake Fryxell liftoff mats and glacier meltwater in Antarctica - MAT-05 | ecosystem: Environmental > Aquatic > Freshwater > Ice > Liftoff microbial mat | place...
ACGGTCACGGTCACGGTCACGGTCACGGTCACGGTCACGGTCACGGTCACGGTCACGGTCACGGTCACGGTCACGGTCACGGTGGTCGCAAGCCCGGGTCGCCCACCTGCGATCCAGATCGCGCTCGCGCGCAAGGCTGTGCCTCGCCGATTGCGCAACGCCGCGGCCAGTGATGCCGTGGCGTCATGAAGCTGACCTTCCTGTGTGCGATCGTGGCGGCGATGACCCTGGGTGGTTGTCAGGTCCAGCCGCCGGTGAACCCCAGCCTCGAAGTGCCGACCGACGGCGCCCAGGTGTGCGCGAACCACTGCCAGACCATGGGCCTCCAGCTGGCGTCGGTGGTGCTCATGGGCAACCAGATGGGCTGCGTGTGCGCGCCCGCGAGCCAGGTCGGGCCCGGCCTGAGCGTGGCGACCGATAGCGGCGCGGCCGGCGTCGCCGCCGGTGCGCTGATCGCACGCCAGCAGGCCGAGGAGGACCAGCGCCGCTCGCAGCAGTCGCGTCACTGACGCGCGTCACGCGCGTGCACGGCGGTCGGTGGCGGTTTGCCTCTTGCGCAACGAGGGTACGCGCGGCTACGGTGCGCGCCTTTTACGACCCATCAAGCCAAGCGACAAAGGGGTTTAGGATGCCAGAGCACACGATCCCCGAGTCTCTCGTCGAAGCGATCAAGTCAGGGCGTGCAGCCCTCGTCGTCGGCGCGGGAATCGGCGTACCGAGCTGGAAGCAGCTCCTCGAGCGGATGAACCACGAGCTCGAGACCCGCGGTCGCGACGGCGACAAGGACGCCGCCAAGGATCTCGACAAGCTGCTCCACAAGGGCAACTTGGTGCGCGCGGTCGGGTTCCTGGCTCGCGCGCTCTCGGAAGAGACCTGCGACGAGCTGGTCAAGGACACCTGGAAGTCGCCCGACGAGACGCCCGCGGTCGCCAAGGCGATCGCCGAGCTGCCGTTCCGCCATATCTGGACCACCTTCCCCGGCGACGTCCTCGAGAAGGGCCTCGCCGAGCACAAGCCGGAGGGCTGGCCCGAGCCGCGCGTGGTCACGTACCAGGAGCTGGGCGGGCTGTCGCGGCGTCGCCGTGCGCTGGTGAAGATGCTCGGCAACTTCGACACCTACGTCGTCACGCCGCGCTCGGTGCGGCGCGCCCTGTCGCGCGCCGTCGACCTGCGCGACTACGCGCGCGAGCTGTACGTCGAGGGGACGCTGGTGTTCGTCGGCTTCCGCTTCGGCGACCCCGACCTTTCGGCGTTGCTCGACCGGGTCTTCGGCATGTTCGAGCCGCCCCAGCACACCCACTACTTCCTCGGCGCGGGCCTGGGTCCGGTCACGGTCGACGAGCTGATGGCGGAACACCACATCGAGGTGGTGAACCTGGCGGGCAAGGGCGGCGACGACGTCGCCGAGAAGAGCGTCACCGACTGGCTCGACGCCCTGCGCGACGCCTGCACCGCGGCTGGCGTCACCCTGGCCGATACCCGCCCCGACGCCGACGATCTCGAAGGCTGGCTGGCTCGCTATGGCGAGGACAGCGAGGCGCGCGACGCCGTCGACGTCATCGAGGCCGCCGCCCGCGAGGCCAAAGACGGCGAGCGCATCGTCGAGGTTCTCCTCGGCAAGCTCGACCACGTCGAGGACCCCCAGGGCAAGGCCGCGCTCTTGCGCGCCGCCGCCGAGACCTACGAGACCCTGCTCGGCGACGCCAAGCGCGGCTTCGAGACCATCACCGCCGCGATCCATCTCGATCCCGCCGACGACACCCTGGTCGCCGACGCCGAGCGCCTGGCCGCCGCCAGCGGGAGCTGGAGCGACCTCGTCAGCGAGGCCTCCGAGCTGACCACCGAGATCACCGAGCCGGCCCTGGCCGCGCGCTGGTGGACCCGCCTCGGCGTGTGGTACGGCCACCGCCTCGACCGCCCCGACTACGCGCTGCCGTCGTTGCGCCGCGCCCTCGAGCTCGATGGCAAGAACCCGGCGGCGCACCACGCGCTCGCCGACCACCTGCGCCGCCAGCAGAAGTGGGCCGAGCTGGCCGACGCCCTGCGCGTCGGGCTCGAGCACGAGACCACCGACGCCGGCAAGATCGACAGCTACCTGCAGCTCGGCGACCTGTTCGAGAGCCAGCTCTCGCAGACCGCCAAGGCCGTCGAGGCCTACGAGGCCGCGGCCGACGCCGGCGACGGCACCACGCCCGGCCTCGACGACGCGCTGTCGGCCCTCGAGCGCCTGTACCGCCGCGACGAGAAGTGGGCGAACCTGGCCAAGGTGCTCGAGCGCCGGGCCGAGGCGCTCGACGACATCGGCGAGGGTTCCCGGGCCACCGCGGTGCGCCACGAGCTGGCCACCTTGCGCGCCGAGAAGCTCGGCGATCTCGAGGGCGCGATCGCGCGCTACGAGGCGGCGATCGAGAAGGACGGCGCCGATCGCGACGCCCTCAAGTCGCTCGTCGATCTGTACGACAAGACCGGTCGCTCCGACGACTACGTCCGCACGCTCGAGCGACTCGCCAAGGTCGCGCCCGAAGGCGAGCGGCTCTCGACGCTCCGCAAGGTCGCGGCCGAGCTGGAGGACAAGGAGGGCGCCGAGGAGCGCGCGATGGCGGCCTACCAGGCGATCCTCGAGATCGACGGCAACGCCGACGACGCCTACCGCGGCCTGGGCCGCATGCTGCGCAGCAAGGCGCGCTGGTACGACCTGACCGCGCTCCTGGACCGCCACGTCGCCGCCGCCAAGAACCCGGTGCAGCGCGTCGAGCTCTACCTCGACGCCGCCAACGTCTTCGAGAAGGAGCTCGACGATCCCCATCGCGCGATCGAGGCCCACCTCAACGCGCTCGCGATCGACGACAACGCCCGCGCCGCGCTGGTCGCGCTGCCCCGGCTGTATCGGCGCACCGAGGCCTGGGACAAGGCGGTCGCGACGCTGGTCCGCCACGCCGAGCTCGATGGCGTCAAGGGCGCCAACCTGTGGGCCGAGGCCGGCGCGCTCGCGCTGTCGGAGCAAGGCGACTCCGAGGCCGCCGAGCGCTACCTCGACAAGGCGCTCGGCCTCGACGCCGATCACCTGGTCGCGCTGCGGTCGCTCGGCGAGCTGCACGAAAAGAAGGGCTCGTGGTCGAGCGCGGTCGAGAACTTCCTCCGCGCCGAGGCGGTCGCGCCCCAGCGCGCCGATCGCATCGCGCTGTTGACCCGCGCCGCCGAGCTGACCGAGCAGCGCCTCGAAGATCCCGCGCGCGCGCTCGGCCAGCTCGAGCGCATCCTCAAGCTCGATCCCGATCACGTCGGGGCTGGCGAGCGCGTCGCCGACCGCCTGGTGTCGGCCCAGCGCTGGGATGATGCGCTGCCGATCCTCGAGATGCTCGCCCGACGCAGCGAGGGCGGCGATCGCCTGGCCAGCGCGCGTCGGCAGAGCCAGCTCGGCTCGGCCTACGAGCACCTGCACCGCACCGAGAAGGCGGCCAAGCACTTTCGCCTCGCCGTCGACGCCGACCCCGACAACCTCGACGCGGCGCTCGGTCTGGCCGGCACGCTGCTGACCGAGGCCAAGGCCGCGGAGGGCCAGGCCGCCGACGGCACCGAGGAGCGCTGGAAGGAAGTCGACAAGCGCTACCGCGAGATCCTGGCCCGGTTCCGTACCGCGCTGGCCGACGGTCAGGTGGCCGAGATCTGGTACCGCCTCGGCATCACCGCGCGGGCCCTGGGCGACGACAAGAAAGCCGAGAATGCGCTGCGCCGCGCCCTCGAGAAGGAGCCTGCGCACGAGGCCACGCTGCAGGCGATGGTCGAGCTGGGCGGGCAGCGCGGCGACTGGAAGATGGTCGTCGAGGCCAAGCGGGTCCAGGTCGAGCGCGCCCCCGACGTCATGAAGGCCAAGCTGCTCGACGAGATCGGCGACATCCAGCGCGGCAAGCTCAAGGACGTCGGCGCCGCCATCGGCGCCTACCTCGAGGCCCAGCGAGTGTTCGCGACCACCGGCCAGCCCAGCGGTCACGTGCTGCTCCACAAGCTGCTCGACGCCTACTCCGAGCAGAAGCAGTGGCGGCGCGCGGTCGAGATCCTCGACGCGCTGGCCGGCCTCGAGACCTCGCCGTCGCGCCGGACCAAGTACTGGTACGCCGCCGCCGTCATCGCCCGCGACGAGCTCGCCGACACCGAGGTCGCGGTCGAGCGGTTCTCCAGCGCCCTCGACGACGGACCCCAGACCCCCAAGGCCTTCGACGCGATCGACAAGCTCCTCACCGACGCCCACGACTGGAAGGGCCTGGCCCGCGCGGTGCGCAAGCACCTCAAGCGGCTCGGCGACGACGCGCCGCACGATCTGGTGCTCGCGATGTGGACCCGGCTCGGCGATCTGTACCTCGACCACCTCAACAACACCGAGCTGGCCATCGAGGCCTTCGAGATCGCGGCCCAGCTCGAACCCGACAGCCAGCAGCGTCACGAGCAGCTCGCCGACCTCTACCTCGAGGCAGGCGAGAGCCGTCGCGCCGACGCGATCACCGAGTTGCAGGCCCTCTTGACCTTTGCCCCCGACCGGGTCGAGGTCTACAAGACGCTCTCCAACCTCTACAAGGAGGAAGGCGAGATCGACAAGGCGTGGTGCCTCGCGCAGGCCTTGGTGTTCCTGGGCGCCGCCAGCCCCGAGGAGCGCGCGCTGTACCAGAAGTACCGGCCCGCGCAGTTCATCCCGGCGACCCGCCGGCTCACCGAGGAGCTGTGGGGCAAGGCCATCATCGACCGCCGTGAGGACCGCGCGGTCGGCGCGATCTTCGCGTCGACGCTCGGCGCGCTGGCCAACACCACCGCGCAGCAGCCGGCCGCCTTCGGTCTCGACCTCAAGGCTCGGGTCGACCTCGACAACGATGGGCGCCTGCCGGCCCGCGTGGTCAAGTACGCCGCCGGGGTGCTCGCCCTCGATCCCGCGCCGATGGTGTGGTTCGATAGCGGCGATGGCCTGCGCGTCGCCAACACCGTCGACAAGGGCAAGCTGGCCCCCTCGCTCCTGGTGGGCGCCAAGGACAGCGCCCGCACCGACGAGCGCGAGCTGGCCTTCGAGATCGGCAAGCGCCTGGCCTACCTGCGGCCCGAGCGCTTCGTGACGTTTGCGCTCGGCTCCGTCCCGAAGATCGAAGGTGCGTTCTTGGCGGCGCTGCTGGCCTCGGGCACCCAGGTCGAGGCCAGCGACGAGGCCAAGAAGCTGTCGATCACGCTCAAGCAGACCGTGCCGACCCAGCTGCTCGAGCAGGTCGCGGTGCTGGCCGGCAAGATCGGTGCGCGCCTCGGCAACGGCCTGGTGACCGGCTGGCGCAGCGCCACCGACCTGACCGCCAACCGGGTTGGGCTCATCCTGGCCAACGACCTCGAGACCGCCGCCAAGGTGATCGCGACTGAGACCTCGTCGACGTCGACCCTGCCGGTCAAGGAGCGCCTGCGCGAGCTCCTCGCGTTCGCGGCGTCGGAGCAGTACTTCCAGGTGCGCCGGCACCTGGGCCTGACCGTGCGGTCCGAGGCGTCGGCGTGAGCCGCCTCATCGTCTCGGTCGTCGTGCTGGGCGCGCTGGGCGGCGCCGCTCTCTCCGGATGCAGCGACGACAGCCACACCGTCGTGTGCGGCGACTCGATCGTCGATCCGCCCGAGAACTGCGACGACGGCAACACCGACGAGACCGACGCCTGCCGGATGTGTCGGGCCTACTTCGCGCCGCGCAACGTCGTGAAGTGGACCTTCAACGCCCAAGCGGTGCCCGGCTTCACCAGCGACAACTGCTCGGACCTGGCGGTGGCGAGCGTGAAGGTCGACCTCACCGGCCCCGGCACGTTCACCGCGAGCGCCGGCTGCGAGATGGGTCAGGTCTCGTTCTCGGGGCTGCCCAGCGGGATGTACACCGCCGCGCTCACGCCGCTCGACAGCGCCGGCGCCAGCCTGGTGACCGCGCCGATGAACGCCGACGTCGCGGCCAACCTGGTGCCATCGACGACGACCGAGACCAGCATCAACGTCGAGCCGGCGCGCTGGGCCCGCTCGATGACCGGCAGCTACTTCTTTCGGGTGCGCTGGGCCGGCATGGAGTGCTCGGCCGCCGCCCCGCCGGTGGTGACGCAGCTCGTGACCCTGAGCATCGGCGGCGTGCCGGTCAACGCGACCACCTCGGCCGCCAACGGCCTGCCGGCCTACAACGTCAACGGCAGCCAGCCGGTGGCGTGCGTGGCGTCGACGCCGACGATCGCGGAGCGGGTCGACAACCTGCCGTTCGGCTTTGGCACGGTCGCCGTGGTCGGCCGCGACTCGGGCGGGGCCGAGATGTTCCGCGAGACCTTCACGACGTTCATCGGCGCCGGCCGGGCCAACCCCACGATCCAGCTCGACGTCGACTCGACGATCGACGCCGCCGTGGACGCCGCGATCGACGCCCCCGTCGATGCCGGCGTGGACGCGCCGATCGACGCGCCGATCGATGCGCCGCCCGACGCTTGACCGATTTTCGCGCCGCTGACCCAGGGCCGCGCCGGGATTGGGTATGGTCGCGTCCCGTGCTTCGTCGGTTGGTCATCTCGTCGCTTTCGCTGGCTCTCCTCGGAACGGCTGCCTGCCCTGGCCCACGCCAGCGCGGCTCTGGTGATGGCGTCGTCGCCTCGGGCAACGACACCTTCCCGACCGACTTCGTGCCGCCGGCGCCGCTGCCAGCGCCCGACCTGCCCGACCCGGCGACCTTCGGGCTCATGTACCTCGAGCAGATGGCGCCGCGCGTGCAGACCGGGTGGACCCAGTTCCTCGAGGACTGTCGGCTGCGCCTGCCGCCCAACCATCCGCTCAACGATCCGACGCTCGAGGCCACCGTCGAGTTGGTCCTCGATCAGCACGGCGCGCTCCTGTCGTCGACGATCGTCGCGCCCAGCGGTAAGCCCGAGTTCGACGAGGCCGTCGCGGCGATCGCGTCGGACGCCGGACCGTTCCCCGCCGCCGACATCACGCTGCGCTCCGATGACGATCAGGTCTACGTGACCTGGCTCTTCGCGCGCGATCGGCGCCAGGCCGGCGTCGCGACCGCGAGCCTCAAGCGCGTCGAGTGGTCCCTCGACCGGGCGGTCCCCAAGTACCTCGACAACGGCAACCTGGCCGAGGCCGCGCGCCGGCTCGTGCCCGTGGCCACCGCGCCCTCGCCGACCACGCTCGCGCTGGGCGAGCGCCTCATGATCGCCGCCGTGCGCGAAGGCCTGACCAGCGCCGACGTCAGCGTGCAGCGCCTCGCGGTGGGCGCCGCTGGCGACGCCAAGATCCGTCCCGCCGCCCGCGAGCTACGCGCGATCGCCGACGGCGCCCTCGACGTCAACCTGCGCGGCGCCGCCATCGCGGCCCTGGCTGCGGTCGACGACACCGACGCGGTGCCGCTGCTCACCACGATCCTCGTGCGCGACGCGGGCGCCAACGCCGAGCTGACCGGCGGCGCCGCCGGCGCGATGGTGGACCTGGGCGCTGCCGACGAGGTCGGGCGCATCGTCACGACCTGGCTCGCCGAGGGCAAGGCGGCCAAGGCGTCGGCCCAGCAGGGCCGCACCTGGGCCGCGCTCATCGCCGCCGGCGGAGGCGCCGTGCCCAAGGGCATCGCCGATTTTGGCCGCCTGCTGGCCAGCGGCGACGTCCGCACTCGCGGCGCCGCCTGTCGCGCCCTCGCCACCGCTGCCAGCGCCGACGCCGCGGCCTGGAAGCCCCTGGGCCGCGGGCTCGCCGACGCCGACGCCGCGGTCCGCTCGCAGTGCGCGACCGCGATCGCCGAGGCCGCCCAGGCCGGCGCCACCAGCCGTGCCACGTTCTGGCTCTTGGCGCCGCTGCTTCGCCATCGCGACGAGCGCGTGCGCGCCGCTGCCGTGCTCGCGCTCGGCCGGCTCGACGCCAAGCGCGGCGCCGCCGAGCTGGCCGCGCTGGGTCGCGAGAAGAGCCCGCTGGTCCTCGCCAGCCTGGCCGACGCCTGGGTCCGCAGCGGTGAGGCCGATCGCACCGTCGCGCTCCTCGGCCACGACGCCGTCGCGGTGCGCCTGGCCGCCGCGACCGCGCTGGTCGGATTCGGTGGCGACACCGGCCGCGCCAAGGTCGCCGCGCACCCCGATGCCGACCCGGCGGTGCGCCTGGTCGTCGTCGGCGCCACCTCCGATCGCGCCGCGCTCGCCGCCGCCACCGGTGACGCCGATCCGCTGGTCGCGAGCGCGGCGACGCGGCGCCTGATCGTCCTCGCCGGCCGCGGCCCGACGCTGGCCGCCAGCGCAGCGGCCCTGGCAGCGACGCCCCGCGCGAGCGCGGCTCGGGTCCACCTGGCGGCGGCCTGGCTGGCCGCACCGTAGCGTTGGCTGGGGCTCCCGGCGCGGTCGGGCAACCCGGGCGCGGCCGGTGCGGTCTACCGACCGAGGCCACGCCCATGCTATCTACCCGTCCTATGCATCGCTTTACCTTCGCGCTCACCGGCCTCGGCCTGGCCGCGCTTCTCGGGCTGGCTGGTTGTGAGCAGGACATTGGCGAGCGGTGCCAGGTCAACACCGACTGCTCGACCAACGTGTGCAACACCAGCACGAAGACCTGCCAGCTCGACAACACGTCGGTCGACGATGGCGACGCTGGCATCGACGCTCCTCTCGACGCTGCGGTCATCGACGCCGCGATCATCGACGCCGCCGGCCTCGACGCGGCCCCCGACGCCGCGCTGTAGTCGCGATCGACGCCACGCTGGTCGTCGCTACGGCGTCGGCAGCGGGACCGGCGCCACCGGCGTCGCGGTCGGCTCGGTCGCCGTGATGACGCAGCGGAAGCCGACGTAGTTGAGCCGCGACTGCGGCACCATCAGCATGCTGAGGTAGTGCGGGAGATCGACGCGGCCCAGGAACGGCGGATCGCGCCACGAGCCGCCGCGGGTCATCGCACCGACCACGTCGTTCATCGGCTTGCGGTACGGGTTTGACTCCGACAGACCCTCGAAGCCGTCGATGCTCCAGGCGTCGAGCACCCACTCGGCGGCGTTGCCGGCCTGATCGTGGGTGCCGTGGGGGCCGTCGCCGCCGGGGAACTGCCCGGGCGGCGCCAGGATCGCGTAGCCGTCGCTGGCGTCGGGGTCGCCCAGCGTGCGGGTCGGGACCTGGCCGCTGGCCAGGATGTCCTCGAGCTCGACTATCGTCTCGACGCGGTGCTGGCCGTGGTTGAAGTCGCGCTCGCCGCGGAGGTCGCCCCAGGGCCAGGTCCGGAAATCGCCGCCGCGCGCCGCCTTCTCCCACTCGGCCTCGGTGGGCAGCCGGCCGCCCCGCCACGCGCAGTAGGCGCCGGCCTCGTCGCGCTCGATGTTGACCTGCGGCCAAGCGTCTCGGACGTAGCGCGGGTCGCCCGCCACCAGCGGTCCGAGCGGACAGGCCCCGGCGTGGACGCAGCCCCGGTACTCGGCGACGGTCACCTCGCTGCGATCGATCCAGAAGCCGTCGACGGTGACCATGCGCAGCGGGCGGCGCTGCAAGCCGATCTGCCACTCGCGGCACAGCGGCAGCTGCTCGCCCAGGTTGCTGGCGCGCTCGCACTCGGCCTCGAGCACGTCGATGTCCTCGAGCTGGGTGCCCATCGCGAACGCGCCGCCGGCGACCCAGCTGCGCGTCACCGGCGGGGCCGCGACCCGCTCGAGGCGACCACTGCGTCGGGCCTGGCCGGCGGCTGGGGTCACCGCCAAGCCGAGGACTACGATCGCGAGCCAGCCACGCACGCGGTCAGTGTGCCGCGGGGCGCCGGCCTGCGCTAGCCGCGCGGCTCACCCGTCACTCGGTCGCGTCTTCATCGGGCGCACCGATCGCGAGCCACTCGACCTTGGTGACCGTGACCTCGCGCTTGCCCTTGGGCGTGGTCAGCACGACCTCCTCGCCGACGCGCTTGCCGAGCAGGCCGCGCGCGACCGGCGCCACCAGCGAGATGCGCCGCTTCTTGATGTCGGCCTCGTGCTCGCCGACGATCGTGTAGATCGTCTCCTCGCCGTCGCCATCCTCGATCGTGACGGTCGCGCCGAACTGCACGCGATCGCCCGACAGGCTGGTCGGATCGATGACCTCGGCGAGCCCGAGCCGCTGCTCGTAGTCGCGGATCTTGGCCTCGATCATCGACTGCTCTTCCTTGGCGGCGGAGTAGTCGGCGTTCTCCTTGAGGTCGCCGTGGCCGCGCGCGATCTCGATCGCCTTCGAGTTGTTCGGGCGATCGAGCTCCTTCAGCTTCTTGAGCTGCTTGCGCATCCAGTCCCGACCAGGCGGGGTCATCGGAAATTTGGCCATGGCGTCACCGAGCCGCGGAAGAACGCGCGGAGGCTTCTTGGTACCCTTGGAGGGAGCGCACCTGCAAGCCTCCGCGACCCAAGAGCGCGATCGCCTCGAGCGCGGCCCGAGCCCCGCGGATGGTGGTGAAGTAGGCGATGCCGTTGCGCAGCGCGCCTCGTCGCAGCGACTTGGAGTCGAGGATGGCCTGCACGCCCTCGGTGGTGTTCACCACGAAGTCGATCTCCCGGTTGTCCATCGCGTCGACGCAGTGAGGCCGGCCCTCGAGCACCTTGTTGATCCCAACCGCCGCGATCCCCGCCGCGCTCAGGGTCTGCGCGGTGCCGTGGGTGGCCCGGATCGCGAAGCCGAGCTTGATCAGCTCGCGCGCCAGATCGGCGGCGGCCGCCTTGTCCGAATCCCGGACACTCAGGAACGCGGTGCCGGTGGTGGGCAGCTGCACGCCCGCCGCCTCCTGGGCCTTGAGGTAGGCCTCGGCGAAGGTCGGGCCCAGGCCCATGACCTCGCCAGTCGAACGCATCTCGGGCCCCAAGATGGTGTCGACGTCCTCGAACTTGTTGAACGGGAACACCGCCTCTTTGACCGAGACGTGCGACGGCACGGTCTCGACGATGCCGAGGTCGGCCAGGGTGCGGCCGGTCATGACCTTGGCCGCGACCTTGGCCAGCGGCACGCCGATCGCCTTGGACACGAACGGCACGGTGCGTGAAGCCCGCGGGTTGACCTCGAGCACGTAGACCAGCCCGTCGTGGATCGCGAACTGGGCGTTCATCAGCCCGACCACGCCCAGCTCGACCGCGAGCAGCGTGGCCTGGCGGCGCACCTCGTCGATGATCGCGCCCGGCAGCGAGTAGGGCGGCAGCGAGCACGCCGAGTCACCCGAGTGAATCCCGGCCTCCTCGATATGCTCCATCACGCCGCCGACCACGACCGCGCCGGTGCGATCGGCGACCACGTCGACGTCGAGCTCGACCGCGTCGTGGAGGAACTGATCGACCAAGAGCGGGAACGAGATGCCGCTGCCGTCGCCGACCTTGTTGCGCGCGAAGTAGTCCTCGAGGGACGCCGCGTCGTAGACCCGCTCCATCGCGCGGCCGCCCAGCACGTAGCTCGGGCGCACCATCACCGGATAGCCGATCTCGACGGCGACCTGGCGGGCCTCCTCAAAGCTGCGGGCGATGCCCCAGCGCGGCGCGCGCAGGCCGGTCTTGGCCAGCACCTCGCCGAAACGCTCGCGATCCTCGGCCCGATCGATCGCATCGGCGGTGGTGCCGAGGATCGGCACCCCGGCCTCGGTCAGCGCGACCGCGAGCTTGAGCGGGGTTTGCCCGCCGAACTGCACGATGACGCCCCACGGCTGCTCGCGATCGCACACCGCCAGCACGTCCTCGAGGGTGAGCGGCTCGAAGTAGAGCCGGTCCGAGGTGTCGTAGTCGGTCGACACCGTCTCGGGGTTGCAGTTGATCATGATCGACTCGAGGCCCTCTTCCGCGAGCGCCATCGACGCGTGCACGCAGCAGTAGTCGAACTCGATGCCCTGGCCGATACGGTTGGGGCCGCCGCCGAGGATGATGACCTTCTTGCGGTCGGTCGGCGCCGCCTCGCACTCGTCCTCGTACGTCGAGTAGAAGTACGGCGTGTGGGCCTCGAACTCGGCGCCGCAGGTGTCGACGCGCTTGTAGACCGGCACGATGCCGAAGGCCTTGCGGGTCTCGCGCACCGCGGCCTCGGTCACGCCGCACAGCGCGGCGATGCGTCGATCCGACAGGCCGCCCCGCTTGTAGCGCCGCAGCTCGGCGCGGGTGATGGCGGCCAGCGAACCCGCGGCCGCGATCGCGAGCTCGTCCTGGGCCATCGCCCAGATCTGGCGCAGGAACCACGGGTCGATCTTGGTCAGCTCGAAGGCGCGCTCGACGGTGAGGCCGAGGTGGAAGCCGCGCCCGACCTGAAACAGCCGATCGGGCCCCGGCGTCGCCATCGCGCGCTCGAGCTGCGAGAGATCGTCGTTGATGGCGCCCAGCGGCGCATCGAAGCCGGCCCGGCCGGTCTCGAGGGAGCGGATGGCCTTGCCCAGGGCCTCGCGGAAGGTGCGGCCGATCGACATCGCCTCGCCGACCGACTTCATCTGCGGGCCCAGCACCTGCTTGGCGCCCGGGAACTTCTCGAACGCGAAGCGCGGCCACTTCACGACCACGTAGTCGAGGGTCGGCTCGAAGGACGCCGGCGTGGTGCGCGTGATGTCGTTCTTCAGCTCGTCGAGCGTGTAGCCGATGGCGAGCTTGGCGGCGATCTTGGCGATCGGAAAGCCGGTCGCCTTCGAGGCCAGCGCCGAGCTGCGCGAGACCCGCGGATTCATCTCGATGACCAGCAGCCGGCCGGTCTCGGGATCGACCGCGAACTGCACGTTGGAGCCGCCGGTCGCGACGCCGATCTCGCGCATCACCGCGATCGAGGCGTCGCGCATGCGCTGGTATTCCTTGTCGGTGAGCGTCATCGTCGGCGCGACCGTGATCGAGTCGCCGGTGTGTACGCCCATCGGATCGAGGTTCTCGATCGAGCAGATGATGATCGCGTTGTCCTTGGTGTCGCGGACGACCTCGAGCTCGTACTCCTTCCAGCCCAGGACCGACTCCTCGAGGAGGACCTGGTGGACCGGCGACACGTCGAGGGCGTACTGGACCATGCGGTCCAGCTCGCGCGCGTTGTAGGCGATGCCGCCGCCCGAGCCACCCAGGGTAAAGCTGGGCCGCAAGATCGCCGGGAAGCCGATGTCGTCGATGGCGGCGCGGGCCTCCTCGACCGACTTGATCACCAACGAGCGCGGACAGGCCAGGCCGATGCGCGCCATCGCCTGCTTGAACAGCTCGCGGTCCTCGGCCATCTCGATCGCGTCGACCGAGGCGCCGATGAGCAGCGTGCCGTGCTTGGCGAGGACGCCGGCCTTGTGGGCGGCCAGCGCCAGGTTGAGGCCGGTCTGCCCGCCCAAGGTCGGCAGGATCGCGTCGGGCTTCTCGATGGCGAGGATCTGGTCCAGGACCGCGACCGTCAGCGGCTCGACGTACGTGGCGTCGGCCAGGTCGGGGTCGGTCATGATCGTCGCCGGGTTGCTGTTCACCAGCACCACCCGCAAGCCCTCCTCGCGCAGCGCCTTGCAGGCCTGGGTGCCCGAGTAGTCGAACTCGCAGGCCTGCCCGATCACGATGGGGCCCGAGCCGATGATGAGGACCGATCGCAGCGAGGCGTTGCGCGGCATGCGCGCGGTGTATCAGATCGGCGCCCCCGTGCGGAGGCCACCCGCCGATCTGTCTCGGGCGCCCGCGAGGCGCGTGGCTGGTGTGGCTGGTGAGCGCTGGTGAGCGCTGGTGAGCGCTGGTGAGCGGCGGGGCGCGTGAACGGGTCGAGTACGATCTCCACGGGTGTCTCCATCGAGCTTCGCCTCGTGGGGTCGCCTGCACGAGCACGCACGAGCCCCGCCGCTCTCGACGTCCGGTTGCACCGCGGGCCCTAAGGTCTCGGATAGAGCTCGAGACGCCGCGCCGACGCCGCGATCCCGCAGAGCATCTCGCGCCCGCCGGCCTGCTCATAGCGAGCTTGCGAGACACCGCCATTGGTCAGCAACTATGTGAGAGCGAGAACCGCAGTCGAGTCAGCGCCTCCGTACGTGACGGCGCAGGCCGCGAATACGTGCCCCGGCGCCGTGGAGGCCTCTGCGTACTGCGTGGGTGAAGAAGAGCTGTCGAGCTCGAGGTCGTGGGGCGCGTCGAGCTGGTGAGGGGATCATGCTGGTCCTGTACGACGGCGAGAGACGTCAGCCACGCTGGTGATGGCAGCCAACAGCGTTCCTGAATCCGTTCCGACCCATCGCGGTCGCGCGCCTGCGACGGCGTACCGTGGATGTCAGGGGTCGTCGCTACTGTGCCCCCGGTGGGTACGGACCAGCGGCTCAGGCGCCTTCTTCAGCTCGGCGAGGCGCTCATCGACGCGCCTCGAGGGCTCTCACTCGAACAGTACGGGAAGAAACACGGCTACAGTCGCAGTGCGTTGTACCGCGACGTCGCCGTGCTCCGCGACGTCGGCTTTCCCATCACGTCCGATCGAGGACGCCACCGAGTCGCCGCCGACTTCCAGCTCTTCGGTCGCCGCGGCCTCGACGCCGGTGAGCTGCTCGCGCTGTTCGTCGCGCGCCAGGTGGCGGGCCGGATCCCGGGCTCGCGGTTCGATCGCGCGCTCGCCTCGGTGTGGGCCAAGGTCACTGGCGTCGACGGCCAGCTCGCCCTCGTCCCCGGCGCCGACGACGCGCTCTCGGTGTCCGCGTTTCAGACCCTCGACTACACACCGCATCGCGCGGTGATCGACACCCTCGAGAGCGCCATCCACGGCCGCGTTGCGGTGAAGTTGCGCTACCGCAAGGCCTCCAGCGGCGAAGTCAGTGAGCGCGTTGTCGAGCCCGGCCAGCTCCACGCCGACGCCGCCGTCGAGGGGCTGTTCCTGATCGCCTACTGCCGGTGGCGTCGCGCCGTACGGGTCTTCGCGATCCAGCGTGTGGTGTCTGCCGAGCCGACCGGCGAGCACTTCACGCCGCGGGCCGAGACTCGATCGCGAGTGGCGCTGCGCGATGCCTTCCGGGTCTGGGTCGGCAAGCAAGACGCGCCGGTCAACGTGCGGGTCCGGTTTGCGCGCAGCATCGCGAGCGAGATCGCCGAGCGGCACTGGCACTCGTCACAGGTCCTGACGCAGGTGCCCGGAGGCGAGGTCGTGCTCGAGCTCCGCGTTGGGGATCCAGCGAGCCTGATCCGGTGGCTGATGGGGTACGGCGCGGACGTGATCGAGGTGGAGGAGCCAAGGTGGCTGGCCGAGGAGGTCCGCCGTCGGCACCGGCGGGCGGGAGGGCTGCCGGACGCTGCACGTATATATAGGAGTCAACGCGGACGCCCGAGCACGAGCCGGACGGCGCGGGCTCGATGACGAGCTGTTCGGTTTACGCCGCAGATTCCGTCCCAGATCCCGGGATCGACTACCGCATGCGGCGCGAACGCCGCTACTGAGAAGGGAACCGAACGCCATGATCCAACCCACCCACGTCGATCTCGCCTTCCCCGTTCGCGGCGGCACCCTGCCTCGCGATCATGGTTATGCGCTTTACGGCGCGCTCAGCCGCGCGCTACCTGCACTACATCGCGCCGAGTGGATCGGGATCCAGAGCATTCCCGGGCGCATGATCGGCCGAGAGACTGTCGACGTACAGACCGGCAGCTATCTGCGCCTCCGCGTGCCCGCCGAAAAGATCGGGATGCTCCTCGTCCTCGCCGGTCGGTCCATCGAGGTGCAGGGCCACGCGATCCATCTTGGCGCGCCGACCGTGCACTCCCTCAAGCCGGCCGCCGCACTCGATGCGCAGCTCGTCGTGATCAAGCTGACTGACGGCGTCGGCACGCCGTTCGATCGCGCCGCGTTCGACCGGAAGTTCGCGGCCGAGGCCAACCGGCAGCTCGCCAAGCTCGGCGTTGTCGGTGAGCTGGCATTGCGCGGTCGGCGCAGCGTTACGGTCGGCGGCCGTCGCGTCATCGGACATGCGGTCGGCATCGACGGTCTATCGGCAGAGCACAGCCTGATGGTGCAGGTCCACGGGCTCGGCGGCAAGCGTACGATGGGCTGTGGGCTGTTCCGCCCGGCGCGGGTGACGATCGCGCTGGCGGCCGAGGCCCCGCTCGCATCGTGAGGCCGCTACTCGCGAAGAGCCCGCGCGGCGGGCGGGCGCTGCTGCTTCACCAGCACCTGCTCGACACCGAGCACGCCGCGACCTTGCTGTTTCGCGCCGACACGCGCTGGGCCACCGCGTATCTGCGCTTCTTCAAGATTCCGGCGGCGGAGCACGGTCGTTTCCTTCTCAACCTGCGCGTGGCTGCCCTGTTTCACGATCTCGGCAAGGCCAACGAGGGCTTCCAAGACGCGATGCACGCGCGGCAGTTTCTCGCGCAACCGCTCCGTCACGAGCACCTCAGCGCGCTGGTGCTCGCCCATCCCGCCGTCGAGCGCTGGCTGCGCGGCAACCCCATCCTCGATCAGGACGTCATCGTCGCTGCCGTCCTGAGCCACCACCTGAAGGCGGCGCAAGACGGCGACAAGTGGAAGGTGCTCGCGTCGAAGAGCGCCGCGGCGATCGCGCTGTTCCTCGATGACCCACAGGTCGTCGCCACCTTCGCATCGGTCGCGCGCATCGCCGCGCTACCGGGCGCTCCGCCACGGTTGCCCACGACCTACCAGGAGGAAGACGATCAGTGGGGCGACGCGTTCGATGCGCTCTGGGACCGTGCGTCACGGTTCGGATCGGCGATCCGCAAGGACCGCGGCCGCCGCGCGCTCGGCCTCGCGGTCAAGGCGGGCGTCATCGTCGCGGATTCGGTAGCCTCGGCGACCTTCCGCGAACAACTCGACCTCCCGTCCTGGGTCGAGGAGGTCGCCCACGCAGCCGCGCTCGATGACGACGCGGTGCTTCGCGAGGTGCTCCGACCGCGTGTCACCGAGATCAACACGGCGCGGCCCGAGAGGCCGTTCGCCTATCACCCGTTTCAGGACGGCGCCGCCAGCATCGGTCACCGCGGCCTGCTCCTGGCCGCCTGCGGCGCTGGCAAGACGATGGCGGCATGGCGGTGGGCCGATGCAGTCGCGCGGACCCAGCCGATCGGGCGCGTGGTGTTTCTCTACCCGACCCGAGGCACCGCGACCGAGGGCTTTCGCGACTACGTCGGGCACGCACCCGAGGGCACCGCGGCGCTGGTCCACGGCACCGCGCGCTACGAGCTCGAAGGGATGCAGGCGAACCCGCTCGAACGCTCGCCGTCGCTGCGCGGCAAGGACCTCATGCCCGACGAGGCCGAGGACCGCCTGTTCGCGCTGGGGCTCTGGCCGAAACGCTACTTCTCGGCGACGGTGGATCAGTTCCTGGCGTTCATGGAGCACGACTATCGCGGCCTGTGTTTGTTGCCTGCGCTGGCCGATGCGGCGGTGATCTTCGACGAGATTCACAGCTACGACGAGAACATGTGGCGTGCGCTGGTCGGATTCTTGCAAACGTTCGACGTCCCGGTCTTGTGCATGACGGCGACCCTGCCGCCGAAGCGACGAGACGATCTGGCGGGGTTGCTGCGGACGTATCCCGACGACGCGGAGCGCTTGGCGTTGGCCGACCTCCACGAGCTCGAAGGCCATCCGCGCTACCACCTGGAGGCGGTCGCGAGCTCGGATGCTGCCTTCGAGGCCGTCGCCGCTGCGGCGCGGCCGGGCGTGCGGATCTTGTGGGTCGTGAACACCGTGCGCCGCTGCCAGGCGCTCGCGGTCCGCCTTCACGAACGACTGCACCGCGAGGTGCTCGTGTACCACTCGCGCTTCAAGCTCGAAGACCGCCAGCAGCGGCACCGCGACACCGTCGACCGCTTTCGGGCACCCGCCAGCGGAGATCCGATCGAGGTGATCGCGGTGACCACCCAGGTCTGCGAGATGAGCCTCGACCTCGACGCAGACATCCTGGTCACCGAGCACGCGCCGATCTCGTCCCTCGTGCAGCGCTTCGGACGTGCCAATCGGCATCTGCGCCGCGGTCGCGAGTTCCGCGCCCGGCTCGTGACCTACGCGGCCGAGAGCCCACTGCCGTACGAGCGCGAAGAGCTCGCGGCCGCCACGGAGTTCCTCGCGGCGTTCGCGGGTCGCGACGTGAGCCAGCGCGAGCTGTCCGAAGGGTTGCTCGCGTACTCCCCAGCGGGTCGGCTCGTCAGCGATGCCAGCCGGTTTCTCGACGGCGGCTTCTTTGCGACCCCTGGCGAGTTCCGCGACTCCGATGAGAGCGGCGCGTCGGTCGTGCTGGATACCGATCAAGCGACGTTCAAGAAGCTCCTCGCGCACAAACAGTCGACCGAAGGCCTGCGCTTGCCGGTGCCGCGAAATCACGCACGGCCCGGTCCTCATCCCGGGTTGCCGGTCTGGCTCGGGCTGGCCGACGGCACCCGCTACAGCCAGCGTTACGGCTTCATCGTCGACGACGATCTACGCCATCTCGCGGACCCCCACGGAGGAACATGAGCGACCTCGCATCCGATACGCCCGAGCCCAAGAAGCTGCGCAAGTCCAAGAGCGCCAAACCCGCAGCCCAGCCGTCGGCTCCGGTGTCGCTACGCTGGGACCTCGCAGAACTGCCGTCCTCGCAGCACAAGGCCGGGCTCGCGGGCCTCGCCATGTGCGTCGAGTTCCTCGCGCGCAACCGCGATCGCAAGGGGACATGCGAGGTCGAGGCCATCGACGCCAGCGGCCTCACTCTACGCGTCGACCGCGAGGGCATGCAGGCGCTCTTCGACGACATTTACGCCGCGTCGAACGAGGAGCAAGAGCGCGACAAAAAGTTCCAGAAAAAGACCGCAAGCGGGGCCAAGGTCGATGTCGAGCCCAAGAGCACGCGCGAAAAGGTGGTGACCGACAAGAAGGGGATCGCGAAGACGAAGACGTTCTACGTCTACGAACAGGTGATCCCCGCAGGCGCGATGGTGAGCGAGTGGGACGCTGTCGCCGCCGGCGGTAAGCAGCTCTGGCTCAAGCTGTGGCGCGATCTGGTGTGGACCACCCTACGCGGAGTGCCCGCGACCCGGGAACCCTACAACTGCAGAGCCGAGAAGCGCATCGCGACCGATGGTGCCGACGAATGGGACGCGCTGGTCGACAGGCCAGGCGCGAGCGTGGAGTTGCCGAGCACCTACTACCTCGGTGCCCAGGCGCGGAGCGCCGAGAACGTATCGTTTCGCGACGTCGCGCGCCTGCGCTTCCTGCTCCACTTCTGGCCGTTCGTGGCGCCGATCTACGTACCGGCCGTGACATCGCGCGAAGGCGAGCGCGAGTTCGCTGGCTACGCGGTCGTCATCCCCGATGTCGCGAACCTGCAAGACTTCGTCGAGCATTGGGGCCAGGTCGCGCGCGAGCGGGGCAGCGAGCCGTCGGGGTATCGACCCCGTGATGCAGTCATCGACATTGCTGCCGAGGCCGGGCTCGATGTCGCGCTCCGCACGTTCGCAGTGGTCGGTCGACTCCAGGGTGCAGCGTCGACCCGTGCCTGGGTGATCGCCGTCGACGTCTTTCACATCGAGAAGGACGGGAACAACGTGCGCGTTCGTGGCGTGTCTCGCGTAGATCTCCGCCGCGATCGAGCCGACTCCTACGGTCGGGTTCGCAGGGAGTACTGGAATCCGTTGTTTCGACGTAGGCGGATCATCAGCGTCCTCGACGACGACCCCTGGTGGACCGGCTTCGGTCGACTGTGTGCCACCACCACCGAAGCGCTCACGATCAAAGACTCGAAGTTCCGGCGCGACTGCCGGATCGCATTCACGGAGGTTGAGATGAAGGAAGCGACGGCCAGCGACGAAAAGACCCTTGATCAGCTCATCTACCAGGTCGCCCGAGCCTACGTGTTCGGTCGCCTGGCCTCGAAGTACGATCTCAAGTGGGACAAGGTAAAGGGCTCTACCGCCGAGAAGGACTACAACGACAAAAAGGAAAAGATCGCGCGCGCGGCGTTCCTCGCGGTCCGGTCACGCACCGGGGCCGACTTCGTCACCTACTTCACGAGCACCCTCTGCTCGGTGTCGCAGCACCTCAACGAGAGGAGCTTCCTGGAGATCGCGCGCGCGCTCCACAGCGAGGACCAGGTCGAGCGGGTGCGCAGTCTCACGCTCCTCGCCCTGTCGGCGACCTGATCGCGGGTCACCTCAATCTCATCCAGCCCGAAGGGAATCTGTCACATGGCCCTCAAGAACCTCTACTGCACCATCCTCACCTACGCCGCGCCCAGCTCCAACTACCGCGGCGAGAGTGAGGAGAACCGCACCGTGATCCAGAAGGTGACCAAGGGCGACCACGAGTACGCGGTCATCAGCCCCGAGTCGATGCGCAACGCACTGCGCGAGATCCTGGCGCTGCGCGAGCAGCCGATGAATCGGCGCCGCCTTCTCGATGAAGACCAGCTGGCGGTCGAGTTCAAGGACTACCCTGACGCCGACACGTACGCCGACGACTTCTTGTTCGGGTACCTCGTCGCGGAGAACAAGGAGATGAAGAAGCTCAAGCGCCCCGCCAAGCGCGACAGCGTCTTGCGCATGAACATGGCGATGGCCCTTCAGCCGTATCGCTTTGACGCCACCTTCCACCAGTCGCCGCTCAACGCCGGCGCGAGCCCGTGGAAGAACTCGACGACTTCGGCGCTGCTCCACCGCGAAGTGTCGCACACCGCGTTCCAGTACCCGTTCGCGCTCAACCTCGAGGACTGTAAGGACAAGAGGCCCTGGGCCAAGGCTTTGCTCGCCGCGATCGGTGAGCTGTCGAACGTCGCCGGCGGTCATGCCCGCAGCTACTTCGAGATGGCGCCGAGGTCACTGGTCGCGCGGCTGACGCCCTCGCTGGTCGGCGGCTTCGACACCTACGGCTTCGACCGCGCGGGCGGATTCGCAGAGCTGGGGCGCATCAAGGCCGGCGATCTGCCGGGCAGCGAGTTCGTGGTCGCGGGCGCCCTGGCGCGTGAGCTCGAGGCGGTCGAGAAGGCGCGCCTCGAGACGGAGGGGGTGCGGTTCTTCGACAACGCCCAGGGCGCGCTCCTGCAACTTGCCAAGGATGGACTCGGCGCATGAGCGACCTGGCGACCATCTTCCTGCGGCTCGACGCGCCCGTGTCGGCGTGGCGCTGGCTTCAGGCCGGGGTCTACCGGGGGACGTTTCCTGTCATCCCGCCGTCGGCCGCGTGGGGCCTGGTGCTCAACCTGGCGGGCATCGAGAGTCGAGGGGACCTGTCAGAGGTCGTGACTCCGATCCGAAGCGACGCACCGACGCTCGAGATCGCGGTCGGCGTGGAGAAGCCGGGAGAGCGGTCGACGCTGTATCAGCAGCTTCACAGCTATCCGGTCGGCAACTCGGGGAGCGAGCTCCGCGAGCGCGCCAAGGGCAACAAGTTCTGGATCGCGCCCGCGCGCCGCGAGGTCTTGATCGGCCTGGTCGCGACGGTCGGCGCCCGTGGGCCGTGCGCACTCATCGAGCGCGTCGTCGACGGGCTCGCTGGCAAGCTCGATGCGCCGCGCTATGGCCTGCCGTTCGCCGGCGACAACCAGTTCTTGTTCAGCAGGATCGACACGACCTCCACGTCGCCCCTCGCGCGGTGGTACGAGCCGGTCATCGCGCTTGCGTCGGCGGGGAAGGGGACCACGCGGCTGACCACGAACATCGATCGGCGCGACGCGAGTCGAACCGAGGTTCCCTTGTTTGCGCCGACGCCCGGCGCTGGGCTGTGCCCGGACGCCGCGTGGGTGAGGGTCGGCCCATCACGGGCCGAGAAATGAGGCCTCCATGGACGAGCAGTTCATCAGCGTCGGCGCGCTCCATGCCCTCGTCTACTGCGAGCGGCTGTTCTACCTGGAGGAGGTCGAGCGGATCCGCGTCGCCGATGCGGCGGTCTTTGCGGGCCGCCGGCTCCACCAGGAGATCGACCTGGCCGAGGACGAGGCCGGCGTCGAGCACGAGACGCTCTCGAGCGAAGCGCTCGGATTGCGCGGCGCCGTCGACGTGTTACGGCGGCGCAACGGCGCGCTGATCCCATACGAGCACAAGCGCGGTCGCTCGGCGGGCAAGAAGGGTGCGCGCGAGGCGTGGGCGACCGACCGCGTCCAGGTCGGCGCCTACGCGATGCTGGTCGAGGAGGCTCACGGCCAGCGGGTCGAGGAGGGTCGGGTCCGGTACCACGCCGACGAGGTCACCGTCCGGGTGCCCGTCGACGACGCGCTGCGCGCCGAGGTCGTGGCCGCGGTGACGCGTGGTCGCGAGTTGCGGCGGTCGGTGGATCGTCCACCGGTCACGTCGAACGAGCGGCTGTGCGTGCGGTGTTCTCTCGCGCCGGTGTGCCTGCCCGAAGAGGCTCGACTCGGGGCTGATCCCGAGTTCATGCCGATTCGCCTGCTACCACAGCATCCGGCCGGTCAGACCGTCCACGTACTCGAACACGGCGCGACGGTGGGGCGCAGCGGCGAGGAGTTGAAGGTCCGCACTCGCGACGGCGAGGAGACCAAGCTGCCCTCCGCCGAGGTCGGCCAGATCGTGCTCCACGGCTTCGCGCAGATCACGACGCAGGCGCTGCGGCTGTGCGCCGAACGCGAGATCGGCGTGCACTGGATGACGATGGGGGGCGGGGTGATCGGCTCGTTCGCGCCGGGCGCGGCGGCGGCGCAGCGGCAGCTTCGCCAGTTCGCGGCGCTGTCGGACCCAGCCCGCGCGGTCGAGCTCGCGCGCCGGCTGGTGATCGCCAAGCTCGAGGCTCAGCTCCGCTACCTGCTGCGGGCCACGCGACAGCCAGGGGGCCGCGACGCTCAGGTCCAGGTCGCGGTCGGGGCGCTCCGCACCGCGCTACGGGGCGCCGCGAAGTCCGACAGCCTGGCCACGCTGCTCGGTCATGAAGGCGGCGGCGCCGCGGCGTACTTCTCCGTGCTGTGCGAGCTGATCGATCCCGAAATGCGTGACCATTTTGTCCTCGACGGGCGGAGCAGACGACCCCCGCGTGACCGCGTCAACGCACTCCTGAGCTACGGCTACGGCATGCTCTACCGCGAGGTGTTGACCGCGATCATCGCGGTCGGGCTCCACCCCGGCGTCGGCTTCTATCACCAGCCACGGTCGTCGGCGCATACCCTCGCGCTCGATCTCATGGAGCTATTCCGCGTGCCGCTGGTCGACATGGCGATGATCGGGGCCATCAACAGGCGAACCTTCGATCCGGCAGCCGACTTCCGCTTCGCGCCCGGCCAAGTGCTGCTGTCCGACACCGGGCGCCGGAAGGCGATCGAAGTGATCGAGCGCCGCAAGGCCGACGAGTGGCGGCACTCGGTGGTTGGTTACTCCCTGTCGTACGCGCGCCTGATCGAGCTCGAGGTGCGCCTCCTCGAGAAGGAGTGGATGGGCGAGGGCGGTCTCTTCGCGAAGTTCAGGTTGCGCTGATGGCCGCCGAGAAGCGATGGCGGCTCGTCTGCTACGACATCCGCGAGCCAGCGCGGTGGCGGAAGGTGTACCGGATCGTCCGTGGCGCTGGCACCCACGTGCAATACTCGGTCTTCCGCTGCCGGCTCGACGATCGCGAGGTGGAGAAGCTACGGTGGGAGTTGTCGCGCGTCATGGCTCCCGAGGACGCGCTGCTCGTGGTCGACCTATGCCCGCGCTGCGCCACCAAGGTGATCTCTCGGAATCACATCGAGGGCTGGGATGAAGTGCCCCAGACGTTCCGGATCATCGGCGGCGGTGGTACCGATCAAGCACCTGCCGGTGTCGCCGCAAGCAGACCGGCGTCGCGGAGGAAACCTCGCGAGATCATTGCCGATGACAGCTCTCTGAAAGACGAATAGATGCTTGATTCTGTTTCCTCGTCTGATCCCGCGGACTTGGCGCCGTCCGCGGGATGGCCGCGGAGCCGTCACTGGCCGACGACAGACGTGCGTGTTTCGAGCCTCGCAAGATACCGATATTACACGCGAATATGGCGCGGCTGTCATTGCCGCTTCGATGCCTTCGGGCGTTGAGCACCGCTCGATGTTCCCGGTGACCCGGGTGCGCATGATTTCGATGTCATTGCCGCTTCGATGCCTTCGGGCGTTGAGCACGTCGCCACCCGCCACACCAAGCTCCTCGGCGTCGAGTCATTGCCGCTTCGATGCCTTCGGGCGTTGAGCACATCGACATTGTCACGAAAACTATCAGGCGATTTTCAAAGTCATTGCCGCTTCGATGCCTTCGGGCGTTGAGCACGCGAACTCCCCCTCCACGTCGGTCGTGCGCCGCAGCAGGTCATTGCCGCTTCGATGCCTTCGGGCGTTGAGCACGTTCTCCCGATGCGCGCGAATCTGGTGCGCGAGGTCGAGTCATTGCCGCTTCGATGCCTTCGGGCGTTGAGCACCGTCACCCTGCGGTAGAGACCGCCGGCCCCCCAAGTCATTGCCGCTTCGATGCCTTCGGGCGTTGAGCACGCTCTAGCCGTACCAGCGGGATCACCGATCAGAACGTCATTGCCGCTTCGATGCCTTCGGGCGTTGAGCACACCAGGCCGAGCCCGTACCGCTCGACGAAGTTTCCAGTCATTGCCGCTTCGATGCCTTCGGGCGTTGAGCACACTACTGCAATGACCGACGCCGACATCGTCTACCACGGTCATTGCCGCTTCGATGCCTTCGGGCGTTGAGCACGAAGGTAAAAAGGGCTCGGTCACGCGCTATCGGATGTCATTGCCGCTTCGATGCCTTCGGGCGTTGAGCACCCCGGGCCCGGGCAGGCACCGCATTCGGTAGGCGCGAGTCATTGCCGCTTCGATGCCTTCGGGCGTTGAGCACAAGAAGAAGACCGCCCCCATCCCCGCCCCCCCGGACGCCGTCATTGCCGCTTCGATGCCTTCGGGCGTTGAGCACACTACATTGGGGTGGATCATTTTCGCTTCCTTATGTCATTGCCGCTTCGATGCCTTCGGGCGTTGAGCACGACAAAAAAGTCGAAGAGCGCGGGGGCTGGCGAAGCGTCATTGCCGCTTCGATGCCTTCGGGCGTTGAGCACACCTATCCAGTCGTCGGAGATTTCAATGTTTGCGAGTGTCATTGCCGCTTCGATGCCTTCGGGCGTTGAGCACTACAACCCCTCCTCGGAGCAGTGCCGCGCGAACTCGTCATTGCCGCTTCGATGCCTTCGGGCGTTGAGCACCGGGCGCACGGCGGTCGGTCGTGTCGCACCGCGCTGTCATTGCCGCTTCGATGCCTTCGGGCGTTGAGCACACGGACGACTTCATCACCCTGTTCGCGTCGCTGTCGTCATTGCCGCTTCGATGCCTTCGGGCGTTGAGCACGAGAGCGACTACCCACTGGAGTCGAGCGTCTGAGAGAGGTCATTGCCGCTTCGATGCCTTCGGGCGTTGAGCACGCGGCGCTACCCTGCAATCCGGTGCGCCTCTCGGAATGTCATTGCCGCTTCGATGCCTTCGGGCGTTGAGCACAGCACCTGACCGCACGCGAGCACGCGCGGCGACAGGGGGTCATTGCCGCTTCGATGCCTTCGGGCGTTGAGCACACGTCGATCGACCAGTTGAATCAGTGGGGCGTGCGCGTCATTGCCGCTTCGATGCCTTCGGGCGTTGAGCACGGCGCTGGTGCCGTCGCCTACGCGCTGGCGCAGCAAGTCATTGCCGCTTCGATGCCTTCGGGCGTTGAGCACACGTCGAATAACAACACCTGGACGACGCTGTACACGGTCATTGCCGCTTCGATGCCTTCGGGCGTTGAGCACAGCACCCAGTAGGGAGAGCCTTGATTTCAGCGGCATCGAAGTCATTGCCGCTTCGATGCCTTCGGGCGTTGAGCACCAATGACCATCTACCACGTGACGAAGGTTGTGGGCCCGTCATTGCCGCTTCGATGCCTTCGGGCGTTGAGCACGGGCGGGGCCAATGAAAAAGTCGACTGACTTTTTCAGTCATTGCCGCTTCGATGCCTTCGGGCGTTGAGCACCTCCAGCGCCGATCGGCCTCCCCGGAATCCCTGTCGTCATTGCCGCTTCGATGCCTTCGGGCGTTGAGCACGTGTGGTTCATGGTGGTCATGGGATTTTTACCTTGTCATTGCCGCTTCGATGCCTTCGGGCGTTGAGCACATCACGACTCGACCTCGTTCGTCGGAATCGGCCGGTCATTGCCGCTTCGATGCCTTCGGGCGTTGAGCACATCCCATGCAAGCCA
>Ga0105048_10003404_pt1 | contig 26051 bp, 24 predicted proteins | sample MAT05_FD_78382 | JGI IMG/M metagenome (GOLD analysis project Ga0105048, IMG submission 78382) | Freshwater microbial communities from Lake Fryxell liftoff mats and glacier meltwater in Antarctica - MAT-05 | ecosystem: Environmental > Aquatic > Freshwater > Ice > Liftoff microbial mat | place...
CTCCCGGCTCGCAGGCTCGCGGGTCGCCGCCTTCTTGGCCCCAACGGTCGCTGCGCGACCTGGCACGATCGTCGGCTCCCGGCTCGCAGGCTCGCGGGTCGCCGCCTTCTTGGCCCTAACGGTCGCCGTGTTGTTCAGCTGCAAGAGCGGAGGTGCTGTCGCACCCGGCGGGGACGACGCCACGGCCCGAGCTGCGGCGATGGTGGAGCGCTTCGTCGACGACACGCTGGCGGCCAACCCCGGGATGGGGCGGACCGCCGGCTTGCACGCGTACGACGGGAAGCTCACCCCGACGACGGCGGCGGGTGTCGCCAGCGATATCGCGCGCGCGAAGGCGTATCTGGCCGAGACCGATACGGTCGAACTGGCTTCGATCGCCGACCCCACGCGGCTCGACGTGGAGATCACCCGTCTCGCGGCGGAGCGGACGGTCTTCGGGCTCCAGACCCTCCAGCTGCACAAGCGGGTGATGAGTTATCTCGACCTGTTCGATGTAAATAGTTACCTGGTGCGTGACTACGGGCCGATCGGCGAGCGTACTTCCAAGCTCCTCGATCACGTCGAGGCGGCCACCGCCGACATCGATCGTATCCTGGCGATGCTCGAGCCGGTGCAGGTCAAGACTCATCTCGAGACGGCAAAATCGGCCCTCAGCGGTCTGCGCGAATACTATCAGGGTGACGTGGCGACTCTGACGAAGCCGGCGCTCGATGCCGACCCTGCGCTGAAGAAGCGCTACGATGCGGCCATTCCTCCGGCGCTCGCCTCGGTCGATCGTCTCCTGGCCTGGATCGACGCGCACATGGCCACGGCCGACGACAAGTACGCGCTCGGCACCGAGAAGTTCCTGCGCATGCTGCAGGTCAACGAAGGCGTGACCTACTCACTCGCCGAGCTGAGCAAGATGGCCGAAGACAACTATCGAACCAACTATGACGCCTACGTCGCCACCGCCAAGCGCATCGACGACAAGAAGAGCGTGGAGGCGGTCGCCGCGATGGTCGCAGCGGAGCGCATCCCGACCGGCAACGCGGTCATCGAGACGGCGCGCAAGCAGCTGGTCGACCTGCGCGCGTTCATCGAGGAGAAGCAGATCATCACCATCGGCTCGAAGGAGAGCGCGGAGGTCGCCATCACCCCGCCCTTCATGCGCTGGAACTCGGCTTTCCTCGACCCGTCAGGCCCTTTCGAGAAGGCCCCCGGCAGCTTCTATTACATCACCCCGCCGGACCCGTCCTGGACCAAGGAAGTGCAGGAGGGATACTTGCCGTACGAGGGCGACCTCCTCGCGACGTCGGTCCACGAGGTCTATCCGGGCCACTTCGTGCACGGCATCCAGATCCGCCGCGCCCCCACCCGCGCGCAGAAGCTGTTCGACTCCTACGCCTTCGTCGAAGGCTGGGCGCACTATACCGAGCAGATGATGCTCGACGCCGGCTACGGCGGCGACAACCCCCGCCTGAAGCTCGGCCAGCTCTCGAACGCCTTGTTGCGCAACTGCCGCTTCCTCGCAGCGATCGGGCTGCACACCGCCGGCATGACGGTGCCACAGGCCGACGAGCTCTTCCGGACCAAGTGCTTCGTCGACGCGGGGAACGCGAAGCAGCAGGCGTATCGGGGGACGTTCGACCCTGGGTATCTCTCGTATACGTTGGGGAAGTTGCAGATCATGACGCTGCGGGAGGAGTTCGCGAAGAAGCGGGGGGAGGCGAAGCTGGGGCCGTTTCATGATTGGTTGCTGTCGTTTGGGTCGGCGCCGGTGGCGTTGATTGGGAGGCGGTTGTAGGGACGGGCCCGCCCGAAGGAGAGCATTTCCTGGGGGTATCTAGGGCCGAAACTCACCCAGGATACGGCTGCTCAGCTGCTCCTGCAGATCGAGCATCGAAGCCGACTGCGTCGACCCCTCGTTCCGGCTGCTGTTCAGCGCCGTGACCATCCGGTCCGCCGTCGTCACTCCGAACGGGTGCCCATAGTACTTCCCGTCTCCGAGATAGATCACATTCTCCCCCTGCCACCCCTCGCTCCGCCCCTTCTCCGAAACGTCCCAGTTCTTGAAGTAAGTATAGTCGCCCGGTCTCAGTGATGCCTGGCGCTCCTCCGACGCGGGCGAGGACGACGAGCCGCTCGCCTGCAGCGCGCCGCGCAGAGTCGATTCCATGTCCCACGGCCCGATGCGGAGCTGGCCGTTCATCACCCGGTCGAAGTCCCGCGGTCCCACCAGGTCGAGCATTGCCTTGTAGTAGGTGATGACCATCGCGGTCGCGCACTCGAACCCATACTCATCGGGGTTCGCGAACATGTCCTGCATCGCCTCGGAGGCGGACGTGTCGGAGCGCAACGAAAAGCTCCCGCGGCCCTCGGGGTCCCAGAAGCGGGAGCTCATCTTGTGGTTCGCGATGGTCTCGAAGCTGTGGGAGGCGTCGTTCATGTCCTGGGCGGCGTCGCAGATCGCCCCCGAGATCAGCAAGCGATCGCACAGCGCCTGCCCCACCCTGCGCACATCGATCTCGCCGTCTGCGCCCTCGCTGAAGATCTTGTCGCCGGCGTCGAGCTTGCCGTTGAAGTTGGCGTCCAGCAGCTGCGCGCCGGCGAGATGCTCACTCAGCACGGACTGGTAGCGATCGATGTGGCCGTTCATCGCGCCATGCTCGCCCTGCAGCCACGACACCGCGTCGATGGTGAGATCGCCGGTGCGCTGACCCAGCGCACCGATGATCGCCTCTCGCGCGACGCGCGAGCCAAACTTCGCGGCGATCGCCTCCTCTGCCTCGTCGATCTCACCGCTGTCGATGCCGCCCTCGCGCGCAAGATCGATGATCCGAGCAGCCTCGCTCGCCTGCTCCGCTGTCGGCGCGTAGGCCGTCGACGAGGTGAGGAACCGCTGCAACAGCGGCTTGGCGTCGTCGTCGAAGCTCTCCGACCGCGCGCTGAGCTCGCGACGCAGGGCAGAGATGGCCTCGGGGCTGCTGTCGTCGTTGAGTGCCAGGTCAATGGCTCGCGCCACCTCGGAGCGGCTGATGGAATCGTTCCTCCCCGCGTAGGCGAAGTGGGACTGGATGAGTCGGGTGATGCTCGGCTCGGTCATGTGCGTAGCTCCTTCTCAGTCGAGGGCCGCGCGGCCCAGGGGGTGGATGGACAGATCGCCGGGCAGCTCGTCGAACGAGAGGATCGGCGTGGTGGGAAGCTCCATTTCCAGCATCTTGCGCAAGACCCGGCGAATATCCGTGCTGGTCAGGATCGCCGGGCGGGCGCCGCTCGAACGCATCGGGTCGATCAGCTTGCTCACCGCGCCGATGATCGAGCGCGTGATCACCGGGTCGAGCGTGAGGGTGGTGCCATACTGAGTGGTGCGCAGGCCGTCGCGCACGGTGTCCTCGATCAGCGGCTCGAGCAGGATCACGTCCAGCCGCCGGTCTTGCGACGCGTAGGAGTGCGCGAGCTGCGCGGCCAGCGCGGCGCGAACTCTCTCGGTAAGGTGAATCTCGTCGTTCTCGAAGCGTCCGTGATCACCGAGCGCCTCGAAGATGGTCTTCAGGTCGCGGATCGACACACCTTCGTCGACCAGGCGGCGCAGCACACCCACCAGCTGTCCGAGTGAGACCAGCTTCGGAACGACCTCGCGAACCAGCGACGGATAGACCGCCTCCATCTTCTCGACCATCTCGCTGACCTCGTGGATACCGACGAAGTCCTTCACCTTCACGCGCAGCACGCCCGCGAGATGCAGCGCGATCACGCCCGCCGGTCCCCACACCGGGATGCCCGAGGCCTCCAGCACGTCCTTGTCCGCGGCACGCACCAGCGACACCGGCGCGGAGGACAGCGGATGCTGCCCGCGCACCGCGTCGACGCCCAAGCGGCGTAGCTTCTCGGGTCGCGTCATCGCCATGAACATCGCGGAATCGATCGAGGATTCGAGCGTCGGTACGTCCTTCACGCGAATCACGAACCCACCGCGCGGGAGCGGCATGTGGCCGCGCACGCGCACCGCCGGAAATCGCACGCCGGTCTCGAGAAAGAGCGCATCGCGGAGCTGCGGGATGAGCTCGCCGATCAGCTCGTTGTCACCACTGTCGAGACCGAGCGCCTCGCTCAGCGTCGGGTCGAGGTCGATGCCGATCGGCAGCACCCCAGGCGCCAGGCGATCCGCCAGCGCTTTCTGCGACGCCGCCCGCGCGCTCTGATCCGCCAGCATCTGCGCCTCCGGGCCGGCCGCATCCACCGAGGTGACGTGCTTGCGCGCCATGGTCGACGCCAAGATTGCCGAGCCGATGAGCACAAAAGGAATCATCGCCAGCCCTGGCACGAAGCCGATCGCGAACATCAGCAGCGCCGCCATCGTCAGCGCCTTGGGGCTCGCCAGCAGCTCCTTGTGCACGTCGCGGCCGAGGTTGCTCTGTTCGGACTCGGAGTCGACCCGCGTCACCACCAGACCCGCCGCCAGCGTGATCAAGAGCGCCGGGATCTGCGCCACCAGCGCGTCACCGACGCTGAGGATCGCGTACACCTCGGCCGCCTCGGCGAGGCTCATTTCGCGGCGGATCACGCCGATCAGCAGCCCCGCGCACATGTTCAGGAACGTCATGATCAGCCCAGCGATCGCGTCGCCCTTCACGAACTTCATTGCGCCATCGAGGTTCCCGAACAGCTTCGACTCGCGGCTCAGCTCGTCGCGCTTGTGCTGCGCGTCTTGCTCGGTGATCGCGCCGCTTCGCAGCGCCGCATCGATCGACATCTGCTTTCCCGGCATCGCGTCCAGCGTGAACCGCGCGCCGACTTCGGCCACGCGCTCGGCGCCCTTCGCGATCACGAGGAACTGCACCAGCGTCAGCACCAGGAACATCACCAGCCCGACGATGAGATCGCCATCGACGACGAACTGACCGAACGCCTCGACCACCTCTCCGGCGTGCGCCTTGGTGAGGATCATCCGCGTGGTCGCCACGTTCAGGCCGAGGCGGAACAAAGTCGTAAGTAACAGCAGTGACGGAAATGTGGCCAGCTCGAGCGCACGGCGAGAAAAGAGCGCCGCCAAGAGTATGACGACCCCGGCGGCGATATTCACCGAGATCAAGAGGTCGAGAATGAATGCCGGCAACGGGATGAGCAGCATCCCGATCGTCACCACGACGATCAGCGCCAGGACTACGTCGGCGTGCCGCACCATCGACGGGCGGAGCATCGAGAGACGGCGCATCGACTCATTCACGGGACGCCTCGATTCGAACCAGAAGCGCGCGGGCCTTGCGAACCAGCGGCTCGTCACGGCGCGCAACCGCCTTCTTCAGTCCCGACGCCAGGAGCGCGCGGGCGCGATCCGGACGCCGTTGCTCGAGGCACAGCTCGGCGCGGTTCACGTCCGGACGGCCGTCGGACCTATCCAGCTCCCCGGCTCGCGCATAGCAACGATCGGCCTCCGCCGTGTCGCCCTGATGATCGCGCGTCAAACCGAGCGCCAGCAGATAGTACGGCTCCGAGGGCGCCGCCTGGACCAACCCCTCGAAGAGCGTGGCCGCGAGCTCGAGGCCGCCGCTCATGAGGTACTGGTAGCCAATCTCCGCCACCGCCATGAGATCACGGGCCTCCCACGACGCCGCGGGTGCCAGAGCACCCAGAGCACCAATCGCGGGTGCCAGAGCAGCCATCGGGGCCGGGCGCCTGGGGAGGGGACGTGCGGCGTTCATAGCTGGACCTGGCTCCTCATCTGGATCTCGAGGAGCGTGGTCTGGATCGCGCGCAGCACGACCAGCATCCGCTCCTCCTTCTCCGTGGACTGGGTGACCTTCTCGCCGGCGGTGAGCACGCGCTGGATTGCGCCGCGCATCTCGCTCCCCGAGAGGCGGGTGAGCTGCGGGAGGCGGAGCGCGTCGCCGGAGCTCGCGCGGGCCTGGAAGGAGCGCACCAGCGGCTCGCGCAGCTCTCCGAGATCGGCCGGCAGTACCTGATCGCGGTTCACGCGGAGCGCGCGGATCTCTTCGATGCTGGGGCGTGCGTCGAGCTCGGCCTTGAACCGCAGCATCTCCTGGAACGCGGGCTCCAGCTTGCGCAGTGAGTTGGTCATGCCACGACCCATTGAAAGGAACGTGCCGGGCAAAAAGAGCGCTATTCCGGGCCTCTTCGCACGTCCGCCGCACCCCGTCGCACGTCCGTCGCACGAACTTCGCACGTCCGCGCGAACACAACCCAGGGCATCGCATGGCACGCCACGTGAACCAGCGACGAACGCGACGCACGAAAGCAGCGTCGCAAAAGAAAGGGACCCAACCCATGACCGACGTACTGATGAAGCTGGCCCGAGTGAACACCATGAAGGCGCAGGACGCCGCCGGAGCGCTCAATGACCTGGCCGACGAGCAGGAGAAGCAGCTCGGTAACAAGAAGCAATTGCGTCAGGTGCAGCAGCTCCTGACCGCGATCAAGGCCGACGGCGTGGTCGGCCGCGACGAGCTCGACAAGCTCAAGACCGAGATGGCCGCGAACGGAATCTCCACCGCCACCATCGACAAGGCGTCGGCCGACGACGCCTGGGACGGCGACAACATGAACCTGCGGAACGACGATCCCAACAACGGCAAGGTCCGGAAAGCCAACGGTCACATCGACGCGATCAAGTCGGTCGTCGAGGGCGCTCTGGCCGACGTCACCGACTCCGAGGCGATGCTCCAGTTCCACATCCAGGTGGGCACCGGCGAGATGAACAACGCCGAGAGCGAGCGCGCCAGCATCACCAAGATCCTCTACGAGCACCGGCGTGATCTGGCCAACAAGTGGGGCGGGTAAGCGAAAGTAATTCGGGCGAAGCGTCCGTAATTTCGTCGCGCGAGCGAAGAGCGTCAACTGACCACAGATGGTCCTGATCGGAACGAGCGCAGCCATGACGAGCCTCAAGAACCGCATCGCCCGACTGGCCCCGAGCCGCGCCACCGTCCTGGTGTGCGGGCCCTCGGGCAGCGGAAAAGAGCTGGTCGCGCGGGCCCTGCACCAGCGCCCCGGCGCGTTCCTGGCGATCAACTGCGGCGCGCTCAGCGCGAACCTCGCGGAGAGCGAGCTGTTCGGGCACACCAAGGGCGCGTTCACCGGCGCGACGCAGGACAAGGTCGGCGCGTTCGAGGCGGCGGACGGGGGGACGCTGTTCCTCGACGAGATCGGCGAGCTGCCGCTCGATCTCCAGCCGAAGCTGCTGCGGGTGCTCGAGACGATGACCGTTCGACGGGTGGGCGGCACCGAGGAGCGGAGCATCTCGACGCGCGTGGTGGCGGCGACGCACCGCGATCTGATCCAGATGGTCGAAAAGGGTACGTTCCGCGAGGATCTATACCACCGGCTGTCCGTGCTCACGATCGCGGTGCCGTCGCTCGAGGATCGAAAGGACGACGTGCCGCTGCTCGCCCGGCATTTCCTCGCGCTCGAATCGGAAGGAAAAGCGTTCACCGCCGAGGCCGAGAGCGCTCTCGCCGCGCACGCCTGGCGCGGAAACGTCCGCGAGCTGCGCAACGTGATCCTGCGCGCCTGCTTGCTGACCGAAACCAGCAGCATCGACGTCGAAGACCTGGAGCTCGAGCCTACGAAGAGCGCCCCCGCACAAAAACAAGAATCAACCATCGCCGACGAGCGCGCCCAGATCATCGCCCTCCTCGCCGCCTGCGGCGACAACCGCGCCCGCGCCGCCCGCGTGCTCGGCATCTCCAAGAGCACCCTGCACAGCCGCATCAAGCGCCTCGGAATCAAGCTCAAGAACACCACGGTCAGCTGGGAGCCCGCGCTGCGGGTCGTGGCCAGCGGAGGATGAGATGAAGATCGTCGACTGGTTCAAATCCGCGGCGACCAGCGCCGAAAAGGAGCTGGATAGTCTGGTCTCCGATCAGGAGTCCAAGCTCGCCGCCGCGCGCGCGCTGGCCAAGGCGGAGCGCCGCTTCGAGGAGATGGCCGCCGATGGCGTCATCGATCCGGCCGAAATGGACGAGCTACGCCGCTCGTTCCGCGCGCAGGGCATCGACACGCAGAAGATCGATCAGCTCTGGGCGACCGACGGCGTGTCGTCGGACAAAGGAACGCGCTTCGGAGATCTGGTCCGCGCCACACTCGCGCGCGCGAAGGAGGATCAGAAAGACTCCGCCGCCGATCTCTCCTTCCGCGTCCAGGTGATGGCGAATGAGTACACCCACAGCGAGGAGGCCGCCTCACGCCTCATGAAGAACGAGCACGACGCCTATATGGCGGTCATCAAGAACATCTCCGGCTGACCGGACGAACGAAGGAGAAACAAATGAGCGTTTTGGATCGCATTCAGAACAACAGCCGGCAGGGCGCGGTCGGTGATCGCCACGCCGCCGAAAAGATCGGCGAGGGCGAGATCAAGCAGCTCAAGACCAAGCGCGAGGATCTGCGCGACGCGGTGGAGAGCTGTCACGCGAAGGCGATCGAGATCGGCGATCAGCTCGAGGAGGTTCAGAACCAGAGCGGCTGGGCCGACTTCGGTGACTGGATCTCCGGCGACGACCCCGAGGCCGACGCGCTGGAAAACGAAGGCCGGAACCAGGCCAAGATGGAGCGCGCCCAGCAGCAGCAAGAGATCGTCGCCGAGCAGCAGAAGGTCGAGCTCGAGAAGATCACCGAGGCCAACCAGCGCATGCAGGCCACCGCCCAGGCGATGACCCAGATGTTGCGCACCATCGACCAGCAGCGGCGCACGCGCACTGCCTGAAAGGGAGTCACGAAATGACACTATCCGTACTCACCCAGATCCAGATGCAGAGGTTCCAGGCCTCGAGCGACACCAGCACCGTCAGCCGCCAGCGCTCGAGCGCGCTGCTCGGCGAGCGTTCGAACCAGATCGACGAGGCTTACGGCGTCAAGAAGCAGGCGATCGACAAGCAGACCGAGGCGCGCGAGGAGGCCGGGTTCTGGACCGCGCTCCTCAGCGTGGTGCTCCTCCCGGGCATCGGGACGCTGCTCGGAAAGGCCCTCGGTCAGGCCACCACCGGCGATGAGCGCGAAGAAAAGGCCGGGCTCGACCTGAAAGCCGCGGTCATCGCTCTCGGCCAGAGCAAGCTCGAAGGCGAGCTCGGCGAGGTCAAGGAAGCGCTCGCCGAGGCCAAGAGCGATCGTACCGCGTCGCAGCGCTTCATCGACGAGCTCGACACCATGAATTCACGAAAAGGAGATTGAGTATGAACAGCATCCGCAGCAGCGCCATCCTGGCGCGCGCCGACCACCTCGACCGCGAGGGCATCCGCGAGAACCGCTCGGTGGAAAAGGCCACCGAGACCGACAAGGTCGCAGCCAAGGAGAACGCGATCGAGCAGCGCAAGATCGCCGCCGAGAAGGAGAGCGACGCCGCCTCTCAGAAGTCCCTTTTCAGCTTCGTCGGTGGGCTGATCGCCCTCGCCGCGGCCGTGCTGGTGATCCCCGGCATCGCCGTGATCGGCGCCGCCGTCGCCGTCGCGGCCGGCGCGGGCGGCGCGCTCCTCGGCGTGATCGGTGGGTTGCTCGCCAACGGAAAAGAGTCCGACGCGAAGGACGCGGAGATCAACGCCTCGCGGCAAGACCTCGTCGCGACCAAGCTCGAGTCCGAGCAGAGCGCTGCGGCGGCGCAGAGGAGCGAGCTCCAGCAGGCCAAGCGGCAGCGGATGGCGCAGGTGCTGGAGATGACCAAGGACGGCGAGCGCGCGCTCGCGGAAGCGCGGAGATAGTATGAGTATCACGAGCAACGTGGCGCTGCTGGTCATGCAGGAGCGCCGCGAGGTGGGCCGGGATCAGCTCGAGACCGGCGCGCAGACGACGCTCCACGCCGAGCGCGAGCTGCGCGCGGCAGAGGCGAAAGCAGACAGTGATAGTTTCGCCCGCATCGTGGGGTTGGTGGACGACGTCGTGACCACCGCGGTCAAGACGGCGGGGAAAGTGGGTGACTTTCAAGACGCATTGAAAGACGAGCCCCCCGCAGCGCCGGAGAAGACGGAAGGCGACTGGGACCCCGCCCTCGCCGAGCTGAAAAAAGGCGCCTACGACTTCCTCTCCAGCGAGGACGAGGCACGCGATAAAGGCGCGGCAAGCGGATCTACCGGCCGCGCGCTCCAGGCCGAGGGACGCGCCGCCCAGGCCCACGCGCGCACCGGCGAAGATCTCGCGGAGCTCATGGCCCAGGCGCGCATCCGCTTCACGTGATCAATTCGAATCGATAACCCACCCCGCGCACCGACTTGATCGACCAGGCCGACGACGAGGTCCATCCGAGCTTCTTTTTCAGGCTCGACACGAAGTTATCGACCGTCCGTTCGTCGACCATCACCACCTCTCCCCACACCGCATCGAGGATCTGATCGCGCGTCAGAGCCTCGCTGCGCCGCCGCCACAGGAACAGCAGGAGATCGAGCTCGGTCTTGGTGAGATCCACCGGCACGCCATCGTCGCGCGACACGGTGCGCGCGCGCGAGTCGATCGCGAGCCCGGGAATGGAAGGCTCGGCCGAAACAACGGACGCCGAACCTCGCCGCACCAGCGCCTTCACCCGCGCCAGCAGCTCCCTCAGCCGATAAGGCTTCGTGAGATAATCATCCGCCCCGACATCGAAGCCCTTCACCACGTCGTCTTCCAGCGAGCGCGCGGTGAGCATGAGTATCCGCGGACCCCCGCCCGAAGCCTTGATCTCGCGAGCGAGAGTATATCCGTCGACCTCGGGCAACATCACGTCGAGGATGACGAGCTCGAACTGACCGCGCGCCAGCGCCTCTCGCGCGGCGCGACCATCGGCGGCGACCTCCACCTCGTACCCTTCGGCGTCGAGGTTGTCCTCCAGCGCGAGCCTCAGGCTCTCGTCGTCTTCGACTACGAGAATTCTCACTATCCCTGGCCCTTGTACTCCATCATGCCGCGCATCTTCGACTCCGCCTCGCCCGATACGACGTCCTCGTCGTTGGCGCGCGCCGCGCAGTCCTCGCAGAGCTTGCGCGTCTTCTTACCGACCTTCACGCGCACGATCTCGTCGACCTCAGATTCGCATTCCTGGCATACCATGGCCCACGACTATCACCCGAGCGGCCCGCCGTCATCGCGCTCGATCGCGATCACCGACGGACGCGGCGGGACATCGGGGTCGAAGTCGGGCCAGCGCGTCGACGGACGCGCGAAGGAGGTGCCTTCGCCGGGGTGCTGGATCGAGACGAACAGGGTCTTGCCGTCGGGGGTGAAGGTCGGCCCGGTCACCTCCGCCCCGATCGGCGCGCTCAGGAACCGGCGCGGCTTCGACGGCATCCCCAGCTCGAGCAGGTGCAGGCCGTCGGCGCGGCCGAGCGCGTTCTGGCCGTCGGTCGCGATCCACAGCCGGCCCGACGGATCGACGGTCATGTTGTCGGGGTTGGTCAGCCAGCCCGCCGCCGTGACGCCGTCGGGATAGACGCCGCCGAGATCCGGATCGCCGCCGAGGAACAGCACCTCCCAGCGATACTTGAGCGCGGCGTGATCGCGGCGCGGCGGGAACAGCGCGATCAGGTGCCCGTAGCGATTCGGCGCGCGCGGAGAGACGGCGTCGACCCGATCCAGCGTGCGCGCGTCGTTGCGCGAGAGCGCCACCAGCACGGCCCCGGTGCGCGGATCGATCTCCACGTCCTCGGGCCGATCGAGCGGCGTGGCACCCACCAGATCGGCGGCGCGTCGAGCCTCGATCAACACATCGGCCTGCGACAAGAAGCCGTGCGCCGCGTCGAGCTTCCCTTCGCCGTGGACCAGCGGCAGCCAGGTCATCGTGCCATCGGATCCGAAACGCGCGACGAACAGGACGCCATCGTCGAGCAGCTTTCCGCCGGGTGCGCCGCGCTTCCACGTGTCGTTCGAGACATACTTGTAGAGATACTCGAACGGCCCGTCGTCGCCGCTATACACCACGATCTCGCCGCCGATGCTCGCCACGCAGGTGGCGCATTCGTGGGCGAAGCGCCCGAGCGCAGTGCGCTTCACCGGCTTCTTCGCCGGGTCGAAGGGATCGATCTCCACCACCCAGCCGAAGCGATTCGGCTCGCGCGGCTCCGCTCGCGGATCGAAGCGCGTGTGCCAGCGCGACCAGCCAAAGCGAATGTCGACGCCCACGTGATAGCGCTGGTGAGACTGCGCCTCGGGTCCATCGGCGAGCGGCGGGCCCGCGAAGTACTGGTGAAAGTTCTCCTCCGCGCTGAGCATCGTGCCCCACGGCGTGATGCCGCCCGCGCAGTTACCGAGCGTGCCGAGCACGTTCAGGCCGGTGGGATCGGCGCTCGTCACGAGGCGCGCATGACCCGCGGCCGGGCCGGTGACGTCGAACGGCGTGCTCCCGGTGATGCGGCGATTCAAGGCTCCGAGCACCGGGGCCCAGCCGCGCTCACCGCGCGCGATCTCGACCACCGAGACGCCGTGCGACGCGATCTCGATGTTGGTCTCGGCCTCGCTCAGGCCCATCTTGGCCCGCAGCCGATCGCAGCTCGGGAACATGGTCAGGCCGTCGGTGTACTCGTGGTTCACCGTGAGGACCCCACGATCCGATCGGTTGCTGGCGCGCGGGAGCGGGAAGAACGCGGTGTAGTCGCAGTTGTAGCCGAACTGCTTCTCGACCGCGCTGACCGAGATCCCGCGCGGATCGAAGCGGGGGCCGCCCGGCAGGATCGGATCGCCCCAGCGGAGCAGCGTCTTCATGAAGTGGCCCGGCGAGAGCACCAGCTCGGGGCTCGCGAGCGGCGTCGGCTCGGCGAACGTCGACAGCGGCGCCCGCGCGTGGGCAGCGCGAGCGGACGCGCCCCCGAGGAGGAGCGCGCCCACGCCGATCGCCCCGCGCCGCGTGTACCGCGCGGCGATGAGCTCCTTCATCGAGGGTCCGACCACCGGGGAGATCTGTAGCAAATCATCGCGTCGCTCGGCCAACTCTGATACCGGCGGCCTCATGCGAGCCGTTGTTTCCCTGCTCCTGGTCCTCTGCGCATGCACGCCGAAGCCGACGCCACCGATCGATGCGCCGACCATGATCTTCTTCGTGCGTCACGCGGAAAAGGCCACCGATCAGGGCGACGACCCGCCGCTGACCGCGCTCGGCAGCGCACGCGCGCTCGATCTCGAGCGGCTGCTGCGGCACTCCGGCATCCGTCACATCTTCACGACCCAGTACAAACGCACGCAGCTCACCGTGGACCCGCTGGCGAAGGCGCTGGGCCTGACGCCCACGATCGTGTCGGCGAAGGACCAGGACGCCCAGCTCGCCGCCCTGCGCAGGCTGCCCCCCGGCTCGGTCGCCCTGGTCGCCGGCCACTCCAACACCGTCCCGCCGATGGTCCGCGCGCTCGGCGGGCAGACCCCCGATCTGGCCGACCCGGACTACGATCGCGTGTTGATCCTGGGCCTTGTGCGCACCGCGACCGGGACCCGGGGGACCACCGCCGAGCTCCGCCTGAACACCGTCCTCGCGGTGGATTGACTCCAGAGTCAACGAAGCGCTACACCGGCCGGCACATGGGAACCGAGCTTCGTTTCGACGGCAAAGTCGCGCTGGTCACCGGCGCCGGCAACGGCCTGGGCCGCACCCACGCCAAGCTGCTCGCCAGCCGCGGCGCCAAGGTCGTGGTCAACGACCTCGGCGGCAGCGCGACCGGCACGGGCAAGAGCGCATCCGCGGCCGACAAGGTCGTGGCCGAAATCAAGGAGGCCGGCGGCCAGGCCGTCGCCAACTATGACTCGGTCGGGGACGGCGCGAAGATCGTACAGAACGCGCTCGATAGCTTCGGCGGCCTCGACATCATCGTGAACAACGCCGGCATCCTCCGCGACGTCACGTTCCAGAAGATGACCGCCGACGACTGGGACCTGGTTTATCGGGTGCACGTGCTCGGCGCGTTCCGCATCACCCACGCCGCGTGGCCGCACATGCGCGACAAGGGCTACGGCCGGATCATCATGACCGCGTCCGCCGCCGGCATTTACGGCAATTTCGGCCAGGCCAACTATGCGATGGCCAAGCTCGGCCTGGTGGGTCTGGCGCAGACGCTCGCGCTCGAGGGCGCCAAGCGGAATATCCACGTCAACACCATCGCGCCGATCGCCGGATCGCGGCTCACCGAGACCATCCTCCCGAAGGAGGTCACCGACGCGCTCAAGCCCGAGCTCGTGAGCCCGCTGGTCACCTGGCTGGCGCACGAGTCGTGCGAGGAGAACGGTGGGTTGTTCGAGGTCGGCGGTGGGTTCTTCGCGAAGCTCCGCTGGGAGCGCGCCGAGGGTCAGACCTTCCGCGTGGGCCGCGAAGTCACCCCCGAAGCGGTCGCCAATACCTGGTCGACGATCACCGATTTTTCGAAGACCCAGCACCCGACCAGCGTCGCCGAGTCGATGGGACCGGTGATGACCAACCTCCAGGCCGGCGCGTCGAAGGGCGGCAATGAGTTCATCGACGTCGATCGCGCGCTCGGCTACGAGTTCCCCGAGCTCGAATCCTCGTACGACGAAAAGGACCTCGCGCTTTACGCGCTGGCGGTCGGCGCGGGCCGCGATCCCACCGACGAGAACGATCTCCGTCACGTCTACGAGCTCCATAGTGAGGGGTTCGTGCCGCTCCCGACTTATGGTGTGGTCCCCGCTTTGAAGGTGGTTATGGATCTCGCCCGAAATGGCCACACCGCGCCGGGCATGAACTATGGCGTCGAGCGCCTCCTGCACGGAGAGCAGGTCACCGAGCTCCTCAAGCCCTTCCCGGCGAAAGCCACGCTGACCCACAAAGCGAAGGTCTCCAAGATCTACGACAAGGGGAAGAACGCGCTGGTCGTCACCGAGATCCTCTCGTCCGACGAGAGCGGCGATCCGGTCATCCGCAACGAGTTCATCGCGATCATCAAGGGCGCCGGCGGATGGGGCGGTGATCGGGGACCGTCCACCGAGATCGATGTGCCGCCGAATCGCGCGCCGGACGCGGTCGTCGAGGCCGCCACTTCGGGCGCACAGGCTCTGCTCTATCGCCTCACCGGCGACTGGAACCCGCTCCACGCGGATCCGGGGTTCGCCAAGATGTTCGGCTTCGACAAGCCGATCTTGCACGGTCTCTGCAGCTTCGGCTTCGCCGGTCACGCGGTGCTGAAGACGTTCACCAAGGACGCGCGGCTGATGAAGTCGATCCGCGCGCGCTTCGCCGACAGCGTGTTCCCCGGCGAGACGCTGGTGACCGAGATGTGGAAGGAGTCGCCGACCAAGATCGTGTTCCGCACCAAGGTGAAGGAGCGCGACAAGGTGGTGATCTCGAACGCCTCGGTGGAATTGCACGAGAAGGTGCCCGAAGCGCGGGTCGCCGCCACCAAAACCGCTGGAGCGAACGTGCCCCCGACGCCCGCCGTCATGGAGCCGATCAGCGCCGACGTCTTCATCGGTATCGGTGAGTATCTCGCCAAGAACCCGACCCTCGCGCCGCGGGTGGGTATGATTTACCAGTTCGCGCTCACGTCGCCGGATAGTGTGTACACGGTCGACCTGAAGAATGGCGCCGGGAAGGTCGAGCCGGGCGTCACGCAGAAGCCGGACTGCACGCTGACCTTGAGCGACGCCGACTTCATGGCGATGTGCACCGGAAAGGCGGATCCGCAGCAGCTCTACTTCGGGAAGAAGCTGAAGATCGGCGGGAACGTCATGGCCTCGCAGAAGCTGGAGTTCCTGAAGAAGCTAGATCCCGCGACGGTGATCACCGCGATGGAGGCGAGGCTCGGTGGGAAGGCGCCGGCAGCACCCAAAGCAGCCGCCGCGGCTCCAGTCAAAGCCCCCGAAGCCTCGGTACATGCGCCGAAGCTCTTCGACGACCTCGCCCGCCGCGTGGCCTCGATCGACGCCACCGGCCACGCGATCGCGTTCGTCGTCGGCGACAAGTCCTGGACCGTCGATCTGCGCAAGAAGCCCGGCACCGTGACCGAGGGAAAGAAGGACGCGTCCGCGACCCTCACCCTCGCCGACGAGGACCTCGAGATCCTGGCGAGCGGAAAAGAGTCACCGCAGGAGCTCCACCAGAAGGGGCGCCTGCGCGTCGACGGGGACGTCCGCGCCGCCCAGAGCCTCCAATTTCTCAGGAACTAAGGGCCTGCCCTAAAGGAGCAATACTATGAAACAACGAGCAAACGTCATCGGTGTCGGGATGGTGAAGTTCGCCAAGCCCGGATCCAGCGAAGGTTACGAGTCGATGGCCTCCGAGGCCGCCACCCGCGCGCTCGCGGACGCCGCGGTGCCTTACGAGACGATCGAGCAGGCCTACGCCGGCTACGTGTTCGGAGATAGTACGAGCGGCCAGCGCGCGCTCTACGACGTGGGTCTCACCGGCATCCCGGTGATCAACGTGAACAACAACTGCTCCACCGGCTCGACCGCGCTCTTCCTCGCCCGCCAGGCGATCGAAGGTGGCTCCGCGGAGTGCGTGCTGGTCATCGGCTTCGAGCAGATGGAGAAGGGCGCGCTGAGCGCCAAGTGGAACGATCGCACGAACCCGCTGGAGGGCTTCGTCACGCTGATGAGCCGCATCCAGGGCTTCAACGACGCTCCGCCCGCCGCGCAGATGTTCGGCGGCGCCGGCCGCGAGTATCGCTGGAAGTACGGAACCAAGCGCGAGACCTTCGCCAAGGTGGCGGAGAAGGCGCGCAAGCACGCGGCCAAGAATCCCTACGCGCTTTTCAACGATCCGCTCACGGTCGACCAGATCCTCGCCTCACCGGAGGTGTTCGATCCGCTGACCCGCTACCAGTGCTGCCCGCCGACCTGCGGCGCGGCGGCGGCGGTGCTGTGCTCGGATGACTTCGCGAAGAAGCACAACATCGCAAAGCCGGTCTACATCGCGGCCCAGGCCATGACCACCGACTATCCCTCGACCTTCGAGGAGGACTCGATGATCAAGATGGTCGGCTTCGACATGGCGAAGAAGGCTGCCGAAAAGGTCTACGAACAGGCCGGGGTCGGACCGAAGGACGTCGACGTGGTGGAGCTGCACGACTGCTTCACGGCGAACGAGATCCTCTCCTACGAGGCGCTCGGGCTGTGCAAGGAAGGCGAGGCCGAGAAGTTCATCGAGGAAGGCAACAATACCTTCGGCGGTCAGTTCGTCACGAACCCGTCCGGCGGTCTGCTCTCGAAGGGCCACCCGCTCGGCGCCACCGGCCTCGCGCAGTGCACCGAGCTCGTCTGGCAGCTGCGCGGTCGCGCCGAGGCCCGCCAGGTGCCCAACGCCAAGGTCGCGCTCCAGCACAACCTCGGCCTGGGCGGCGCCTGCGTCGTCACGATGTATCGCCGCGCGGATTGACCGGTCGGAACACGCACTCTTCGCCGTGTAGGACCGATAACGCTCTCACCTCGATGGTGGACCCAGTCGGCCAGCGAATTCAGGGCTACGCCCTCGTCCCGGACGCCGCCAGCGCGCCGAAGACCGAAGCGCTCGAGCCCCTGACCACGCCTCCATTGACCGCGCTGGGGCTGCCGCGCTGCCACGCGCTCGCTCCGCAGCCCCCGCCGCCGAGGGGATTTGCGTCATGGCTCTTCCACCTGGTTCGCGAGCACAGCCGCGCCTCGATGGGCGTGATCGTCGGCGCGACCTCGCTCGTGAGCCTCGTCGCAGCGCAGCCCGCGGAAGCGGCGAAGGCCAACGGCAACGCCAAGCCGCCGAAGGTGCACGACGCGAACGTCTCCGCGGCGCTCAAGGCGGTGGACGGTTCGGCGTCGAGCATCGCCAGCGCCCGCAAAGCGATCACGAGCGCCCCGCTGAGCGCCAAGGAGCGCATCGCCGCGTTCAAGTATCTCAACGAGTCGGTCCCCTACCGCAACCAGCGCAACACCGCCGGCATCGGCGACACGATGTGCAACGTCACGTCGATGGCCATGGCCTTCAACGGGCTCGGGGTCGGGACCGACGAGTCGAGCAAAGAGTTCGAGCACACCCTGGCGAGCAAGATGAGCTCCATGGGCCTGAAGCGAACGGAGGAGAAGCACCGCGAGACGCTGGCCGCCGCCTACGGGATCGACGCGCGCACGACCTACACGCCGAAGACCTTCGCGTCGGGGGCCGCAGCTCGCCAGTGGTACGAGGCGCAGGTCCTGCCGGAGCTCCAGAAGGGCAACCAGGCCACGATGAGCATCAACGTCAGCGGCGCCTCCGGTCACGTCATGCGCGTGGAGTGGGTCGAGGCCAAGGGCCTGCGCGTGGACGACCCGTACGGGATGTTCGGCGGCTTGAATGGGACGGACTCGCAGTCCGGCAACGGCAACAGCCAGCTCATCTCGTGGGACGACGTCGCGACGATGAACGCCGGCAAGTACGTGCAGCTCTATTCGAAGTAGCGCTTCGGAACTGAGGCAAAACGTGTCATGGCGTCATCCGCGCCATGAACGCCCTTCTCCGCAAGAAGACCATCGCCCAGATCCAGCGGGACGCCGAGGCGGGGCTCAGCGATCACGCCACCGACGGAAAGCTGGACCGCACGCTCGGCGTCGTCGACGTCACCGGCTTCGGCATCGCCGCCATCATCGGCGCCGGCATCTTTTCGATGATCGGAAATGCGTCGTTCAACGGCGGGCCGGCGGTCGTCTTCCTGTTCATGTTCACCGCGATCGCCTGCGCGTTCTCGGCCCTCTGCTACGCCGAGTTCGCCGCCCAGATCCCGGTCGCCGGCTCGGCTTATACTTATGCCTACGCGTCGTTCGGCGAGCTCATCGCCTGGATCATCGGGTGGGATCTCCTGATGGAGTACGCGATCGGCAACATCGCCGTCGCGATCTCCTGGAGTGACTATTTCACCGGCCTGGTCGCTGGATATGGCTGGAACATTCCGACGTATCTGACGATGGATTTCCTCACCGCCTCGCGCGGGTACGCGGTGATCAGCGAGCTGGTCGCCAGCGGAAAGTCGCTGGAGATGATCAAGGCCCTGCCCGATGTCTCCGGCTCTGCGATCGCCGCCTACGAGGCCTGGCACGACGCGCCGCGCGTCCTCGGCATCCCGCTGGTGTGCGATCTCCCGGCGCTGATGATCGTCCTCTTCATCACCGGGCTGGTGTTCGTCGGCATCCGCGAGTCGAAGCGGGTGTCGAACGTCATGGTGGCGCTGAAGCTGAGCGTCGTCTTCCTGGTGATCGTGCTCGGCTCGTTCTACGTGAACCCGGCCAACTGGAGCCCGTTCGCGCCGCACGGCGCCGCCGGCGTGATGAAGGGCGTCTCGGCGGTCTTCTTCGCCTATATCGGCTTTGACGCGATCACCACCACCGCAGAGGAGTGCAAGGACCCCACGCGCGACCTGCCGCGGGGCATGATCTATTCGCTGATCATCTGCACCGTGCTCTACATGGCCGTCGCGCTCGTGCTCACCGGGATGGTGAGTTACACGAAGCTCCAGGTCGGCGATCCGCTGTCCTTCGTCTTCGGTCCCGAAGGCGCCAACATCCCCTGGGTCTCGGGCATCATCGCGATCAGCGCGGTCATCGCCATGTCGACCGTGCTGCTCGTCTTTCAGCTCGGCCAGCCACGCATCTGGATGGCGATGAGCCGCGACGGCCTGCTCCCGCCGATCTTTTCGCGCATCCACAAGCGCTTCCAGACCCCCTGGTTCTCGACGATCGTCACCGGGCTGCTGGTGGCCGTGCCGTCGCTCTTCATGAACCTCACCGAGGTCACCGATCTCTCCAGCATCGGAACTCTGTTCGCGTTCGTGCTGGTGTCGGGCGGCGTGTTGCTCCTCGATCGCCCGGACTCGCGGCGTAAGTATGTGCCGTACGTGAATTCACAGTATCTGGTGCCGGTGGCGCTCATACTCATCACGATCCTGGCGCACGTGTTCAACGGCGAGGGGGTGGTCGCGTTCTTCAGCATGAGCGGTGATCTGCCGTCGAAGGTCCCGCTCTTCATCTGGATGATCTTCGCCGCGCTGATGGCGTTCTGGTGCTTCCGCCACAAGCTCACGCTCATCCCGGTGCTCGGCGTGCTCACCTGCTCGTATCTGATGACCGAGCTCGGCGTGACCAACTGGATCCGCTTCGCGCTGTGGCTGATCGCCGGCCTCGTCGTGTACTTCCTCTACGGCTACAAGCACAGCAAGCTCGGCCAGCCGGCAAGGACATAATCATGCGCGCCCCTCACTCCGATGAAGTCCTCGCGATCGCAGCACATGAGCAGCGGGTCGCGGCCGCCCGCCGGGCGCTGCCCACCGTGCCCGTCCCGTGCTTCGGGTTCCTGCGAACTCCGGCCACCGAGGTGCTGGTCGGTCCGCTGACCGAGGTCTCCGCCGAGCTGCGCGTCGTCGACTGGCGCCGCGCCCCGCTCGCCGGCGTGTACCTGGGCCACGCCGAGGGCGAGCCGTTTCAGGTGAGCATCGACGCGGGGCGCGAGGTCTCCGGCACCGTCCTGGAGCGCACGCATCTGACCGTGTCGCGCGGGGAGCTGGTGGAGATCGGGCGACCCGACAAGCGCTTCGTGAAGGTCGATCGGGCCTGGCAGGTCGAGGACGGACGCGAGCCCGACCTGCTCGCCCGACGCCCCAAGGAGATGCGGATCCACACGCCGATCGTCCTGGACGCCCGCCAGGCCGAGGTGGTCGCCGCGCCCGCGGGGCGGCCGCTGCTGGTGCTGGGAGAGGCCGGCTTCGGCAAGACCACCGTCGCGCTCCATCGCGTCGCGCAGCTGGTCAAGGACGGGATGAACCCGTCGCGGGTGCTGATGCTGGTGCCGACGATCGGGCTGGTGCGTCTGAGCAAGGTGCTGCTCGAGCGGCTGGAGGTGCGCGGCGTACGCGTCTCCACCGTCGACGACTGGATGCTCGCCGAGGCGCGCGCGACCGTGCCCAAGCTGCCGACCCGCAACTCCGTCGACGGCACCGTGGCCACCTTGCGGCTCAAGCGCCACCCTGCTCTCCGCGCCGAGCTGATCCGCATGACCAAGCGGAAAGCCGCCACCAAGCGCAAGGATCTGCTGACCCTGTTCGGCGACAGCGAGGTGATGGCGCGGGTGGTCCAGAGCGCGGGCCTGCCTCCCCACACCGTCACCGAGATCATCGAGCACACCAAGGTGCAGTTCATGAAGAGCAGCGAGCGCGACAACGCCCACGTCGACGCCGCGCGCCTCAAGACCCTGGACGGCGCCCGCATCGACGAGGGCACGCCGACGGGCGACGCCGACTCCCTGGACGCCGAGGACGCCGCGGTGCTGCTCGAGCTCCACCACCTACGCAAGGGCGACAAAGGCGAGCCTCGCGCGACGTGGCAGCACATCGTCCTCGACGAGTCGCAGGAGCTGTCGCCGATCGAGCTGGCGGTCATCGGGCGCGCTCTGGCCCCCGGAGGCACGCTGACGGTCGCGGGCGACGAGGAACAGCAGACCGACGACACCGCCTATTTTCCAGGGTGGACCGACGCGATGATCGCGCTGGGCGCGCCCGAGCATCAGAAGTCGATCCTCCTCGAGAGCCACCGCTGTCCGCCCGAGGTGGAGGCCTACGCGCGCGCTGTGGTGGGTCGCGGGCCGCCGGTCTCGGGGCCGCTGACCGCGATCGTCGAGTGGCGTGCGCGCAGCGCCTGCGAGCGTACCCGGCGCCTGGCCGACGAGCTTTCGCGGGTGGAGGCCGACGATCCCACCGCCAGCATCGCCTTTGTCTGCCGCACGCCCACGGTCGCGCGCGCCATCCTCCAGGAGGTGGGCCGCGCGCGCGGTGTGCGACTGGCCCTCGATGGTGAGTTCGACTTCCTGCCGGGCTTGATCGTCACGACCGTCGCCGAGATCAAGGGCCTCGAGGTGGACGTGGTGATCGTGCCGGACATGGACAGCTACAGCGACGATCTGGAGTCCAAGCGCGCGCTGTACGTGGCGGTGACCCGGGCCATGTACCAGGTGCTGCTGGTTCACGGCGCCTGAGAGCGCTGCTTGGTCCTCGCCGCCGTCACAAGCCGATCTCCGCCGCCGCTTCGGACTCCGGATAAGCGCGCTCGAGCGGGCGTGTCGGCGTGGACCTCGGCGACGCCACCGCGACGACGCGGGCGAAGAAAACGCCGCCAGGACGGAGCAGATCAGGCGGAAAAACGAAGCCTTCGTCGGGGATGATGATGCGCGCGACCGGTCGGCTCTCGTCACCGCGCCGCTCGAAGAGCTCGACCCGGTAGTGGGTCACTTGCCCGAGCTCGGGTGGCGACCAACTCAGCTTGGTGCCATCAAAAGCTAGATCGCGAACCGGTCTCAGGCGCTCCCGTATGGGGTGAGGCCCGGACAACGCCTCCGGAGCGAGCAGCTCGAAGTCGGTCGTCCAGGCGGGGACGGTGTAGGGACCGGCGCTCGAGGTCAGGGTGACGTCCCAGGTCGAGCGCACCGAAAGCACGCGCGATCCGGGATCACCGCCCTGTGCGCTGGCGAGCTCGAACGACGCTCGCCCCGGGGCGAGCGCGGCAGGAACGTCGACCCTGAGAATCTCGGGGAATTCGGCGTAAGCGCCCGCCCGAGAGGATCCGAGTCGCGCAGCAATCGAGATCCTGCGAGGCCTGTCGCTCGCCTCGATGTCGAGCTCGAGCGCGGTCTGGGGTGACGCCTGGAGCTCTCCGCGAACCGTGACCTCGCCCGAGATCGTGTTCGCGCGCAGGGTCAGCGCGCGCGCCGCGGTGAGGTACTCCAGGCCGCCCGCCGTGACCTTGCGCGCCAGCTGACGCACGGTGAGCGAGTCGCCATCGAGGCGGTGTCGAGAGACCCCGCGGGCGACCCATGACAGCGAGGTCGCGCCGAGCGCGATAGTTGGAGTCAGGACCACCGAAGTCAAACCCACGTCGTGCGCAGACAGAACGAGCACGTCGCTCTCGGTCCAGGCCGATAGCCCCGAAAGATCGAAGCGAAACCGCGTCGCTGGCGACGCCAGCGCTGCGTTGGGTCGTCCCGGGTGGTGGCTCGCGATCTCCACGAAGCTGGCCGAGCCCATCACGTAAGTATCGCCCACGTGGAGCAGCACGGGCCCTGCTGGGACATCCGAGATCATGAAGTGGGCGCTCCTGGAGGTCCGCTGCGGATAGATGCGATAGTCGTCGCCGTCCGGGACCAGCACCTCGATCGCGAGCCCCGCGAGGGAGAGCTGGACCTCGCTCACTCGACCGTCCTCCAGATAGTAATAGCTGGTGTTCCAGCCGTTGATCTGGCGCGGGCCCGCGGCAGCGTCCCGGCTGGCCGCGGCGTCGGAAGACGGTTCGGCATCGGAGGACCGTTGGGCATCCAGCCCAACGGAGGGCACGCCCGCATCCAGAGTCCCCGAGTCGACCGCGGGTGCGCCTGACCCGACGTCGGCGCAGGCGGCGAGCGCACAAATAGCGAGCCGATTGACCGCAGCGAGCCGATTCACGGGAGCACGCTTATTTCTGCGCTCCCCAGCGCAACCGCGTTCCCGACGAGATCCTCCCCCAACCCACCCAAGACCAGCACGCGGCCATCCGTCAGTCGGGTCGTCGTATGCCCTGTGCGGCGCTGAGCGAGCGGGGCGAGTTGCGTCCACTGCCCGGTCGAGGCGTCGAAGAGCTGGGTGCGCGCCGAAAATTCGTACTCACCTCCGCCGAAGGCCCCGTACCCACCCACGAAGATCGCGTTGCCACTGCTGAGCGGGGTGAGCGTCGCGCTATTGCCACCGCGCGTGACCGCGCCGACGATCGACCAGGATCCGCTGAGCGGTTCATAGGTCAACGCAGAGCTCAGGAAGCCGGTGTTCGCCTTCTTCCCTGCCGCGACCAGGACCCGGCCGTCGGCGAGCACGCACGTCGCGTGGCGAAAGCGATCTTGCGAGGGCATCGACGGGACGGTGCTCCAGAGGCCGGCGGCCGGATCGAAGATCTCCGCGTCGGCGAAGCTCGTCTCCATCTCATTCACACCCGCGACCACGATCGCGCGGCCGTCGGGGAGAGCTGAGAGGGTATGAAAAGCGCGCGCGCGCGCGGTGGGCGCGGTCTCCATCCAGCTGCCGGTCGAGGGATCGTACAGCTCGGCCGAGGTGAGTATGTCTGCGAAGTTCGGGTTCGTCGCGTAGGAACCGGACCCGCCGCCGACCGCGAGCACCTTCCCCGATGGCAGCCAGACCGCTCGGTGATGGCTGCGCGCGTGGTTCAGTGCGCCCGTCTCCGAGATGGTATCGGCGATCGGATCGTATGAGTACGACGTCATCCGGGCGTCGTCCCCGGGATAGTTCTTGGTGTTCGAAAGCCCGCCGCCCGCGACGAGCACCTGGCCCGAGGGCAACAGCGTGGCAGAGTGGTTCGCCAGACCGGTCGGCAGCGGTGTCATGGTCTGCCACCTCTCGGTCGCAGGATCGAAGGCCTCGATCGTCGCGTGCATGCGGCCCTGAAAGTCTTCGCCGCCGATCACCAGCACGCGACCGTCCGGCAAGAGCGTGGCGGTGTGGTTCATTCGACGCGCGCTCATCGGGGGGACGTTGCGCCAGCCCACCGGGTCCGGCGCGGGCGCCATCATCGCGTCGGTCGCAAGAGCGTCGGGCGCGAATGCGTCGACCACGGCGGCATCCGCAGCCAGGGCGGCGGCGTCGGCCGCGGCGACCGGCGTCGACGCGGCATCCTCGTCCAGGACCGCAGCGTCCGGCGCCAGGACGCTCGTGCCGCAGGCCGCCGTCGCTGCACAGACCGCCAGACAAGCCGAAAAGGCCAAGGCAACCTCGCCCCAGCGGCGAGCGTTTGGAGTGGACGTCATCGATGCCATGGCCGGTAGACGGCCGAGGATCATTTTGTGACGCCGCGAAGCTCAGAAACCCAGACGTCGGTGTCGAACGACCGCGCGACGAAGGCCAGGCGTTTCCCGTCCGGCGAAAGGAGGACGTCGCCGTACGAGACGGCCGTGCTCTTCACCCGCACGCGCTCCTCGTCGCCCTCCTTCTCCACGACGCGGAAGAGCTCGGGCTCCGCGCCGATGCCCGCGAGATACAGCGGCGCAGCGGATCCACGGTACGCGACCGACTGGATGACGCGGAGCGATCGGACCTGCGACGTTCGGCGCGACCCCCCGTCCAGCCCGAAGATCTCGAGCGTCCCGTCGGTGTGCGCGACCGCGATCTCCCCTCCCGATTCAGCGGTGAAGTCCCATACTTGATAGTAGCGAGGGCATTTGTGGACGGTGAAGAGCGCTCGCGCGGGGCCCCCGTCGAGATCGAGGCGGTAAAAGATGATCTCTCCGTCGGCGAGCAGGCCGAGCACACAGACCTCTCCGGCGCAGCGAAAGCGTGCGTCGGTCGGCGCGGGGCGCACCGTGGCGAGACGCTCGCGGGGGCTCACGGGCGTGAGTACGTCGCGCTCGACAGTGGAGTCATTCCAGACCAGCTTCCAGACCGCGTCGGGGCCGTCCGCGCGCCAGTAGAGAACGCCGCCGCGCGCGCCGACCGGCCAGCTCTGCGCCCAGCCGCCCATGCCGGCGATCGCCACGCGCGACCCGTCGAGCTTCCGAAGGCTCGCCTCGGGGACCAGATCCCGCACCGACATTTGCCAGATGTCGTCGGGGCTCGCCCAGGCGGAGGGACGTTGATCGAAGTCGCTCTCGCTCGCGGTGGACATCGCGCCGGTCTCGATCTCGAGGACCGTGAGCCTGGACGACGTCTCGTCGCGGAGGCTGAGGAGCACGCGCGACGAACCCTCCCCGCCCAAGGAGAGAGCCGATATGGATTGCCGCTCGTACTTATCGAGCATGATCGGCTCGCCGTCCGGCCGCTGCGTCCAGATCGTGGTGCCGTTGCCTTCGCCGGCGGGGATGGCGCGCGCGTAGAGGAGCTCGCCGCTGGGGGCCCAGGAAAAGGCCGCGTGGCCGAAGGGCATCATGAGGTCGTAAGAGGCGATCGCCAGCCGTACGCCGAGATCGGTCGCGTCGAGCACCTCGATCGCACCCGCGCGCCCCGGCGCGTTCCAGTCGATGAACGATAGGCCCAGCCAGCGCCCGTCGGGAGACCAGCGCACCGCAGAAGCCCACCGGTTGGCGCCGAATGCGAGCGTGCGCTCGATCGCGCCGGCGGGCAGTCCGCGGATCACCAGCTTGCCCGACTCGATCATCGCGATCCTCGATCGATCAGGTGCGACGGAGGCGAACTTGA
>Ga0105048_10003405_pt1 | contig 26050 bp, 19 predicted proteins | sample MAT05_FD_78382 | JGI IMG/M metagenome (GOLD analysis project Ga0105048, IMG submission 78382) | Freshwater microbial communities from Lake Fryxell liftoff mats and glacier meltwater in Antarctica - MAT-05 | ecosystem: Environmental > Aquatic > Freshwater > Ice > Liftoff microbial mat | place...
GCGGGCAAGGGCGGTGGGCCGACGCGGTCTGGGGCGTGCTTTGCGTTGCTCTGCTTGCGGGGACGTGGATGGCTTCAGGTTTTCGAGCGCCCGAGAGTGCGACGACACTTTCGGCGTCGTTCGTGCCGGGTCTGCTCGAAACCGAGAACCAACCTGCGGGCGCGAAGGCCGCCGAGCAGCCAGCCGAGGAAGCGTTTCGCGGGTGGTACGCGGTGTATAGCGGCAGCGGCAAGGTGGAAGTGAAATCGCACGCGGCGTCGCCGAGCTTTGCTCTGCCAGCCGGAGCGACGATCGACCCGCAGGTCGCGCCCGCGGGGTTCGTGGCCGAGTACACGACAGAGATCGCGATCGAGGAGGCGGGCAAGTACCGCTTCGGGGCCGAGGCCGAGGGCGGGAGCGCGACGGTGACGGTGTTTGACGCGAAGGGCGGGGCGAAGCTGGCGTCGGTGAACGTGGACGGCTCGGGCAAGGTTGGGAAGGCGAACACGCCGTATGTCGCGCTGCCCAAGGGTGACGTGCAGGTGGTGGTGAAGTACTCGCGTAAGGGCGACGCGGCCGCTCGGCTGCGCACGGTGTGGGACCGAGAGAAGGTTCGCGATCAAGGCTTTCGTTCCGAGGCGATCCCGATCACGGCGACGAAGGTTCCCAAGTTTGCCAAGGCTGCGGCTCAGGCGGGCGTGGATGCGCTGCACGGGCGGGCGCTTCTGGGCGAGCTGGGTTGCACGTCGTGTCACGCGGGGGCTGACGGGAAGAGTTCGAGTTCTGCCGTGGCGGTTCGGCAAGCGCCGCTGCTGGGCGAGATCGGCCGTCGTGCGCGACCCGAGTGGTTGCTCAAGTGGATCCTCAATCCGCAAGCGGTGAAGCCGGGCTCGCACATGCCCGACGTGCTGGGCGAGTCGCCCAAGGACAAGGCCGACGCAGAGGCGATCGTGCAGTATCTGGTCGCTCCGCACCTTTCGTCGGCCTCGACGGAGCCGGCGGCTAAAGAGCAGGACGTGATCGATCAAGGGCGGTATTACTTTCACACGGTGGGTTGCGTGGCGTGCCATGGGCCGCTGGAATCGCCATCGGCGGCGTTTGTGAACGAGCAGGGGTTGTCTAAGAAACTTCCTGAATATAAGGGCTTTGCGGCGTACGGCGATCTGGCGGGCAAGTGGCGGCCAGCGGCGCTTTCGGAGTTCTTGCAGGATCCGTCGCGGGTACACCCGGGCGGTCGCATGCCCAACATGAACCTGTCCACGGCCGAGGCGGACCTGATCGCCACGTATTTGGTGAACAAGTTCGGCGAGGCGAAGGAGCCTGCGAGTTTCAAGGCAGAGCCCTCGAAAGTTGAGACGGGCAAGGCCGCGTTCGCGGCGCGAGGTTGCGCGGACTGTCACCAGATTGGTCACAACCTGCCGAGCGTGGCGTCCACGCTGAAGGCCAAGGCGTTGCCGGGGCTGACGGCGGGCAAGGGCTGCCTTGATCCCAAGAGCACAACGGCGCCGCGCTACACGTTGAGTGATGCGGAGCGTGCGGCGTTGGCGGCGGCGGTGATCCCGGCCAGCAAGGCGCAGGGTGCTCTCGCGCCGATCGACGCGTCGCACCGGCAGATCGAAGGGCTGAGCTGCCTAGCGTGCCACGTGAAGGACGACGAGGGCGGGCCAGCCAAGCAGATCAATGCGTACTTCCGCACGCTCAACGAGACCGAGCTTGGCGATGAGGGGCGTTTGCCGCCGAACCTGACGGGTGTTGGTTTCAAGTTGACGACGACGTGGTTGAAGACGGTGCTGACGCAGCACGGTCGGGCGCGGCCTTACATGGGCGTGCGGATGCCGCAGTTCGGCGACGCGCACGTCGGGCCGTTGGTCACGAGCTTGGCGGCGGAATCGGGGATCTGGCCCAATGCGGACCGGACCGAGCCCAAACCGAGCGACGAGATCGCGGCGGCGGGACGGAAGCTGGTGGGTGATTCGGGGCTGAACTGCATCTCGTGCCACGTGTTCGGCGACTACCCGTCTGCGGGGACGCCGGGCCCGAACATCACGGCGTTTTCTGAGCGGCTTCGTTATGACTGGTGGCAGGGGTACATCATGAACCCGCACCGGTTCAAAGCCGGGACGCGGATGCCGAACTTCTATCAGACCGGGACGGGCGCGGTGAAGGACGTCTTCGGCGGCGACCCCGACAAGCAGGCCGACGCGATGTGGGCGTACTTCAACCAAGGCGACTTTGCGCCGGTGCCGACGGGGATCAACACGGGCAAGGGCTTGACGCTGAGCGTGGGCGATCGGCCGATGGTGCTGCGGACGTTTATGAAGGATGCCGGGAGCCGGGGGATCGCGGTCGGTTTCCCGGCTGGTCTGCACTTCGCGTTTGATGCGGGCGACGTGCGGCTGGTGGATGCGTGGCGTGGCGGGTTTCTTGACGCGAGCGGCGCGTGGGCGGGCCGCGGCGGGAACGTGAGCGACGAGAAGGGGATCACGGAATGGAAAGCCCCCGCAGGCCCGGCGCTGATTCTGGAAGTCGGTGCTGGCGGGCTGGGGTGGCCCAAGGTGACGAGCGCGAAGGCCTTGGGTCGGTTCAAGGGGTACACGCTCGATAAGGGCGGCGTGCCGACGTTCATGTACTCGATCGGTGCCGCGGGGCCGACCGAATCATCGAAGAATGTCTCGGCCAACATCCGCGAGCGGTTTGAGCCTGCGGCGGAGGCGGGCGTGCTGTTTCGTCGCTCGTTCGGCGTGGAGATGGCTGCGAACACCACCGGCGTGAAGCTGTTTGTGAACGCGGGCAAGGGCAAGGTGTTGATCGCGGACCAGCAGAACTGCAAGGCGATCGAGCGGGCCGGGGACGACGGCTCGACATGGTTCGAAGTCGAGCTCTCGGCGATCGATGGGAAGAGTTCGTTCGTGGTGGTGTATTCGAAGCCTTGAGAAGACGCAACGAGACGAAGAGACGGAGCGAAGAGACGCAGACGGGCAGTGTGCGGAAGAGAAGAGTTTGAGAACACAGGCGGGGTGTCTGGGCCACGAGGAAATTTAGAGATTTGGAAGGCGGACAAGCACTATGAAGACGAACTACAACCATCGCGTTACCACGGTGACCATTGCGGCGTTGCTCGCGGCGACGTGCCTCGGCGTTCAGGCGGTGTCGATCGCCGCGGTCGAGCCCGGCGACGCCCCGCCGCAAGACGGCTCGGCCAAGTACATGATCGGGAACATCGAGTACAAAAAACTCGCGACGCGGCAGGAGTCCGAAGAGCGTGTGATGCGGCTGATCTTTCCTGACCAGCCTGCCTGGGGACCTTGGTCGATGCTGGTGGGCTTTGAATACGAGTCCAAGCCGGGCAAGAACCTAGCGGCGGTGCTGCCGCCCGAGGCCGAGCTGACGAAGATGAGCGCTGGCGGGCCGGGGCCGGATCTAAGCAAGGAGTACACGGGCAAGCAGAGCCGGAAGCTGGCTTGGTCGCCGCTTGAAGATATTAGAAACCGTGCCGTGAGCATGGCGATCTACAAGGAGAACGCTGACAACCTAAACGCGGTCGGGTATCTCTATTGCGAGGTCAAGGCCGAGAAGGCGACGACCGTCAACGTGACGATGGGCTCGGACGACGGGCTGCGGCTCTGGGTGAACGGGCGGCTGGTGGTGGACGCGGACGTGGCGCGCGGGCTCGATCCGTTCTCGCACCGGGTCAAGCTCGACCTTCAGCCGGGCGTGAACCATGTGCTGGCCAAGGTCTCGCAAGGGGCCGGGGCGTTCGAGTTCCAGATCAACGCCAAGCCGGACCTCGAACCGGCGATGGACGCGGCGTTGCAGTATTATCTGAACAGCGATTTCCCGCGTTCGGCCGAGGACAAGTATTACCGCGCGATCACGCTACCCGCGAGCGCCGACGCGGTGCTGGAGGTCGGCGGGCTGGCCGTGCTGCCCGCGGGCATCGATGGGAAACCCGAAAGTAAGTTTGGCCGCCCGATGGTCAGCACGCGCCGCGGCGACGTCTGGATCATCGAGAACGCCTATGAGAACCCGCCCTTCGGCGTGAAGTATAAGAAGTTTGCCACCGGCCTGCACGAGCCGCTAGGGCTTGCTGCGAAGATTGAGAACGGCAAAACCGTCGCGTATTGCGTGCAGCGCAGCGAGCTGACGCGGATGGTGGACAACGACGGCGACGACGTGGCCGACGAGTACAGCACGGTCTCGAACTTCTGGAGCGTCAGCGGCAACTACCACGAGTTCGCGTTCGGCCCGAAGTTCGACCGCGACGGCAACGCCTGGGTGACCCTCAACGTCGGCTTCTGCGGGGCGCTGGGGAAGGCGATCGTGCCGTATCGCGGGTGGTCGCTCAAGGTCGCGCCCGACGGAACGGTCACGCCGTGGTCTGACGGGCTGCGCTCTCCCAACGGGATCGGGCAGTGGACCGACGGGACGATGTTTTACCTTGATAACCAAGGCGATTACGTCGGCGCCAACCGACTCAGCCCCATGCTCAAGGGCAACTTCGCCGGGCACCCGGCCAGCCTGCGCTGGCGCGAGGGCTGGAGCGAGGGTCAGACGCCGCCCGAGGTCCAGCCCGCCACCGTCTGGTTCCCCTATCGCAAAATGGGACAGTCGGTCGCGGACTTCTTGCTGTACCCGGCCACCGAAGACGGCAACGGTCCGTTCGGCCCGTTCGCAGGGCAGGTCTTCTGCGGCGACCAGACCATGTGCATGGTCAACCGTGTCAGCATCGAGAAGATCGATGGCGTGTACCAGGGCGCGTGCTATCCATTCCGCGAAGGCCTGCAGTGCGGCGTGAACCGGCTGGCGTGGGGCACCGACGGGTCGATGTTCGTCGGGCAGACCGACCGCGGCTGGGGGTCCACGGGCCGGGCTCGCTATGGCGTCGAGCGGCTGGTGTGGAACGGCGAGGTGCCGTTCGAGTTGCGCGAGATGCGGATCAAGCCTGACGGCTTCGAGCTGGAGTTCACCAAGGACGTGGACAAGGCCGCGGCCAGCGACCCGGCGTCGTACGCGATGAGCAGTTATACATATGAATATCACCAGACCTACGGCTCGGACGAGATAGACACGAAGAAGGTGGAGATTAAGGCCGTGGAGTTTGTGAGCCCGCGCGTGGTGAGGATTAAGACGAGCCAGATTCGATCGGGCGGGATGGGGTATGTGCATGAACTGACGATGCCGGGCGTGAAGTCGGCGGCGACGGCGGCGGAGAATGGTGAGGAGCTGGTCCACCGCGTGGCGTATTACACGGTGCAGCGGGTGCCGAAGTAGATTGCGGCGAGGAGCGAAAGCCGGGAAACATTCAGCCTGTCCGCCGCAGCGTTCGCTCCCGGGCGAGTTCTTGGACTAAGGCTTCGCCGAGTTTCTGATATTCATCTGGCGTATTATAAACTTGCGCCGAGATTCGGAGGAGGCGGAGGTCGGCGTTGGAGGCGCTGCCGGGCTGGCCGGGGCCGGTGCCGAAGGGCCATACGGGGATTTGGATTCGGTGGCGGTCGAGCAGGGCGTCTTGCATGGGGTCGTCGTAGATGGTCGGGCGGGCGGCGTGCTCGGCGTCGGGCGAGGGCAGGATGAGCGTGGTCATGCAGCCGGTCATGCTGTCGGGTGCGGTGGGTTGCAGGCCGGTGATGCGGGTGACGATGTCGCGAGCTTGGATGACCATCGAGTGGTTGTGGCGCATGAGGGCGGGCAGGCCGCCGGGGAGCAGGTTGGCCATGGTGTCGAGCGCAACGGGGATGGTGAGCAGGCCGGTGTAGTCGGCGGTGCCCATGTAGTCGAAGTCGCGAAGGAAGAGCTTGCGTTCGGGGCGGACTTTGTCGGCCCGGCTGCTAAGCACGACGCTGCGGAAGTTGGCTTGCTTGTCGGGGCGGACGTACATGAAACTCGTGCCCTTGGGGGCCGAGGCCCACTTGTGAAAGCTGCCGACCCAGTACGTTGGCTGGAGCGAGGCGATATCCACGGCGATCTGGCCCGGGGCGTGGGCACCGTCCACGATCACGTCGATGTTGCGACGGTTGAGTTCGGCCACGATGAGCTCGACGGGGAAGATCAGCGAGGTGGCGCTCGTGATCTGGCTGATGAGCACGAGCTTGGTGCGCGGCGTGACGGCGGCGAGCACGGAATCGACGACCTCGCGCGGCGAATAGATCGGGAACGAGACTTTGGCGGTGACGACTTTGATGCCCAGCTTGGGGGCCATGCGGGCGAGCTCGTTGAGGCCTGACGAGTACTCGTGGTCGGTGACGAGCACTTCGTCGCCAGCCTGGAAGGGCGTGTTGTGAAGGATGGTCGCCAGCGCGACAGTGGCGTTCATGACTGGGGCGAGGTCGGCGGCGGAGCAGTTGAGGTAGGCGCCGAGGCGGTCGCGCACGCCGTCCATCAAGCGCTCGAGGTCAACCTTGAAGAAGCGGACGGGGTCGCGTTCCATTCGTGCGCGGAGTTCGGACTGCGCTTCGGAGACGGCGCGAGGGCACAGGCCGTAGGAGCCGTGGTTGAGGAAGGTGATGCTGGGGTCCATCGGCCAGTTTGCGCGGGCGGCGCGAGAGAGCCCGAAACCGGGGCTGGCGGTGAGGTTGGCGGTGGGGCTACCGGTGGGGTTGGCGTTGGCAGATTGGACGGTGGTTGCGGCTTGGATGGTCATGGTCATGGCAGGAGAAATATCGGCCCGCGCGGGTGAGTTTCTAGAGCGCGGAGTGTAGTCCGCGCGCGATTGTTTTTGAGAGGTCGGTCTGAATCGGTTCGGCGATTTGTGGAACAGGTTGTTGACCTGCTTCCGAAGTCTGAAAGAGACGGTTTGGGAACCTGTCTCGCCAGAGCCAGGCCGCTCACACCGGCGATCTGTCCGCGCCGGTGGCGGCGGCGAACTCGTAGGTGTGCATGTTCTTGATCGGCGGCGAGTAGATGTGCAGCGTGACGAGGTCTGTGCCGGCGGCCTGCATGTTGGCGACTTGGTGGATGTCGGCATCCTCGGCCGAGCACACGTAGCCGGGGGCCATGACGGTGGTGTTCACGGGGCACATCAGCCCTGATTCGGTGCTTTGGTAGCGGATCTCGGTGCCGTGCCCTTCGACGACGCGGAAGGCGCAGCTGCACCCGGCGTGGTCGTGGATCGGCGTGCAGTCGCCGCTGCGCCAGCAAAGGGCGAGGAGTTCGTACCAGTCTGTTCGAGAAATCGTGTTGCGGCGGTAGCCCTTGGTGCCAAAGACGCAGGCAGGGGCGATGTCGGCTTGGGTGACGTCGGTCTGGTGAAGAAGCCTGTCGAGGATCGTGAGGTCGGCTCGGTCGGTGAGAGAGTCGAGATAGTTGATGACGGCGGCGAGCTTGGGGAAGAGATCGGTCGGACAGGGACCAGATGTCACCAAACCAGATTGATGAGGAACTGCGGTCATCGGAACTCCTCCTCGGACAGGTGGATCGCTCGTGCTCATTGTATCGGGTGGAGAGCAGATCCTCGATCTAAACCTGACCTGGGTCGTCACCATCTTCTTCGCTCCGCCTCAGGTTATCGAGCCATTCGCGCGTGTTCGTCAGGTCCGTCCATGGGGATAGCTCTTCTTTCCCTTGAGGGAGGAGCCAGTGTGCTCGAAGTCGGTTGAGTACGAACGGCTTTCGGGACCCTATTCCGTGCTGTGGGTGAAAATGACGGCTCTGAACTTCGCCGTTTTTGATCCGTACGGATGCGTTCAGATGCCTGAGGTACCAATCGCCGGTTCGGAAAGCCTTGCTCTCGCCATCGTCCTCATAAAGCGTTCCGGCAGCCTGCCGAGTGGACGGGTCGATGTGGATGAGGAACGTGAGTTCGTCGAGCGTGGCCTCTCCCATATGCTGGGCGGATGAGCCCATGGGAACAATCGCGCCGGGGCGGATGAAGAGGCGTGGGAGCGCCGGATGCGTGCTCGGAGCGGGCTCGAACTCACGCCACCCCAGCAACGGAACTGGAACGTCTTTGACACCCGGTGTGACATCCGCGACGACCAGCACGTCGTTCCCGAGCAAGTACGCGTGATCTATTGCGCGAAGCGACGGATCGCGCGGGTTGGCAAAGAACACCGGCCGAACGATCGGCGTTCCGGTTGTCGCGGCCTCGTGAAAGAGGGTGTACAGATAAGGGATCAGGCGATACCGACGATCCAGCGCGAGACGGCACGCTTTTTCGCAATCCTCGCCGAACGCCCAAGGCTCGTGCGGAACAGAATCCTTCACCGAATGCCCACGCGCGAAGGGCAGTAGGGCGGCGATGCCCATCCAGCGTGCGAACAGCTCACCGTCGGCGTTGCCCGCGAACCCGCCGATATCTGGTCCGACGAATGGTTGGCCGGAAAGGCTGAGATTCAGGGCCATAGAGATCGACCAGCGAAGGTGGTTCCAGTCGCTGGTATTGTCGCCGGTCCAGGTCGCCGCGTAACGCTGTCCGCCCAAGAAATTGCTGCGCGTGAGCACAAACGGCCGCTTGTCGGGGCTGGCGCGTTCGATGCCCTCGCGAGTGGCGCGGACCATCTGCATGCCGTAGAGATTGTGGTATTTCGAGTGCGAGCCGGGCCCTCCTAGCTCTGCGTCGGCGTCGTGTCGGTTCGATTCGGGCATGGTTTTGCCGGGCCCGTCGAACACGGCCGGTTCGTTCATGTCATTCCACACGCCGTCGATGCCTTGCGCCATGAACTCGCGGTAGAGATCACCCCACCAGTGACGGGTGCGCTCGCGCGTGAAATCGGGGAACGCGCAGGGGCCGGGCCAGACACTGCCGCGGTACTCGTCGTGGTCGGCGGTCTTCACGAAGTGGTCGCCCGCGCGGCCCTCGTCGTAGACGAAGTAGCCGGGATCGACCTTGATGCCGGGATCGATCATGTACACGCTGTGAAACCCGGCCTCACGCATATCGGCGTTGAGCTGGGCCGGATTGGGGAACTTGTCGCGGTCGAACGTGAAGCAGCGGAAGCCGTTCATGTAGTCAATGTCCAACCAGATGACGTCGCAGGGTATCTTGCGGTCTCGGAACTCTTTCATCAGCTCGCGGATCTTTGACTCGGGTTCGTACGACCAGCGGCACTGCTGATAGCCGAGCGCCCACTTGGGCGGCATGGGCATGTACCCGGTGAGCTCGGCGAGTGTTTGCACGACGCTCTGCGGGTCGGGGCGCTCGATGACGATCACGGCCGGGGAAGGGCCGTCGCAAGCGAACTCGATCGTGCGCCCGATCTTCACGCGGCAGCGGTGCGTGGTCTCGACCATGACCCCGAACGCCGACCCGTCGCGGCGCACGGCCAGGGTCCACGGTTGAGATTGATACAGCGACTTGGTGCGGTGGTTATAGCCGAAGCAGTCGGTGGCCCAGAGGGTGATGTCCGAGCCGCGTCTTTCCAGAGGCCCGGAGACCTCGCCGGTGCCGTAGACGCTGGTGCCGGGTTGGAGATCGATTTGGACGATGCGCTGGCCGCGGTGGTCCATAAAGCGCGGGCGGGTTTGGAACGATCTCGGCAACGAGCCTCGAGCGGTGGGCTGTTGCAGCAGGGCCGGGAAGGGCGGCGTGGGTTGCTGGGCGTGACGCGGGTCACGGAAGCGAGCGGTGTTGTCACCGATGAGCACGGCGGAGAGTTCGGTCGGGAGCGGTGAGTGGGGGGTGGGTGGCATGGTGGGGGAAGACTCAGGATCGGGTGTTTTCTCTTGGGCCTTTCCAAGAGCGGAAATGTAGTCGGTACCGTCGCCAGCCGGGTGTGAAACCGATGGCGGAGCATTGCCAAGAATACGGCGCGGCGCGGTATGCTGTCAGGCTCCGGTTCGGAGCGCGGCGCCCGGGTTGATACACGATTCGGAGAGGAACGACCGATGAGCGGAATGAAGAGAGGGTCCGAAATGAGGATGGTTTCGATGGCGAAGAGGTGTGCCGCGACCTGGATTTCTAGGCTGGGCATGGCGATTGCGATGTCCGCACTCACGGCCATCCCCGCGCTAGCGATGGCTGGTTGCGTGGTGATCGTGCCGGGGTGCGGCTCGTACGCGCCGCTCATCGAGTCCAAACGTACCAGCCAGATCCCGCAGGTCGCGGACGCGCCGATCAAGGTGAAGACGCAGAACGGTTCGATCGCGATCAAGAAGCATGACGGGACCGAAGTAACGATCTCGGCGGTCATCCGCGGACAAACACAAGAACGCCTCGACGCGACGCGCGTGCTGGCCGAGCGGAAGGCGGACAACTCGCTGGCGGTGTACGTGCAGTGGCCCGAGGGTGGGCGAAAGAACAACGAGGGGTGCGATTTTAAGATTGAGATCCCCAGCGCCAAGGGCGTGACGGCCGAGAGTTCTAACGGCTCGATCACGCTGGTCGGGCTGGCGGGCGTTCTCAAGGCCGAATCTTCCAACGGCGCGATCACGATCCGTGCGCACGACGGCGAGATCAAGGCGGGCACGAGCAACGGTGCGGTCACGATCGAGCGCGCCAAAGGGAAGGTGAAGGCCTCGAGCACCAACGGAGATATCAGTGTTTCGCTCGCCGACGAGGTGACGGGGCCGGTGGATATCGACACTTCGAACGGCTCGGTGAGCTTCGAAGTCGGCCCGGCGTTCGTCGGCACGCTCAAGGCCTCGACGAGCAACGGATCGCTCACGATGCCGTCGGGCGAAAGCATCGTGCAGACTTCCAAGACCAAGCGATCAGCCGAGCTGGTGTTCGGCAAAGGCGAGCACGCTTCGGTGGTCAAGAGCAGCAACGGATCGGTGACGGTGAAGCGTCGGTGAGGACGGTCATGGCTAGCTTGATCGACGCCGCGTGGTCCGTCGAGACTTCAATCATGGATTGCGCGAAGCACCGCGACGACTTCGCTCCGGATCGGGAGTGAATCGATCACGCCGGGTTTGATCGTCGCGAGCGCCCCGGCGGCGCACGCCCAGCAGACGATGTCGTGTACGGCGGGCTCATCGACGAGCCCGCCAACCTGATGCTCGGCCCAGCGTGCCGCGAATACGCCGACGAAGGCGTCGCCCGCCCCGGTCGGGTCGATAGGCGTGACCGGGTACGCGAGAACAAATCGAGATGCGCGCTCGTGGAGGAACCACGCGCCGCGCGGACCGAGTGTGGTGACGACCGTTCGCACGCCGAGCTGCTGGACGAGCGCACGGCGTTCGTCGTGCGACGCGAGATTCTCCTCGAACGCGAGCCTCGGTTCGCCAAGCAGTGCTGGGGCGTGCTGTTCGCTTACGATCAGCACGTCCACAAGACACAGCAGATCGCGCGCGAGCTTGCGGCCAACGGGAACGTGCACAACGACGGTCACGCCGAGGCTCTTGGCCAGGTCCGCCATCCGCGTAAGCGTTGCGTCCGACAACTTGGAGCCCAGCAGCGCGACATCCGCGCTCGCGAGCATCGTCTTGGCGAGAACCGCCTTGGCGAGGTGGTCCGGCTGTTCGAGGTTCTCGTGCAAGATCGAAACCGCGGCGCCCAGCCTCGTCGCGGCCGAGGCTTGGACCTCGGCCCGCCCTGCCAGTCGCTCTCGCTCCGCGTTCGATTCGCGGACAACACACACGCGAGCTTGTGTGCTGTGTTCGTAGGGTGGAGGCGTCATGCGAGGGTCGCTTAGAGTCTGTTTCAGAACCCTCAAATTTCTAGTGAGATGAGTTTTCAGCCCGTCTCGACGCCTGCTATTTCTTGGTTCTGAAACAGCCTCTTAGGTCGCGATCTCGACGATGAGGAATCGCTTGACGCCTCGGGGTGCATCGACGCGGATGGTGTCGCCCACGTGAGATTTCATGAGCGCTTCCCCCATCGGGCTGTTGGTCGTGACTTCGACGTAATCAAACGGCGAGGGGTTCGCGGCCTCGCCGACGAGCTTGAACAGATCCTCGTCGCCGTTGTCCACGTCGCGAAGTTTTACGGTGCAACCGACCATGACCAGGCCTTGGACGGCCTTGGACATGGATTCGTTGATCACTGTCATCGCGGACAGACGCTGCTCATAGCGACGGATCTCGGCCTCGTCGATCCCCTGCTGCTCGCGTGCGGCGTGATAATCTCCGTTTTCCTTCAGATCGCCCAAGGCCCGGGCCTCGGCGATGCGCAGCGAGATCACCGGGCGGTTGGCGATGAGAGCGGCGAGTTTGGCTTCAACCCCGGCTTTTTCCGCGTGCGTCACGAGTTCCATAAGTCAACGCTCCAGATCGATGCTTCGGACGAAGGCTCCAGAACAGGGGTTCACGTCAGGGTTGTCTTACAGGGCTCTGTACGACCGCGTGATCCCTTAGCGAGCGGACGATCGCGTCCGGCGAATCCTGACCAATCCTGTTCGGGAGGTACCGAAAATCTAGGCTCGAACCACGCTTCAGGCCAGAGCAGGTTCCAAGGGGGTTTAAATGTTTGTGTGGGGACCGGCCCGTGGATTGCTCGCGATTAAATCTAGAAAATCACGCCCGGATCGGGCCCGCGACCAGATCCCAAAGGAGATCCAGGCGAACACCGCGCTCGCCGCCACGATGGCCACGGCCCACCAATGGGCCGCCACGACCCGGGCCGGTTGCCCGGTCCAGAGGCGGTCGCGCGTGAGCTCGAACACCGCGGTAACTGGCGAGGTCATGCCCCACACGTCAAACGCGGGCGATGAAGTGTCCGTTCTCCCAGACGCGCGGAAAGGCAAAGAAAGCAGCGGGCCGACCGCGACCAACGCGAGCACGATCAGCATGAACGAAGCGCGGCGAGGACTCTCCAAGGCCTCGCGGCGGACGAGCGTTGATGCCCACGCGAGCAGCGCCCCGGTCAGGATCGCCCACGCCGAGAGCATCGCCGAAACGCAACCCACCACCTCGGTCGGCCACTTGGCGAGAAAAAAGAAAACCTGCGGCCAGATTACGGCCTGCGCGGGTAGGAGCAGCACCACGAGGTCTTTCCATACCCACGCGGCGACGGGGCTCCGCGCCGGAGACTGGCTGAGCCGCACCATCGGCCAGAGCACGGTGAGCCCGATCGCGACGATGGTGAGCAGTGAGCGCGCGGCTGGCCGGTAGGACTCATACGACGTCGCCCCGCGGGCCGCGAGCGACGCGAGGCAGATCATCGTGGAGAGTGCGAGGAAGATCGTCCAGAGCAACGCGAGAGGCCTGGGCTCCGCACGGCGGTGGGCCCAGCGATCAACGGTGATCTCGGGCGCTGATTCTGCCGCTGATTCTGCCGCTGATTCGAGGCGCGAACGAGGCGTTGCTTGATCGATCGGCGGCGGCGGCCCGGCCGGAACAGGATCAGGAACGCGATCGTCAGGCTCCGGCTCGCTCATTGGCCCTTGGCACCCGCGACGCTCGCGGACGTGGCCGAAACATCGATCTCGAACGGGCGCTGCCCGGAGATCTCGATCGCCAGCCGTCCGCCGTCGATGCTTTTATACTGCCGGTTCAGCCACGCGAGCTTGTCGAGCTTCTCGCGTGTGCTGGTTTCGCCGGGCAGCGGGGCGGTGGGCCGCCCTCCCCACACGATTCGCCCGCCGCGCGCGGTCTGCACTTCGAGCTGTTTGGTGCGCGGGTACTTGGAAACATCAACCGATTGGATCTGATCGCGCCACGGCTGCTTGGAGACGAGCGCCAGAAGCTCGAGCCCCGCCTCCAGGTCCGAGCCCGCCCAGGTCTGTGAGAAATCGATCGCGCCGCTGAGAGTTTTCGGCAGCGGCGAGTTCACTCCGGTGATGACCGAGAGCGAGCCCAACTTGGTGTCTAAGTCATATTCGACGGGCATAGGTTTGGCGTTCCACGAGACGAGCACGAGCTTGCTTCCCTGCTTGACCACGGCCGCGCCGACGCGCCAGGTGCCCTCAACATGAACATCACCGCCGCTGCGCCGCACGATGGTGGGGGTGGTGTCGAACCAGCCGCTCCGCTGCATGGATTCGCCGACGAGCCGGAGTGCTTCGCGTGAGTAGGGGTCGCGTGCGTCGCCGAGCGCACGAGTGGCGGTCTCTAGGAGTTGCTCTTGAAACTGCTCGGGCAGCCACGTCTTTCCCGCGGGCTTGGTTGACCGTGGCGTCGGCTTGGCCGTGGCGGAGGATTTCGCGTCGTTCGACTTTGAGTCTGCATTCGCCGCGTCCATCATCGGCCAAGCGATGCTGACGCTGACTGGCTTGGAGCCGTTGAGGATCCTGATGGCCCGCGCTTCGAGCGGCTCGAAGCCAAGCGTGAATCCGACGGCCACGCTCGACAAAATCAGCACGAGCATGACCGTTCCCAGCGCGGTCGCGAACTTGGCTCGATCGAACGGAGCGGCGGCGGCCTTCCCCCGACTTGAACTTTTCGTGGTTCGTTTCCCGAACATCAATCGATCCTCCGTGACCTCATCCTTGGCCGCACACGCGAAACGCGGTATCAAGCCGTTCGTGATCTGGTCGGCAATCCGTGCCTGTTTACGATAGGGCCGCCGTCGCGGCGTCGCGCCACGCGAGGTTTGCCAGCGCCGTGCAGAGCCCCGGCAGGCTTATGCCCGCGTGCGTGGCGGCCATGGGATAGAGCGAGTGGGCGGTGAAACCGGGCATGGTGTTGACCTCCAGCATCCAAGCCTTGCCCTTGGAATCAAGCAGAAAATCAACGCGGCAGAGATGACGCACGCTCATCGCCCGCGCCAAGTTGAGCGCCTGCTCGCGGATCAGGTCTTTGACGTTAGCGGGCAGCGCCGGATCGTCCACGATGTACTGAGTGTCGTCGCGGTTGTATTTGGCCTCATAGTCATAGAACTCGACGGCCGGTTTGATGTGTATCGGCGCGAGAGCTCGCGCCCCGGGTCCTGCGGGGTCGAACACGCCGACCGTGAGCTCGTTGCCGATCACCATCTTCTCGACCATGTAGACGCGCCCCGGGTGCGCGAGCATGTCGCGCGCAACCTCCGCGCGCGACTTGTCCCACTTGGCCCGGTCGTGGCAGAGATGAACGCCCACGCTCGATCCCTCGTGTACCGGCTTGAGCACCACCGGGAACTCGAACGGGGACGCGGAGTCGGTCGCGAAGAAGATCCCGGCTCGCGCGGTCGGGATCCCGCACGAGAGTGCCGTCATTTTCGTAGCGAACTTATCCATCGCGTGTCGTGCGGCCGTTGCGCGACAGCCGACGAACGGGCGGCCGTCGGCCTCGAGCAAGTCCTGCAACGGCCCGCCCTCGCCGAACCCGCCGTGAAGCACCGGGAAAAAGAGGTCGGCCCGGATCGCGCGAAGATCGGCGCCGCTCGGGCGGTCGATGACGACTCGTTCGACCGTGAACAACCTCGACGCCGCGAGTTGCTCGGCGACGTTCTTCGAGCTGTTGAGGCTGACCTCACGCTCGGCGTCGGGGCCGCCGCCCAGAACGACGATGTGACGCGCTGTGCTCATGGGTTGTGAACTTGCGCCTTCGCGGCCGAGTCTTGGCCGGTCCTCGTCCAGACCACGACCTCGGTGTGCAGTTCAACCCCGAACCGGTCGTACACGCGCCGACGAACCTCGCCGATGAGTTCGATCACGTCGCGAGCCTTGCCGCCGGTATCTGCGGTCAGGAAATTTCCGTGCCGATCGCTGACCGAGGCGGTGCGGATTCGCAATCCCTTGCACCTCGCGCGGTCGATGAGCATGCCAGCGCTCACACGCTGACCCTTGGCCCCGATCGGCTCCTGCCCACCGTCTCCGGCGATGTCCGCGCTGAGCGTGGGGTTCTTGAACGCGCACCCGGCCGAGTTGTCGGCCATGGGCTGCGTGCGCTTTTTGTACGCCATTACATCGAGGTGCTTCTGACGGAGCTGGGACGCGCCCGCGCGCGCAAGCCGCAGTTCAGCGCTCGTCACGATCAGGTCATTGAGCCCGGAATGCCTGTATCCAAAGGCGATCTGATCGCGCGTGAGATTCGTGAGCGTGCCGTCGCGGCGCATTGCGAAGACCCGCTCGACCACGTCCGCGATCTGTCCGAACGCGCCGCCTGCGTTCATCACGAGCGCCCCGCCGATGGACGCCGGGATTCCTCCGAGCGTTTCCAGCCCGGCGAGCCCGAGCCGCACGGTCTGGTTGATGAGCTTGGGCAGGTTTACGCCCGCGCCGACCGTCACCAGTACGAAATCGTCGCGGTGATCGTCGTCGATGCGTACCGCAGAAAAATCGCCGTCCGCGAGCGTGACGACTAGTGAATCTACGCCGTCGTCATCGACGAGCAGGTTCGCGCCGTCGCCCAGCACGCGCAGAGACGGATCAATCCGCAGACACTCGCTCAACTGTTCAGCGTTCGTAGGCCGGGCCAAGCGATCCGCGCCGCCGCCGACGTGGAACCAGGTCGAGATCAGCACGTTCCGCTCGATCAAGAGCGCCGGTGTTGTCGGTTCGTCGGCCACGATCAACGCAACTTACCTTTCCCTGTTCGCCTTCCGTGTTCGACTTCTCTGTTCGCCTTCTTCGCTGGCTTCCTGATTCGACTCGCGCGTCGCCCAGCCATCAGGCTCGACCGATCACACGGCAACCTTATTCACCGCGTCGCTTCCGACGAGTCCGGCCGCGGGCGCCCCTTGAAGATACCCCCGGGCAACCTCGTTCACCGGGCCCGCGCCCATCACCACCAGCAAATCATTCGGCTGGCATAGGTTCTCAAGCTGCTCGACGATCGCCTCGAACGGGTACAGGTGCATGGCCCGGATCCCGCGCGTCCGCAACCGATCAACCAAGTCCGAGGCCGTGACCTTCTGCTTCTCTTCCTGGCTGTCGCGCACGAAGTAAATATGCGGCACGATCACCACGTCGGCCTGCGAGAACGAGTTGGCGAACTCTTCCAAGAGGAACCGCGTGCGCGAGTGCTGGTGAGGCTGGAAGACGCAGATCAGACGCCCGCCTCGTTCCTGTGGTTTCTCAAACTCGCGCAAGGCCTTGAGCGTGCAATCGATCTCGGTCGGGTGGTGCCCGTAGTCGTCATAGACGCGCACCGTTCCGCCGAGCGGCAGCGGCCTCTCGCCCAGCATCTGCATCCGCCGGTCGATGCCTCGGAACGCCGCGAGCGAACGCGCGACCAGCTCGGGCTTGGCCCCGACCAGGATCGCCAGCGTCATCGCGGTGGCCGCGTTCATCGCGTTGTGCGCACCGGGCAGGATCATGTTCCAGCGCGCGATCGTCGTCCCCTCGTGCGTCAGCTTCACCGCCCGCGTCTCGACGTCGTAGCTCACCACCCAGTGGGCCGAGGGTGAGAACCCGATGGTTTGAACTTCGCACTCAAGGCCGGCCGTAACCTCGCGGCGGTGAGCCCCGTCGTGCGCGATCAGCAGCACGCCGCCCTGTGACTTGGCTGGCACCAGCTTGGCGAACTCGTGGAACGATTCCACCACCGCGTCGAGCGAGCCGTACACGTCTAGGTGGTCCGCCTCGACCGAGCTGATCGATGCGACCGACGGGAATAGGTTGTGGAACGAACGGTTGAACTCGCAGGCCTCGGCGACGAGGATCCCCGGCTCGCCGCCTCGCGGGCCGTCGGTAATGGTGGGGGACCCGAGCCTGAACCCCGAGGGCACGGCCTTGGGGCCGAGGCAGCCGTGATCAAGCTGGGCGCACGTCGCCCCGACGATCACGGAAGGATCAAGCCCGGCGTCGGTCAGCGCCGCGCCCAGCATGGCCGTGGTGGTGGATTTGCCGTGCGTGCCCGCGACCGCGATGCCCGTGCGGCCCAGCATGCTCCGGCCCAACGCCTCGGCGTAGGTCAGCACGCCGATCCCGCGACGCTCGGCCTCGAGCACCTGCGGGTGGTTCGGCTTGATGGCCGCCGAAGCAACCACGAGGTCGCAGGCGTCGGGGAGCCATTGCTTGGTCTGTTCGAACCCGACCTCGAACCCGGCCGCGACCAGCGCGTCGGTGGTCTCGGAGGGCTTCATATCCGAGCCCGAGACCATCGCCCCGCGCGCGTTGAGCATGCGAGCCAGCCCCGACATCCCGCAGCCGCCGATGCCGACGAAGTAGGTGTGCTTGCCAGCGACGTCGAAGCGGCCGGGCCGGGCAGTGTGGTCGGGACGGTCGGAACGTTCTGGCGCGCGCGAAAACGAGGTCGGTTGGTCAGGCATGGCACTCGGTATCGGACGCTCCGCCCGACTTTCGTGAATGACTCGCGCGAGTCGTGAATCGGCCCGCCGACCCCCGGCCCACTCTGGCTCGAAAGATCAAAGTTTCGGCTGGTCGTCGTCCTCGTCGTCGAGGAAATCAAAGTCGCTCAGGCTGCTGTCTTCCATGTCGCTCGACGCGGGCTTGCCCGGTTTTCTGGGTGCCGCCTCAAGGTTCGCCGCCGCGGCCGATTTGCTGACGACAGGCTTACTGATCGCTGCCGACGGCGCGGGCGACGACGCCGCAGGCTCGGGCGCGGACCCGGCCTTCAACGCGTCCTCCGCGTTCACGTTCGCTGGCTTCCCGTCCAAGCGGACCACGAACACCGCTGGCCCGACGGCGATCAGATCGCCCGGAGACAGCACCACTTCCTTGATCTTCTTCCGGTTGACGTACGTGCCGTTGCCCGAGTTCAGGTCGCGGATCGTCACCTCGTCCTCGTCGATGACCAGCTCGCAATGCTGGCGCGACACCGCCGACACCGGGATGCGGATCGTACACTCGGTCTGACGACCGATGATCGTCCGGGCCTTGGAGAGCTTGATCTCCTTTGGCTTCTCGTCCTTCACAACCAGCACCAAGGAAACTTGCACTGGACGGCTATCCTTTCCCGGCACCCATCGGCCGAGGTTCCGGGGACACACCCCGAACATCGACCCGCCGGCTTGCCCAACCACACGACCAATCCGACGTCAACGCAACGCTGACCTCGACCATACCAGAACCTCGATGACTCAGCGTACCGTGATCCCGATCCTCGATCAACGCGTTCGCCGCTCCGCCGGGCTGGCTTTCGACACCGTTCAACGACCGGAAACCAACCCGCGGACCAACGCCGCGTACGAGGGGAGCCCCTCGCCCGCGGCTGTCCGCTCACTCTACATCCACGTCCCATTCTGCTTCCACAAGTGCCATTATTGCGATTTCTACTCCATAGTCGATACGCGAGATCGCCAGCAAAGTTTCCTCTCCCGTCTGGAATCCGAACTCTCAGCCGTTGCTCCTTGGGCCGCCGGGCAACCCCTGAAAACTATCTTCGTCGGCGGTGGTACGCCCAGCCTGCTGCGGGTAGACCTCTGGGAAAGACTGCTTTCGCGGCTGGCCGAACTCTTCGACCTCTCTCTGATGAACAAACCGCCCGGCACGGCTCAGCCTGGCGAGTTTACCGTCGAATGCAACCCCGAGACCGTGACCTCGGAGCTCATGTCCACCATGCGGGCTGGCGGCGTGAACCGGGTCAGTGTCGGAGCGCAATCGTTCAACGAACGGCACCTGAAAACCTTGGAACGCTGGCATAACCCGGAGAACGTCGGCAAGGCCCTGCGTCTTGCCCGCGAGGCCGGGATCGCGCGGCAGTCGATCGACCTGATCTTTGGAATCCCTGGTCAGTCGCTCGAAGACTGGCAGCACGATCTGGACACCGCCCTCGCGCTGGGCACCGAGCACGTCTCCTGCTACAACCTGACCTATGAGCCGCAGACGGCCATGACCGCGCGGCTCAAACGCGGCGAGTTTACGCCCGCCGACGAGGACGTCGAGGTCGAGATGTTCACCGCCACGCTCGCGACGCTTCGGGCGGCCGGGATCGAACGCTACGAGGTCAGCAACTTCGCCAAGCTCGGCGCGGAGTGCCGCCACAACCTCGCGTATTGGCGGCAAGAGCAGTGGCTCGCGGTCGGCCCGTCCGCGTCCGCGCACGTCGGCGGCCATCGCTGGAAGAACATCCCTAGGCTCGATGATTACCTGGAGTTCAACGACCGCGGGTTCTCGGCCATGATCGACCACGAACCGCCCGACGCCAAGCGAGCCTTGGCCGAACGGATCATGACTGCGCTGAGGCTGCGCGAGGGGCTTGACGAGGCGCGCCTTATCTCAGACGCCGCGGGCATCAATCCTCGAGCAGCGCTCGCATTGCAACGCGCCAGAGATCAAGCCCAGCGAGACGGCCACTTGCTGGTGACGAATGTTTCCAACGAGGTTGCCGACGATGAGGCAAGGCCAAGCACGCGCTGGAGCCTTACTGACGCTGGGTTCATGCTCGCCGACGGCATCGCCGCCGACCTCATGGCCTGTCTCGACGTTTGAGATCTATCTGGGTTTGAACTAGGACTAGGACTAGGGCTTGGACTTGGACTTGGACTTGGACTTGGACTTGGACTTAAGCTTGGACTTGGGCTTGGGTTTGGAATTTGATTTGGATTCGGGTTTCGCCGTGACGCTCGCTTTGCGGTTGATCTTGACCTTCGGCTCGCCCGCGACTCGCTTCGAAACTGTCTTTCGCACCTTGGCAACCGGAGCGTCTTCCCGCGGAGATTCAGTCGCCTCAGCCTCGGGAACGTTGTTCGACTCCACGGCCATCTCGGCAACAGGCTCATCTCGCACGTCGGCTTCGTTCATCTCGGCCGACTTGGGCCCCTTGGCTTTGGGCACCTCGGCCTCTGCGAGCTTCAACCGCTTGGCGACCCGCTTCAAGTCCGTCGGCCAGCCGCACGACACGTCGATCTTCACGCCCGTGATCGGGTGATTGAACACCAGACGATGGGCGTGCAGAGCCAGCCTTGGCGACGCGGCCGCGATCGGCCGGGTCGCGTACAAGCCGTCGCCCAAGACCGGGCAGCCGATGGACTCTAGGTGTACGCGGATCTGGTGCAACCGCCCCGTCACCGCCCGGCACTCGACCAGCGACCCCAGCCGCCCTGTGCGCAGCACGCGGTACGCCGTGATCGCTGGCTTGCCCAGCCCCGAGATCCGCGCCAGCTTCTTCGCCGCTGGCTTGGACGAGCGGTGCGTCGGGGCCGCGTCGTCGATGCTCCGGCCCTCGGATTCAGCGATCGGCCTGCGGATCACGCCCGTGTGCGGCGAAGGACACCCTTTGATCAGCGCCCAGTAGTACTTGCGAACATCGCGGGTCCGGAAGGCCGCTCGCAGCCCGTCGTACGCGCTCGCGGTGAGCGCGACAACCAACAGCCCGCTCGTCTCGCGGTCCAGCCGGTGCAGCAGCCCGAAATCGCGGGCTTTCCCGAGGTTCTGAAGCTGCTTGCCCCAGCGAGCAAAGAGCCCGTTGAGCAGCGAATCTGACTCGTGCCCGAGCCCCGGCTGCGTCACGAGATGGGCTGGCTTACCGATCACCAAGACGTCCGCGTCCTCGTGGTGGACCTTGAACTGGACCTCCTCGTTGGGAAGGACCGAGTACGACGCCTGGGCTCGCCGCGACATCTCGTCGCCGTGCATCTCATCCTCGCGCAACGGAACGGTGCGTGCCCGACGTTCCGCGGCCTTGGTTTCACGAGTGCTCATAATTGATTGCCACTGACGGCTCAGGCCTGCGCGGCGCTCGGGCCAGCGTTCATCGGCGGGCAGGCGTCCGCGTCGAGGTACCAACACAGTTCCCCGAGTAAAGGTACGAGCCCTGAACGCGGGAACTCGCGGGCCGCGTCCGTCGCGGCGTAATTTTTCTCGGTATTGCCAGCCGCCTGCTCCACCATCAAACGCGTCTCAGACCCGAGCGCCACAACGCTAATCAGACGCGCGCCGCGCAGCATCCGGGTTGTCATCGTGACCAGATCCACCGCCGTCCCCAGCGACTTGGCGGGCACCGTGCGCACCAACCGCTCATCGATCTCGTTCGCTCGCACGACCTCGTTGGTCCTCGGCCCTGTCACGCTCACACCGCCCAGCAGCACGCAGTCTAGCCGATCGTGCCCCTTCTCACGCCAGCCCAGATACTCGCGGAGCCGGGCCTCGTACCGAACATCGGGCGCCTCGGGCTTGTTCTTCGCCGCTTTCCCTTTCACCGCCTTCAAACCATCAGCCCTGACCGGGATCGCGTGAACCTGATCGAGCGGGATGTCCGAAGGCTCGACGATCAGCTCTTGCAGCAGCGGAAAAAGCCTGCGCGAGTCGTCGGCTGGCACGTCCCACTCGTCCACCATCCACAGGTGCGTCCGCTTCCACGGCAACTCTCGCAACGCCGGGTCAAACATCAGCCGCCGCAGCAACGCCTCGGTCCCCGTCATCGACACCGCCAGGTGAAAATCGCCGAACGTCCGCACGCAGTTCTGGGCCTGGATCAGAAAATCTGCCGCCGCCGCGTCCAGCGCGTCGTCGGGCAACGAGCGAACGACCACCGAGCCCGGGAGCCTGGGCTTGGGTGGGGTTGGGGATGGGTCCTCCAGCTCGATCATCGCCGTCATTGTGCGCACGTCGAGAGCTTCACGCCACCCCTCGAGAACTTTCCGCCGTGATTGGGACGTAATGTTCTGGGAATGAACCTCGTCGCACGGATCATCGATGCCAACGCCAACCGCGCCCGCGAGGCGATCCGCGTTCTCGAAGACATCGCTCGCTTCGCGCTTGACGACGCCAAGCTCTCCAGCGAATTAAAATCGCTCCGCCACGACCTGCGGGCCGCCCTCGATTCTCTCTTGATCGACAAGGCCTTGCTGCTCTCGAGCCGCGACACCGAGGGCGATGTCGGCACCGCGATCTCCACCCCGGCCGAGTACGCTCGCACAGGCTTACGCGACGTTGCGCTCGCGGCCGCATCCCGGTTGACCGAGGCTCTGCGCTCGATCGAAGAATCCGCCAAGGTCGTCCCAGCGTCGTCCACCGCCGCGACCAACCCCACCGCCGCGTTTGAATCGCTTCGGTACCGCGCGTACTCCGCTGAAAAATCGCTAATCCTCAAACTCCGCGACACCACTTGCCCACAGTGGCGGCTCTGCGTGCTCATCACAAGATCTCTGTGCCAGTACCACGATTGGCTCGACGTCGCTCGTCGCGCCATCGCCGGTGGGGCCGACTGCCTCCAACTTCGCGAAAAGTCTCTCGACGGCGGCCCGCTCCTCGACGCCGCCCGAAAGCTCGTCGAACTCGCGCACCCGCGCCGCGTTCACGTCGTCATCAACGACCGCCCCGACATCGCTCTCCTCAGCGGGGCCGACGGCGTCCACCTCGGGCAGACCGATCTCAGCGTCGCTGATGTTCGCCATATTGCTGGCTTTCGGCTTCTGGTCGGCGTCTCGACCGGCACGATCTCTCAGGCTCAGGCCGCGGCCAACTGCGGCGCGGACTCCTGCGGCGTCGGGCCCATGTTCCCGACCACCACCAAGGACAAGCCGATCATCAGCGGCCTCGCGTACCTCCGCGAATATTTGCGTGACCTCAGATCTTCGCCGCTCCCGCATCTGGCCGTCGGCGGGATCACCCCCGCGAACGTCTGCGAGCTGGCGGCTGTCGGCTGCCGGGGCGTCGCGGTCTCGTCGGTCGTCTGCGGGGCGCACGATCCGGCTCAAGTGTGCCGACAACTTGTGGAGGCGCTCCCGCCGTCGTAAAGATCCTCTACACTCCCGCCAATGCCCGTTACCTTCAAGCAGCACACGTTCCCCAACGGCCTCAACGTCATCGCGGAGGTCGACCCCGCCGCCCACACCGCCGCCTGCGGCTATTTCGTCAAGACCGGGGCCCGCGACGAGGCCCCGCCCGTGATGGGCGTCAGTCATTTCCTTGAGCACATGATGTTCAAGGGGACCCACGACATCACGTCCGAGGATCTCAACCGCCGCTTCGACGACCTGGGCGCTCGCAACAACGCCTTCACCAGCAGCGAGATGACGTGCTTTTACGCGTCAACCTTGCCAGAAAAACTTCTCGACTGCGTGAACCTGCTCGGCAAGATGATGCGGCCCGCGCTGCGGCAATCGGACTTCGACACGGAAAAAGGCGTGATCCTCGAAGAGATCGCCATGTACAAGGACAACCCCTTCTGGGTGCTATACGAGGCGACGGTCGAGAAGTATTTCGGCAGCCACTCGCTCGCGCACCGTGTGCTGGGCACCGACGAAACCATCACGGCTCTCACCCGCGACCAGATGCAGTTTTACTTCGACACCCGCTATTCGGCCGACAACACCACCATCGCGCTCGCGGGCCGCATGGACTTTGATCGCGTGATCGAAGAGATCGACCGCGTCTGCTCGAACTGGCCCAAGACCGGCGCTCGGCGCGAGTACCTTGGTTCTGCCGCACCCGGTGGCCCGCTGCTGCTCAAGGATGAAAAGGTCAACCGGGCGTACGTGCTCGGGCTCAGCGAAGCGCCGTCCATGCAGGACGACCGCCGTTTCGCGGCTTCGCTCCTGGCGCAGATCCTCGGGGCTTCTGAGAACAGCCGCCTGCACTGGGCCCTCGTCGAGACCGGCCTCGCTGAGCAGGCCCAAGCGTCTTTCGACGCTCACGACGGCATCGGCCAGTACTACGTCTTCGCCAGCGGCGACCCCGACCGCCTCGACGAGATCTGGTCCGTCATCGAGGCGCAAGTCGCCGGGCTGATCGAGTCCATCAGCACCGACGACCTCGACCGCCTTCGCAATAAAATCGCCACCGCGACCACCGTCAGCGGCGAGCGCCCCAGCGACCGCATGCACCGCCTAGGCCGGATCTGGGCCACCATCGGCCAATACCGCCCGCTGGAGATGGACCTCGACCGCATCGTCGGCGTGACGCTCGACGACCTTCGCGCCGTCCACGCCGCGTACCCGGTCCGCCCGCGCACAGTCGGCCGGCTGCTGCCAGCCAAGACGAAGTGACGCGGGCAAGACGAAGTGACCCGGACTGTCCGTGAAACTCGTCCAGAGGACGCAGAAGCATCGGCGCGAGGATCCGCTCGCCAGTCGCGCATTCGCCCAACGATTACAGCCTTCTGTGACGATTCGGACTAGGGATTCGGCTCATCGCCGAGCGCAAAATCGAGAGCTTCGCGGATCTGGGTGGTGAGGCCGCCTTGGGAACTTGCGAGCCACTCACGGTGCTCGGCGCGTGCGACGCCCGCAGCGATGGCGGTGGCTACGAGGGTGCGGCGGATGTCGCCGTCGATGTCGCGGGCGAACAACAGCGTGGCGGCTTCGCTGGCGGTCTTGGCGTCGTCGGCTTTGAGTGCGGCGGCGTAGAGGCGGCAGCCTTCGGCGATCCAGGTCTGGCGGCGGAAGTCCTCGAACATCTCCCAAAGCGTGTCGTCGTTGCCAGCGCTGCGCTTGACGATGTTGGTGCGTTTGTCGAGCTGAGTGCCGAGCTTCTTGAACCAGGCGACGCTCTTGGCGTCGTAGTGCCAAGACTCGGACCAGCGGCGGCCGAGCATAATCTCGTACGCGGCCAGGTCGGCGGGGGCGGTCATCGAGCCCTCGTCGGGGTCGTGAAGCGCGAGGTCTAGAACGCGGATGGCCTCGTCGAAATCGCCCAGCGTTTCGTTGAGGGCGTACCAAGAGAGGCGGTCGGAATAGTCGCCGGTGTGCCTCCAAGCGAGGGCGAGCTCGCGAGCTTGGCTAAACTTTTCTCGGCTGCCTGCCCGTGACTGCGCCAGCTGGCGAGCGAGGTCGGTGACGAAGAAGAGGACGGCGGGGCGGAGTTCGGCGGGTCCGAGCCGCCAGTTTTCCCAGAGCCAGCAGGCGGGGCCGGTGGCGTCGTAGAAGGCACCGTCGCGAGTGAAACGTCTTGCCTGGTCGAGTTGGCGAAAGAACTCGTCGACTCTCCACGGTTTACCTCGGGCGGCGAGGTCGCGGGGCGGCTCTTGGTTTGCGAGAGCGCGTTCGTCCTGAAGGTGACAGGCCAGACGGTGCGGCGCGTTGATGCGGGCTTGGGCGCGTTTGAAGTGGAACGCGTGCCAAGCTTGGTCCTCCACGCTGAACTTGTCGAGTAGAAAGCTGCACTCATAGAGGATCTGAACAGGGTTCAGGACCATGAGGTTCCGGGGCTCTTTTTCGCGTCGGGTAATGCCGGGGAGGTTGACGTCGTCGAGCATCTCACCGCCGCGCCACTTCCTGCTCATTTGCGTGTTCGGAAGGCACCTATCAAACTTCCCGCGATGGAAAACGAAGGCTTTTTCAGCGCGATTCCACTGGTCCTCGATATTGCGACTATACCCTGAGCCTCTTCCTCCTCCTCCCTTAGGACTCGGAGAGTTTTCTGCGGTCAGGCGTGCGATCACCTTGGCGTATTCCTCGGGCCGTTCGCTCTAGATGATGCGCACGACC
>Ga0105048_10003407_pt1 | contig 26048 bp, 25 predicted proteins | sample MAT05_FD_78382 | JGI IMG/M metagenome (GOLD analysis project Ga0105048, IMG submission 78382) | Freshwater microbial communities from Lake Fryxell liftoff mats and glacier meltwater in Antarctica - MAT-05 | ecosystem: Environmental > Aquatic > Freshwater > Ice > Liftoff microbial mat | place...
AACAAGTATTATCGGAAACGGGTGGAAAACACCTTCGCCGACATTACAGCCAAGTTTCCCAAAAAGATTCACGCTGTAACTTCTGAAGGATTATTACTAAAAATTCTGCTTTATGTCATAATGATTATCCTTGACAAGCAGTTCTAATCACTACGCAACTTGCATTAATTAAAAATATACACGGCTGCTACGTGATTGCTAACGGGTTAGTGGCTACACTGACTTATTATATGCGCTTACTGACAGATCCATCCCAATTCATTGAGAAATACGTCAATCTTGTTGAAGTGGATGGCGCTTTGAAATTTGAGCATAAAAAACGGTGGAATGAGTTGGTAGCCAGCTTATAAAAGCCCCAACAACCCCCGCCGTTCGAGCAAGCCCTGCAAACTGAATTGGCAATTGGGCGCAAATTCAATCACAGAGTCCCAGGTGGTCACGCGCCAGTCCTGACCGGCCTGAGCGATCATAATTTTCCGGGTGCCTTCGGTAGTGATCCAAATCACCGTGCCAACTCCAAAGTCGAGCATGGTTTGAGTCTTGTGGAAAATGTAATCTTCTTCCTTCTGGTAATTCGACAGGTCAATCTCCAGTTTTACATCGACTTCAATGACTATATGGGGGGCAATAGCAAAGTATTTTCTGTCAACTTTTCCAATGTCAGCCAATCTGAAGATAGCAATGTCGTTGACCACGTTAGCATTGTGTGCGATATGTAAGCCCGGTTCGCTTACAAAAGCTAAATAGTCATCTGTCAGATACTTACCGATTTCTAAATGTAAAACGGATATGACAAGCGATTGTAATGAACTACTTCCCATAATTTCTTTTCGTGTCTTCTCGCCGTTTAGAACGGCCAGAGTGCCTTTGCGGTACAGAATCTGACCGTCCAGTTCCTCGTGCCGAAATGCGGATGGAATATCAAGTGTTACCGTTGCCATGTGCCAGTTTTTTTTGTTTTAAAGATGCGTTGAATCGCTTAAAACCCGTTACTCCAACGTCAATACTACACCCCGGTTGCCTTTCAGGGCTATACCCGGTTCGAGCGATTGGGCCGAAACCCGCCCACGACTGGCACCCTGAACGGCAACCCGGAGGCCGCGATTTTCGAGCAGGGGCAAAGCATCACGCAGGGGCAAACCCCGTACATCGGGCACTTTACCCTCAGGGGTGGGCAACGATTGCCAGCGGCCCTTGTCGGTGGTACGAACCCAACCTTCTACAGATGGCTCCTGCCTTAACCCCAACTCTTGGCTGATCAGGTGTATATCTTCGGCGTAGCCCGCTTTAGGCAGCGGGGCATCTTGCGTTTTGCCTTGTTTTAGGGCAGGGGGCATTCTGATGTCGTAGGCATGAATACGGTCGGCTACGGCGCGGAACACCGGGGCAGCTACTTTGCCACCGTATAGGGAGTCGATGTTGCTGAAATGCGGGTTGTCGATGGCCGCCAGGATTGTGTATTTGGGTTTGTTGGCTGGGAAATACCCAATAAACGACGAGTAATAACGGCCCTTGCGGAAAAGGCCGCCTACGTTTTTCTGAGCCGTGCCGGTTTTGCCCGCAATCCGGTAATACGGCGATTCAATAGACTTAGCCGTACCCCGCTCCACTACACCTTCGAGCATTTTTTTGGCAATTCGGATCGTTTCTTTAGACGCAATGGGATTGGGAGCCACGTAGGGTTCAAAGGTCTCGACCACTTCACCCGCCAGCCTGATTTGCTTCACAATCATGGGTCGGACCCATCGTCCGTCGTTGGCTACGGCATTATAAAATGTAAGCATTTGCAATGGGGTAATCAGCATCTCATACCCATACGACATATAGGTGATGGATGTTTTGCTCCATCCTTTCGTGTCGGGGTTGCGGATGAACGGCGCCCTTTCACCTTTCATATGGATGCCAGTGGGTTCGGTCAGGTGGAACCGGCGCAGGTATTGGCAGTACAAATCCTGCCGCGTATAGAAATAGTCTTTCATGAGCAAATGCACCCCAATATTCGACGATTTCTCGAATACCTGCTGCGCCGTAATGGTCCCATGACCGTTGCGTTTAGTATCGGTTATGGTCATGCCCCGGTAGCGCATCTGTGGGCCACCAACATGAACGATCTTACCCGGCCAAACGGCTTTCTCTTCCAGCAATGCCATCATACTCACCAGTTTAAACGTTGAGCCGGGGTCGGTACGGCCCGCCAGCGCGTGGTTGATTTCTTCACTATACTGGCCGCTGCCATCGGGCCGGGACTTGCGGGTGAGGTTGGCCATTGCCCGGATTTCGCCCGTTTGCACCTCCATCACGATCACCGTACCGTTGTCGGCCTGAAACTTCTCCATGTACTGCCGCAACGACGACTCGGCCATGTCCTGATAGTTCACGTCGAGGGTGGTGTAGAGGTCCATGCCGGGTTCGGGCTTCATACCGGGGCCATCGTCAACTGGTTTTTTAACGCCGTTGCTCAGGACTTCGATCAGGCCAACGGCATTTTTACCAGCCAGACTTTTCTGAAAACTCGCTTCGAGGCCCCGCTCGCCTTTGCCGGTTTCAACATTGAGATTGCCGAGTGTTCGTCTGGCCATTTGGCCAAACGGGTTGTAGCGTTGGTAGTAGGGCCGAAACAGGCCACCACGCGGAGAGATTTTGGCCGATCGTCGAAAAAACGGCCATTTGCGCATATACTGCCGTTCGGTGTACTTCACATGCCGGGCGTAAAGCGGCAAAAACTGCCGCCCACTTTCCCGTGCATCGCGGGCCATATCGGCATATTCCCCCGCCGAATGATCCCGGAAAACCCGCGACAGAAGCAAGCCCAGCGAATCGACTTTCTGAGCAAAGTAAGCCGAATCGGCGATGGTGGGGTCCAGGCCCACTTCATACGTTGGAATTGAGGTAGCCATCAGGCTATTGTCTACGGCGTAAATATTGCCGCGCATAGCCCGTAGGGTGTCGCGCCGAATCTTGACACCCTCCAGCCGTTCGATCCAGTGTTTGCCTTTGTAGGTCTGAAAAAACTGCACATAGACCAGCCGACCCACAATAAGCAGGGCCACTACGATCAAACCGATGTACAAGTGGGTGGCGCGTTCCAGAAAATCCTGTTTAATTGTCATGGATATGGGCTTTTAGGGATGACATCTCGTTTAGAAGCTGTCATCCCTGTGGCTAATACTCTTTCGGGACAACGAGTTTTCGGGGTGGTGTTTGGCTATCAGTCAGACCCAACGGGACCATGCGTTTGCTTAGTTCAGATTGTTTGCCACTTTTCATAAAATCCGCTTGTAGCGTGGTGTATTGCGCCCGAAGCTCATCGACTTCGGTTCGGGTTCGGTGCGTTCGGCGCACCAGGCGCTCAGCATTGTGGGTCAGGCCAATGTAAATAATTAGCAGGAACGTAATCCACAAAATCCGGTCGATATTACGAATCGGCCAGGCGTTATTTTCACCAAACAATCGATCCAGGCCAATCACGTCATTGACCCAGACTGTCAGGCGGTTTTTCCGCTTTTGCCGGGCTACTGTTTTCTGAGTTCTGAAGGTATTCTTTGCCATAACTACGCTTTTTCTGCTACTCTCAATTTGGCGCTGCGTGCTCTGGGGTTACGACTGACTTCCTCATCGGAGGCTTCAATTGGCTTGCGGGTTATGGCCTGAAGTGGTTTTAACTCATTGCCGTACAGGTCTTTGTCGACTTCTCCGTGAAACTTTCCTTTGTTGATATAGTTCTTCACCAGGCGGTCTTCCAGCGAGTGATAACTCATGACCACCAACCGACCACCTGGTTTCAGAACTTCCGGTGTTTGCTCCAGAAACTCCTCTAACACCTTCAACTCCTCGTTCACCTCAATTCGTATGGCCTGAAAAACCTGAGCGAAAAATTTGTTTTCCTTACCTCGTGGCGCAAACCGTTGCAGGGCCGCTTTCAAATCGTTAACGGTGCGGAGTGGCTTGTTGGCCCGTGCCGAAACGATAGCCATTGCTACGGTGCGGGCATTGGTGATTTCACCGTACATACCCAGGATTCGGTGCAACTCCTGCTCTGTTCCGCTGTTCACTATTTCTTTGGCCGAAATAGCGGCTTGCTGATCCATACGCATATCTAAATCAGCATCAAACCGGGTAGCAAAGCCCCGCTCGGGGGTATCTATCTGATGCGATGAAATCCCCAGATCGGCCAGGATTCCGTCTACCTGTTTTATGCCATAAAGCCGCAGAAAGCGTTTTAAATTACGAAAATTAGCTGGTATAAAGGTCAGGCGCGGGTCGTTGATCGCTTCGGCATTGGCGCGGGCATCGGCATCCTGATCAAAGGCCAATAGCTTACCTGCTAACCCCGGCCCAAGTCGTTCCAGAATGGCCTGGCTATGGCCTCCCCCGCCAAAAGTTACGTCTACGTACGTGCCACCGGGTTTGATGTTTAGCGCGTCGATGCATTCGGTCAATAAAACAGGATCGTGGTAGCTTGTTGTCATCCAAAATAGGGCGGAACCAAAACAAAACGGTCAGCCGTTACAAACTTAACAAAACGGCCCGGTGTTATTGAACCGCAACGGCGCAAAGATTTCGCAAAGATCGCGAAGAAATACATTTAGGTACTTCGCGCTCTTTGCGAATACCACTGCGCCTTTGCGGTTAAGTTTTTGACTATGAACAAACTCCTTTTTCTGGTAGCACTTGCCATTCTCGCAGTTGCCTGTACGGGGCAATCGCAAAAACCGCTTACAACCGGAACCTGGCGGGCCACCGTTCTGACTGCCGGGGGCGAACTGCCGTTTGGTCTTGATATTCAGCCCACGGCCGACAAACAATCATTTACGGTTCACGCCCTCAACGGAAAAGAACGCTTGCCGATGGATGCCGCTACCTTTCAGAACGACACCCTCCGAATACCGATGTCGCTGTTCGAGTCGGAGATTATTGCCCGTGTGAGTGGCAATACCATGCGGGGAATCTGGCAACGTAGGCGGCCCGGCAACCAGCTTCTGAGCATCCCGTTTGAAGCCCAACAGGGCCTGAACTACCGCTTTACGCCCGATGGTCGGCAAGCCTCGGTGAACCTGACGGGCAAATGGAGCACCCTGTTTCGTACGCCCGATGGCAAAGATACCACATTGGCGGTAGGTGTTTTCGATCAACAGGGTGGCATCATTACCGGCACCTTTCTGACCCCCACGGGCGATTACCGCTATCTGGCCGGTAACGTGGTGGGCGACAGTCTATTTTTGTCGTGCTTCGATGGCTCACATCTGTTTCTGTTCAAAGCAAAAGCAGGGCAAGGCACCAATCGTACCCTCACCGGCACGTTCAACTCCGGGCCAACTTACGTGGAGAACTGGACAGCCCGCTTCGACCCCAACGCTACCCTACCCGATCCGGCAAGCTTAACGTTTATTAAGCCCGGCCAACAACTGGCCTTCTCTTTTCCCGAACCCAACCGTGGCGACGGACCGAGCAAAATGGTGTCGTTGACTGACGACCGATTTAAAGGCAAGGTGACCGTGGTACAGATTCTGGGGTCGTGGTGCCCTAATTGCATGGACGAGACTAATTTCCTGAGTCTCTGGTACAAAAAGAACCGTAGCCGGGGCGTGGAGGTAGTGGGGTTGGCATTTGAACGAACGGCAGACATGGCTGAATCGGGGCCGAAGATCGAGCGGATGAAAGACCGCTTCAACATCGACTACCCGGTGGTGTTGGCCGGAACAAACGATAAAGTCGGAGCGGCCAAAGCATTGCCTGCCCTGAACCGGGTGGCGGCTTTTCCAACCACCCTGATCGTGGACAAAAAGGGGCAGGTACGGCATATTCACACCGGCTTCAGTGGCCCCGGCACCGGGATTTACTACGATCAGTTCGTGGATGAATTCAACCGGCTGATTGAGAAATTACTGGCCGAGTGACCGCAAACAAACTAACCATCCCGGCTATTATCAGCATTCTGATGACGCTGGCACCGCTGCTAACCAGCTCGTTCATCACCTACCGAGTATTGGTGAATGAGCCGGTTATGGCCCAGCTTACCAGTTCGCAGTGGGCAATCATTACATTCGTTTGCGTGCTCACATCGGCCTTTTCTCTTACTCCGCCAACATTTTTGGCGCTGGTGTTTGGTTATTTTTTGGGTTGGAATGCCTTATTACCCCTGTTCGCTCTAAATATGGCGGCTATTCTGTTTGTCAACGTAGGCGTTCATTGGCTTGATAAAGATCGGTTACGCCATCATCTCGAACAAAACCCCAAAGTCCGGCAAGTACTGGCACGTATTCAGGAACAGGAGTTCCGGTTCATTTTCTTTGCAAAACTCTCGCCAGTGCTACCTTTTGCCGTTACAAATCTGGCGTTTGCTCTGTCGGGTGCGCGACTGCGGAATGTCTTGTTAGGTGGCTTTTTGGGTATGGTGCCCCGAACGGCATTGGCTGTTTGGGCGGGTAGCCAGGCCCGCGAACTCCGCACCCTGCTTAACCAACCAAACTCGACCAGTTGGACTCAGTGGGCCATCGCGGCACTACTAGTTGTATCGGTGGTGGGGTTGTGGCAAATTTTGAAAAAGTCATTGGTCATTAGTCACTAGCCATTGGTTTAGAATCGTTTAATGACCAGTGACTAATGACAATTAACTTTTTAACCTATGGCTTCATTCGCAGATTCAATTCGTGGCATGACGTTCTTCGACATGCACGTTCACATGATTTCGCGCACTACCGACGATTATCAGGCCATGGCCGATGCCGGCATCGTAGCGGTGCTGGAACCGGCTTTTTGGCTCGGTCAGCCGCGTACTGGGGTGGACTCCTTCCGCGATTACTACGCTAGCCTGGTAGGATGGGAGCGGTTCCGGGCGTCGCAGTTTGGAATTCGGCATTACTGCACTATGGGTCTCAACGCCAAAGAAGCAAATCAGGAAGCCCTTGCCGAACAGGTCATGGAAATTCTGCCGCTGTTTATCTACAAGGAGGGTGTGGTAGGAATAGGTGAAATTGGTTTCGACGATCAAACCCCCGCTGAGGAGAAATATTACCGCGCCCAGTTAGAACTGGCCAAAGAAGCGAACCTGCCCGTGCAGATTCACACTCCCCACCGCGACAAAAAACACGGCACTACCCGGAGCATGGATATTGCGATGGAACACGGTTTGGACCCCAGTCTTATTATTGTTGATCATAACAACGAGGAAACAGTGCGTGAAGTGCTGGATCGGGGCTTTTGGGCGGGCTTCACCATTTACCCATTTACCAAAATGGGCAATGAGCGTATGGTAGAAGTAGTACGGCAATACGGCCCCGAACGGATAATGGTTAACTCCGCTGCTGATTGGGGAATTAGCGATCCGCTAGCCGTACCCAAAACAGCCGCTTTGATGATCGAACGGGGAATCTCGAAAGAAACCGTGCGGCTCGTGACTCTCGAAAATGCGGTGGCTGCCTTTGCGCCAAGTGGCCAAATTAGCCTTACTGACTTCGACCAGCCGCTCGAAATCGACCAAAGTCAACGCTTCAATGGGTCGTCTATCCTACGGGGTGGTCAGGCGCCAAGAATTGATAAAGACTCAACAATTATTAAATGATTCTTCCCCTTCTGCGCCTAACCCGCCCGGCGAATCTTGTTACGGCTGTTTCCGATGTGCTGGCGGGTATGGCGATTGCTGGTTATTTGAACCTGGCTGACGCGGCCCCGGCTCCAGTTGGTTGGTTATGTTTGTCGACCGTTGGTTTGTACGGAGGAGGGGTAGTATTCAATGATGTATTCGATGCTGATTTAGATGCTATCGAACGTCCCGAACGCCCCATTCCGAGCGGGCAGGTGAATCGAACGGCAGCAACAATGCTGGGTATGGCATTGCTGCTTATTGGCATTGTTTCGGGGGTTATGGTCAATCAAATGGCAGGTTTTCTGGCCATTTTCATTGCCGTAGCTTCATTGGTTTATGATCGTTTTGGAAAGCACCACAACTTGCTTGGACCAATCAATATGGGCCTTTGCCGGGGTTTGAACCTGTTGTTGGGTATCAGCATTTTGCCCCAACAAGTGCAACCTTGGGTGTGGGTTGGGTTAGTTCCAGTAGCTTATATCGCGGCTATTACAGCTATTAGCAGGGGAGAGGTTCATGGAGGAGATAGCCGCACGTTGAGGTTCGCGGGCTTACTTTATGCAGGTGTCATTGGCGTAATCGCAGCTATCGCCCAATCTCGACAACAGTTGGGAACGGCCTTTCCCTTTCTCGTAGTATTTGGCTACTATATTTTCGTTCCACTATGGCGTGCAGTACGCGAGCCGGTGGGGCGTAATATTGGTCTGGCCGTAAAAGCAGGCGTTTTGTCCTTAATTGTGATGAACGCTGCCTGGGTAGCGGCCTTTGCCTCGTTTCCATTTGCGTTACTGGTCGTTTGTTTGCTTCCGCTTTCACGCTTGTTGGCACGGGCTTTTGCCGTAACGTGACCTCGTACTTTGTATCTTTGAGGAATAATTACTTCATCAGAATGTAGAGAGAATAGACGCATTGCGTGCTTTTTTTAAAATACCCGAGAAAGCAGCAACGTTAAGCAGCTATCGTTTTATTTTCGAATGAATTGCTGCGCCTTTGCACGAAAAATTAAACATGAATCAACTTAATCAATCATTCAGCGTCAGGTTTTCTTACAGCATCTGCTTCACCGACGGTCTGTTTGATACCCATAATACCTCGCTAGCCGATTTTCTGGCTGGCCAAAGCACCGAAGAGAACCCTAAAAAGTTGCTTTTTGTAATTGATGAAGGCGTGGTTGATTGTTTCCCCGATCTCCCCGGCCATATTCAGGATTATTTTGCCCCGCAAGCTAATGTCGAACTGATCCCTGATCTGTTGATTGTTACTGGGGGAGAACCCGCTAAAAACGATCCGTCGCTCGTTGAGCGGATTGTTGATGCCGTAGACAAGCATGGGGTTGATCGGCACGCTTACGTGGTGGGAATCGGTGGCGGATCGGTGCTGGATCTGGTTGGTTATGCAGCGGCTATCTCGCACCGGGGTATTCGCCATATTCGCATCCCTACTACGGTTCTGTCGCAGAACGATTCTGGTATCGGGGTAAAGAACGGGGTAAACTACCGGGGCAAGAAAAATTTCCTCGGTACATTTGCCCCGCCGGCGGCTGTCTTCAACGATTTTCGGTTTCTTCATACACTGGACATCCGCGACTGGCGGGCGGGCATGGCCGAAGCTGTGAAAGTAGCCCTCATCAAAGACCCTACTTTTTTCGACTGGCTCGAAGCCAATGCTGAAGCACTCGCCAACCGAAATGGGGCTGCTATGCAGTACCTCATTTACCGATGCGCCGACCTTCACCTGCAACACATTGCCGGGGGCGATCCATTTGAGCAAGGCTCGTCGCGGCCGCTCGATTTTGGTCATTGGAGTGCCCACAAGCTGGAACAACTCACCGACTTCTCGTTGCGTCATGGCGAGGCTGTTGCCATTGGTATGGCCCTTGATTGTCAGTATGCTCACCTGCTCGGGCTTCTGCCCGAAATTGACCTTAACCGCATTCTGAACGTACTCCAGACGCTTGGTTTTGCTTTATACGACACCGCTCTCGACCGCGACGACAGCGTAGGTGTGTTGCGTGGCATGACGGAGTTTCGCGAACACCTCGGTGGTCGGCTCACCATTTTATTGCTAAAAGGCATTGGTGAAGGAGTTGAGGTTCATGATATGGATGAGAATCTGATTCGGCAGGCGATTTTACAGTTATCCGTGATCAGCCACCAACCAACAGTCACCAACTAACACGGACCACTGTTCACTGTCAACTGCTCACTGTAATGAAAACTCCCCTCGGCCACCTTGGCTATTGTACCAACATTCATGCGGGTGAACATTGGGTCGATCATTTTGCGGCTCTGAAACAGGCTGTTCCTGAATTGAAAAAACGACTCTCGCCCGACGCGCCGTTTGGGTTGGGATTGCGCTTATCGAATGTGGCGAGTGAAGAACTCGAAGTGCCCGAAAACCTCATCAAATTTCAGCACTGGCTGGCCAATAACGATTGTTATGTCTTCACCATGAACGGTTTTCCGTATGGTGGCTTTCATAACATCGTTGTCAAAGATCAAGTCCATGCGCCCGATTGGACCACGCCCGAACGGGTTAACTACACCACGCGCCTGTTCCGTATTCTGTCAGTTTTGTTGCCCGTTGATGAGTTAGGTAACTCCATTCCGGGGGGCGTTTCTACCTCACCCCTTTCCTATAGGCACTGGTTCGATTGGAGCAATGCCACCGCCCGCGATGCTGTTTTCGCGCAAACAACACAGCATATTCTGACTGTTGTCGCCGAACTAATCCGCTTGCATCGGAATACCGACCGGCTCATGCACCTCGACCTCGAACCCGAACCGGATGGGGTCATCGAAACGTCGGACGAGTTCATTGCCTGGTACACCAATTACCTGCTGCCAATGGGCATCGAAACACTCAGCGAGTTGTTCGGGATGACCGATGAGGAAGCCGAAGCTGCTATCTGTCGGCATGTTCGGTTGTGTTACGATGTGTGCCATTTCGCGGTAGGCTACGAACAGCCCGCCGATGTTCTGGCGAAACTCAACGCTTATAATTTGCGGGTAGGCAAAATTCAAATCAGTGCCGCCCTGAAAGCTGAATTTCCACTGCCGGGGTCGCCCTCGGCTTTGGCTGCGCGGGAGGATGTTCGGCAGGCGTTCAGCCGGTTCAACGAGCCGACATACCTGCATCAGGTGGTGGCCCGGACCTATTTGGGTGAACTGCTGCGTTTTCCCGACCTGCCCGAAGCGTTGGCGGCCTTCGATGACACCCATGCCGAGTGGCGATCTCATTTCCACGTACCTATTTTTGTGTCGGATTTTGGCGTATTACAATCGACTCAGGACGATATTGTGAACACCCTGAATCTGCTAAAAAACAGCCCTTTCACCAACCAGATGGAGGTCGAAACCTATACCTGGGAGGTACTGCCGGAAGGACTGAAACTGGGTATTGTTGATTCGATTGAGCGTGAAATGAACTGGGCGTTAACGATAGCACGCGGATGACACTGATGGGGCATATTTTCGCGGATCATTACTGAAATCTGCGAAAATGTGCCTGATCTGCATTATCCGCGTGCCAACTCTTTTATGAAAAAGACCGTAGTAATCGACGTGGTGGGCCTGTCGTATTCGCTGATTGGCGAACACACGCCCTTCCTGAAAAATTGGATGGTAGGTAAAGACCAGGCAACCATCGACCCCATGCTGCCCGCTGTGACAACCGCTGTACAATCGACGTACATTACCGGTAAATGGCCCGCTGAACATGGTATTGTAGGTAACGGTTGGTACGACCACACAGATGCCGAAATCAAATTCTGGAAACAATCGAACCACTTGGTTCAGGGCGAAAAAATCTGGGAACGTGCTCGGAAAGTTGACCTAAATTTCACGGTTTCCAAAATGTTCTGGTGGTACAATATGTACAGTTCGGCCGATTTTTCGGTAACACCCCGCCCGCAATATCTTGCCGATGGTCGCAAAATGCCTGACTGTTATAGCCAACCAGCCGACCTGCGCGACCGCCTGCAAAAAGAACTTGGCACTTTTCCGCTGTTTCAGTTCTGGGGGCCGGGCGCCAACATCGTCTCGACGCGCTGGATTGCCGATGCGTCGATGCTGGTGGATAAATGGCACAACCCAACCCTGACGCTTATCTATCTGCCGCACCTAGACTATTGCCTGCAAAAATTTGGCGTCGACTTTACCAAAATTGCCCCTGAATTACGGCAAGTCGACGATGTGTGCCGCGACCTGATCGAATACTACGAAAAACAGGGTGCCAACGTAATCGTGCTGTCGGAGTATGGTATCACGAACGTGAGTAAACCTGTTCACCTCAACCGGATTCTGCGCGAAGCTGGGCTGATTGCTGTGCGGGTAGAGCGCGGTCTTGAACTGCTTGACCCTGGTGCTTCGCAGGCTTTCGCCGTGGCCGATCATCAGATTGCCCACGTTTATTTGAATGACAAAACAGTAATGTCGAAGGTGCGGACACTGCTCGAAAAAACGCCGGGCGTTGAGCTGGTACTCGACCGCGAGCAACAGAAAGCCTACCACATCGACCACGAACGAGCCGGCGACCTGGTTGTTATGGCCACCGCCGACAGTTGGTTTACTTACTATTACTGGACCGACGACCGCATAGCTCCCGATTTTGCCCGACTGGTCGACATTCATCGTAAACCTGGCTACGACCCCGTTGAGATGTTTATGGACCCGGCTAATCCACTAATTAAACTTCGGGCAGGGTACAAGCTGTTGCGCAAAAAACTGGGTTTCCGCTATTTGATGGATGTTATCCCGCTCGACGCCACCCTGATTCGCGGTTCGCACGGGCGCATTGGCACCGCCCCCGAATACCATGCGGTGCTGATTGGCAAGGGTGTTGGAATGGGAGGAAATGTGTTGGCGGTTGAGGTGTACGATAAAATCTGGCAAACCCTTTCATAAGCCAGTTATTGACGGTAAGTTGCACAATGGTAATTATCCGTGTACTCACTGCAATTCTCTGGCTTCATGCAATAACGGGTTATACCCAAAGCATAACGCCCGCCCAACTCGTTGGCACCTGGATTGGGGAGTCGGTTGAAGTGGATCTTAACACGGTTGTCCCATTGCCGTATCGCCTGACATTTAGACCGGATAGCAGCGTTCAGATGGCGGTGATGGCAAATAGGTTGGCTACCAGAACAGTGCGTTGGCAGTCAAAAGACCGCGCCGTTCAAATTGATACCATTAAGTTTAACCCGGCTCAGTGGACACTGAAAGGCAATCAACTAATCGTCAACGGTTGGGCTCCTCTGCGATTTAGGAAGTTGACCAATGTTTCACTGGACTCAGCGGCAGTTCTAAAACGTATTGTCGGCCATACATGGAGTACCGATAGTCTGAGTTATAGCCTGTTTGAGGATGGCTCTGTATGCCTTAAAAACGAGAAAACAGGAAACACTGCCCTGCATTTCTGGCACCTGGTGCCGGTTGAAGAGTCCCTATTTCTTATTATCAAAGGGTCGCAAGAAGCTGAAGATCGAAACACACATTACCCGGTTCAGATTACCAAAATCAACTCAAATACCCTTACGATGCAGGGGTGGAAGGGTGAACACTGGGGCGACTTCACGCTTGTGCGAACGGGTGATCTAAAACCTAATCAACGCTGCGTACCATCGGGATTTCAATTGTGCAATACGTTTCTGGTGCCAACAGAAGCGAAGTATATGTATGCCGAGTATAAAAGGGGTCGTTTGGGGGCCATCCGGCGTATTGTGGCCCGTGAATTTCAACCCATGGCCGAAGCAAAACAATCGGGCCTGGTGCGGTTTCGGTTTGTGGTGAACTGCGAAGGCAAAGCGGGTATGTTTGAGATGATGACCCTGGACGAAAACTACGAACGCTGCCAATTCGACCCGCGAATTACCGATCAACTCCGACGAATTTGCCAGGAAAAAATCACCGATTGGGAGCCGGGCAAAGGTACAGGCACCGATAAAACCATCTACGACACGTCTTGCCTGCTTACATTTCGCCTGAAAGACGGCCAGATTACCGAGATTTTTCCATAGCTAAATTTGCTGCCATGCAATCCTTCATTCGCATCACACTCTTCCTCGCTTTCTTTCTGTCGTTTTTTAAAAACCAGGCTCAAAACCCCACCGATTGGCTTTTTTGGCAATTCAGCAACATGGTAAAATACCAGCAACCCTCGTCCGGTGAAAGCAGCCAACGGAACTACCGCGACTATGGGTTTCAAATCGTAATGACCAAAGACAGCAGCAAGCGCAGTGACGTACTCACTTACCGTGCCCTTGGCGAACTGAAATATGGCAATTACGACCGGGCTTTTGCCGACTACGAAGCGGCAGTGAAACTTAACCCCAAATTAGCCGGGGAAGTCGGCTGGCGATACCTGTTTTTGTTGCGTGATTATGCCCGCGCTCTTACTTACCTACAAGCTTTTGATGAATTGACTCCCAACTTCGATGACCCCATTGACGATTATTCGGTCAACTACCTCAAAGGCCGGGCTTATGCGGGGCTAGGTGATCACGAAAACGCACTGAAAGCGTATAGCCTTACGATTTCGCAACGAGCCGCCCGGCTGGGTATCGAGTGGGTAGACTACCGGTATCTGGTGGCGCGTGGAGTGAGTTATCTTGTTCAAAAACAAGCCGTTGAAGGGTTAGCCGACTTTGATATGGCACTGAAAAACTACCCCAAAAGTTCAATGGCATACTATCACCGGGGCCGCGCGTTGGAACAGTTGGGGCGTTTTGAGGAGGCTAAAACAGCATACCGTGATGCCCGATTTTTTCTGCTCACTACAAATGCATTCGAGCGCGATTACTACTACGAACAACCTGACGCAGCCTATGACGAAGATATTGACGAAGCTATTCAACGACTGAGGTAATGCTGAAAATTATTTTTTTGGTAATAGAGGTTATCGCTCTTTCACTCGTCCCCTCTTTCGCGCTTTATGGACAAAGTAAATCCCTCAGTGGCCGTTGGATTGGTGTGCATACGGAGTGGGACACGAACTCATTTTGCCCGCTGGCTGCCTACATGGATTTTAATCCTGATAGCACGTGGCAACTGGGCCTGGTGGACGAATCGGAGGCATCACGAACGGGACATTGGGGGATGGAAGGTCGCGTATTGCGCTTAGACACGACGCATTACGCGCCTGAACTGGTTTCCTTGCAGGGCGATTTGCTCCGCATCGGGCGAGTGCAGCCGATGTTGTTTCGGCGTTACAAAGCCGTAGCAATACCCAGGGAAATAGTTTGGCAACGGCTGGCGGGGCAGCGGTCGGCCGGCGCCGTTTGGCAATCGGATTCGGTGCAGTATCTGATTGCTGCCGATGGGCGGATGGGCATTCGTAACCGCAAAACAGGTGTGCAAACCGTGCATTATGCCGAGGTGCTGGCAATGGATAAATCGGCGTTTCTGGTGATTCGGGGGTGCGCGCATAGCCGCGAAGGAAATATTCGGGCGTTCTGGCAGGTAATAAGCAATGAGGTGGGTGTTATCAAATTGTTGGGCGGTTTGGGTAGCAATGTTGGCATCGAAACACTGCGTTGGGTACGGTCACTGGCGAGTAATGATGTTCTTCAACCAACTGGATTTCAGCTATGTACGAATTGTTTTGAGCGAACCCGACAAAGTACCTTTTTTGGTTTTGGAGACAGCATGGCCAAAGTCCTCGACATATTTAAACTGCACTGCAAATCGGCGGGAACGCCCGCTCAATCAGGTCTGATTTTCGTTTCATTCATTATAAATTGCGTTGGCGAAAAGGGGCCTGTTGCGTTGAAAGAACTGGACGAAAACTACCGAAACCGCCCGTTTGATCCGCAAATAACCGCCCAGATAAAGCGCATCAGTCGCGAGCAATTACCCGGCAGTTTATTTGGTAAACCGGAGTCCTACGACCGGGTTGTTTCCTTTACGCTCCGGCTCACCGATGGGCGAATAACCGATTTATTCTGATGAAAACCTCTATCCTGTTGGCGATGCTTGGTTTTGGATTCTCCTTTAACAGCGTTGCCCAATTTAGCAACGACAACCTCAATCAAGTGGCCTGGACGCTTTCTGCTAATCGCCATACAAGGCCATTTTACACGGGTTTATTAAGTAGCAAACGACATATGGCCAGTTTTGACACGATGGCCGTTACTGGTGAGACGATGAGCCAACAGGCTTCTTATCATTTCATGCTTCTCGATTACGAAAAAGGTGTGGCCTTGACCGAAAAAAGTACCGAACTCGACCCCAAACAACACCGCGATGCAGGCCGAACCTACATGATGACCCTCCACGATTATCCGCGTGCCCTTCGTCACCTGGAAGCTTTTGATGCCTTAACCCCGGATTTCGATGATTCCGATGGTATTGCACCCATCAGCTACCTCAAAGGCTTATGCTACCGGAACATGGGCAACCATTCAGAAGCTGTTAGGCAGTTTAGCAAAGGGATTGATTCGCTGGCTGCAAAACATGGTTCGGAGTGGGTCAACTACAAGCATTATGTTAGCCGGTCTGTTAGCTACCTGGCTATTAGTCAGCCAGATAAAGCATTAGCAGATTTAGATTCTGCCATGAAGAATAGCACTTCCGAAAGCCCGCTTGCACTCTATTACAAAGGAAAAACCCTGTTGCAACAGGGCCGTACTACCGAGGCCAAACGGGCGTTTCAGGATGCCCAGTTTTTTTGGCAGGCCAACCGCGTAAAAGGCATAACACAACCCGAAGACTATAACAACCCCGTAACCGAAGGGGATATAGAAGAGGCCCTGAAACAGTAGTCTCAAATGCTGAGTCGCTCGCCCAACTGCATAACTCGGTAAGGTGTTTGGTGCCGTTTACAGGCCTTCACAAAATCAGCTGGGTCGGCCGTATTGAAAGCAAACAAATCGTAATGATGCGGTATCACGAGCCGGGCACCAATGGCAACACCCAGGCGGGCAGCTTCGTCGGGGTTGAGATTGCCGGCAACGCGCCGTTCGGGTTTGTTGCCGTTGATAGGCAGAAATGCCACATCGACCGCAAATGGTTTCAGAATTTCGACTATACCATCGTACCAGAGCGTATCGCCGGAGTGATAGAGCGTGTAGGGCCCAACGTTTACCACGAAACCCATAAACTTTGGTTGACCCAGGTTGTCGCGTTCCACTTCGTTGTGCGCTGCCGGAACACCGTGGAACCGAAAACCGTCTATATTGAGTGTTTGCCCATCGACAAGGCCGGTAAGGGTAGAAGAATCGACGGGTAAACCCAGACGGTTAGCCACAAACGCGCGGTTGGCTTCCGGAAAAATCAACTGAATACCAGGACTTTTGGCCAAAATAGGGTTCAGCGTTTCAGCGTCTAAATGGTCGGTATGATTGTGGCTCGACGTGACAATACTAATTTCAGGCAGAAGAGCTGGATCAATGACAAGCTCCGAAATACGGGTATGAGGTTTATCGGTTTGGGCATATTTGGTCGTCAGTGAGTCTGATAGGTATGGATCAAAAAGCAGATGTTTGCCCTGATACTGAACAAGAAAACCACTTTGGCCGAGCCACCAGATATGCAGCGGGGATTTATCTAAAGGTTCCGCCTGTTGGCGTACTATGTCAATGTTGGCCAGTAAGGCTTCGGCCTGCTGAATCGGCTTTATGAGTGTCATGATAAAATAACGCGTGGTATTTTTTAGGGTGAAATGTAGCTGAGTAAATTTATAACCCTGTTGTGTGGAAATTGACTAATTTCCAGAAATTACTTTCTCTAATCTAAACTTATTTATCTATTCCTCTAAACCGTTGGATAAGGGTTAAGTGGAGATAACTTTTTTCCGTTAATTTTGAGGGACTGAAAAACCGACAAATTGGATTTTTTCGGCATAAACTAATCAAGAGTATTCCTCAGTTGCTATGAATGTTGCACTAGTTACGGGTTCGGCTGGCCTGATTGGAAGCGAATCAGTTGCGTTTTTCTCCGATAAATTCGATTTAGTTGTTGGAATCGACAACAATATGCGGCAGTATTTTTTCGGTGCCGACGGGTCAACCGAGTGGAACCGGAATCGGCTTGCGGATGCTTATTCTAACTACGCTCACCGATCTGCCGACATTCGCGAGGTATCCGAATTGGACCCGATTTTTCGGGAATTTGGTACGGATATTAAAATGATCGTTCACGCAGCGGCACAACCTTCGCACGATTGGGCTGCCCGCGAACCCTTCACCGATTTCACGGTGAACGCCAATGGTACACTGAATTTGCTCGAAATGACCCGGCAGCATTGCCCCGATGCGGTGTTCATTTTCACCTCGACAAATAAAGTGTATGGCGACAACCCGAACTACCTGCCGCTGATTGAAACCGAAACGCGCTGGGAGATCGACGAGAATCACCCGTATTTTAAGGACGGTATTGACGAACACATGAGCATCGACCATACAAAACACTCACTATTTGGGGCCTCAAAAGTGGCTGCTGATGTGCTGGTGCAGGAGTATGGCCGGTATTTTGGTATGAAAACGGGTGTGTTTAGGGGTGGTTGCCTAACCGGGCCAAACCATTCGGGGGCGCAGTTGCACGGTTTTTTGAGCTACCTCATGAAGTGTGCAATTACTGGTACGCAGTACACCATTTTTGGTTATAAAGGCAAACAGGTGCGCGACAATATTCACAGCTACGACCTGGTGAACATGTTCTGGCATTATTACCAAAACCCACGAATGGGCGAGGTATATAATGCGGGTGGTGGCCGTCATGCCAACTGTTCCATGATCGAAGCGATTGCGCTGTGCGAAGAGATTTCGGGTAACACCATGAACTATCAGTACTCCGAAACCAACCGCATTGGTGATCACATCTGGTATGTGTCGAACCTAAACAAGTTTAAGGAACATTATCCCGGCTGGAACTGGAGCTACGATCTCAAAGAGACGATGGTTGAGATTCACGATAGTATGGTTGCCCGCCTTGCTGTTGCCAAATAAGGTACAAAGGGCGGGCCGCATGCTCGCCCTTTTATGTATTGCCCCATGCTCCACTTCGATACGTTCCCGCTTCCTTACTGGCTTCCCACTTGCCTGCTTTGTTTTGGGTTGGCCTGGGTGGCTTTGCGTGCCCGAATAAGCGATAATACGTTGCTGATCTTGTCGCTTGGAATGTTATTGCTGATGCGTCTGCCATCGCTCGTCTATAACATCGAAATTAACCCCGACGAGAGCCAGATGATTACCCAGAGCCGCACGCTCGCCGTTGACCCGGTCTATTTCCGCTCTGTCGATGGCACGACCATCGGCCCCCTAGACAGCTACGCGCTCATTATACCCTCCTGGATCGGCCTTCCCTATGACTATATATCAGCCCGGCTCCTTGCTTTCTGTCTCATTACGCTGAGCCTACTTTTTTTATACAAAGCGGCACAACGATGGTTTGGTCAGATACCAGCACGGTTAGCCTTACTTCCTATACTTTTTACGCTGGGACTGACCCAAAACAGCGACCTGCTCAGTTACTGTAGTGAACTCGTACCCCTCTTTCTGCTTTCAATAGGAACATGGCTCTACTCAACGATCGACACAAAAACTCGACCTGCTTATGAGACTCTTTTTCTGCTGGGCTTGCTACTTGGAATGGTGCCTTTGGGTAAAATTCAAGGTGCTCCAGTGGCTGCTGTATTAGGACTTTTTGCCGCTATCAGCATCGCAAAGCAACCAATAGCACTGCTCCCTAAAGTAAATCGATTGGTTATTCTGGGCGTAGGTGCATTGATTGTGCCAGGGGCATTTATCGCTATTGCGTGGGCCAACGGGCTGTACAATGACTTCTGGTTATTTTATATTGAAGGAAACCTTCGTTACGGTGGTAATACCAATCATTGGCAGAATATTCTGCACTTTCCCCGGCACATGGCGAAGGGTGAGGAGTTTGGCTGGCTATTAACATTTAGCGCATTGCTCACTGTGGTAGCCATAGTTCGATATCTTACACTACGCCACCGTCTGGTACTGTCGGGTACGTGGGCAATGCGCTTGGGCTTTATTAGCGTCTCATTCGTAGCCGCTTTTTATGCTGCAACCCGTACTGGTACTGAGTTTGTACACTACTTCTTTTTTATGGTTGGACCAGTGTTCCTGCTGCTGGCACTGGGCTGGAAAGTAGGGTTAGTGCTTCAGGGAAACCTCATTAACCAGTGGGTTCCAATAGTGGTAACGGGTCTTTTTCTAGGTCTAATTGTGGGGAAAGGTGGGTTGAATTACGTTCGCCACATTCCGCTCAATCATTATCCGAACGACATTACCGGCTTTTCAACACCCCAGCCGGTCATTGTGCAGCAAATTAAAAAATATGCCAAAGAAGGCGAACCGCTGGTGGTGTGGGGCTGGCGTTGTGATTATTATGTAAGTGCAAAGATGCCTCAGGGTACGGCGGAGAATCACTCCGAGCGTTGCGTGTTCGAAAGTCCGATGACTCGCCTGTATCAGCGACGCTACTTAAAGGATTTTATGCGGTCAGTGCCACCCGTGTTTGTCGATGCTGTAGGGAGTCAGAATCAATGGCTAACTGACCGGAATACGCAAGGTTACGAAATCATAGAACCCCTGGCCCAATTCGTACAAACCCACTACCAATACATGGGGCTATATAATGACGCCCGCCTGTACGTGCGGAAAGACAGACTAACTTATGTGGACTAAAAAAGGAGTAATTTTTAAGCCTGACGGTTCTCAACCGTTTAGCCGTACCCATGCTCAGGTGCCTTTTGGCTACCCGCTCGATAACGATCGGCTACGAGTTTATTTCGCCACCCGCGACGAAAATAGTGCCTCTTCGGCTTCATTTGTTGAAATCGATGCCAACGACCTAACCAACGTTTTATACGTACACGACAAGCCTAGCCTAAGCAAAGGTGCGGTTGGAATGTTCGACGAAGCCGGAACGATGCCCTCGTGGTTTCTGCCCGTTCCGAACGAGCAGGGCGGCACCGATATTTGGTTATATTATACTGGCTGGAATAAAAGCGAAACTACGTTCTATCGGCTCGGGATCGGCCTCGCCATAAGCCGCGATGGTGGCCTTACATTTGAGCGAGCATTTGACGGTCCACTTCTCGACCGGTATATATTCGATCAGGTATGGGTGGCGCAGCCGTGTGTAATGCGCGAAGAACAAGCCGATGGTAGTATTCGGTGGCGGATGTGGTACTTATCGTGTACTAAAGTCGAGATAATCAACAATCACCCTGAGCCATTTTACGATGTCAAGTATGCCGAATCGGCCGATGGTATTCATTGGAACCGGACAGGACAGGTATGCGTTGGGTACGATGAATTTACCGATGCAATTGGTCGGCCAACAGTGTACAAAGAAAATGGCTTGTATAAAATGTATTTCTCGTACCGGAATTCTGTAAATTACCGTACCGACGTAAGCCAGAGTTACCGGATTGGTTATGCTGAGTCGAAAGACGGGATTACCTGGGAGCGCCGGGATGCTGACGCAGGTATTGAACGTTCTGTTGACGGCTGGGATTCGATGATGATGGATTATTGTCATATTGTACAAAACGAAGATCAGTGGGTCATGTTCTATAACGGAAATGGCTTTGGCGCATCAGGTTTCGGGTATGCTGTTCGTCAGGTAAACGGCTGATATAGATCAACGACTCACAATCGGGGGCAGGCTTACTTTTGGCTGTTTCCATTCGCTAAAACAATGGCAACTTATTTGATTTTTCAATTATCAGGAACCTATTTTGTCATAAATCGCTACAGAAAAGTATGCATAAAGTAGCAAAATACTTGATCAAAGTAAATGCCGAGTTCAAAGACGGGCAAATTGTCCCCGAGATTCCGGTAGAGGAAGTGATGCGGTTGGTGAACGAGCCGAATATTGTGATCGTGAAAACGGGTATTCCCACCGATATGCTGCAAAAGATGATCGACGCTACGCGAGCCTGGGCAGAGAAGACTCCCCTTGCTGAAGCCCCCGACTCGTTCGATAATAATCAACACAAGCGACGGTTGCATATTGCTAAGCTTCAAAAAACTCCGCAACTATTTCACGATCACACATTCGATGCGATCTTAGAACTTGACGAGGAAATGCGCGAGGTTCTGCTGGCGGTGTTTCATCCCCTTCGACTATTCTGGAACGCCTTGACGGGGAATAGCGAAGGATTTGGCATTCGAAAGGGTCAGCCGTATTTCCACCCGCAGGTGACGCATTACCCGCTGGGGGGCAGCTTTTTCGGACAACACTGGCACTGGCTTAATCCGCAGAAAGTCGGCACAATTCTGGCCTTGAATCAATACGGTAAAGACTATTATTCGGGCGGTACGAGCTACATTATCAATAACGAAACTGTGGAAACCGAGGGACATCAGGATATGGGCGATATGGTTCTGTTCCGGTACGACTTATCACACTGGGTATCTCCATCGAGTTTAGTCGATCGTTTCAGTTGGAATAACCCCCGTGGCCGTTGGGTTGCTATTTTACCCTTCTACGACCCCTGGGTGAAACCAGCCGAGGACAAAGATCCATATGACTAAGAACAACAAATTTAATAGGCAGTATTATAAGAGAAAGAGCGATAAGCGAGGAGGACTGGCGCAAGCTTTTTCTCCTAATTCCTCACAGAAATGAAAGTTAGCGTCACCATAATAACGTACAATCAGAATAACTTCATCCGTAAAGCCATCGATAGTGCATTGGCTCAAGAGACCACTTTCCCATTTGAGATTTTGGTGGGAGACGATTTTTCGTCGGACGGTACGCGGGAGATCATTCAGGAGTATGAACAGCAGTATCCGGGCAAGGTTATTGGTGTATTGCAACCACGCAACCTGGGCAAAAATGGAGGCCTTAACTTACTTGAAACTTTAAAGCTGGTAAAGGGGGAATATTACGCTCAAATGGATGGTGACGATTACTGGACCGATTCGACCAAGTTGCAAAAGCAGGTCGACTTTCTGGATGCCAACCCTCAATGTTCAGCTGTTTTTCATAATGCCGAGGTAATATACGAAGATGGTTCTCCTTCCTATATTCTTAACGGTCCCGATATGAAAACGTTCTACACCCTCGACGACCTAGTGGGCGATCATGAAATCTGGTTCATGGCTACCTCGAGTACCATGTACCGGAACAGTATAAAGGAATATCCGGCCTGGTTTCGGGAGTCGAGCAGTGGCGATATTCCCCGTTTGATTCTGAAAGCGAAATTGGGGCCGATTGGCTATATTTCTGATGTGATGTCAGTGTACCGGAAAAATCGCGCTGGGGCAAGTTTCCACGATTACGAGTGGGACGAGCGGTTTTTGCGCAACAGAATTCAAATGTATAGTGATATTAACCGCGAACTTGATTTTAAATATGACCGCGTACTTCGCAAAAATATTGCCCGTTATTACCGACTGATGCTCGACGCAAAACAGTACGAGCAAAGCTATTTTCGCCGGGCTTTTTACGCGCTTAAATACGTGTACATGGCACAGCCCAGCGGGCGAATAGTTAAAGATATTTTTCGCGATTACGTTGTGCCCTCGCCAATTCGTAAGTTGTACAGCTCAATTCGGCTACTACCAAACAAAATATGAAACTAAGCGTCGTTATTCCGGCCTACAATGAAGAGGAGTCTATACCCCATACGCTCAGAACGTTGTACCAAACGTTGGCCAAGCATGGGGTACCTCACGAGATTTTTGTAACGAACGACAATTCGAAAGATAATACGGCTTCTGTGCTGGAGGCCTTAAAAAGTGAAATTCCGACGCTGGTTTATTATACAAACCCTGGCCCTAACGGTTTTGGCTATGCGGTCCGTTACGGACTGGAACGCTTTACAGGTGATTGTGTGGCGGTTTTCATGGCCGACATGTCGGACGACCCCGAAGATTTAGTCAAGTTTTACCACAAAATGCTTGAGACCGATGCCGACGCGGTATTTGGCTCGCGATGGGGTAAGGGAGGCAAAGTGGTTGACTATCCGGAGTTGAAGAAATACATCAACCGGGTGGCCAACTTCATTGTCAAGATGGTGATGGGCATCAAGTATAATGATACTACCAACGCATTCAAGCTCTATAAGCGGGAGACTATCGAAGGCGTAAAACCATTCCTTTCTCCGCATTTCAACCTAACCATCGAGTTGCCGCTGAAGGCGATGGTTCGAGGGTATAGCTACGAGGTGGTGCCTAACAGCTGGACAAACCGAAAGTATGGCGAATCAAAACTGAAGATCAAGGAGATGGGTAGCCGATACTTCTTCATTTTGATGTATTGCTTCATTGAGAAATTCTTTGCCCGCGGTGATTTCAATAAGAAAACAGCAAGTGTAAAACCAGTTGCTACCGTGAGCCGCTAAATAAATCCGGCAACTGGTAAGCCAGGAGGGTCTGGAGAATTGCCCAAAATACCGCGCTGACCAGCATAAAGCTGATTAATTTCAACCGCCCGACGTTAAACGACATGGCAATGGCAGTGCCGCCAATGGGCGTCAACAGCAAAGGCGTTAAAAAAGCGATACCCACCATTCCCGATCGTTTCCAGATGCGAACCGCCATGCGCGTACGGCGAGTAAACCGGCGCGCGGGTGTTTTTCGCAATCGTTGACTCAGGCGAAAAAACACCTCGCCTGCAAACGTTACAATAATTACACTCAGCATCATGCCGATTACCGTACAGGTGGCTGTTTCGTACCAACTTAATTTAAATGCCAGACCTGCCAGCGGCCCTGCAACGAATTTTAGTGTACTGGCCAGGATGACGGATAGGTATTTGGCAAATTGCATTATTGTTGCTTCTAAGGGTTTACGGGCTGCAAATCTAACATCTATTCTGTGCCACATATCCCTTCTTCTTATTTCGGGCCACCGCCTTACCTCTACAATGGGCATCTGCAAACGGTAATTCCAAGCGTGATGCGTACGGTGCCGGATGTTGTTTTCGAACGGGAACGCCTTACGCTACGCGATGGCGATTTTGCTGACCTGGATTGGGTCGATGGGGGTAATGATCGGTTAGTTGTGTTGACACACAGGCTCGAAGGCGACAGCCAACGGCATTATATTCGCGGAACAGCCCAGCTGTTTGCACAAAATAGCTACGATGCACTTGCCTGGAACTGCCGCTCGTGTAATGGCGAAATGAACCGTGCATTCCGATTGTACAATCACGGTGAAATAGGTGATTTTGGGGCAGTAATAAACCATGCTTTACTCCGAACGTTGGGCGCTGGCATTCGCCAGTGAAGAACTGGTGTAAGTATCCCCAAGAAATCTGCCGTAGCCATTCAGCGTGAAGTCTCAATCAATTGGGGCTCGCTTACCAATAAAAAAACCGCTCAATAAGCGGTTTTGCTGAAGCTATATTGAACAGCTTATTAGGTAGCCGAGAGCCGGACAAGATCATCAATATTGTTGATGACGGTGGCATTGTCGTCGGTTTGGATGTCCTGACCAACCACCTGATAACCAGTCAATAATATATGGCTTTCGGGGAACGTTCTCATCAGTTTGTTCACAAATGGTTGTACATCACTGTTAGAAGGAACGGATGTAAAAGCCGAGAATATATAGTCGGGCTTGTGTATATTGTACGCAAAAACGAGTTCGTTAAATGGCAAGCTTTGACCCAGGTAAATCACCTTGTTGTAACGTGCCCGAATAATGTAATTAGCGAACAAAAGACTGATTTCGTGTAACTCGCCCTCGGGCAAAAAAAGCATGTATTTCTTGCTGTCGGGGCGGTGCTTACTTACCTGCCCATCGATAGCAACAATGAGCTTCTGGCGAATCAGGTTTGTTATGAAATGTTCCTGCGCAGGACCAACTGAGCCTGTAATCCAGAGGGTTCCAATACGGCTCAAGAAAGGATAGATGATATAAATCATCGTATTCTCGAACCCAAACTGCAATATATTGGTACTTATGATCTTCTCAAATCGCTCCTCGTCCAGGTCAATCATTGAGATCGTGAGCGCATGGATCTGATCAGGATAGTTGAGTTTACGATCTGAAATTTTGATCACTTCCCGGTACATTTCTTCAACAGAAAGGCGCGCGATATCCGAAATTTTGTAGCCATGCTCTTTGAGCAACGATATATTCAGAACGAGTTTGAGGTCGTGGTCATCGTAGGTGCGAATATTGGTATCTGTCCGCTTGGGCGAGATGATGTTGTATCGTTGCTCCCAAATGCGTAGTGTGTGCGCTTTGATGCCCGATAGCTGTTCTAGATCCTTTATCGAATAACTGCTCATGGGAGTGTCAAATTACAGTTCGCTTGATAGCGGTTATATTAAAAAAGTAGTCTTTAAACGTATACATCTTCCCGTTTAAATCCAAAATGGCCCCACAATATAGTTCAGTTTTTCGGCAAGTCAATTACTTACGCTAAGAAAATCTAGTGGTTGTTGCTTTTGTAATTAAAAACAATATGCGTGGAACTTTGTTTAAAGTTTCATCCAAAAAAATAAACAGTGGCTTAAGAAGAACAACGTTTGAAGT
>Ga0105048_10003408_pt1 | contig 26040 bp, 19 predicted proteins | sample MAT05_FD_78382 | JGI IMG/M metagenome (GOLD analysis project Ga0105048, IMG submission 78382) | Freshwater microbial communities from Lake Fryxell liftoff mats and glacier meltwater in Antarctica - MAT-05 | ecosystem: Environmental > Aquatic > Freshwater > Ice > Liftoff microbial mat | place...
ACCCGAATCGCGAGCGGCCATCCTGCCATCTGGCTGGACATCTGCGCCGAGAACCGCACCGCCATCCTCTCCGCACTCGACGGTCTGATCGAAGGCCTGCAGGGCATGCGCCAGGTGGTGGAGTCCGATGATCGGGCGGGGCTGCACCAGCGGCTGACCAAGGCCCGCGACGCCCGCGCCAACCTGCCCAGTCGGGCCAACCAGCCCGGCGAGTTCGCCGAGATGCGCATCCCGATTCCGGACCGTCCAGGTGCCGCCGCCGAGGTGTTCACCCTGGCTGCGGAGCTTGGGGTCAACCTGTACAGCTTCGAAGTCGTCCACAGCGCCGAAGGCAACCGCGGTGTCGCGGTGGTGCTGGTGGACTCGACTCTCGCCGACATGTTCCGCGGCGGCTTGCTGGCCCGTGGCTACCGACCTGCTGTGCAGCGGTTGAGCTGAGGCCGCGATGGACGTCTATCGCGTGGCACCACTGAGCGCTCCCATCGATGCAGTCATCGAGGTGCCGGGCTCGAAGAGCGTGGCCAACCGGGCGTTGGTCTGTGCCGCCCTGGCCAGCGGTGAGACCGTGCTTCGTGGTGTGCCCGACGGCGACGACACCGAAGCCATGCTCGACTGCCTGCGGGCCCTGGGCCTGGACGCGGAACGAGCCGGTGACGACGTGCGAGTGGCCGGCGGAGTTTCGCTGTTCAAGCGTGGTCCGGTCACCCTGCCGGCGCGATTGGCCGGCACCACCTCGCGGTTCGTGACCGCGCTCGCTGCCCTCGGCCCGGGGCCGTACACCATCGACGGGTTGCCGCCGCTACGCACTCGGCCGATGGCTCCGCTGCACGACGCGTTGGTCGCGATGGGCGTTCAGGTGCGACCCGCCGAAGGCTGGGGCCACCTACCGGTCACCGTGCAGGGCCCGGTCGACGTCACGCTCGACGAGGTCTCGCTGCGCGGCGACGTCAGCAGCCAGTACCTCACCGCGTTGATGCTGATTGCGCCGTACTTCCCCAACGGGCTACGTTTCGTCCTCACTACGCCGTTGGTCTCGCGGCCGTACATTCGGATAACTGCCGCAGTGATGGCAGCATTCGGTGTCAGCGGCGTGGAGCTGGGTGACCGCATCATCATCGTTCCGGCCGGTCGCTATCAAGCTCGCGATTTCACCATCGAACCCGATGCCAGCTCGGCCAGTTACCCGCTGGCCGCCGCCGCCATATGCGGCGGACGGGTGCGGGTGCCTGGCCTGACGCTCAATTCGTTGCAGGGCGACACCGCGTTCTGTCGTGTACTGGAACGGATGGGTTGCGAGGTCGTGCAGGACGATTCCGGCACCACGGTCAGCCGCTTCGGCGAGCTCAACGGAATTGCCATCAACATGGTCGATCTCTCGGATCTCGTTCCCACGCTGGCCGTCGTGGCGGCGTTCGCGAACAGCAAGACCGACATCCATGGTGTGGCCTTCATCCGCAACAAGGAGAGCGACCGCCTCACCGATCTGTGCGACGAGCTCCGTGTCGCGGGCGTCGACGCAGTCGACAATCCAGATGGCCTGATCGTGCAGCCCAGCATCGCCCACACGGCAACGTTGGGGACCCATCACGACCACCGGCTGGCAATGGCGTTCGCACTGCTCGGCCTGGGCGCCAGTGGCATCATTGTCGAGGATCCCGATGTGGTGAGCAAGAGTTGGCCAGACTTCTGGACGATGATCGAGAGCCTGCGATGAACGAACGCAGCTCGGTCGATGTTGCGGCATTCGACGTCGACGGCACGCTGACGATTCGTGATTGTGTCGGCCCGTTCCTGCTGCGCGTGGGCGGTTGGACGGGGATGACGCGGGCGTTGCTGCACAAGCCCGGCTCAGCCCTGGGCGCCGGTGTGCGCCGCGACCGCGACCGCTTGAAAGAGCTGCTGGTCGGCGGTGTCCTGCGCGGCCGCAAGGTGGCGCAGGTGGAAGCAATGGGTGAGGAGTTCGCGCGGCACGTCGAGGCCGACTGGTTGCGTGCCGACACGCTCGAGCGGTTGCGCTGGCACCAACGTGCCGGACATCGCATCGTGCTGGTCTCGGCATCGCTGGGGCCGTACCTGCGCCCGCTCGGTCGGCGACTGGGGGTCGACGATGTCCTGTGCGCCGAACCGCTGCAGGTGGGTGACGAGTTCGCCGACGGTCTCGACGGCGCGAACTGTCGTGCGCAGGAAAAGGTGCGACGTCTTGATGCGTGGCTCGTGGACCACCGCTGGGAAGACGCAACCGTGTGGGCATATGGCGACAGCGCGGGGGATCGCGAGCTGTTGGCCCGCGCCGATCATCCTTTGCTGGTGAAGGGCACGCTCGTGTCGGCCGTACCAGTCGGGTTCGATCGATGCTGAAGGCCATCATCCGTGAGGCGCGTCCGAAGCAATGGACGAAGAACGTGCTCGTGTTCGCCGCTCCGGGCGCGGCGGGCGTGCTGGACAACTGGCCGTCGCTGTGGAAGACCGCGGTGGCGTTCATCGCGTTCTGTCTGGCCAGCAGCGGCACGTACTACTGGAACGACATTCACGATGTCGCCGCCGACCGGCAGCACCCGACGAAGCGAAATCGCCCGATCGCCAGCGGCGCTGTTCCACTGGGCGTCGCTCGCATCGTCGGCACGCTGCTGCTGTTGAGCGGAATCGGGCTGGCGTTCGCACTGAACTGGAAGCTCGGTCTCGTCGTCGTCGGCTACGTGGTGCTGACCACTACCTACAGCACCGTGCTCAAGCATGTCGCGGTCGTCGATCTGGTCGCTGTCGCGGCCGGCTTCGTGCTGCGTGCGATCGCTGGGGCCGTGGCCACGGATGTACGGATGAGTACCTGGTTCGTGCTCTGCACATCGTTCGGCTCGCTGTTCATCGTAACTGGCAAGCGTTTCGCCGAGCTGCGCGAACTCGGTGACGGAGGCGGTACCCGGGCCACGCTCGAGGAGTACACGCTGAATTTTCTGCAGACCGTTCTCTCGGTCAGCGTTGGCGCGACGTTGGTCACGTACTGCATCTGGGCCTTCGAGGTACGCGAGATCTCGGGTAGCTCGTGGCCGTTCTACGAGCTGTCGATCGTGCCGATGTTGACTGCGTTGCTGCGCTACACCCTGATCCTCGAGCAGGGGCACGGCGCGGCACCGGAGGAGATCTTCGCCGCCGATCGCACCTTGCAGATTCTCGGCGTGGTGTGGGCCGTCGTTTTTGGATTGGGAGTGTACGTAGGGTGAGCAGCATGCGATCGTTCGATGAGGTGCTGGCAGCGGTGGAGTCGGTCGATGGGTGGATGAGCCCCGACCAGGCGCAACGGTTGTACACCGCCGCCGCTGGCACCCACCAGGGCGACACGATCGTGGAGATCGGCAGCTTCCGAGGGCGCAGCACCATTGTGCTGGCCAGCGCGGCGCCCACCGGTGTGCAGATAGTCGCCATCGACCCTCATGCCGGCAACGACCGTGGTCCGCAGGAGATCGACGGCTTCGAAGCCGACGCCGCCACCGATCACGACGTGTTCAACGCGAACCTCACCACCGCGGGTGTGGCCGAACGAGTGCAACACATTCGGTCGTTCAGCGATGCGGCGCACGACCAGGTCGTCGGCGACCTGGCAGTGCTGTACGTCGATGGCGCGCACCGCTATGCGCCGGCGCGCAGCGACATACGTGAGTGGGGTCGGCGGGTCGGGCCAGGTGGCACACTGCTGATCCACGACTCGTTCTCATCGGTCGGCGTCACGCTGGCCATCATGCGTGAGCTGATGTTCGGTAGTCGTTGGCGCTACATCGGCCGCTCCCGCTCGCTGACCGAGTACAGGGCTGATCTTGACGGAACCTGGCGCAGCCGCATGGGTAACGCTGGTCGACAGCTGCTGCAGTTGCCGTGGTTCTTCAAGAACCTACTGATCAAGGTGCTGTTGACCCTCAAGCTCGGCGGCGCGCTCAAGAAGCTCACCGGCCGCGACCCGGAGTGGCCGTACTGATGATCGGTGCGTACTGATGGCTTCGCCGCGCCGCTCACTCACTGGCTGGGGCCTGACCAATCCCACCGTTGCCGACGTGTTCGAAGTCCCGAACCATGAGGTCCGTGACGCGTTGAAGGGGGTGACGCCTCGTGGAGCGCTCGTTCGCGGCCTCGGGCGCAGCTACGGCGACGCAGCGCAGAACGCTGGTGGTGTGGTGCTGCGCCTGTTGGGTGCCGCTCATCAGGCGGTGTTGGACCCGGTTCGTGGAACCGTGACGGTGCCCGCCGGTGTCAGTATCGATGACCTACTCCGGGTCATCGTGCCGCGAGGGTTCTTCGTGCCGGTGTCGCCGGGCACCCGCTTCGTCACCATCGGCGGTGCAATCGCCAGCGACATTCACGGCAAGAACCACCACGGAGAGGGTTCGTTCGGCAACCACGTCCATTCGCTGACCATGCTGCTCGCGGATGGATCACAGGTGGTCGTCGGGCCGCACCAGGAACCGCAGTTGTTCTGGGCAACCGTCGGCGGAATGGGGCTCACCGGCGTCATTCTCGATGCCACCGTGCAATTGCTGCCGATCGAGACAAGTCTGATGTCGGTCGACACGATGCGGATGCCCGACCTCGATTCACTGCTCTCTGCAATGGAGGAGGGCGACGACGACTACCGCTACAGCGTTGCCTGGATAGACCCGCAGGCCACGGGTCGTTCGCTCGGGCGCAGCGTGCTCGGTCGCGGCGACCACGCCAGCCTGGAGCAGCTGGAACCGAACGATGCCATCGAGCCACTGTCGTACAACGCCAGGCAGAGGGTCACGATGCCACCGTTGGTGCCCCCGATGGGCTTCATCAACCATGCCACCGTCGCCGCATTCAACGAGATGTGGTATCGAAAGGCGCCACGCCGCCGTGAAGGAGAGCTGCAGAGCATCGCGGCCTTCTTCCACCCGCTGGACATGGTCGGCAGATGGAACCGTATCTATGGCAGGCGCGGCATGCTGCAATACCAGATCGTGGTGCCATTCGGGGCCGAGAAGACCATGCGCACCGTGATCGAGCGTTTCTCGGCCAGCGGCGCCGCCAGCTTCCTCGCTGTGTTGAAGCGCTTCGGTCCGGCAAGCCTTGCCCCGCTGAGCTTCCCGACACCCGGCTGGACACTGACCCTGGACGTTCCTGCAGGAACCGCCGGGTTGGGGGAGTTGCTGCACTCCTTGGACTGCCTGGTGCTGGACGCAGGCGGCCGGCACTACTTCGCCAAGGACGCTGCGACCACCCCCGAGGCGGTGCGTCGCGGCTACCCGCGCCTTGCGGAATGGCAGGCGGTGCGCTCACGGGTTGATCCGCACGGCATGTGGCAAAGTGATCTCGCCCGCAGGTTGCACCTGCTCGATCCACCGGAAGACATGGCATGAAAAACGCACTCGGAGAGAGCCAGAACATCGTCCTGCTCGGCGGCAACAGTGACATCGGGGTAGCCATCGTGCGCGCTGCCATCACTCCATTCACCTGCCAGGTTGTCCTCGCCTGCCGCGATCTCGAGCGTGGTGAGCGAGTGGCCTCCGCGCTGCGCACGGACCGGCTGGTAGTCGCCGTCGTCGCCTTCGACGGTGCTCGGACCGATGGCCATGTCGAGTTCGTGGAGGGCTTGGCCGAGGAGTACGGCAACCTCGATCTCGTCGTTGTCGCCTACGGCCAGCTCGGCGATGCCGAGCGCACCCGCACTGACGTCGACGCAGCAGTGGAACTGGCGCAGGTCAACTTCACCGGCACCGTCGGTGTGCTCGTCGCGGTCGGCAACCAGTTGGTCAGTCAGGGCGGCGGCAGCCTGGTGGTGCTCAGCAGTGTCGCCGGCGAGCGGGTCCGCGATGCCAACCCGGTGTATGGCGCGACGAAGGCCGGTGTCGACGGGTTCTGTCAGGGGTACGGCGACTGGTTGGCGCCACGAGGAGTGCACCTTCTGATAGTCCGCCCGGGGTTCGTGCACAGTGCGATGACGACCGGAATGAAGGCCGCTCCGTTCGCCACCACGCCCGAGAAGGTGGCGGAGGTGACCGTGAAGGCTCTGCGCAGCGGGCGCCGAATCGTATGGGCGCCGCCGATCTTGCGGGTCGTCTTCTCGATCCTGCGCCACCTGCCCGGGCCGGTGTGGCGTCGGTTACCGCTCGGCTGAACGCAGCGCCTGTTCGCGTTCCATCGAGGCTCGGCGTTCGGGCCCGATGCCGATCAACGACGGGTCGACGCCATCTCCCTGCTCGCATCGCTGGAACAGCATCACCAGGCCGTCGGCGAAGTTGCCGACCAGGCAGAAGTTGTCGGCGACGATCGTGTTGGGCTCGGTCGACCCGAACTCCGACGAGTTGTTGGGCTCGTACCATCCGGTCCAGTAATTGGTGAGGATCAACCAATCCGCCGAGGCGACTTCGGCGGCAAGGCCGGAGCCCGGCTGGTCAGCGAGCCCTGGGTCCATCTCGATGTAGTAGGTGGCCGGAACGAGGTCCGGGAACAGGTAGTAGAAGACGACGTCGTTGTAGATCGTACGGCTGAGGTCGGCGGGCCCGACGAGTAGTCGTTCGCCGGGCGAGGACAGCCCGTCGAGCTGATCGACCGCTGCCTGCGCAGAGCGGCACTGGTCGGCGCACGAGAGGTAGAAATGTCGATCGTCACGTCGAACCTCTGAACCTCCGGGCACGTTGCCCACCGAAATGCGGGCCGTCAGCAAGTAAGAACGCAGCGAGTAGAACGGGCACACGACGAGCAGGATCGAACCAATGGCTGCTGTGGGTGCCAGCAACCACCCTCGGCTGCGGTCACGCACCGGTCGGCGCATCAAGAACTCGGCCACGAACGCGGGAAGGAGTGCGAAGCCGACGCTGCAGCCCCACGCGAGGTGCGTGCTGTCGGGCCGTTGCAGTGCCTGGCCGGTCAGCCCCATGCCGAACAGGCTGGCGGCGAACAGCACCCGCAGGCGCGGGGTGATGCCCCCACGTCGCATCCACAGCCAGGCCGCCAGCGGCAACCCGACGTTGATGGCGATCACGACGAAGAACCACACGAACAATTGGTGTGAAGCCTGCATCGCGGGGAGGCGCCACCATGGCGACGGGTTCGGGGCCTCGCCCAGCGCCTGCAGCGCGCCGTCCAGGAAGTTCCACGTGGGCGGGCGCGGTAGGTCGCGGCCAGGTCGCAAGTACACGATGGGGTCGGTGACCATTCCCCGCCATGCGGTCGGGAAGCCGACGAGAGCGAGGTGCACCCACATCGGCAGCAGGCCCACCAGCGCACCGACGATGGGGAACCAACTGAGCCGGAGCTGCCACCACAGGAACGCCCAGGCAAGGCCGAGCGCGACGATCATGTCGGGACGGTAGGAGAGCGCGAGGCCGACGAGGAGGCCGGCGATCAGCAGGCAGCGCTGCCTGCGTCGGCCGACGAGATGGAAAGCGCGGGCCCCGAAGACGACACTCCAGAGCCCGAAGGCGAGCGCCCCGGGCCAGGCCAAGGCAGCCAGCCCGCTGGGAATGAGCAGCAGCAACATGGCCGTGATGCCTGCTGTCGTGGCGACGCGGTACCCCCAGTGCCGACACAGTGTGTAGAGCGCGGTGACAGCACCGAGGTGCTGCAGCATGCCGAACACCCGCTGGCTCTCCAGCGAATAGCCGAACACCTTGTACCAGCCGGCCAGCACGTGCAGCGAGCCTGGCCCGTAGAGGTGCAGAAAGTCCTTGTTGGGCAAGTCACCTGCCAGCAGTCGCTTCGGGAAGACGAGCATGAAGCCCTCTTCCATCGAGCTGCCGACACCCCGGAACAGACCGGGGAGGGGAAGGGCGAAGGCGGCCAACAGCAGCGCCCATGCGCAGGCGGATCGCACAGTCGGCCGGGCGAATGCCGGGCCACCGGCGGTGAAGATCGCGGGTGTGGCCGTGGCTTCCGGGTTGAGCACGGAGGAACTGTAGTCAACGAGGCCCACCACATGGCAGCACACGTACACTGCGGGCGCCATGTCACACGAAGAGGCCACGATCGACGAGCTCGCGAGCGAGTTGCGGCAGCTGCAGGTCCGCCGCATCCACATGCTTGCCTGGCGTGACCTCGCCGATCCGGACTCGGGCGGCAGCGAAGTGCATGCCGACGAGTTCAGTCGCCGGTGGGCGCAGGCGGGGCTGGACGTCACGCACCGCACATCGGGTCTCGCCGGCCGGTCCGCGGCAGCGACTCGCGGGGGTTACCGGGTGGTCAGTCGCGGCGGGCGGATGACCGTCTTTCCGCGAGCCGTGGTCTCCGAGACGCTGCGCCGCGAGGGCTCGTTCGACGCGCTGGTCGAGATCTGGAACGGCGTGCCCTGGATGGGACCGTTGTGGACTCGCAAGCCGCGCCTCGTGTTCTTGCACCACGTACACGGACCGATGTGGGGCCAGATCCTGCCAGGACCGCTTGCCGCCTTCGGGCGTGCGCTCGAGACCCGTATCGCGCCGCCGCTGTATCGTCGCTCACTGGTTCTGACGCCGTCGGACGCAACCCGCGAGGAACTGCTCGAGCTCGGCTTCCGAGCCGAACGGGTGCAGGCCATCCCCAACGGTGTCGATCCGTCGTTTCACCCCGGCGGAACACGCTCGGACACCCCCTTGATCGTCGCCGTGGGCAGGCTGGCGCCGGTCAAGCGCTTCGAGCTGGTCGTTGCCGCCGCGATCGAAGCACGCGAGCAGGTGCCGGGACTTCGGCTCCAGATCGTCGGCGAGGGACCCGAGCGGGCGATGCTCGAGCAGCACATCGCGGCTGCCGGCGCTGGAAGCTGGATCACCTTGCTCGGCCGCGTCGAGCACCATGAGCTGGTGGACCTCTACCGCAGCGCATGGGTGGTCACCAGTGCCTCACTTGCCGAGGGCTGGGGGTTGTCGCTCACCGAGGCCGCCGCGTGCGAGACGCCCGCAGTGGCCAGCGACATCCGCGGCCATCGCAGTAGCGTGGTGCAGGGTGAGACCGGAATACTGGTGCCGGTGGAGCACCTCGGCGCTGCACTGGCCGACCTACTGCTCGACGAGGATCGCCGCCATGCAATGGGGGTTCGTGCGCAGCAGCGTGCGCTGACGCTGACCTGGGACTCGGTTGCCACCAAGATGCTGGCGGCGCTGGTGCAGGAGACGAAGGCGCGCCGCGGTTGACCACCCGCTAGCGTGACCGCCCGTGCGCATTGCGGTCGTGTCTCCCACCTACAACGAGCGAGAGAACATCGGATGGTTCCTCGAGACAGTTCGTGCGTCCCTGCCGCAGGCCGAGATCTTCATCATCGACGACAACAGCCCCGATGGCACCGGCGTGGAAGCGGACCGACTGGCTGCAGAGCTGGGCAACATCACGGTGGTGCACCGCTTCGACAAGAAGGGCCTAGGCAGTGCGTACCGCCACGGTTTCGAAGTGGCCATCGATGCCGGCTTCGATGCCGTCGTGTCGATGGACGTGGATCGGTCGCATGACCCGTCCGTACTCCCTGCGATGATCGCAGCGCTCGCTGGTGGTGCCGACATCGTCGTTGGCTCGCGGTATGTGCCAGGCGGCTCGACCGTGAACTGGCCCCTCCATCGCCGCCTGCTGTCGTCGTGGGGCAACCGCTACACGACCACTGTCCTGGGCCTCCACGTCGGTGACTGCACGTCGGCGTATCGGGCGTATCGCGCTGACGCGCTCGAGGCGGTCGAACCGAACTCCACCCGCGCGGAGGGCTACGCGTTCCTCACCGAGCTACTTCGCCGCGCCCAATCCCAACAGCGCGTGATCGTCGAGGTGCCGATCCGGTTCGTTGACCGCGACTATGGCGAGTCGAAGATGTCGGGCCGCATCATTGCCGAGTCGATGCTGCTGGTCACTGGGTGGGGCGCGCGCGACGCCGTTCGGAAAGTTGGTCGGCGATTCACCCGCCGCGACGACGATCAGCCCACCGAGTAGCGGCGGTTCTCGAGTACCGCGTCACCAGCGACGACCAGCTCGGGGCGCACGATCTCGCTCATTCGCAGCACACGTGGCCGACGCTCGCGCCACCGACGGGCGCTCAGCAACACTGTCATCGCCCGAACGCCGATGTCTTCGCTCGGGTGGTGCTGTTCGCCGAGCCGTTCCACCTCGGCGAGCAACTCTGCGGTGGGCGCGCCATGCACCTCGAAGCGGAACGAGTCGCGCCATGAGAAAGTGATCAGGCGGCTGGTGAGGTGCTTCGAGAAAAGTTTCTGGAGGTCCTTGTTGACCTGCCCGTCGCGGGCCCAGGCATCGATCTCGGGGTCGAACGACAGCGAAGTCTTGGCGTCGAAGAGGAGGACGCCGTCGCGCACGCTGCACCACCACAAATGGCTGGGAAAGTCGAGGATACGGGCGCTGGAAGCCACCGGCAGCTCGATGTAGCCAGCGTGGCTGACGCGCATCATCTCGCTCATCGCTGCTGCCGGGTCGAGTACGTGCTCGAGCACGTGAGAGCAGATGACGTAATCGAAGACCTTGTCGGCGAACGGCATCGCTCCGGCGTCGGCGTCGAACAATGGTCGTGGTGTGCGCGCTGCAGCCGAACCGGAGCGCTGCACACCGAACTCGTCGTCGGGGTAGCGGTCGAGCAGAACGTCGGCGCGCCAGTGGGGCTTGTCGCCGCTGCCGACGTCGAGCACGAGGTCGCCGGCCTTCACAGGGATCGCGATGCGTCGTCGGTAGAAGCTGCGCAGTTCAGCGATGGTAGGCACGTCATGCCACCTTTTCTGTGGGAGGGGCCGGTTGAGCTTCGAGGTGTGCCGTGCGGCGCGAACGGTAGAGATCGTGCAGCCCGACCAGCCCGGCGGCAGCAAGCACACACAGGATGGGTTCGAACGGCGCTCGGAAGCGCAGCGTGCCGTAGGCATAGGCGGCGGTGAAGGTGACGGCCAGTGCTTGCACCCACATCGGCCACGAGACGCGACCTCGGCGGCGCAGGGCCCACGTGCCGATCGCAGCCAGCGCCATCAAGGTGTAATACATGTACTGCCCGGCCTGGACCCAGGCCCGGGGGCGCAGCTCGACAAAGGCCAGGTCGACGGTCTGCGCGGGACGGAAGAGCTCCCACTGCCTGCCTATGCGGGCGGCGACCACCTCGGGGATGCGCTCCCAGTGGTCGGTGGCGTACTCGATGGCCTGCTCGCGCCAGTAGACAGCTTTCTGCGCCTGGTCCCCTGGCGGTTCGCCGTACAGCTCACGGTGGCGAGTCTGGCAGGCAAACGACCAGAAGCCGATCAGCTGGCCCGAGTAGACATCGTCGCAATTGGCGTAGAACAACACTTCGTTGCTGTTGGTCGACAACGGCACGAACACCTCGAAACGCGGTGTGTTGTAGATCATCCAGGGTGCGAGCGTGAGGATGCACGCTCCGGTGCCGAGCAAGGCATGACGGAATCGGTCGCGGCGACCGAGTTGGCGGGCCGTGGCCACCAGCGGCAGCAGCATGAGCGGCACGAGCAGCAATGCCTCACCACGGGTCAGCGCCGCAAGGCCGATGAGCACCCCGAGCGCGATGATCCAACGTCGGCGCGGTTCCGCTCGCCAGCGGTAGGCGCACCACGTGGCGAATGTGGTCAAGCCGGCCATCAGGCCCTCGACGAAGAGCGTGCCGTCGGTGAGCCAGATGTTGGGGTAGACCACGACGAGTAGCCCGGCCAACAATGCCGCCCGCCTGCCGAGCAGCAGGTGCCCGAGCATGATGGCGGCTGCGATCTGCGGCAGGCCGAGCACGATGCTGGCGATCTGGTGGTCGAAGTAGCCGGTACCGCCCAGGCGGGACCAGAACGACAGCGCCGCTGGAAAGGCCGGACCATGCAACGCACTGGCGATGTCGCCGCCGGAGGCGACCCAGGTGACGGGCTCGATGAAACCGCGCCCTTGGGCCAGCAGGTTGGCGGTTGCGTGATAGAAGAACGGGTCGCCGGCGTCCCTGCGAGCATCGTTGACGGTGAGCAGCGCTGCCACCCGCAGCAGGAAGCCGAGCGCCACCACCGAAGGTGCGAACAGGCGGGTGGTGGATGGCGGCACCAGCAACCGGCTGCGCCGGCGCCAGGCGAGCGCTCCGGTTGCCACGACGAGGATTCCGATGGACGCGGCGAGGAGGGCGACCCACATCATTGTCGGGACGACCGGGCCGCTGAGGCGGATGGCACCGTTGCGTACGGCACTTCGTTCGGGCTGTTGCCGAGCAACGAGTTGCAGGGCACCCGGCGTGCAGCAGGCGAGGCCGAGAGTGGCGCCCAACAGATTGTTCACGGGAGTGTCCGAGCCAGATGGTCCGTACGTTCCGAGGCACAGCACCATTGCGAATGCGCCCAGCAACGACGCGACCAACGCGGTGATCAGGGAGTGGCGGCTCAGGATGGTGATGATCAGTGCGAGGAGGGCCAGGGCCGCGGGCGCAAGGCGCGCTGCGCCGCCAGTGGCCGAGGACCACCAGCCCATCACGGTCGGCCAGTTCAGGCCGGCGATGGCGGCCGCCATGCACGCCGCCACCACCAGCAAGGAAGGGGTGCCGTGCGGTGCCACGACGCCGAGGCCCGTCGGATCGAGCAGCCCGGAGCCGAGGGCTGCGTTCCAGGTTGCGTACAGGCCAACGACGCCGACGCCTCCTCCTGCGATCACTGCGAACCGTCGCGTCAGTGACCTGCCACCCACCCGAGCCGCCGCATGACCGGCCACGACGAGCAGCACGAGCAACGGAAGGGTGGACGCCGCCAGCACGCTGCCGGTGAACGAGCGGTACGGCGCGCTGCGGGCCACGAGCACCACGGGCCAGGCGACCCCGGCGACGAGCGCAGCCCACACCATTGCGCGGTCCAGTGGCTGGTCGTGGTCAGGTTGGTCGGCTGTAGGCATTGAGTTCATGGATCCTTCGGGTGCTTGCCCGAGACTAGACTCGGGCGAGTGTCGGCTGGATCCTTGGCGTTCATCAAGCGCCATCGGACGGCGTGTCTGGCAGCCGTAGCCATTCTGGCAGCGACAACGTGGTTCCTGTGGCCGTCCATGGGTGGCGGCTCAGGTGGCGTGGCAGCGATCGGCGACGACTCGTTCGCCGTCGTCGGCCCTGCGCTGGGCAGTCAGCTACGCGACCGCGGCCATGGTTTCGTCGATCTGGCGCCCGTGCAGGATTGGTGCGATCTTGCGACAGCGCTGCCCGGTACCGCACTGGCTGATGCGGTGGACGTGCTGGTGATCGCCGTTGCCGACCGTGGTGACTGTGCCGCCGACCCGGTTGCAGCCGTTCTCGAACAGCTCGACGAACGGGGACTTGAGCCCGTTGTGGTGGTGTTCCCCGGCGAGGAACCGCCCGCATCCGACGTGCGGTCGGTGCTCACCCAGCAGCTGCTCGGCGCACCCGGCGAGACGGACATGCCGTGTCAGTGGTGGGATGATTGCCCTGTCGGGGGAACGGTGCAGGTACGTTCAGCGGACGACGATCTCAGCGCGGTCGGCGCGGACCGAATTGCCCGCATGGTCGCCGCCGTCATCGGCTGATCCGTTGGCGTGGGCGCCGTCGGCGTTGGTGCCTCTCCGAGAGCGTTGCCACAGCGCACAGAGGGCCACAGCTGCGAGAATGACCACTGTTGGTTCGGCGGGTGCTCGCAGGCGGTGGCCACCGTAGAACAGCACGGTCGCGGTGGCGCTGGAGAGCAGTGGGAGGGCGAGCAGCCAACGGTCGCGGCGACCGACAAGAGTGAACCCGACGACGCCCGGCACCATCAGCAACCACCAACCGATGATTCCCGCCCACACGAACACCCGAGGCTTCTCCTCACCGACGTCGCCGTGAACCATGTCGTCGAGCCCGTACAGATCGAGTGTCCGGGCGACACGAGCGACGACGACCCCCGGAAGGTCGCCCAGGTGGCTGCGGGCGTAGGTGAAGGCCATCGAGCGCTGTGCGGCCGACCGTACAGAGTCGTCGCCACCAGGGTCAGGTGCATCGAACACGCAGAACACCGACCAACCTCCTTTGTTGGCTCCGGAAAAGATGTCGTCGCAGTACGAACCCAGCAGGGTGGTGCCGTCGTTGGTGGTGAGCAGCACGGGGCGCTCGAAGCGAGCAAGGTTGATGACGGCCCATGGTGCCATTACTGCCACAGCGATACCGATCACCACCCCGCCGCGCACGACCGCCGTGCGGCTGCGGCCGTGAGCGATGACGAGGGCCGCAGCAAGCGGCACCAGCATCACCAGTTCGCTACGGGTGAGCGCCGCTGCACCGAGCAACGCCCCAGCCCCGGCGGCAACTGGCCAGCTGGGCCGTTGGAGCAGTGTGCCCAACATCAGCAGCGCACCGAGCACGATGGTGATCGCGATCGATTCGGACATGACCAAGCCGTCATTCATCCACAGGTTCGGATACACGGCGGCAATCGCCGCGGCAACCAAACCCACCTGGACACCGCCGACGCGCCGACCGAGCAGACCGATCAGCCCGACACCGACCACGCCGGCCACGACGGTGGTGAGCCGTTGGCCCTGGACCCAGTTGGGCAGGAAGCTGCCCGGGGTCATCATGATCGCCGCCAGCGGAGGGTGTTCGGCACTGGGGGCACCATCCACCACCAGGTGGCGGAAGAACTCACCGTGTCGCAAGCCGGCGGCCATCGAGCTGTACCAGACCGAATCGTTGAGCTGGAGCGGGCGGTTCCACTTGGTGGCCAGGTGCACCAGCCGCACCGCGGCGGCCGCCACCACGACCCACGCCAGCCGGTGCCGGAACCGGCCGTCGTTCTCTGCGACGACGATGGCGTCGGTCATGAGCAGGCGCCCAGGGGCGAGTCGTAGCGACCATCGTTGACCCAGAGCCCGTTGGCCCATTCGGCTGGTGGTGCTGGAGTGATGCCGTCGAAGCGTGCGTCGAGTTGCTGCAGCAGCCAGGCACCGATCAGCGCGCTGCCCTGCGGGCACACGTGTACACCATCGTTCTTGCGTTCGGGTACACCGTCACCGTTGGTGTCGTAGGCGAACGGACCCCAGAGCTCTGCGGAGTCGAGGACGATCACTTCGTCGGGGTTCTCGGCGGCGAGTGCATCGGCGAGCGACCGCATGTAACCGATGTCGGAGGTGAACTTGGTCGGGTCGACCGGCGGCGGCGTGACGAACACCAGGATCGCTCCGTTGGCCCGAACGAGGTCGGAGAAGGCGATGAATGCTGCTTTCTGATCCTCCACCGTGTGGGCGGCATCCCAACTCGACAGCTGAAAGATGACGACGTCGGGCTGCAGCTCGAGGATCGGGCCGCCGTACACCTGCAGCGATTGAATGTCGGCGTTGGGGTCGACGAGGCCGGTACCGACGAACGTGAACTCCTGGATGTCGAGTCCGGCGGCCGAAAGCGCGGCGACGATGCCAGGCGCTGCGTCGAACGCGACCGAGTCGCCCTCCCAGAGCACGGAGGTGATGGTACGCGGTGCAAGTGTGCTGGTGGTGACCGCAGGAGTGTTGCTGGTGGGTACCGAATCGACGGGAACGGTGGCAGGCGGGGCGGTGCTGAATGCGGGGACGACGACCGAACCAGGGTCGAAGGCGGCCGGCGTCGTGTCTGGACGGGGGACAGCGACCACGAGCAACGCGATGACAGCGACCGAGGCGGCGATGGACACGAGTGCCGTTCGGCGCGTCGTCAGCCACCGGCGGTGACGAATGGGCGACTCGACGAGCCAGTACGACGCCAGTGCCGCGGCCACCGACACCGTCCAGCGCAGCAGCGAAAGCCCCAGCCCACCGGTTCCGATGCGCTCCTCGTCGAGGATGAGGTACACCGGCCAGTGCCACAGATAGAGGCTGTAGGAGATGGCGCCGAGGGCGGTGAGCAACCGCCACGACAGGAGCCGCTGCACGATGGTGGGTCGTTGCAGACCCACCGTGCTGATCAGCAGGGTGGCCGCAGCAGAGTGGGCGAGCAGACCGCCGCGGTACAACCCGCTGCCCTTGCCGTCGATGCTGAGCCAGGCCCACGCGAGCCCGGCGACGAGAGCGATGTGGAGCACCTCGGTACCGGCGGCCGTCAGCGTCGGGCGACGCAAGGCTGCGCGGTCGACAGCGGCGGGCATTGCCAGGATCGCGACCAGTGCCCCGAGCAGGACGGCCGAGACCCTGGTGTCGGTGCCGATGTAGGCACGGTTCACGTTGCTGGCGTCGTACAACAGGACGATCGCCGTCACGGAAGCGGCGATGCCGGCCACGGTCACTGCGCAGAGCCAGCGACGCCCGTGTCGCAGCCGGGACACGGCGACGAAGACGAGTGGCCAGACGATGTAGAACTGCCCCTCGACCGCCAGGCTCCAGAGGTGTGTCATCGGTGACGGATCGCTGAACAACGCCCAGTAGTCCGAGCCCTGCCCGATCTGTTGCCAGTTGGAGAGGTAGACCATTGCCGGCAGCGCACCGTCGCGCGCAGATTTCAGTTGGCTCGGGCTGCCCAGCCAGTACATCAACGGCACGATCAGGGCGAGCATCACGATCATCGCGGGGAGCAATCGGCGAGCGCGACGGACCCAGAACCGGCCCAGTGCGATGGCGCCGTTGCGGCGTTGCTCGTCGATCAACAGCCCGGTGATGAGGAATCCAGAGAGAGCGAAGAACAGATCGACGCCGAGGAAGCCGCCGGACAGCCGATCGTCGTGGAACAGGAGCACACCGACGACCGCCAGACCGCGAAGGCCTTCGAGCGCGGAAATGCGGCCACGCACACCGGCAGGGGAGTGTGTGCGCTCCACAGTCGGGGTCGTGGGGTGAGAAGTTGCGGGGTTGCGGGTGATGTTCATGGAGGACCGGCGCGCCGAATGTAGTGCAGCGTCAACCCTTTCGGAGGGCCGCGGCAAGCAGTTCAGGTAGCACGTCGGCCAACTCGGTGCGCTGCTCGTATGCAAAGTGCGAGCCGTCGGGGCGCAGGACCGGATCGTCGGTGCGTCCCTGCATCCATGTGTAGAGATCGAGCACGACCACGTCACCACCGAACTCGGCTGCAACCGACTGCGTGATGGCGTTCAAGGCCACGACCCGCTGCGGATCGCGCGATCGCTGTTGCTCCGCGGCCACCGGCCAGCCAACGCTCGCCGAGAACTCCGGACACAGCACCCACGCCACCCGTTGCGCTCCATGGTCCAGCACGCGTTGCATCGCCTCGCGATATGCCACGGCAATGACCGAGTCCATTGCAGGGGCGCCCACGGCGACGATCCCGGCACCAGGAACGTCGCGCTCCAGCAGGTCCCACTGGCACGACATCACCATCGCGATCTCGGGGGGAGCGGCGGTCAGCGCATCAATCCACTGCTGCGGCACCACCGCGCATCGTTCTGGCTCCAACTGCTGAACAATGCCACAGCCGAGCATCGTGGACCCGGCAACGAACGTGATGTCGGCGGCCGGGACTTGGCGTGTCAGCACCAGCGCGAGGGAAAGGGCCGCAGAGTCGCCGTAGAGGGCGACGCTCGGTGGTGCAGCAACCGTGGTGGAGGTCTGCGGCGTGAGGGAGGTCGTGGGTGCCGTGGGGATGGCGGCGGCGGCGGGAGCCGTGGTGCTGCCTGCCACTGGTTGAGTGAGGTCAGGTCGGGCTGCTTCCTGTTCGAGGTCGGCGAGGAACTGCGCGTCGGCGGCAGGTTCGGTGATGACGACCACCACTGCGATCGAGACCAGCGCCGCACCGAGTGCCCCCAGTCTGAAGCCGGTCGACGTGCGGCGGCTGCGGATCGGGCGCTCGACGAATCGCTCGAGTGGCAGCGACAGCAGCACCGACCCGATAGCGGCGCCCAGGGCTACCACTGCGGTCGACAGCCCGTGCGATTGCAGGATGACGATCAGCGGCCAGTGCAACAGGTACACCGTGTAGCTCAGCTCACCGAGCCTGCGCAGCGGCCACGATTCGAGGAGGCCGCCGAACAACCCGGGGGAGCACACGACACCCTGCAGCATGCCGACCGAGAGCAGAGCCAGGACAGGCAGCAGGCCCTGGCGGATCACGTCGTCCGCCGGGTCGATGAGGAAGGCAATGCTGATGACACCCAAGATCGAGGAGCCGGCGAGCAGGCTGTACCAGCGCGATCGGGAGGCAGCACGAGGCGCCGACACAGCGTGTGTGGAGCGTTGTGACCGAAGGTGACACATCGCGAGGAACACGCCGGCCAACAGTTCGCCGGCGCGTGTGTCGCTGCCGTAGTAGGTGCGAGCCACGCCGAACCCGAAGATCAGCGGGGCAGCAAATGACGCTGCTGCAAGTGAGCCGATGATGGCGAGACGCCACCGCCATCCGCGAAGGAGCATGCAGAGCAACAGCACCACGGGGAGCACCAGGTACACCTGCTCCTCGACACCGAGGCTCCAGTAGTGCACCAGTTTGTCCGGCTGGTCGAACAGTGCCGCGTAGCTGCCGCCGTTCCACACCTGTAGCCAGTTGCTGAGGCCGGCAGCGGTGAGCCAGGTGCGCTGGGCGGCGTCAACCGGACCTTCGCCGGTGATCCACTCGTAAACGATCACAGCAAGCAGTACCGCCAACGACGCGGGAAGGATGCGACGGAGGCGTCCGTTCCAATAGCGGCCAACGGCGGCGAGATCGAGCGGCTTGGTCAGCAGCAATAGCGCCAGCAGGTAGCCAGACAGTGTGAAAAACACCGACACACCGATGAACCCACCGGTGAGGCCGAACAGGCGGGCGTGGAAGCAGAAGACGAGGATGATACTCAGTGCCCGGAGCCCGTCGAGGTTGGCGATCCGCGACGTCGGACGATCAGCGGCGGTCATCATCGTCGGTGTCGTCGGTGTCGTCGGTGTCGTCGGTGTCGTCGGTGTCGTTGATGCCACCTGCGGGCTCGTCGTGCATGGACCCCATGGCATCGTCGGCAAAGAAGCTGACGGCGAGCACAACGATCGCGAACAGCCCCAACCGGTGCAGATCCTGGAAGTTGCCCGGCCACGCAGCATTCGCCGGGTAGCGGTAGGCCCACTGTCGACGCAGCACCAACGCAGCGATCCCGGCGATCCCGACGATGCCCGCCAAGGCGACCAGGCGCGGACGCCGCGTCCAGACCACGAGGGCAGCTGCCACTGCCGCGGGCACGGCCCATGACGGGGCGATGAACAGCGCAGTGACGGCGACCACGGCAGCGGCCGCTGCCCACGGGCGGCTCGTGCCGGCCGAGCGCCACGGCATCATCGAGGTGACCGGTTGCTCGTCGGTGGCTGCGACACCTGCGCGTCGTGCGGCGCGGTTGCGGTGCGTGACCAGCACGATGCAGCACAGTACCGAGAAAGCGCTGATCCAGAGTGCGAGGGTGACCTTGCTCTGCGGCGTGAACTCGACCTCGACAGTGGAGGGTCTGTCGGACGCAGGCAGCCACCAACCGGCGAAGCCGCCGCTGACGGGCCGCGACGAGCCCAGGTGGTAGCCGTCGAGTGTGGCGGCCCAACCGGCGTTGTCACCCTGGCCGAAAATCAGCCAGCAGCCGTCCGGGCACGACTCGACCTGCAGCGAGAACGACGTGTCGGAGTGCTGCACAGTTGTGACCTGCGGCGTTCGTGCGGCGTCAGCGGTGGGCTCGACGCCACCCCTGATGCTCAGGTCGTCGACGTCGATGCCGGTGCTCAGACCGTTGCTGCTCAGCACCGTGTGCGTTCCAGTGGTCAGCGGTAAGGGGGCTCCATCGCAGGTGGTGGCGTGTACTTCCTCCCCTGCCAAGAGCCGCTGCACGTCAACGGCCAGCGAGATGGCGACGCCGTCGACCGTGAGCAGGTCGTCGCGGCATGCGGCGGGCTCTTCGGCCGGCACGGTGCGGCCGGGGAGACCGGTGATCTCGCTGATCGCGACCGGAAGAACCACTTGCTGGCCGTACCGGCGATCCGTGGTGAACTGGGCCTCGATGCCGCTGATCTCGATGGTCATCTCGTCGCCGGTGATGGGTGATGCGAGCTCGAGCTGCGTGGTACCCGCAGCATCGGGCGCGGGTACTTCCAAGACCGTGCTCGTTGCGCCGATCGTGACTCGAACTTCGGTGATACGGGACAGCCCACTGATATCGGGCTGGGTGATTGCGAACGACTGCACGGGAACCGCGGCGTCGAGTGGCACGTGCAGCTCGGCACCGACGGCGGTGTTGAACCCCGACACCCATCGCGTGGAGCCGACGTTGTCGAAGGCCGCTGCGGCCCCCGCCGCCCGCACGCCCATCAGTCGGTCGTTGGCGGCGGGGGCGACCTCGCCGCCGGCCAAGGTGTTCAGCACGGCGTCGCTTGCCCGGTCGTTGACTCGTAGCGAGACGGAGAGTGCTCCCTCGAGCTGCGTGGCCGTGGTGAACCGGCGAGCCATCACCGGTTCAGGGTCCGCCCGCCAGCGGTCAGTGGCACGCACCCTTTCGCGATGGAACACGATGGCGAAGTCGCTGCCGGCCGGCAGCCGTGACAGCACGGTCGCAGGTGGCTGCACGAATTCCTGGGCAACCGGTCCGAGCTCGGCGAAACCGACCCAGTACTCGCCGGTGGGAGGTGCATCGGGCCGCTCGCCCACGGCGGCAATCGTGACGGTGACTGCGGCGCCGGTGGGTACCTCGATCTGTTGGCCAGGGGCGGTGAGCGAGACCGCCGAGAGGTCGACACGTTGCACGTCCCCGTTGACCGAGACATCGACCGCAGTGATCATCAGACGGAGCTGGCGGCCCTGTGCCTGGACGAGATGCAGGGCGCCGTCGGTGACTTTCGAGACGGTGATCGATTGCCCGATCAGGTCCCAGCGGTCGCCGGTACGCCACGAGGTGGCGAGATCGCCGTCCACGGCCATCGCGGCGCGGGCCTCGGGCATGAACGCGAACGGTTCACCGTAGGAGCTGGCCTGGACAACGATTCCGCCGTCCAGGTGGGCCGTGGTCTGCGTATCGGCCGTTGCGGCCGGATTGTCGAACAGTGGCAGGCGCTGGTCGCCGGCATCGACGGTGATTCCGTCGCGCGGTGGACCGCCCGACTCTGTCATGCCCAGAGCGTCCTGCGAGCCACGCCATTGCTGGTCGCGGTCTCGGTTGCTGTCCGTGATGACGAAGGAGGCGTCATCGGCAAGCGATTGCCATTCGGCGTCGCTGAGATCGTTGGCGTAGAAGATCGCCTCGTCGCCATGGATCAGGCCGGCCGTCGCCGCGTCGACGACTCCATCGCCGCTGCCATCGAGGATGACGACCCGTGCACCGACCCGCGCCATCGGCACTGGCTCGGTGACGTCGCGCAGCACCACCGGAGGGATGGCGGTGCCGACGAGCGCGTCGGAGAGCGACTGCTCGTCGACCATAGGAATGTCCGGTCGATTCACCTCCGGTGCGCCATAGGTCGTCGTCTCGCCGAGGCCGTCGGTCGAGTCGATGAACTCCGAAGCGAACCGTTCCGGACGTGGCGTGCGGAACCGATCGAAGGACAGATCGTTGCTGACCCAGATCTTGTCCGCCGCCAGCAACCGCGAGACGGGTGCCAGGGAACGCATGTCGAGCGTGCCGCTCTGTACCCGGTTGTCGAGCGCGTACAGCAGATCCATCACACCTGGGCTACCGAGCGGCAGCAGGTCGCGCGTGATCAGCGGTTTGTCCGTGACCCCCGGCAGGACGGGGTCGACGGTGTATCCCCAACGAAACGCGCCGAATTCGGAGCCGGGCAGTTGCAACACACGGTTGGTGAGGACGCCATCGTCGAGATCAGCGGCAGCCTGTAGCCATGCGGCCGGTGGCTGCTCGTCGCGGGTGAGTGCCGGGTCGACAAGTTCAGCACGCCACGTTGACGGAATGTTGAGGACCGCCAGCAGGACGACGAATGCTGGCGCAGCGGTGCGCAATCGCGGTAGACGCCAACCAACGGCGACTGCCAATGCTCCGGCGGAGAGGCCGAGGCCGAGGGCAAGCAGCGGCAAGGCGCGCGTGCTGCTGCGCAGTGCCAAGCCCAGGCCGGTGTCGCGGATCAGGCTGAGCAGCGGCGCAGGGTGCTCGTACGGGTGCACGCCCACCGACAGTGCGACGCCCATGACCAGGAGAGCGATGGTGAAGCGGCGGTGCGCCCAGCGTGTGAACAGGAAGCCGAGGGTGCAGACGAGTAGCAGCCCGAAGCCGACGGCGATCAGTGGCAGCGAGGTCTGGTATTGGATGGAGGACGTGGTCGCCGCCGCATACGGGTCTCGGATGTAGAACAGCCAGTACCCCAGGCCCCGCATGACCTCCACACTCGTGGACGTGAGCGAGACGGCATCGAGCGTCTCCGAGTATGCGAGGACGTCGGCGCCATTGGTGCCCTGGACCGACAGCATCGTCACCCACCACAGCGAGACGGCGGCGCTGAGCAGTGCTAGGCGGCCCGTCGTCGCGAGTACCCGACGGGTCGCGAGGCGCTGTCCGGACCACTCGATCAGGACCCATGCCACAGGGCCGGGAACGATCATCAAGAACGCCGTTGCGTTGGCGCCGGCCACGGTGGCGAGGACCAGTGCGAACATCGCCGGGTAGCGCCAGCCGCCGCTTCGGAAACTGCGGATGGTGAGCAGCGTCAGCCAACCGAGCGAAGCCCACGGCAGCAGCATCAGCGATGTGCGGCTGACATACGGCAGCGTGTAGGGCGACAATTGATAGACGAGGGCGGCGACCAGCGCCCCGGTCGTGGCGAGACCCAATTGACGAGCCAGGCGTAGGACACCCCAGCCGCCAAGGAAGAGCAGCGTGCCCAACCACAGCCGATGAACGACCCAGCTGGGAAGGCCGAGGTGCTCGCCGGCCCAGAACCAAGGACCCGACGGCCAGAGGTACGACATCGTCTGGTGCGGTACCCATCCGCCGAACTGGCTGGTGTCCCATGCCTGCGCGGCGGTACCCATCAGGCCACCAGGATCGAGGTAGAGATACAGCTTGGTGTCGGCGGGCATGCGTCCTGGAGAGGAGAAGATGGCCGGCAGGTATGCCAGTGCTGCGAGCAAGAGGACGCTCGCACGGGCCGAGCGGGGACGATCCGGCGACGACACCCGATCAGCGCTCGCACCAGTGCTCACGGAATTGCCCCGAGGACGCCGTACAGCGCCGTCAGGCCGACCAATCCGGCTGAGCAGGCACCGACGACGTAGGGCCACCAGTCACGCTTGTCTCGTTCGAACCAGACGGCTGCGCAGATCAGCAACGGGAAGGCGGTGAACAGGAAGCGGGGGCGAGCGGTGACGGTGCTGGGGAGCAGCATCAGCAGCAGTACGACGGCGACGTACGCGTTGCAGGACGAGGGAAGGCGATGTCTGTGGAGGAACCACAGCAACAACACCATCGTCACCACGCTGACTGCAGTGATGGTGTTGGTGGGCGAGGTGAGCGGATGAGTGAAGGCCTTGACCGTGCGTCGGATGGCCGTCAGCCCGAAGCTGGTGCCCTCCCCCCACGCTTCGGTCTGCACACGGAACCACACACCACGCTCACCCGTATGGGCGTCGATCCACAGCATGAAGCCGACGAAACCGATGGGCGCGAGGAGGGGAGCGACCAGCGACCTCCACTCGCGTCGATCGCGGATGGCGAAGAAAGCCGCAATTGCACAGGCCGCGATGAGTGCGATGCCGTTGGGTCGAGTGGCTGTTCCGACAGCGGCAAGGATGCCAGCCAGTAGCCACTGGCGCTTGAGGAGGCACCACAGGCAGCCGGCTGCGAGGGCGAGCAGCAACGCTTCGGTGTAGGCGAACGAGAGCACGAAGCTGCCGGGGAACAGCGCCATCAAGATCATCGAACGCTCGGCGACGCGTACCCCGAAGAGTTCGCGGGCCAGCAGGCCGACGAGCAGAACTGCGACTGCGCCGAGCACGAAGTTGGTGAACAGCGCAGCGACGGTGTCGCCACCGGGAAGCACCTTGTCGACCAGCCGCACCAACATCGGATATGCCGGGAAAAATGCGGCCCGAGCGTCACTGACGTCGTAGGTGACGTTGGGCTGCACGACTCTGGGATACCCGCTCCTGATGATTCTCAGGTACCACAGGCCGTCCCACGAGGTGAGCACGTCCAGTATCGGGCGCACCGCGCTGGTGGGAATGACGGAGGTCGCGTAATGCGGATCGGCGAACGGAGCGTCGGGAAAGTTGTCGCGGACGAGGTTGGCGTCGGCACGCAGCTCGGCGGCGACAACGGCTGCACCGATCATCACGCAGAGACGAGAGAACAGGTACACCAGGCCAGCCTTACGAATGACGCTACGCCAGGCAGCAGTCTCGGTCAGCGGATCGAAGGTGGGGATTTCAGCGGTGGCGGTGGCGGTGGTCATCGAAGAGTTGTCGAGCGTCGAAACGACGAGACGCTAACACCCGGAGTCGTCACCAGCGGCTCATGGGGAGCACTCGCTGGCGGGGCCCGAACTTCGGTGGTCTCGGGCTGGCCCCGAGCAGCAGCTTGGCCGCCCGTCCCCGCTGGCCGGCGTACGGCGCGAGTAGTTCCAACATCTCCTCATCGGTACCTCTAGGGCGACCGGTCAGGGCGAACACGATCGAATTCTTGAGGTGATAGTCGCCGACCGCCAGCGAATCCGGGTCGCCCAGCGCAGTCGCCATCACCGAACCGACCGTCCACTGGCCGATACCCGGAAGGAGGCGCAACTGACGTGCAGCCTGCGCAGGAGCCAAACCAGACCACTGGTGCAGCCGTTGTGCATGGCGTGCAACTTCGCGAAGGGCGTTCGCTCGTCTGGCCTCGATACCGAGCGGGTGGAACCACCATGCAGGACGGCCGGCCAGATCGTCGGCCGATGGAGGAAGCCGAAGGGTGGGGTGCGGCCCGGGCCCAGGCAGGCCAAGGCGGCGAACCAGTTGATGCCACTGGCGAGTTGCCTCGCCGTCGGTGATTCGTTGACCCAATATCACTGGCAGCAGCTCGTGATACAGCGTGCGGCTGGCGCCGAAGGTCACCGCGGGCACAGTTCGCTGGGCGGCAAGCAGCTGAGGATGGCCGGTCTCGAAGGTGTGGCCGAGGTCGAGCACGCCGGTCAACGACGGCACATGCGCCAGCAACCACTCGGCGCCCTCGCCAAAGGCCTCGGCCCGAGTTCGGCCACTGCGCCAATCGAGATGCAGCGTGCCGGCGCCATCAGGTGTGAACGTCGCCCGCCAGAATTCGCCGTGGCCGAGGTGGGTGGTGGGGTCTGCCACGCCGAATCGGTACGCCGACAGCACTCGCCGCAATGGGTCGTTGCGGGGACCGGCAACTGACGAACTGGGCACGTGGCGAGCGTAACTCGTCGGTATGACACAGAATCGGACAGCATGGGGGATGGCCGTCATCGAACGCACATCACCGACCGAAGGCGTGGTGCTTCTCACGCTCAACCGCCCGTCATCGCTGAACTCGATGACCGCCGAGTTGGTGGAGTCGTTGCACCAGCACATCCGCGAGATCGCCGTCGAACCGGATGCGCGTGTCGTGATCCTCGCGGGCGCGGGCCGTGGCTTCTGTGCGGGGCTCGACCTGCGCGGCTACGGCACCGCGCCGCACACCGAGCACCTCGGCCGCACACAGGCCGGCTTTGCCGTGCAGAAGCACATCGCATCGCTGATTCCTGCGTTGCGAGCCTTGCCGCAGCCGGTGATCGCCGCCGTCAACGGTGCAGCAGCCGGGGGAGGGTTCGCTCTGGTCCTCGGGTCGGACATCCGGTTGGCGGCCCGATCAGCCAAGTTCAACGCAGCGTTCATTCGCATCGGACTGTCGGCGTGTGACATCGGGACGAGTTGGCTGCTGCCGCGCATCGTAGGCGTCGCTCGCGCACAAGAACTGATGCTGACGGGCCGCGTGTTCGACGCCGATGAGGCCTATCGAATTGGCCTTGTGGTGGATCTGCTCGACGACGACACGCTGATGGACGCAGCGCTCGCCAAGGCCGCTGAGATCATGCGCAACAGCCCGTTCGGGGTGGCGCTCACCAAGGAAGGGATGTGGGGCGCGCTCGAGATTCCTGCGCTACAGAACGCGATCGACATCGAGAACCGTCAGCAGATCATGGCGAGTGCCACCGCCGACCATCGCGAGGCGATGGCGGCGTTCGTCGAACGGCGTCCGCCGCTCTACACGAACGGCTGAACGAGTCGTCGGCAGGTGCTAGTCG
>Ga0105048_10003409_pt1 | contig 26039 bp, 24 predicted proteins | sample MAT05_FD_78382 | JGI IMG/M metagenome (GOLD analysis project Ga0105048, IMG submission 78382) | Freshwater microbial communities from Lake Fryxell liftoff mats and glacier meltwater in Antarctica - MAT-05 | ecosystem: Environmental > Aquatic > Freshwater > Ice > Liftoff microbial mat | place...
ATATAAAACAGATTTCGAAGGCGTATCCATCTTCGGAATGGAGCGCAAAAGACCTTGAGTATAGGCATGCAGGGGATTCGCAAACAACTCGCAGGCAGTCGCCTTTTCCACCACCCGCCCGGCATACATGACGATGACTTCATCACAAGTCTCTGCGATCACGCCAAGATCATGGGTGATGAGCACGGTGGACATTCCCATGTCGGCTTGGAAGCGTTTGAGGAGATCTAGAATCTGGGCCTGCACGGTCACATCCAGCGCGGTCGTCGGTTCATCCGCGATGAGCAGCGAGGGCTTGCAAGCCAAGGCCAGAGCGATGACCACGCGCTGGCGCATGCCGCCTGATAGATGGTGCGGATAGTCCATCATCCGCTTCTCCGGGGCGGGTATGCGCACGGCCGCAAGCATCTCCGTGGCGGCATCCCATGCATCCCGCTCGGAGATCTTTTTATGCACTCGGAAAACCTCGGACACCTGCTTTCCAATCCGCTGGACGGGATTGAGCGCCGCCATCGGTTCTTGGAAAATAACACCGATTTGTGCGCCACGGATTTTTCGCATTTCCTCATCCGAGCTCCGCACGATGTCAAGCCCCCTGAAATAGATATGCCCTCCCAGGATTTTACCCGATGGCTGGGGCAACAAGCGGACGATGGACATGGCGGTGACACTTTTACCGCAGCCGGACTCACCCACGATGCCCACGGTTTTCCCTTCGGGCACGGTAAAAGAAACATGATCCACCGCGCGCAGCAGGCCTTTTTCAGTCTCGAAGGAGGTGATGAGTTTATCCACCACCAGAATGTTTTCGGGGGTCTCACTCATGGCTCCGGGAGGGTTTCTGTTTCCTCATCCAGCGGTTTTTGCCCTTGCCGATAGTCGGCGATGACGCGGGTGGATTCCTCAAAGACCTTACCCGAGCGGCGGGCGGCCTGGGTCTCATCATACATCTCCTTATCAATCCAATAGACATGGCTTTCATGGGGATCAAAAACCACGGGCGCGCTGAAGCGCGTCTCTTCACAATCCGGCCAACGCACCCAGCGCCACGAGCCGATACGAATAAAATCCGTCGCGTATCCCGGGACAAAGATCGCCTCGTCATGCATGATGTGTTGGAGTTTTCTCACCGCTTCACCGAGTTCTTCCTTAGTGCGAGCGGTGCGGACTTGGACGCTGAGTTTATCAGTATCCGCACGTCCCCAACTGAAGAGATTGTTGGTTTGGGGTTTGATGTTGCCCTTTTCATCAAATGCATTGGTCGAGTGGATGAATTGATAAAAATCCGGCATGGGCGGCGTGGTATTCCATGCCCCAAAGGCAATTTCATGCTGCTTCTGCATCTGTTTGCGATAAGCCACCGTGGCCTCAAGCCCGTCCAGGCGGATTTCCAGCCCACAGGAATATGCCTCCTCCTTGAGCAGGGCGAACACCCGGTCAAGTATCGGCACATTCGGATAGGTAATCGCAATTGAAAGCAGCGTGCCATCCGGCTTGGCAAGAATTCCCCCGCGGCCCTCTTCAGTAAAGCCGGCCTTGCGGAATGCTTCACGCGCAGAGCTGATGGAAAACGGGCGTGCCGTGAGCGTCGGATCACTGAGACCGACGAAGCCTTCGTTGAACCCATTGAGCCTTTGGTAGTCCCCTCGGTAAATAACGTTGATGACCTTCTGCCAGTTCATCGCATGCTGGATGCCGATTCTCACATCCAGGTCATTGAGCAGTGGCTTGGTGACGTTTAGATAGAGGCCGAGCGGAATTTTTGGAAAACGGGTGTAAAAAGTGACGCGTTCAATATAACCATCATAGACGGGTGGAATTTCGGATTTCTCATACCATAGCTCCGGGCGGGTGATGCCGAAGGTGTCCAACTGGCCAGCCCGGAACAGTTCGAAGGCTTTCGAAGGATCCCGCACCACGGTGTGAACAATCTTGTCAGGATTGTAGCGATAGCGGTAATACTTCCGGTCTTTGGCCCACCAGTTCTTCACCCGGCTTTGGGTGATGGATACACCTTTGATCACATCCTCCGGGCGCACCTCATAGGCGCCTGTGGTGGGGCGGAATTTCCATTGATACCGCTCGTTGTAGTCTGGCCCGTAGTCTTTGTAAAAGTGCTCGGGACTCGGCGTGAAATCACCGGCGATGAGTGGCCCGAAAACCACTGCCTCGGGGAGTGAAATGGAAAGCGTCTCGTCATCATACATCGCGATCTGGGCAACGTTTTCACGGTAGTATTGCTTCTGATAGGGATTGGAAACGTTGTCGGAAACATTCACATAGACACTCATCAAATAGTCCCGCGCCTTGATTTTCACTCCATCGGAATAGTGAGCTTCGGGATCGATCTTGTAATAAATTGTCCGCCCGTCATCCGAGACCGCCCATTGCTTGGCGATGCCTGGAATCAATTCCATGGTCTTACGATGATAGGAGACCAACCCCATATCGATATCATCGTAAATTTCACTGCGGAACGAGTTGTTCGAGTTATCCCCAAAGGGCCGGAGAGTGGGCGGGAAGTCCTGGATGTAGAGTCTCATCACACCGCCTTTCTTCGAACTCGGATCGCCGATGTCCGGCTGGTCCATTCCCTCTTCCCATTTGAGGTCGGCCGGAAGCTCCTCAAGGGTGCCGATTTTCAAATAGTCGCCAAGGGCGAGCCGAAACTGCCATTTTTCGAGATTCCTCGCCTCACCCTCAACGAGTCCTTCGAGTTTTGCTTTTTCGTCACCCTCCGCAGATTGTAGTAGGCCCGTGAGACGGGAGGCTTCCTTTTGAGAGGCAGCTTGCTGGGTGATGAGCCAATCTTTGATATATTTGTTGTAGCGGGGGATGAACTCATCAAAGCCCGAGGTGCGTTGGAAAGTCTCGGCATCACGATGGCAGGCAATGCTCATGAATGCACATAAGCCCGCGCAGAGAAGCCAGAAAGATGATAGAGAACGAACGGCCATCAACGGTAGTAGGTGAATTTTTTCGGGTCGAAGGCTTCGCGAACCGCCTCGCCGATGAAGGTGATGAGGACCAACAGCCCCACCAGCACGATGAAGGTGGAAGTGACCAGCCATGGTGCCGATAGATTGGAGAGTCCGTCATTGAGCAGGCGGCCCCAGGTGGCCGTTTGCGGGGGCAGGCCGAAGCCGAGATAGTCCAGCCCGGTGAGTGAGAAAATCAGCCCGGAAACAGTGAATGGAATCAACGTCACAATGATGGCCACGGTGTTCGGAAGGAGGTGACGGAAAATGATGCGGGGGGTGCCGGCACCGAGGACGCGGGCGGCGGAGATGTAGTCGCGCTCTTTATCGCGGTAGGCGGCGGTCCGCATCATATAAGTCATCCCCATCCAGCCGAAGGCGACGAGGATAGTGAGGATCACGGGCAGGCCTTTGAAGTTTTCAGGCACAAGACTTGAGAAGATAATCACCACAAACAAAAACGGGGTGTTGGAGAAAATTTCAATTAGCCTTTGCATGACTAGATCGAACCACCCGCCGAAGTAGCCCATCGTCATCCCGAGAGTAATCCCGATGACATAGACGAAAGGCAGAAAGATGATGGCGGCCTTGAAGTTCACCTGCAGGCCGCCATAAAGATAGGCCAATACATCGTAGCCTTGGGAGGTGGTGCCCAGCCAATTCCCCTCCTCCGGAATCGGGGGGGCGGGATGGTATTTCACGGCGCGGAAGTCCCCGGTGGGCAAGGCAAGAAATTCTTCCACCGTGCCGGTTCCGGTGTAGTCCCCTTTGGTAAGTTTACCTTTCTGAAATTCCCCGGTATAGACGGGCGTGCCCTCCGCATTCCAAGCATCGAACGGGCCTGTGAGGATTCCGTTCCGCATGGCTTGGCGCAGATGGATTTTTGAAGTTCCTACATCATGATATCTGGCGGCGAGACCCCAGTAGGGTTTACGGCTGCCGGATTCATAATAAACTCCCTGGCGTAAAACCAATGGCCGGGAGCGCGGCGGAAGCGTATCTCCGGTGGGATCAAAAGGAACCAATGGCATGATCACTTTTCCTTGGTGATTCTGCTCGAAAAGATTTTTAAGCTCCCGATAGTCCGCATCCACTTCCGCGCGCTCTCCGGTGATGCCGAAGTCCTTGTTCTTGAGATCCTTGGGCATGAGTGCCGGAAACACCCATTCGTTCTCATACTTTACGGCGAGTGCCCGCTTGCCGACGATCAATTGATCCAGCCCGGCCACCAAGGCGAGGAGGAGCAATATGATGAGTGAATAATATCCCCGTTTGATTTCGCAAAAGCGGCGGATGCGTCTCCGGGTCATTGGGTTGAGCGGGCCGCGCGTCCATGAGCCAATGACCATCCAAAATCCGATCACTAATAGAACCGCTACCGCAAGATATCCAAACCACGGGAAACTTTTTCCTGCTGACAGTTTGTAACTCAGCCATGGCACTTCCCGGCTGGCTTCAAAAAACCAGCGTGCGGTGGGAAATGAGATTCCCATGATCTCTCCGACTGCTGCAAGCACCCCCAGGGCGATAGAAAGGATTCCGGTCGTGCGCATCTCTATTTGAATTTGATCCGTGGATCGACCATGGCCACAATGAAATCAGAGAGCACATTGCCCAACAGCATCAGCAATGCGGCAATCGTCAAAGTGCCCATGATCACCGGAATATCCCGAGCGATCACCGCTTGATACTGAAGCAACCCGAAGCCCTGAATATCGAAAACCGACTCAATCAACATCGAGCCAGCGACAAAGATCGTGACCAAGTCCCCCAGGCTGGTGGCCACCGGGATCATTGAGTTTCTAAATGCGTGATTGAAGACCGCTCTGCGGAAACTGATGCCCTTGGCGACGGCCGTGCGCACATAATCGGCAGCGAGGTTATCCATCAGATTGTTTTTGGTAAGCATCGTGAGCATTGCGAATCCGCTGATCACATAACAAGTGAGTGGCAGCGCGGTGTGATGGGCAAGATCCTTGATTTTATCCCAATTGGTCATTTGCGCAAAATCCGGGCTAGTCATGCCGAAGAGCGGAAACCAATTCATCCTCGCTCCCAGATAAATCACCAAAATAGCACCAAGGGCGAAACCCGGAATCGAGTAGCCTACGAAGATGAGGATGGAACTGGCCGAATCCAAAAAGGTGCGGTGTTTGAGCGCTTTCAAAACCCCCAAGGGCAGGCAGACCGCGTAGGTGATCACCGCAGAAAGCAGCCCGAAATAGGCCGCCACCGGCATTCGGGCGAGGATCATCTCGTCCACCGGATCATTGTAAACGGTGGAGCGCCCGAGATCGCCTTGGAGCAGCCCGGCGAAACGTGTCTGATAGACGATCGCCCGCGCCCGATAGCTTGGTGCGTCGCCCGGGCCGGTGTTCCTGCGCTTGAAGCGATCCTGCCGGTCCTTTTCATTTTCATAGCGCACCTTCCAGCCCTCGGTGGCCACGGGTTTTCCAGTATCTGCGAAAACGGCGGAAATCACTTTTTCGCCCGAGCGCACGACGTGGACGAGGCGCCCGTCTCCGCGCAGCACGACCGCTGCCGTGGTCTCTAGATCCACTCCCCCACCGATGGTTTCCTCACCCCTGCTGCCATATTCGCCTTTTGAAATCCGGGTTTCGCGAGGCAAAACTCCGAGCCACTGGCAGTAGCTGATGAAAATGCTTTTATCGAGGCCGAATTGCTCTTCCAACCCCTCCAACTGCTCCTCGCTGAGGCCGCCTTGCGACTGATTGGAGGATGAAGATGGCTTGCCCCCTTGTGCGGACCCTTGTGATGCCTGTTGGAGCATCCGGTCCATCGGCCCGCCAGGCACAAATCGTGTAATGGTAAAGACAAGCAGCGTGATGCCGATCAAAGTCGGCGGAATCAATAACAGGCGGCGAATAAAGTAGCTTGTCACAGAGGGGCGAGGGATTACGGGTGATCGCGAGGAGTCTGGCAAGCCCGCAAGCAGAATACATGCAAAGACTCGGCGCCGGTTGGCATCTTTGGCTCTCCGGTCCGGCAACCGGATGGGTAAATTTCAAGAGAGATCAAAAATCAAAGTTCATGAATCATCAAGCGACGATTAGTCCGCCTCTGGTCCAGCTCACATGGAAGGATTGACGAACAACAATTGCTGACTGCTGATTTTGTCTTAAAAATCCGGCAACAGCCAGCTCTCCACGATTTCGAACCCACCACTATTTTCATCCACATCCTCGCTGCCGGGCGAGTCATTGACACCTGGGCCGTTATCGCTACGGCTGCTCTTTCTTGAAACCCTCGCTCTGGCATCCGCTTGGGGCCGCTTGGAAAGTTCTCGCCTTCGCCGTGCAATCTGCGCCAAAGCTGCGGCACACCAATTCACTCTATGCCATTCACCCAAATCCTCACCCACCCCGGCAGCTCGCATAAGGACGAGTTTCTCGCTTGTTGCCTTCTTTTAGCCGAAAATCCGGTTGCCATCGTGCGGCGCGAGCCGACACCCGAGGACCTCGCAGATCCCGCCCTCGCGGTGGTGGATGTGGGCCACGAGCATGCTCCGGAGCGGGGGAATTTCGATCACCATCAATTTCCCAAGGATCATCCGCCGACGTGTTCCCTGAGCCTGGTTTTGCAGCACCTCGGGATCTATGAAGATGCGCGGGCGTTTTGCGATTGGCTGGAGCCTGCGGAATGGTTCGACACCCGTGGGCCGGTGGATACCGCGCGCTGGCTGGGGGTGGAACGGGAAACTTTGTTCAAGCTCAACTCCCCCATCGATACCACTTTGCTGCGGAGATTCGCCGGGATGACAAGCCTCAGTCCAGGTGAGCCGCTATGGGAGATGATGCACTGGATCGGCGAGGATCTTTTGACCTACGTGAAGTCGCTGCGGGCACGGCTCGATTACATCGGTGAGGTGGGCGAGTTCTGGGAGATCCAGGTGCCGGGTGGCTCGTTTCAGGTGCTTTACATGCCGCGCGAGGAGCCGTTGGCGGATGATTCATCGGCGGGCTTGGCGAGGTTCATCGATTCCCACCCGACGGTGAAAAACGTGGCAGGCATGGTTTACCCGGACCGCCGTGGATTGGGGTACGGCCTATCCCGGCACAACGATGATCCACGCTTGGATTTCACCCGCATTGCTGATTGTGAGGATGTGCACTTCGCCCATGCGCGGGGTTTTGTGGCAAAAACTTCCGCCAGCGAACCGACGCGCTTGCGCGAGCTGCTGCACCAGGCTTGGGCGTGAACTTGTAGCCGGGAGAAACAAGCCCTTGCGCGGTGCGCATTGCGGTGGGACTCATGTCCATCACTCTTTGTTCCAACTGCTGCCTGCCCCATTCTTCATGCGTGAAACCTTAATCGTCATCGGCCTGTTTGTCCTCGCGGTGGCACTGCGCTCGGCGCGCGTCAATTCTTTAAGAAAGATCGGTGCCTTCACCTTGTTGGCCGCCAGCTTCTGTTTTTTTTACTTCATTACGGGCCATCTCGCCGCAGGAGTGGTAGGGGTGGTCCTGTGGTTTTTTCTGCCGTGGATCGAGCTTCTCACCCGCGTGCGGGCGATGCGCCTGCCGCTCAACAACCGCCTGCGCCAGCGTGAGGTTCCCAACTCTTCCTTCTTCCCGAATGCCACCGAAGCTGCGGCCGCGATGGAGGAGGCAAACTTCGAGCACGCCTCGGATTGCGGTTGGGAATGGGCGGGGATGAAACAATTTTTCCGCCTCTTCTGGCACCCGGAGGAGCGTGCGGTGGCTGCCGTCTGCCTATGTGAACAAAGCAATGTGGCTTTTGCGTTCATCACCATCACCTCTCAAGACACGGATGGAAACATCTGGCGGACCACCAATTTCCCTTTTGCTCCCACCTTGCAATGCCCGCCTCATGTGCAATGGAACCATGTGCCGTGCGAGCGCAGTTGCTTTCACCAAATCCTCAAAGACCATCACGCGTATCTCGCGAAAATGGGCATCCCCCTACATCAGCTCCGAGTCCCAGACCCTGAAGAACTGGAAAACGCGGTGGAAACGGAAATGCGTATGCAAGTGGAACACAACCTTGCCGCCAAAATCATCGAGCTCACGGGCGATGGCAATTTTCAATACTCCAAACGCGGCCTGCTTTTCCTCTGGGGCCAATACATCAAGGACATGATTCGTCTTTGCTAGAACCCCTCCCGGCAGCGGCGTGACCATGACCTCCGCCCCCCATGGAATCGCTTCCTACTAGCCCTAAGAAATAACCCGGAGTTTAAAGCAGCGCTCCATTTTAAAGTTCCAGCCCCATCAAACCGCAACCAGCCCCGTTGCGAACAGGCAGCCAATCACAATCGCGAGGCCGATGCGATACCAGCCGAAGATTCCCAGGCCATGGCTCTGCAAGTAGGTGACCAACCATTTTACCGCAAGGGCTGCCGAAATGGTGGCTGCCACCACGCCAACGAAAAGCGGCCATCCGCCGTAGGTGTCCCACATCAGCTTGGTGCCGCCCAGCCAGACATCATAGGCGGGATCAAGCCCTTCCACTTTCCAGACGGCTTTCTTCGCAGTGGCGGCAGTGAGGGTGACGACCCCTAACAGAAACGAATATTCCACGGCGGCCCGAACGGAAAGGCCGACGATGAGTCCGCCGAAAATCGTCATCAAACTGCGGCTGGTGCCGGGCCACATCGCGAGGCACTGCATGAAGCCGATCACCACGGCCATCTTCCAAGTGAGATCAACAAGCTCTTTTCCCGTGCAGGTGCCGGGATTTTTTTTCCCCCACCAGACCGTTCCAAGAATCGCCACGCCGCCGGCAAAAAGGGCGAAAGTGATGGGCCAAGGTTTGAAGAGTTCGGCTTCGATCCAATCATTGAAAAGCACGCCCAGCACCGCCGCCGGCAGGAAACCTGCGATGATGGCGATGACGAGTTTCAAGCCTTCCGAATCCTTACCGAGCAGCCCTTGGATCATCTGCCGGACACGTTTGAAATAAAGCCCCAGCACGGCGAGGATGGCCCCGCCTTGAATGCAGATGGCAAAGGTATCCGCGGCGATTTTTTCCGTGGGAGAGGCCGTGCCGATACCCATGAAATGTTGCGCCACGAGGAGATGTCCCGTGGAGCTGACCGGCAAATACTCGGTGATTCCTTCGATAATGCCTAAGATGAATGCTTGCCAAGGTTCCATGGTGATTCTTTGCGCAGCATGCGGAATGAATCTGCTGGGAGCAAGTTTTTTGAAGTTGATTCATCGCCTATTCAGGCAGACCATTCAGCGCTGCTTACTATTTCATGAAAGTTCAATATCTGAGAATCGTCCGCCGGGCCTTCAGGGCCTTGCGCCACCGCAAGCTACGGCACCGTCCGTGGTGGCAGACGCTTTCAAAGCCTTTGTTCCAAAGGAATCTCTGGGTGCCCTGCCGCGATACGGTTGCTTCCGGCTTGGCTGTCGGGATGTTTTTTTCGATGATGTTCATGCCATTCCAAATGCTGCCTGCCGCACTCATTGCGATGCGGGTGAAAGCGAATGTGCCGATTGCGATGGCGGCCTGCTGGATCACCAACCCCTTCACCGCCGCACCTACGATCTACGGTCAGTTCTGGCTGGGCCAATGGCTGAGGGATGTGTTGTATGTGCCGATGCCTGATTTCATGACGAAAGTGCAGTTCGATGTGCCAGCGGTAGGCGAGCTCAATGCGGGCAGCTTTATTCTGGGGATGATCTCTTCGGGTGTGATTTTAGCCCTTCTTGCCTACCCGCTCGTTCATTTGTTTTCGGCAATCCTCCCGCAACATTTGCCTGTCCGGAAACGCAAGATCACGGCTGTTTTGGCCCCTGCGCCCCAAACCGACGTGCCGTGACTTTCGCACCGCAAGGAGCTCCAAACCGCTCCGGGCGCTCCACCGGTGGGAAACGAAATGTCACGCGCTGGGATTTCCGATCAGTGTGCCTCACCAGCCAACCCAGAGCAATCGCCCCGAGGCCTAACAGCGTGAGTGCGCCGATGGCCAGCAGCCAAATTCTCAAAGTGCGCCCGGCTGGCACAGGCTTCTCACGGCGCTCGAAGTAATCATTGCACCCGGCCACAAGATTTCCCATCAGACTCTCGATGTAGGCTGCGGGCATCAGCGTGCGGTCCGCCGTGTGGGTCGCACGGCGGATGGCTGCGGCCAACTCCTGCGTGGGCATGAATTCCGTGGTGCTTTCTAAATTGCTCGGGCCGTCTGGATTTCTGCCGATGCCGAGGCTCAGGCTGTCTGCCTCGAAGACCACCACCAGGCCATTGCCATCGGGGATCCATGCCTGCCGCAGTTGGGAGGAAAGCTCAACGGTGGTCGTCCCGATCAGCGAAGCCTCCACCATCAGATAGATCCGGTATCCATGATCGGCCTCAAGCTTGAGGATTTTTTTGGAAATACGCTGGAAGGCACCTTCATCCCGCTGGAAAAAACCGTTGTCATCGCGGATGCCAAGGTGCGGTGGTTTGGGGTTGCCATCCTTTGTCATCCATTCAGGCAAAGCCTGGCCCTGCCCAAATGTGGCCGCAGCCACCCAGCAGATCAAAAGCCGTGTCCAAAATTGAAGTAGAGTCAACAAGCGGCGAAGCTGAACGCACGCGGAGAAAATAGCAATCCGAGATCGCTGCGTGTCTTGCCGATAACGTGGCAGGCATCCTCTTCAGATTTCCGAAACGCGCGAAACCCGCAGGCGCTCGGCGGTGACGAGGGCTTGAAATTTCGCGTAATCCCTCTCTTTGCTCGATGAGATGATCCGATAGCTGTAACGCCGCCAATGGCGCATTTCCTCCAACGCATTGTTCATCCGCAGGGAAATCGTCTCCACACTATCGGTGCCACGCCCGGACAAGCGCTTGTAAAGCTCGTCCTCGCTGGGCGGCAACACGAAGAGATCGACCAGTGAGTATTGAATCTTCCGATCGGCACTCGCACGGATTTGGTCAGCGCCCTGCACATCAATGTCCATCACCACGTCCACGCCGGCCTCGAGGAAGGAAATTACCTCGGAGCGGAGAGAGCCGTAGAGATTTCCATGGACCACGGCATGTTCGAGAAACTCGCCTGTCTCAAGTTTCGCGGCGAACTCTTCTTTTGTTAGAAAATGGTAGTCCCTGCCGTTTTCCTCACCCGACCGCGGCGGGCGGGTGGTGCAGGAAATGGAGTAATGCACTTCGCCTTTATCGGCAAGCTTCCGGCAAAGCGTGGTTTTACCGGAGCCTGATGGACCGGAGACGACGAGAAGAATGCCGATGCGGGCGGACATGTTGGAAGGATGTAGAAACGATGGCGGCTGGGGAATCGAGAAGTTTATTGAGTTTTCTTATCATTGAAATGATTTGCCTGTTGCGGTGGTGCGTTTGCTCGGTTCAGTGGTCGTAAGATTGGAGCACATAAGGTGCCTGATCAATCTCTGCAAAGTCCACCTCAATGAAAATCACACGCATCACGGCCAACGGAGAGCGCAAAGAAGCCCTCCTCAAGGAATATTTTCTCACCGCATCGCTGCTCGCGCTGTTCCGTCGAATCAGCGAGGAAGCGGCCAATGCAAGCTCTGGCAAAAGCTGGCAGGAATCCGAGGTACCCGCGTTGGCGAAAATCCCCCGGCTCCACCGTTAGTCCAGAACGGGACGAATCCCGTTTTCCAGATTGCTAGACAGCCGAAGACTCGATAAGAATCTTGGGAAAGCCAATGCTCCTCCCCGTATTTCAAGATCTGATCAAGCCCCGCTGGCGGAAAGTTCTAGAAGAGCTGAAACTCTCCGGTCCCCTGCCAGTGAGCGAGCTTGCCAATAGAATCGGTGCTTCCTACATGGCGGTGAAGCAGCAATGCGAGGAACTCAAAGGCATAGGCTACCTGGCACGCCGTCGGGTCGCCCGCACGGAAGTGGGCCGCCCCGAGATTTTCTATCACCTCACCGAGATGTCGGATGGGCTTTTTCCACAGGCAGGCATGTCCTTCACCTTGGAATTGTTAGATAGTCTCAAGGTTCTTTATGGAGAAACTTTTGCGGATAAACTGCTCTTTCAGTATTTCGAAAAACAGCAAAACGATTGGCAGAAACGCCTGGGAAAGCTCTCCACCCTCGTCGAGAAGACTCAGAAATTTCTCACTCTGAGGGCCAAAGAGGGCTACCTGATGCGCTGGGAATACGACCCGGGCTCTGGCTTCAAAATCGAAATCCATCACAATCCCCTGCAACGGGTGTTCGATCTCTATCCACGGACCATCGCCATGGAACATCGGATGTTGGAGCAGATTCTTGGCTGCCGCATCCTCCGGCGCGAACCATCGGTGGCTGCCGAAAGCACCGGGAAACTAATACTCGAAATCCCCGCAAAACAACCCGTCTGAAATTTAGGCTGAATCTTCTCGGCATCCATGCCGTCATAAAGCCCACAACCTCATTGCTCCATGAAAAATCCGACATCGATTGCCCTTCTTGTCACCGTCCTCGGCCTCAGCGTAGGCTGCGATAAATCCTCTTCAAACGTCGCCAAGCAGCTTGAAGAACTCCAGCGTAAGACCGCCCAGGCGGAAGAACGCCAAAAGGATCTTGAACGGCAAATCGCCGATCAAAAACTCGCCGCCGAGACCGAAGCCATCGAGCGCGAGCGCATGCAGATCGAGGCAGACCGCGCCGAGCTTGAGCGGACCAAGCAGAAGATCGATTCAGAGCAGGCAAATGAGCTGCGCAAACGTGAGGAAGCCCTCGCCACCCGCGAAGACCGCATCGAGCAGAGCCGCGATGCGCTCTTTGATAAAGAACAGGACCTCTCCACCCGTGGTGCCCAACTGAGTGATCGAGAATCCAAAGTCGCCGGCCGCGAGGCACTCTCGTTCCGCGCCCATGAGCAGCCGGTGCCGGTGGGCGATTATAGTAATTTCTATGATTCACTCTCATCCTATGGCTCATGGTTTGAAACACCTACCTATGGGTATGTTTGGCAACCCATCGTGGTGAGGGAATCGAACTGGAGACCCTATAGCCGCGGCCGCTGGATTTGCAGTGACCGGGGATGGACCTGGGCCTCGGACGAGCCATTCGGCTGGGCCACTTATCACTACGGACGTTGGGCACGATTGCGCAACCGTGGCTGGGTGTGGGTGCCGGGCAGCGAATGGGCACCCTCATGGGTTTCCTGGCGTGAAAGTGGTAGCCACATCGGCTGGGCACCATTGCCTCCGGAGACACTTGCCTATCGTAATCACCGCTGGGATTCCTCGGTGGAGGTCCAATTCGGAATCAGCCCCTCATGGTATAACTTCGTGGAGGTCAATCATTTCGGAAGCTCCCTATATCAGTATTGTTTACCCGTCACACAGAACATCACTTATATCAACCAAACCACGAACATCACCTATATCCACATCCAAAACCGCCAAGTGATTAGTGGTGGACCAAGGTATGATGATCTGAACCGCAGATCTGAACGCAGGATTCCTTTCTATCGTCTGGATATGGACCGGCATTCACGCCCAAGCCGGGATGTGATCGGGATGCGCCCGCGCTTCGAGGGGGACCGGATGATGGTTTCCGCTCCTAACATGGATGCAGGCTGGAACGAGGGACTCCGCCCACGCGAAGTGAGGGGAAAAATCGAATATGAAGTGGAGCGTGAAAAACCCTTACGCCAGGAAATCTCGGATCGTTTTCGCAGTGATCGTGATGAGCGCACGCGCATTGCTTCCCGCACCATCGAATCACTGGGTGGTGAACAAGAGTTCAACGCAAGACGCCTCAAAGAGTTGGAAGAAAACCGCAAAGAAGCGGAGACCGCCATCGAGAAGGAAGTTCCTAACGATCCTGGTTCGGAAACCCTTGTCACCCCGGAAGAACGTCCAAGGCCGCAAGCCCCGGAGGACAAGACACCAGAGCCACCAGACAACCGCCCCATTGCACCCGCCGAAGCCTTGCCTGCTGAAGAAGTTGCAGTGCAGCCAGCTACCAAGGAAACTCCCGCAAGCGACGAAGCGCAGGCGAAAGATGAGTCTGCTGCGGCGACTCCGCCCGCAGAGACTCCCGCGATGAAGGCTCCCGTAGAAGAGGTCGCGCCAGACGTTTCAGAGCCGGCAATTCCCAACCCCAACGAGCGCCCCTCACGGCCAACTGCAGGCACTCGTGAACTACCACTCGGAATGATCCAAGGTGATGGAAAACCCGTCGAGATTCCAAAAGGCAAGACCACTTCGGAAGTGATGGATGCAGCCGCCCAAGGCGCGGCCCCACCCCAACCCGGTGATCAGGATGCGATGCCTCAAAGACCCGAGCCAGACCCAAGCGAAGCCCTCCCCAAAGATCGGGAGATGACAAAACCTCGTGGCCAAGACAATCCGAGAAACCGCTCCGATGCGACTGAGGGCGGCAGAAGCGCTCGTGAGTCTCTAAGCGAAAAAATGGCAGAGAAGAAGCGAGAGAGAGAAGAAGGACAAGCAATCCAACAAAAGCCACAACAGCAGCCACAACGACCTGAGCGACAACCCGAACCGCAGCCTCAACAAGAGATGAAGGAGGACACCACCGCACAAGCGGCGGCGCAGGCAGCTGCCCAAGGACGCGAGCAAGCTGAAGAGCAGCAGGCAAATGCGCGTGAGCAACAAGCCAGGGCGCAGCAGGCAGAAATGGCCCGTCAGCAGGAGGCTCAAGCCGAAAGGGAAGCGGCACAAGCCGGGCAACAGGAGCAAAAACGCCAAGCCGAAGCCGCCCATGAAGCGCAACAACAACAACGCGAAATGGAACGTGCCCGCCAGCAGCAGGTTCAAGCCGAGCAGCAGGAGCAAAAACGCCAAGCCGAAGCCGCCCGTGAAGCGCATCAAGAACAACGCGAAATGGAACGTGCCCGCCAACAGCAGGAGCAACAACAACAGCAACGCGAAATGGAGCGTGCCCGCCAACAGCAGCAGCAGCAGGAACAACAACGCGAAATGGAGCGTGCCCGCCAACAGCAGCAGCAGCAGGAACAACAACGCGAAATGGAGCGTGCCCGCCAACAGCAGGAGCAGCAGGAACAACAACGCGAAATGGAACGCGCCCGCCAACAGCAGCAACAGGAGCAATAGCCAACGGGAATGTCTAACCTCCGAAGGAGGCATCCACCTGCTCATGATGCGTATGACCAGTAATTCGCACTTCGCCGATCATTGACCCTCAGACGGCCATCATCCGAAATCCCAATCTGGACGACGAACCGCAATGACCGTCAGTTTCCGATTTGTGCCGTCAAAAGCGTGATCCTTGACCTCTTCTCGCAAGTCTGCCAATGATCCCGGCGTAGCCCGCTGGAACGGACGCGTCATGTATGAAAACCAACCAACTTCACTATGAAACCCCTCTCATGCACCGGTTTGTTCAGTCTGGCAGGAATCGCGCTTTGCCTTTCCTCATGCGCCACAGGAGGGCGCTCCCCTTCCGGTTTCCTCACCAATTACGAGCAGCTTGATTCCGGCTACGGCACCGCAGATGCCGTCACCACGTATCGCAAGCCAGGTGTCAATTATGCGAAATACGACAGCGTTCTCATTGATCCCGTTACCACCGTCGTCTCCACACCCGGCATCAGTCCTGAAGTGAAGGATCAACTTGCGGCCAATCTGGCAGACGCTCTCCGCAGCCAATCCGGTGGAAAACTCAAGATCGTCAGCACCCCGGGACCCAGCACCCTCCGCGTTCGCACCGCCCTCACCGATGTGGTTGAGAATCAAAAATTGGGCAAGCCCGTGAAGACGATCCACACCAGCCCCCTAGCTACTTTCAGTGGCACTATCGGTTCCACTGCCGTCGCAGATTTCATCTCAGATATCTCCTTCGAAGGCGAAATCCAAGACTCCGTCACTGGCGAGCGCCTTGGGGCTCTTGTGGATCATCGCCTGGGTTCCAAACGTGAGGCTACCGCCACCACTACTTGGGCCTCAGTCCGCAGTGCCACCAACCAAGGAGCAATCCGTCTCTGGACGCGTTTCTCAGATGGATTTGGCAACTGATGCCATTCTCCATCAAGCGCCGAAGACCGCCCTAATCGATCACCCATCGCTCAAGCGTTGAACCAAAAAAAAATTTAATCGGAACTTCAGAAATTCTCTCTCGGTATCCGCAGAAACGCCGGCTTGCCCCGGAGTGGCATCGATTTCCTGCTGAGGGCTTCGCTGCCATCCTGCGCTTCGCTGGAATCATCGTAACCCGGGATCTCAATCGCATTTTCAAATTCTCGGCCCATGAGCACAATCGCCAGGGCACTGAACACGGCCAGAATACCTGCCACCCCTAGAGCAGTCTCGGACGAAAATCCCAGAAAATGAACCATTCCGAAGGTGATCACACTGATCCAAAACAGACAGGAACAGGTGACTACGAGAGTCGCTGCGAAGTTGATGAAACGGGTTTTCATTAGGGGGTAAGATACCACAACAACCATTTTGTTCAAGATTGGCGAAAGATTCTTGCAGAAAAGAAATTTTCTTCTGAAGAATTACCTGATTTCAATTCTGAATAACTCTGTAAATTTTTTAAAACCAACGATTTGAGCAAATTTCACAAAATTCGGCGTCCACGAGGTGCTTTTAAATTTCAAATTACCGAGAAATCCGCAATACCACCGCAAGAATCGGGTGGGCAGGCCAGGCTCGCCGTGGCAGGCTTCCTTCGTGAATGCCTACGACCGTATCGCCCAAGCGATTCTTTATCTTGATCAAAATCGCACCGAGCAACCGGATCTCGCTGCCGTGGCAGCTGCGGTAGGCTTGAGCCCCAGCCATTTTCACCGTCTATTCCGCGAGTGGGCGGGGGCGACTCCCAAGGATTTCCTGCAATGCCTTACGCTTTCCCGGGCCGGGGAATTATTGCGCAAAGGCAAGGATGTTCTCACAGTTTCATTGGAATCCGGGCTATCGGGGCCGGGACGACTGCACGACCTGTGCGTGACTTTGGAGGCTGCCACTCCTGGAGAAATCAAAGCTCGCGGGGCAGGGTTGCAGATTCGTGCGGGCGTGGCTCGAAGTCCGTTTGGGAGTTGCCTCATCGGACAAACCGCTCGCGGGGTTTGCCATCTTTCGTTTTTCGATGGAGACGAGCGTGAGGCTGCATTCGCCGAGATGCGCGATGACTGGCCGTTGGCAAGCATCGTCCATGATGATGAAAATGCCGCGCAGCTTGCCTCGCAGATTTTTACCCAGGCAGCCTCCCATGCCCCCTTGCAGCTCTTCGTCAAAGGCACGGCCTTCCAACTCCGAGTCTGGCGCACTCTCTTGAAAATCCAGCCCGGCACCTTGGTCAGCTACGGCGCACTCGCCGCAGCCTCTGGCAATCCCAAGGCCTCCCGCGCCACCGGCACGGCTGTCGGACGCAACGCTCTTTCCTTCCTCATCCCCTGCCATCGGGTGATCCGTGAGACGGGAATCTCGGGGAATTACCGCTGGGGCGTTGTTAGAAAACGCGCCATTCTCGCATGGGAAAACGGCAGAAGGGACCACGAACACGATTCCTCAGGCGAGTGAGCCTTGCATACGTGCGAGGAGGTTGTTACACCGCTCAGGCCAAATGCATCTTCTCGCGGAAAATCTCATCTCGCCCGTCGTCCTTTGTTTTGTGTTGGGAATCGTGGCGCGTTGGATCAAAAGCGACCTGTCCGTGCCGGAACAAATCTATCAAGGGCTTTCCATCTATCTCCTGTTGGCGATTGGCCTGAAGGGCGGTTCCGCCCTCGCCTCCACTCCCATCAATGAAGTCATCGTCCCCGGCATGCTGACCTTGGCTCTCGGAGTGATCACGCCCATTTCCGCTTACTTTCTAATGAGGCGGATTGGTAAACTCGGTATCGAGGATGCCGCTGCGGTGGCAGCTCACTATGGTTCGGTTTCCGTAGTCACCTTTCTTGCCGCCGGCGAAGCGGTCAAACGAGCCGGCATGGCCCCGGAAGGATTTCTGCCAGCGCTGGTGGCGGTGCTGGAAGTGCCGGGCATCATCATCGCCCTCCTCTTCGCCAACAACAGCGGCGGCCAGAAAGGCGGCTGGAAGCGCGCGCTCCACGAGGTGGCCACCGGCAAAAGCATCGTCCTGTTAGGCGGAGGCCTGATCATCGGAGCACTCTGCGGGCCGCAAAAACTGGTGGATGTGCAACCGTTTTTCGCCGCCGCATTTAAAGGGGCGCTCTGCATCTTCATGATTGAACTGGGCCTCTCCGCAGGCAAGCGCCTGCGCGATGCAGGGCGGGCGGGTGTCCGGCTGCTGGCATTGGGATGCGTGATTCCTGTCTTGCATGGAGCCCTCGGGGTCTTCGGTGCGACCCTCATCGGAATGTCCACTGGCGGCGCCGCCGTCCTCGGTGCGATGGCTGGCAGCGCCTCCTACATCGCCGCCCCCGCTGCCGTACGTGTGGCCCTGCCCAAGGCCAATCCCTCGTTCTACCTCACCCTCGCACTCGGCATTACCTTTCCCTTCAATCTTGCCTTGGGCATCCCGCTCTATCAGAAACTCTCCATCCTCTTCGCAAAATGGCTTTAAAAATCCACCTCCGCAAAGTCACCGTCATCGCCGAGCGCATCCTCCGTGAAGATTTGATTAAACTTCTCAAAAAACACGGAGCCACCGGCTGGACGCTAGGCACCGTCGAGGGCGAAGGCTCGCGCGGCATCCGCGCTTCGGAATGGGAAGGCAGCAATGTGCAGATTGACACCCTCGTAAAGCAAGAAGTGGCGGATGCCATCATGGAGGAAATAGGCGGTAAATACTTCGAGGATTGGTCCGTCATTGTTTATTCTGCCGATGTCGAAGTGATGCGAGGCGATAAATACTCGGGGTGATGGAAATTTATTTTCATCGCAGTCTTGATCTTGCCGCATTCCTTGCGGACTCTTGAGGCGTGCTCGAACATCGCCCAACTGTGTCCCATTCCAACCCACCTCCCAGCAGGGATCAAATCGCCGCGCTGGGTGCCTTTGACGGGCTGGACATGGAGCACATCTCACTCGTCACTTCCGGGAGTCAAGCGGAGGCCGCATTCGAGCACCTCGCAAATGCGGGCGAAGTAGGCTTCGATACGGAATCCAGACCCACCTTCCGCAAGGGCGAGAAATCCGAAGGCCCACACGTCCTGCAGTTTTCCACCATCCACCATGCTTACGTTTTTCAAGCGCATGTGGAGGAATGCCAACCCGTGATCGCAAAATTGTTAGAATCCGCAGCCATTCAAAAAATCGGTTTCGGCTTGCGTGGCGATCTCGGCCAGATCTGGGAGCGCTTCCGCATCCGACCTAATTCGATTGTGGATCTCGATCATTCCTTCAAACGTCTCGGCTACCGCAACCCGATCGGCGCGAAATCCGCCATCGCCATTTTATTCGAGCGCCGCTTGCAGAAATCCAAGCGCATCACCACCACCAATTGGTCCAACCGTGTCCTAACCGAAGAGCAGCTCATCTACGCCGCGAACGATGCCTACGCCGCTATCCTCGTCCACCACGCTCTTAAGCAAAACGGTTAGCGGCGGGCTGTTTCCGCTTTATCCTGTGGTTGCCAAATCTTGCGCTAGGCCCTCTCGGGAGCATTTAGCTCCGAGTCTCTACCAGCTCCATAGTTCTCGCCTTCGATGAATTCGTATAGCGGCGGTGGCCCTTCAGGTCGCGCGAGGCATTGATGCAAACCGACGCTCCACCGCTTCTACCAGCGACTTGGTCGCGGCCAAGATACTGGTTTGACCCCAGGGGCCCTAATCGTTAGGCGCTGCATGATGGACCCATCGCTTCGAGCTTCACTAATTTTTTGTCGGATGCGGGTGACCAACGGCTTAAGATGAAAGGCTAGCCAAGTGCTATTGTTGCCGTCGCAGAGTTCAACCTCCCATTCGTGAAAACCACGACCTCGTCCGCCGATGCGCACCTCGCTGATGGCTGCGCAGTGGAAGAACAAATTGAGCGTGCGACGCAGAAATTTTTCCCACTCCGCCCTGTCCTTGGCTTTGACACCTTCAGGCATTTCCAAAACAGGGAACGACAGGGGAGCTTCCCGCTTGAGTTCATTTCTGGAGATCATGAAATTCATCTCGCTTACGCCTTTGGTCAGGTTGCAGGTGCGGCACAACGTTAGCAGGTTGTCGGGAGTATTACGCCCTCCGTGATACCAGGACGCGAGGTGATCGATTTGAAGCAATCTCTTTGAGGTCTCGCCGCAGCGACGACAACGATAATGATCGCGACGTTTTACTTGTTCCTTGATCTCGTCGGAAGGCTCCCGGTCAGGGATGGATTCGGGTGTTTCGCGTATCCCTTTCCCCGGAGTCGGCCCAATTAATAGGTAGTTTAAACAGGCGTCTGCTTGTGATTTGAATCTTTCAAAGCTTAGGTAGAGAGTGGGCCAGAATCTATCCTTGCGCTGAAATTCAATAAGCAAGGCTTCTTGTGCCTGCCTTAAAGTGAGATTGTCATTGTCGAGTCCTTTCACAATGAGATCAAGGTCATTCAATGTGCGATGAGTTTCTCGAACCCCTGTTGGTTGTCCTCGAACACCATGATGAGATCGCGACTTACCTCGATGTCTTCGGTTCCCGGAATGAGGACATCGAACTCCACCCGATACCAGCCCACTGGCATGAGCGAAAGAAACGGCCCTGGCGCGACGGTGATACCGGTATCCATCTGACGGGAAAGAGAGCGGACGAGTTCGATTGAGATAAGCTGCAGAGGGAGGACGTTTGCCGTATTCCGTATTCCTTATTCGTTATTCGTTTCTTCGCTCCCACCATCTTCGAGTTGTCGATAGTCGGCGAAGTTGATAGAGCGCTGCCAATTGTCATTGAAAGAGACAATGTGGGCTGTTTCGGTTCCTCCAAATTTCGGTCCTCGCAAGGCGCGACCCACCATCTGGGTGAGGAGGATTTGACTGGTCGTCTCACGGGTTAGAAAAACTGAGCTCACGCCAGGGACAGGGTGTCCGCCACGCTCAGGCCCCTTGTCAGGCGGTTTGCTTCGACTTTGTCATGAGTGAAATACAAACCGCCCTGCCATCAAACACGGAAATTCTAACGAGATTTTACCGACATTAGGGTTTTACCAGCCAAGCAGGCTTGCTACCGCTGTCCGAAGGGCGGTCTCAAGGATTGCGGCCTCGGCGTGAGAAAGGGGGATGCTCACTTTCCGGACGGATTTGTCCGCCGCATCCTGGCGCGAGAGGGAAACCATGAACGGTGCGCGTTCTGGATCATCGCGCAGGATGAGTTCGAAGGCACTGCTGGCTTTCTCGGATTGGTGGAACAGCTTCGCCTGCGGCATCCGGCCCTGGAGGACGGCAAGGGCGGCGCCGATATCGGAAAGGCCCCACTTCATGGTGATTTTCTGATCCCAATCGAATTGTTTTTCTCCGGATTGCGCTGCGGCATCGACGAAGACGGCAGCTTTGGCGCGGTTCAGGCCGAAGCGGATCACTCCGCCGCTGCCGCGGGAATTGGGTTTATAGATGGCGTAGTCTGGCGTGCGCTCAGGCGAGGGGGATTCGTTGCGAGCCGCTGAGTTAGAACTAAGCGGGGAGGATTCTAGGATACTGTCTTTCATAGGATATGTTGGCTTGGTGATGCGCATTTGAACATACCATGAAAAAACCGCAAGAAAAATATACTCAAATGAACACTTTTTATTTCCAGCGGCGCATTTTCCAGCCAAAGGCATTTCTCTCCTAGACAAAATTGCTGCGGAAGCACACAAGCTCACTCCATGAAAAAGACATTTCCTTTGAACGTCGAAGGCCATCAACCACCACGCGTCATCGAGCAGATCAAGAGCGACGTGCGAAAATACGTCAAACGTGAGCGCAAGAAGAAGCTTACCGAGGGAGTGGATTTCTGGGACTTCGATTGCAAAGTCGGTCCAACAGAGGCGAGCGCCGGGCAGAAGCACGTTGAGGAACTCGTAAAAGCAATCGATGAGACGGCCGCCAGCGGCAGCGAGGCCGTCTATATCGAGATTCTTGCCAAACCGGGGCACCGCCTTGGTGGGAAAAAAAGTGAGGCTCCCTGACCGTTCTGCTGTTTTCCTCTTCCCGTCGTCACAAGGCCGCTCTAAACAAGAGTCGTTATGCCCGTGACCCCAAAACCCGTCGGAAAACTCATGGCCGCAAATCGCGGCGAGATCGCCATCCGCATCTTCCGTGCGGCAAACGAACTCGGCCTTCGCACCGTCTCGATCTTCGCCGAGGAAGATCGCTTTTCCATCCACCGCTTCAAGGCGGATGAGGCCTATCAGTTGGATAGCAGCAAGGGGCCGGTCGGTGCCTATCTGGACGTCGAAGGGATCGTCGCCCTGGCCAAGAGCAAAGGGGTGACGATGATCCACCCCGGCTATGGATTTCTATCCGAAAACGCCTCGTTCGCCCGTGCCTGTGCGCGCGAGGGGATCACTTTCATCGGCCCGTCCGCTGAGTTGTTGGAAAACATGGGGGATAAAACCGCCGCCCGCAGCCTCGCCCATAAGTTCAACGTGCCCACGCTCCCCGGCACCGAGGAGCCGATCACCGATCCTGATCAAGCGCTCACCGCTGCCCATCAGATCGGTTTCCCTCTCATCATCAAAGCGGCCTTCGGCGGCGGCGGGCGCGGCATGCGCGTGGTGGAAAAACCTTCCCAACTTCCTGCTCTCCTCGCCGAGGCGCAAAGCGAGGCGCTCAATGCTTTTGGAAACGCGTCGGTCTTCCTTGAGCGCTACATTTCGCGCGCCAAACACATCGAAGTGCAGATTCTGGGCGATCAAAAAGGCAATGTTGTCCATCTTCATGAACGCGATTGCTCGGTGCAGCGGCGCTATCAAAAAGTCGTCGAGGTGGCACCTGCGATGCACCTGGACCCGAGAATCCGTAAGGAACTCTGCGATGCCGCCGTCGCCCTCGCCAAGGGCATTGAATACAACAACGCAGGCACCGTTGAGTTTCTCTATGATATGGATCAAAACGATTGGTTCTTCATCGAGATGAATCCGCGCATTCAAGTCGAACACACCGTCACTGAATGCGTCACGGGCATCGATCTCGTGCGCTCGCAAATTCTGGTTGCAGCCGGTCACTCGCTGTTCAGTGAGGAAATCGCCATTCCGCCACAAGACGAGATCCCATGCATTGGCTTTGCAATCCAATGCCGCGTGACCACCGAGGACCCGGAGAAAAACTTTTCCCCGGACTATGGGCGCATCCTCAACTACCGCTCGGCTGCGGGCTTCGGTATTCGCCTGGATGCGGCCTCGGGCGATGCGGGTTCCGTGGTGACACCGTATTATGATTCCATGTTGGTGAAAATCACCGCGATGGGACGGGATTTTCCGATGGCCTGCCAACGCATGGATCGCGCCCTGCGCGAGTTCCGCATCCGCGGCGTGAAGACCAACATTCCTTTCCTCGAAAACGTCATCGCTGATGAAACTTTCCGCTCCGGCCAGGCACATACCAAGCTCATCGATACCAAGACCGAACTGTTTCAATTCAAGCGCCGCCGGGACCGCGCCACCCGCACGCTGGCCTATCTATCAGACATCACCATCAACGGCAATCCCACCGCCAAGGGCTGGAAACCGGAGAAAGCGATGCCCAGGGCCCAGGTTCCCGGCTCCCATCTCGCCGAGCATCACGCCATCGCACCGGCTGGCACGCGCACCTTGTTGTTAGAGCTTGGCCCGGAAAAATTCGCCCGGTGGATTCTCCAGGAAAAGCGCCTGCTCATCACAGACACCACGTTGCGGGATGCACACCAATCGCTCATCGCCACCCGCATGCGCAGCTTTGATATGCTACGGATTGCCGAGGCCATCGCCCACCGCACGCCCAGCCTTTTTTCGTTAGAAATGTGGGGTGGCGCGACGTTTGATACGGCCATGCGTTTCCTCAGCGAGTGCCCGTGGGAACGCCTCCGCAGACTGCGCGAGAAGATACCTAACATTTGTTTCCAAATGCTCTTCCGCGGCTCCAATGCGGTAGGTTATTCAAATTACCCGGACAACGTGGTGGCTGGTTTCGTCAAGCACTCCGCCGATTCCGGGATGGATATCTTCCGGATCTTTGATTCGCTCAACTACCTTCCCAACATGAAGGTGGCGATGGATGCCGTCCGCGAGCATGGCAAGCCGCTCTGCGAAGCCGCCATTTGTTACACCGGAGATATCACTGATGAAAGGCGCGACAAATATTCACTCAAATACTACGTCGAGAAGGCCAAGGAACTTGAGCGCATGGGTGCCCACATCCTCGCCATCAAGGACATGGCCGGCCTCTGCAAACCCCACGCCGCGTGGAAACTGGTCAGTGCCCTCAAGGAGGAAATCGGCATTCCCATCCATTTCCACACGCATGACACCTCCGGCCTCAATGCCGCCTCGGTCATCGCCGCCTCCAAGGCAGGAGTGGATATCGTGGACCTTGCGATCGCTTCCATGTCCGGCTCCACCTCGCAGCCGAATTTAAACTCCGTCTGCGCCGCCCTCGCCAGAACCGAGCGAGATCCGGGCTTGGAATTGGATTCACTTAATGAATTTTCAGACTACTGGGAAGAAGTGTTGGGATTCTACAAACCCTTCGATTCCGCTCCCCGCGCCGGCACCGCTGAAGTCTATGAACATGAAATGCCCGGCGGCCAATACACCAATCTCCGCGAGCAAGCGAACTCAATGGGCCTCGGCCACCGCTGGCGCGAAATCGCCAAAACCTATGCTGAAGTGAACCAGCTCTTCGGCGATATCGTCAAAGTCACGCCCTCCTCCAAAGTCGTCGGGGATATGTGTATGTTTCTCGTCACCCGAGGCATCAAGGCTGCCGATGTGCCGAGCATCAAACCCGGTTCGATTGATTTCCCCGAGAGCGTCATCGACATGCTCGCCGGCGGTCTCGGCCAACCCGACGGTGGCTGGCCCGTGGAAGTGCAACGCGTGGTGTTAGGAAATCGCAAACCCACCACCCAACGCCCCGGTGCCCTCGCGGAACCCATCGATCTCGAGGCCGCCCGCACCGGGCTCGCCGCAAAACTCGCCCGCCCCGCCAGCGAGGATGATCTATACTCGCACTTGATGTACCCGCAGGTTTTTGCGGATTTCTGCGCCTTCCGTGCGAAGTACGATGACCTTAGTGGATTGCCCACACCCGCGTTTTTCTACGGTTTGCATAATGGTGAGGAAATCGAAATCGAGATCGATACCGGGAAAACCCTCACCATCAAGCTCATCTCCGTGGGCGAGGCGGACTCCGCCGGTCGCAGAACCCTCTTTTACGAACTCAACGGCATGCCTCGCGAATCCATGGTGGCCGACCATTCCCTCAAATCCGTTTCCATCGCCTCCCGCATCAAAGGCGCCCCCGGCGATCCCGCCCAAGCCTGTGCGCCGATGCCTGGCATGGTCACTGAAGTGGTTATCACCATCGGCCAAGCCGTCAAGGCGGGCGACAAACTCATCACCCTCGAAGCCATGAAAATGCTCACCACCGTCAGCGCCAGCGCCGATGGAGTGATCGCGGAAATCCTCGTGAAAAAAGGCGATCAGGTGGATAGCGACGATCTGCTCGTCAAACTCACGGTGGATTGAGCGAGAGGGTGGCCATAAAGTCCCCCCTCCTTGATTTCATACGGCGCTACATTTTTCAGAACGGGAATTTTCCGCCGCCGAGGCCTTTCATCATGTCTTTCATACCGCCGGCACCACCCATCTGCTTCATCATGGCACCCATCTTGGTGGGCGATTTCATCATCTTGCGCATCTCGCCGAATTGCTTGATGAGTTGATTGACCTCCATCAGGCTGGTGCCGGAACCGGCGGCGATGCGCTGGCGGCGTGAGCCTTTGATGATCTCCGGGCGCTGGCGTTCGATGAGCGTCATGGACAGCACGATGGCTTCGGTGCGTTTGATTTTCTTGGTATCAAAGGCGCCGGCCGGGAGTTGTTTTTTGATTTTGCTGAAGCCGGGCATCATTCCTAACAACCCTTCGAGAGGGCCGAGGTTTTGAATCATTTTCATCTGATCGAGGAAGTCGGTGAAATCGAATTTGCCTTCCTGCATGCGCTTCATGGAACGCATGGCGTCGGCCTCGTTCACTTTATCGGCGACTTGTTCGACCATGCCGACGATGTCGCCCATGCCGAGAAT
>Ga0105048_10003411_pt1 | contig 26036 bp, 19 predicted proteins | sample MAT05_FD_78382 | JGI IMG/M metagenome (GOLD analysis project Ga0105048, IMG submission 78382) | Freshwater microbial communities from Lake Fryxell liftoff mats and glacier meltwater in Antarctica - MAT-05 | ecosystem: Environmental > Aquatic > Freshwater > Ice > Liftoff microbial mat | place...
GGGGGAGACGGGCGCGCTCCGTGCTTCGCCCGAGCACGGCCGAGAGGGGGCAACCCTCTCTTCTTCTAGGGTGACGTTACGATAGGACCGTGTCATGCGATATCGACCCGTGAACGCTTACGAACCTCGAACTCCATGTCCCGACATCTGAGGCTTCGCGCGCAGCGGCCGGAGACCAACGGGGAGATCCGGGGCAAAGGCGCCCTCCGCGCCTGGTGGTCGGACGCGATGAGCCGACTCCCCGGCTTGCACTACGCCGGCAAACACCTCTCGGCCGGCGAGGATCGAGTGGTGATGGAGTACGAGCGCCAGAACCCCGGCGAAGCCTCGTACATGGTGGCGGAGACGCTGGTGGTCGACGGGGGACACATCGTGTCGTCCCACGTCGACCACGGCTGATTCGTCACTCGTGCAGGGGCGCCGCGGTGGTCGAGCCGGCGCCGTAGAACACGAGGTTGGCGGGGGCGTTGGGGATCGCGATGTTGATCGTCGCCGCGGTCTGGACGTTGATCTCGAAGAGCTTGCCGCTCCCGTCGAAGCCGTAAGCGGTGCCGGCCCAGTAGGCCAGGCCGAAGACCGAAGAGTGGTTGAGCGCGCCGATCTTCGCCACCAGCGCTCCGGTCTTCGGGTTGATCTCCACCAGGCAATCTCCGCAGCCGTTGCCGGTCACTGTCAGGTAGGAGGAGCCGCCGATCAGCGACACCAGATCGCCGCTGGAGGCGTAGCCGCTGCCGAGGTTGCCAATCGTGGTCACGGCGCCAGTGGTGGTGTTGATCCGCACGTAGGCCCCGCCGACGTAGCCGACGAGGGCCTCGTTCACCGGGTCGACGGTGCCCGCGGGCACGAACGAGAGCGAGTTGGGGTACGAGCCGTTGGCCACGAGCGTGCAGGCGGCGGTGCTCTTGTTGATCTTGTAGAGCTGGGTGAAGCCGGTCCCGAACATCACGCCGTTCTTGTCGAGGGCGATATCGATGACCTCGGCGCAGCCGCCGAAGTTGCCAACCTTGGTCACCTTCTTGGTGATCGGATCAAGCCGATAGAGCACGTCCGGGCTGTGGGCGTAGACCTCGGCGTTGACCGTCGGTCCCCCGCCGGTCCCGCTGCTGCTGCTGCTGCTGCTGCTGCTGGCGCTGCTGCTGCTGCTGGCGCTCGAGGTCGTGCCGGGATCGCCGCCGGCTCCGCCGCCGCCGCTCGTGGTGCTGCTCGCCGACGTGGAGCCCGTCGCGCCCGTCGTCGCGGCGGCGGTGCTCGTCGCCATCCCGCTCGCCGTGCTCGCTCCACCGGATCCGCCGGATCCGCCGGATCCGCTCTCCCCGCCGGAGCCGCCGTCGCCGGTGCTGCCTGCGCCCGTGGGCGTCACCGTGGTGGCAGAGCAGGCCACCAGGGCGCTGAGCGTCACGAGCGAGATCCCGAGATAACGGCGATAAAGCATCCTTCGTGCGTATCACGCGCGGCGCGCGCGGCGCAATCGACGGGGATCAGTCGTAGACCGAGCGCGGCGTGGGGTTCTCGCGGGCCCAGGCGCGGACCAGGCTGAGCTCGTCGTCGGAGAGGCCGAGGGCCTCGGCTACCAGCGCGTCGAGGAGGGCGATTTCGAGCGCGTCAATCCCGCGGTTGGCGTCGCTGAGCGCGCGCCCCATGGCCTCGAGGCGGGAGCGCGCGGCGGCGGCGTACGGCGGCTCCGGGATGGCGCGGAGGTGCGCGACCTTGACCTGGGGCATGCCCTGGCGCGCGTCGCGAAAGCGGGCGTGGTGGAGAAAGCGGACCGGCGCGGCGTTGAGGTAGCCGACGAGGAAATGCGGGCTGTGCTCGGGGCTGGCGAAGCCAGCGAGGATCGAGTTCCGGAAGGGCAGCCCGTCGCCGAGCGCGGCGATGGGGAAGCGCGCGGTCTGGCGGATCAAGAGCTTGACCTCGCCGAAGCTCTGGGCGCTGCGGAGGCGATCTTCGATGCCGCGCGGATCGAGGAAGACCCGCGGCGGGCGCGCGAGGAAGGCGCCGACGTCGCGCCCCTCGCGCAGCGGGACCGCGGCGTCCGAGGTGGGCGCGTCGCCGAGCCGCGCGGCGTCGTCGCTCAGCGTCTGGTAGCCGCGCTCGCCGAAGAGCGAGGGCGGGAGCGGCGGGAGCGCGGAGAGGCGCTCGATCAGGCGCGCGGCGTCGCGATCGAGATCGCCGCGCGCCAGCCGCCACGGGGCGCCTTCGGCGGCCTCGGCGGGCGGCGTGGAGCGGCGGGTCGAGAGCAGCGCCATCGCCGGCTGGAAGACGCCTTCGAACGCCTCGGCCCCGAAGTCGGGGAGATCCGCGTCGATGAGCGCGAGGTCGTCGTGGGCGCGGCGCGCGGGCTGGTAGCCGCCGAGATCCGACACCGAGGTGGGGAGGATCAACCCGAGCCGACCGCCGGGGCGGAGCAGCGTCGCGCCGAGGTGGAGAAAGAGGCCGTGGAGCGTGCGGTAGCCGAAGAAGGCGGGGCTCCGCCGCCGGTAGTAGCGGTGGATCTGCGGCGGCAGCGTCTGCGCGGCGCGCCCGGCGAAGGCGACCCAGGGCGGGTTGCCGATCACCGCGTCGAAGCCGCCGCGCGCGAAGACGTCGGGGAAGGCCGCGGGCCAGTGGACGAAGCGCGCGGCGCGGGCGAGCGCGAGCGCGCGGGCGACGCCGGGCGAGGTGGCGTCGTCCGCCGCGGCGCCCGCGAGGTAGGCCGAGAACCCTTTTGCGCGCGGCATTTCGGCGGCGTGCTCCTCGGGCCAGAGCCAGAGCGCGGTCCAGGCGTCGAGGGCCCGAAGCCGGGCGGCGCGCGGGGCCCGATCGAAGTCGGCGAGCGTGAAGGCCGCGGAAGGCGCCGGGGCGCGGCGCGGCGGCGCGCGCCCGAAGGCGTCGTGCGGGTACGCGGCGAGATCCTCGCGCCGCGCGCCGAGGAGGCTGTCGCCGCACTGGAGCTTTACGCCGAGGAAATCGCGCACCGAGCCTTTGCCGCCGGCGAGCATCCAGAGCGAGAGGCGCGCGAGCTCGACCGCCGCCGGATCTTTGTCGACGCCGTGGAGGCAGCGCTCGGCGACGGCGAGGCGCGCCTCGGCGACGTCGGATCCAGAGAGCGCCGCCGGATCGAGGTCGAGGGCGAGGAGCACGCGATCGCCGAGAAAACGAGCCGCTTCGAGCAGGAACGCACCACCGCCCATCGCCGGATCGCAGAGGGTGAGGCCGAGGATCGCCGCGAGATCCGGGGGCTCGCCGAGGCGCTGGGCGAGCGCGGCGCGGATGACCTCGGCGGTGAGCGCGGGCGGCGTGTAGTGCGAGCCGGATCGGCGGCGCGACAAGGCCGACGCCAGGGCGAGCGATCCGGCACCGATCGGCGCGGGGGTGCGCGGCGAGAAGCGGCCGGCGAGGGCGCGGACGAGGTCGGTGTCCGACGTCGCGGCGAGGACGGCGCGGCGTCGGCGCGGCGAGAGCCGGTACATCGAGAGCGCCTCGAGCCAGGCGGCGCGGTCGTCGGGCGGGCACGCGAGGAGGGCGTCGAGATCGATGATCGCGTGATCAGGGCGGAGCGCGATCGTGCGCCCCGCGGTGCGGACGACGGTGACGCCGAGGAGCGCCTCGTACATCCCGCCGAGGCCCTCGATCGGGAGCGCGCGGTAAGCGACGCGCTCGCCTTCAATGAAGCTGAGGCCGTCGAGCACCCGGCGCGTCGCTGCGTCGTTGATCGGGGCGTCGAGGAACGGGTAGGCGTCAGGATCGAGGAGCGAGCCCATGGCGGGCCGGGCCGAGTCGCCGACGATCTGCCGGAAGATCGCCTGGATCTCGGTCCAGGCGCCGGATCGCTCGGCGAGCTCGGGCGCGGCCTTGGCGCGGAGACGATCGGCCACGTCGCGCACCGGGGTGCCCACGACGAGGCCGCGATCCTCGGCGTGAAGGAGGAAGCCGAGGCGGAGGATCGCCGCGACGAGGCCTTCGGTGAGGCGCGCGGGATCGATCGCCGCGAGCCCGTCGTCGGCCGCGACGAGGCCGGCGAGGAGCGCCGCGAGGGCGACGGTGGCCTGCTCGGCGAGCGCCGGGTTCGAAGCGATGCTCACGGGGCGGGGTGCTCCGTCAGCGCGAGCGCGCGGCGCGCCGGATCGAAGATCAGATCGAGGTCACCGCCGGCGGGGAGATGAATGGCGCCCGCGAAGCGCAGCGGGCCCGCGTCGAGCACGTAGGCATGATCGCCGGGAGGAGCCTCGAGCCGGCGCATTTCCGGGCCCACCGGGAAGACGCGGTCGCCGACGCGCAGCGTGCCCGAGGCGCCTTCGAGCTGGACATGGAGGCCGGCCTCTTTGCTCGCTGTGTCGGAGCGGACGCGATCGATCGCCGCGGCGAGCGGGCCGTCGGGGTAGAGCAGCGCGACCTCGGTCCCCGCAGGATCAAGGGGCACGAGGATCGGATCGGTGAGCGCGAGCCGCGCGCCGAGCGCCGCCTCGGTCGTCCCCTCGCCCGAGCGAAAGCCAAAGGCGTAGATCGAGAGCGCGGCCGTGGACGGCGGCAAGAAGCGACGGATCCCGTCGCGCCGCACATGGGCCTGCCCCCAGAGGAGCGCGGCCCGCCGCGGCCCCGCGGAGGCCGGGAGCGAGAGCAGGCAATGGATCTCGCGGAGGCGGAGGCGCGAGCCTTCGGGGACGTCGCCGAGGAGCGCCTGCGCTGACGCCGCGAGATCGCAGCCGGCGATCCGGATCCCCGCGGCGCGCGCCGTGACCAGCAGATCGAGCACGGCGGGCTCGTAGCCGAACTTCCACGCGGCGTAATCGGAGGCGGCGTGGCGGCGCGCGAGGGCGTCGAGCGCGCCGCGATCCCCGCCGAGCCAGGCGCCGATCGCCGCGTCGTCGCCGCGCTGGAGCTCGGGCGGGACGCCCTTCCAGGCGCCGTCGGCGCGGAGCTGCTCGACGGCGACGACGGTGAGGCCGCGCAGGCCGAGGGGGCCGACCAGCCGGCGAAAGGCGTCGATCTGGCCGCCGGCGTCGTGGTAGCTGCCGTAGAGCACGACGCCGTCGCGGCGCGCTGAGGCGGCGCGATCGAGGAAGCCCTGGATCCAGGCCACCACGCCGGGCTCACCGGCGACGAGGGCCGCGGGCGCGGCGGCGATCGCCTGGAGCAGCGCCTCCGGTGACGTCGCGGCCAGCTCGAGGCCCGCGAGGTCGCGCGCCGTGCGCGTTCGAATCAGCTCCGCCGCGGCAGCGGGCGTGCGCGGGAGCTCTGGCCAGGCGGCGGCGCTCGGCGTCGCCGCGGCGGATGGCGCCGCCGATCCCGCGTCCTTCACGCGCTCGGCCTCACAGGCCAGGGCCGCGAAGGAGAGGACGATCGAGCCGAGCCGCGAAGCGAAGCGCATGCGCGGGCGCATTCTGCCGGTGAACTCCAGCGGGGAGAAGCCCTTCCTTGTCCAGGCGCGGCGCGCGAGCGTCCCAAGGCCTGTTTCGAGATCGGGAAAGGACGCTCACCGGAGGCTCGAAAACGCCCGGAGCAACCGGACGAATCCTGTCCGTCCAGGCGTCGTGCTCCCTCGTTTTCAAAGAGGGTATTTGCTAAACTGAAGCGTGTGAAGCCCGATGACGCCGGGTGTGTGCCCACGCGGAAGAACGGGAGAGCAAGCGATGATCTATCGACACGGTGGCCCCTTTGGAGATCCGGTTTCGTCGATGATCATCGAAGAGGTGGCGATCGGGGGCATCCCCTTCCGGATCTCGTTCGTCGACGAGAAGCGGGAGACGCTGGAAAAGATGGGGATCGACGTCACCAAGCTGACCGAGGACGTGGGCGGCGGCCTCCGCCGCCGCTGGAAGGCGGTCGACGCCGCGGGCCACACCTCGTGGGGCAGGACGCGGACCGAGGCGCTGCAAAAGGCCCTCTCCCGCGCGCTCGGCGCCTAAAGAGCCCTGGAGTCGTCAGGCCGCTTTTCGACCGGCTCGGGCCGAGTGAACCAGTAGGCCCAGGCGATGAAGAGGGCCTGAAACGGGAGGCGCCACCAGAGCATCCGGGGATCCATGGGCGCGTCGCCGAGCGGGATCTGGTGGATGGCCATGTTGATGTTGGCGGGGAACACCGCGAGGTAGAGCGCGATCAGGCCCCACGCGGCGAGCCGTTGGGTGCGCGGGATCAGCAGGCCGAGGCCGCCGGTGATCTCGGCGGCGCCGCTGATCAGCACCAGCGCGAGGGGCGCCGGCAGGAACGCCGGGACGATGCGGACGAAGCCCGCCGGGTGGACGAAGTGGGCGACGCCGACCGCGACCATGGCGACGGCGAGGAGGAGGCGGAGGGCGGTCTTGAGGCGACGCATCGCGGGGTGGCGCGGTCTACCACGAGCGCTGCCTGCACAGGTCGGGCGCACGCACGCAAAAGCGAGCTGAGCAAGGCCTCCCACGCCAACCTACCGGCGCACGACGCCTCCACGTCGTGTATGGTTTATGGATGCTCGACGCCCCCTCCGCCGCACGGAGCCCAGCCCGCACCCGCCTGACGGCGCAGCGCGGACCACGCCGAGCAACCTCCGGCCGGGCCGCCCAGGCCGACCGACGAGCCACTGTCGAAGACTGGCTGCGCATCCCCGAAGAAAAGCGCGCAGAGCTGATCCAGGGGCGCATCGTCTACCACACCTTTCCAGACCTGAAGCACGGCGACACGCAGGCCCAGATCAGCCATTTTCTTCGCCCGTATCGGGGCCGCGGCGGCGGCGCTACTGGCGCCGCCGCGCTCGGCGGCTGGTGGCTCTCCCAGGAGGTCGACATCGCCCTTGCCGACATCGGCTGCCGGCCTGACGTCGTCGGCTGGCGGCGCAACAAACACACCCACGTCCCCCGGCCGGACGCTCGCGGCGTGATCACCGAGACGCCGGATTTCGTCTGCGAGGTGCTCTCGCCCTCGACGGCGCGCTACGACCAGGGCGAGAAGCGCGACGCCTATTTCCGCGCGGGCGTGCCCTGGTACTGGCTCGTCGATCCGACGCTCCGAACGCTCACGGTGCTGGAGCGGACGGACCGGGGATACCTCATCGTGCGGGTCGCCGGCCCCGGCGAGACAGTGCGCGCCGCCCCGTTCGACGAGGTGGAGATCCCCGTGGACGAGCTGTTCCTGGACGAAGAGGGTGAGCTGCCCGCCCCGATGGCGGTCGCAACGAGCGCACCGCCCTCGAGCGGCGCGGCGGTCGCGCCCGAGACCCCGAAGAAGAAGCGAGCCCCCCGCCACCGCGCTGAGTGACGAGCGGGCCCGACCAGCCCTCAACCACCTCCAGGATCAGCGGATCACCAGCGGTCGCGCCGGCGCCACCGCGCGGGGGACGTCTTCGAGCGCCACGGTGGCGCGCGCCTCGGGCACGGTGACGGCGCCGCCGAGGCCGAAGCGCACCGGGATCTCGATCACCGTCGGCAGCGAGCTCTCGTTGACGCTGCGGCGCAGCGAGAGGACGCCCTGGATCTGGCGCACGCCGGCAACAGGCGCCGCGAGCGTGACCGAGGGCGGGAGCGGGAGGCGAACGTCGAGCGTGGCCGCGCGGCCGAGCCGGTGGCCGAGGTCGACGCGGACGACGCCGGTGAGGCCGGCGCGCGCGTTCTCGGGCCAGGCGATGTCGAGGCGGATCGGGCTCTCCACGCCCTCCGGCGGGCGCGACCAGAAGCGGAGCGCGGGGCGCTCGAAGCGGGCGATGACGCCGGGCCCGGTGAGGTCGATCTTCACCGACGTGGCCGCAGGATCGAGGGGAACGATGACGCGCGAAGAGGGGCCGAGCTCCACCGGGATGGTGACGCCGGCGGCCGTTACTGTGCCCTTGGTCGTCCCCGCCAGCTCGACGCCGGAGGCGAGGAGCGCGCGCACGACCGAGCGCGTGGCGAGCGACGATCCGTAGCCGCCGTCGACGTCGCGCTGGACCGCGATCCAGGCGGCGAGGCGCATGTCGCTGGCGAGGCTCGGCTTGCCGAGGTGCACGGCGCGGAGCAGCGCCGCGAAGACCGTGGACCGCGCGGGGCGATCCCGCGCGGTGACGTTGCTGACCGAGATGCCGCCCGAGGCGCGGACCCCGAGCCGATCGCGGAGGCGATCGACGAGCATCGCGGTGACCGCGGCGCGGTGCGGTCGCTCCGCGAGGGCGAGGACGGCGCGGGCCATGTCGACCGGATCGGTGGAGGACATCACGTCGTCGAGCGTGGTGGTGACGAAGGCGTCCCAGCAGCTCAGCGCGGCGCCGCTGATCGGGCCGGGCTCGGCCTCGAGCGCGTCGAGGCGATCGTCGAGCGTGCCCACGTCCGCGGGGCAGGTGGGCTTCTCGGCGGCGGCGGCGCGCCCGTTGACGATGGAGATCGCGACGGGCGACCAGCCGGCGAGGCGGAGCGGGGCGCTCCAGCGCGGTTTGTTGCTCTCCCCGTAGACGGCGAGCCGACCGAGCGCGCGCTGGACGATCTCCGCCGCGCGCTTGCCGACGGTGGAGCCGTCGCCCTCGCGGGCCACGGCCCAGCGCTGGATCCGCGCCGCCACCTCGACGGCGTCGACGAGCGAGGCCTGCGTGCGCAGCCGATCGGGATCGAGCGACTCCAGCGCCGCGCGGAGGGCCTCGTCGAAGCCGCGTTCGAGGATGACGCGGGGGCGGCCATGGAGGCGCATCACCTTGGGATCGAGCACGGTCGTGAGCTCGGCGGTGCTCTCGACGAGCTGCGATCGCGTGAGGTTCGTCGGCTCGCCGGCCTCGATCACATCCCAGGTGTGGCGGAGGACGTCGTCGGGTAACCCCGGCGCGCGCACAGTGACGGCGAGGCTCGCCGACCCCGGCGTGGGGGCGCGAAGGCTGACGGTGACGACCGTGGCGCCGCCCGCGGGGATGTCAGCAGTGCGCTTCGCGTCGCCCGGCGTCACCAGCGCGGCGACGCCGCCGGCCGAGGCGTCGATCGCCGCGTGGATCGGCTGATCGGTGCGGTTGCGCAGCGTCACCGCCGCGCGGACCACGTCGCCTTCGACCCAGGTCGCGCCGGCGTCGACGCGCGCCGAGAGCGGGAGCGCGACGGGGACGTCGACCTTGGTCGTGGCCGGGCGCGCGCCGTCGGGCACGCCGACGAGGGCGATTCGCCAGGTGGTCTCGACGTCACCGAGGGGAATATGGATGCGTACGTGGCCCTGATCGTCAGTGCGCTTCGGGACCGACCAGAACGTGCCGCCGGTGGAGATCCCCGTGGAGATGCGCCCCAGTCCGAAGCCTTCGCCGCGGCCACCGCCGCCCATGCCGTGCCCGACCGTCCCGATCGAGCCGAGGCCGATTCCCTCCCCGACGCCGCCGCCGAGCGTGGATCCGGTGAGCTCTTCGAAGAGCGTTTGCCAGGCCGAGACCGTGGCGTCGCCGACCTCGAGATCGAACTTGGCGTCGACGATCCGATCCTCGCTCACGGCGTCGGCGTAGGGCGTGCCCGAGCGGAGCACGCGCTCGAAGGGATCGCGCACGTCGTCGCCGTTGCCGACGACGCCGTCCGGGCCAGGCGCGTGGAGCTCGAAGCCGTGGATCACCGAAAGAAAAGGGATCGGCGGCCCCGCGGTGCGGGTGAACTGGATCGTCCCGCCCCAAGGATCGAGGAGGATGTCGTCGGTGAGCCGGCCGTCACGCACGAGGCGGCGCAGGAGCGCGTTGGGGTTCTTGAACATCGGCTCGTCGGGATCGAGGCTCTTCTCGTGGCGGAAGGTGCGGATCTCGGCGAGCACGCGGAAGATCTTCAGCCGCGCGATCCGGCGCGCGACGTTGTCGAAGGTGACCTGCGGATCGACCGCGAGCAGATCGCCGAGCGCGAGCGGCTCACCGCCTGGGGTCGTCGGCGGCGTGGTCATCGCGGCCGTGACCAGGGTCATGAGCTCGGGGTTGAAGACCCACCCGCCCGGGCCCTTGCGGCGCACGTCGCGGAGCGCGTCGGCGCTCTGCGTCGCCTCGAACACCGCGCCCTCGAGCGAGCGCAGCACCTCGCCGAAGGCCTTGGTCATCGCCGCGCGCGCGTTGGCGGCGGGATCGTTGTCGGGCAACAGCGGCTTCACGCCCATGCCGCCGAGCTCGCCGCGTCGGAGCGCATCGAGCGTCGGATCGCCCTCGACGAGGCGGTCGCAGCGCTCGACGTTGACGTGAACGCTGCGGCAAAGCGAGCGGCGCAGATCGAGCGCCTCGAGCCCGCCCGTGGATCCGCCGCCGTGGAGATCGACGAGGATCGCCGCCACCGTGCCGGGGAGCCCGTGGCCGTGACCGTCGGTGAGATCCGCGTCGATCTCGACGGCGCCGCCGGGCGCGGCGCGGCCTCCGCCCACCGCCGCGGCGAGCTTGGGCAGCACGCGCGGCGTCACCAGGAGCGCGGCCCCGAGCACGCGCGAGGCGCGCGAGGTACCAGGCGCGACGGCGCTGATCGACCAAGTGCCCGCCGCTGCCGCCGGGATCGCGATGTCGCCGCCCTTGTCGCCGTCCTCGATCCACAGGCTCGCTGCCTGCTCGCCGTTCTCGGATCGGAGCACCACGCTCCACGCCGGCGTCGCGCCGCGCTTCTCGATCGCCGCGAGCTTCCGCCCGGCGTCGGTCTCGAGCACGCGCACGTGGATGATGTCGCCGACACGGGCGATCGGACGGTCCACCGCGATCATCGCCGTAGTGTCGCGATCGATGGGCACACAGAGCTCGAAGGGCTCACTCCGCGGGCGGAGCGCGGGCACGTCGCCGAGGGCGCGGACGCGCACCGACGCGGCGACGCCGCCCGCGCAGGGGCCGACCTTGCGCATCGCCCCGACGTCGACAGGCGGGTGCCAGAGCACCTCGGCCTCCCCGTCGATGTCGGTGGTGATGTTGCTCTTGAGGCCGTCCGCCTCCACCGAGAAGGCCGCAGTGATCGGGTGAGAATGTCCATCGAGCACACGGAGCAGCATCCGTTGCTCGATCCCCGGGACCACTGTTCCGTTCTGCGGCAGGAGCTCGGCGGTGGCGCTCGGCACGCCCACCGCGACCGTGGCCGAGTCCTCCAGATCGCGCCCCTCGACGCTGGTCTTGGCGACGAGGCGGAGCGTGGTCCCGACGCCCTTCACCACCGTCGTCGGCGCGGTCGTCTCCCCGCGGATCTCGCCGGCCGCGTCAGTGCGCACGAACGTGGAGAGCCGCTCCCAGAGCTTGTCGTCCTTGGGCGGCTCGGTGCCGCGCGGGCCCGTCCAGTAGCGAATCGGGAGGCCGACGACGGGCTGATCGGTCGCGTCGCGCACCCGCACGGTGAACGGCGCGTGGTCCCCGGCGAGGATCGACGCGCTCGCGAACGAGGCGTTGATCCGCGGCGATCCCGGCGACTCTTCGCGCGGCGTCAGCACCCGCGACGCGGAGGCGACCTGCCCGCTCGCGCCGAGGGTGCGGGCCTCGAGCTTCCAGCTCCAGGACGGCTCGTCAGTGCGCGGGATGGGGATGCGGGCCAGCGCGGTGCCGGCGGCGTCGGTGAGGACCTCGACTTTGTGGCGCGCGTAGCCGCCTTCGAGGAGCCGGATCTCCAGTGACTTCTGCGCCAGCGGCTCGCCGGTCGCGGCGCTCGTGACCATGACCCAGGCCGAGATCGAGCTGCCGGGGACGACCCGGGTATCGATGACATGGAGGGCGACCTCGGCGGCGACCCCGCGGCGGATCTCCACGGTGCGGGTGCGCTCGTGCGCGCCGGAGCGCACGCCGACGAGGAGGCGCAGCGTGCGCGCGTCGCCGTCCGGAAGCGTCACGTCGAGGTGCGCGCGCCCAGCGCTGTCGGTCGTCGCCCGCACCGCCGGCGGCGCGACGCTGAGGCCCGGCCCGAGGCTCTCCGGATCCCACGCGGCCTCGACGGCGGCCCCGCCGAGCGGCTGGAGCGCGACCACCGTCGGAAACCCAAACGCCTCGATTTGAAGGGGAATCGTGCCGCCGGGCGCTCCTTGCGCCGGCACGTGGAGGAACAGGTCGAGGCCACGCCGCGCCGGATCGGGGCCGCCGACCTGCGCGTCGGACGACGCCGCGAGGAGGCAACCGGCAAGACCCACCGCGGCGAGGAAGGAAGGCTGAGCTCTGCGCATCACGCCGAGCGACATACGCGACCTCCCGAGGTTCCACCAGCGCGCCGAGTTACCGGGGAGACCCTGGGAACATTCGGGCTTCTTTGCGCGCTCTCGACGCCTAGAAGCTGTACCGGGCGCGGGTGAACACCGTGGAGCCGCCCGCCGCCGGATCGCCGAACTTGGTGTAGTCCCGGCCGAGCTCGATCAGCGCGCCGGCCCCGAGCTCGAGCCCGTTGCCGAAGTTGTAGGTGAACTCCGGGAAGAGCACCGCCGAGAACCCCTCCTTCGTGAAGAGCCCGAAGTGCCTGGAGACGCGCTTGTTCTCGCTCTCGCTCCACTCCGTGACGGTGACGCCGCTCATCGACCACAGCGTGAAGAGCCGGAGCAGCGCCGCGTCGTCGAGGAACTTCAGGTCCACGCCGAGGACGATGTAGTCGCCGAGCTTGGGCGCCAGCACCTCGCGCGCGCACCGCGTCCCGTCGCCGAGGAGCGTGAGCTGCGGGCTCAACACGCAGCGGCTCCGCGTGTCGGCCTCGTTCGTCGTCACGCTGCTCTGCCGCACCGCGTAGCCCTCGTGGAGGAAGTCCCCCGCGCCGAGCTCGTCGGCGAGGCCGTGGACCCACTGCACGTTGGCGTAGATGTGATCGCCGAAGGCGTAGTCGAGGCCCACGGTCCACTTGAGGAACGCCGTGGCGTCCACGACCGCCGGCTGGGCGCCGCCGGGCTTGCCGTCGTTCTCGTAGTCGTACTCGCCCGCGGGCAGCGGGATGGCGACCGAGAGCGCGTCGTTGAGGAGCTGGAGCGTCTGGCGTTGCGGCACGACCAGCGCCGCCTCGACCCGGTAGCCGACGCCGTGGATCTGCTCCGAGATCCACTTGAACGGGTTGACCTCGCCCGTCGCGTTGAGCCCGTAGACGTGCATCTTCGGGTACGCGAGCGACACCTCGGTCTCGAGCACGCCCTTGATGCAGCGCGTGGCGTCGTTCGGATCGCAGCGCAGGCCCGCGGTCTGCTTGGTGTGGTTGAGGAACGGCTGCGGGAAATCGGTGCGGCCGTTGTAGTAGCTGAGCGAGATGTCCTGCTCGGCGATCGTGCCGGCGATCCGGAAGGCCACCTGCATGTTCTCGGGCAAGGGATCGGGGATCACCGGCGTCGCCCGGGAGACGACCGTCGGGTAGCCGATCGGCGATCCGGCGCTCGTCGCCGTCTCCGCCGCGATCCGGTGGCGCAGGTTCGCGTCGGTGAACGGGAGCCGGTCGACGGCGCCGACGCCGAGCGCGGCCGAGTACGGCAAGAGCGCCGGCTTGAAGATCGGGACGAGGACGCCGGAGACCGAGAGGCTCTTCGTCACCCAGTAGTCGAGCTTCACCATGAAGTTCGCCTGCTGTCGCCCGAAGAGGAGCGGATCGCGGAGATCGTCGGCGTTGAGGTTGTTGGTGGGGTTGAACTGATCCGCCACGCCCCAGCTCACGATCTGGTGACCGACGCGGAGATCGAGCCCCTTCACGATCATGTCTTTGCCCTCGATGTAGAGGGCCTGCGGCTCGAACCGATACGGCTGGATCTTCTCGTACGTGGAGAGATCGCCGAGGCCGTCGAGCTTGCCGGTGACGCCGTTGAGCACGAAGTCCACCGAGGCCACGCCGGTGAAGCGACCGAAGGTCGACTTGAGCTTGAGGTTGAAGAGGTTCTGATTGCGCTCCACCCCGGGGGCGAGGCGGAGCTCGTTGTAGAAGTCGCCGATCGATTTATCCTCGACGCGGAAGCGTAGATCCGACTGGATCCTGCCCGACCATTCGAGCTTGATGTCGTCGTCGGCGCGCGCTTCAGCGGAGGAGGCGGCGAGGAGGAGGAGCGCGAGAAGAGACGCGCGCGCAGAGGTGCGGATCATCCCGCGCTTTTACTCCCCCAGGGCGCGCTTTGAGAAGAGGTCGTCGGACATCGCCTCATTCACTTTCCACTTCGTGCGGATCATCTTCGTGGAGGCGCCGCCCTTGGTGTTGTCCACCATCTTGAGCTCGGCCGGGGTGCACACGTCGCCCTCGCACGTGTAGCCGGTGCGCGTCTCCGTCTTCACGTTGGTGCCGCCGGCGTTGAAGTACTTGAGCTCGCTCGGGAGCATCTTCTCCTTGCCGATGGTGACCTCGATCCGGGCGTAGGGCGGCGTCTGGCCGGCCTTCGGCGTCAGCGCGAGCTTGTACTCGGCGGGCGTCTCCGAGCTGATCTTGGCGTCGTAGAGCGACCCGTAGGACTGGCTCGCGAGGTCATCCTGGCTGAACGTCATCCCCATGAAGCCCTGGTCCGAGACCGAGCTGGCGACGCGGCGGACCTTCCCGAACGACGGCAGGAACACGTACATCTGCGTCGGCGACATGATCAGCACCTTGGTGCCCTTCATGTCCGAGGGGGCGGTGAACTCGGTGAACCGCTTGTCGCCCTTGAGCCGGACCTGGAGGCCGAGCTTGCGATCCCCTTTGCCCGGCTCCTGGTTGATGACCTCGTACTCGAAGAACTGCGTCTTGGCGCGGTTCAGCGCGCTGTCCATTCCGGCGAGCGCTTTGTCGCCGGCCGCGTCGGCGCGGGCGGCGCCTCCGTGCGCCATCAAGGCCAGGGTGGACGCTGCGAGAAGGAGGCCACCTCGGAACGATCTCGTCATCTTCAACCTCGCTTGCAGAACTCGGCGCGCGTGCGCGCAGACGATGAAGCCCTACCACGACGAGCCGAGGACGTGATCACCTCTGCTCGCCCTTCGATGCCCATTCAGGCTGACCGATGTCAGTCGGTTTCAACATGGGTCATCGCGTTGGCCGGGGTCGGACGAGGCGCCGCGGACTCCTATTCTAGCGTGCCGAACGGTTTGCTCGTTCGCCGAGCACATAGCTTCGCTTGCGCGCGAGCACCGGCAGCGCGACGAACGTCGCCAGCGCCGCGGTCAGCATCGCCGCCGCGGTCAACCCGCCGACGCTCTGCAGCGGCTTCGCTTCGCCCTGGGTGAGCACGAGAAAGCCCGCGCAGACCATCAGCGCGTTGATGGCGATCGAAGGGCCGCTGAGCTTCGCGGCGGCCGCGGCGGCGCCCACGAGATCATCGCCGTCGCCGGGCGCGCGCCACGCCGCGAGCAGGTGCGCCGCGTAGTTGACGCCCGCGCCGGTGATCAGGCTCGCGAGCATCGACGTCCCGATCTCGAGCGGGATGCCGAGCGCCCCCATCGCCCCGTAAACGAGCAGGAGCGTGAGCAGCACCGGGCTCGCCGCGAGCAGCCCGCTCGGGATCGAGCGGTAGAGGATCGACATCAGCGCGACCACGAGCACGAGCGCGAAGGCGATGCTCTTCTGCTGGTTGACGGCGACGCTCTGCGAGAGGCCGCGGTTCATCACCGGGAGGCCGGTGACCTGGACGCCGATCCGCGGCCCGTCCGCGGGCGCGCCGGCCGCAGGAGGGAGCAGCACCGTGGGCGCGTCGAGGTCCATCAGCGTGCTGGAGGCCGCGGCGGCGAAGCGCGCTCCCCTGGCGCCGGTGGGCACCGCGAGCTTGGCGGCCGCGATCAGCCGCGTCGCGCCGGTGATGGCCGCCTGGTGCGTGAGGATGCTCTGGAGCGGCCTGGCGATGTCGACGACGAGGTTGGTCACCGTCGCGTCGCCGACCGGGCGAACGATCGCCTCGCCGAGGGCCGCGGTGATCGCCTCCCTCGAAGGGCGCGCGCCGATCTTGGCGAGCGCCGCGGCGACCCGCGAGGCGGCGTCGGGCGGCGTGGTCGGCAGATCGCCGATGAACTCTTCCGAGCGCAAAAAAGCCAGGATCGCCGCCTCGGCGCCGGTGGTGTCGTGAGCGCCCGGCGCCTCGAGCTGCTTCTTCACGGCCTCGATCTCGGCCGGGCCCATCGGCACGCCGTCGCGCCGGGCCAGCGCGGCGATGCGCGTCGCCACCATCGCGCGGAGCCGCGCCGCGGCCTCGACCTTGCGCGGGCCGGCCGCGTCGACGATCTCGTAGCGATCGATCGGGCGCTCCTTCACGAGCTGCTCCACCTGCGCCAGCAGCGCCTCGAGATCGCCGATCTTCTCGGCGTCGACCTTGATGTGGACCAGCGCGTGGCGGCGGTCGTCGGAGGCGAGCTGCGAGACGGCGCGCTTGCCTTCGAGGAAGCCGTAGAGGAGCTTCACCTGCGCCGCGGTGTCGGGTACCCGGGCCGAGCCCTCCATGGCCTCATCGATCGTCGCCACGATCTCCGAGACGTTGTTCGCCGAGGTCACGTGCGGCAGCAGCGCGACGCTGTCGGCGAGGCCGCGCACCTCGCGGAGCACGCCGGGCTCGGTGAGATCGCCCTCGACCTCGAGCTGAAAGAACTGCGCGCCGCCGAAGTGATCGCGCAGGAACGCCTCAGCCTGATCCGGCGGGCTCCCCTTGCTATAGAACGCGGCGTTATCCATCCGCGCCTGGACCTTCGTCGCCCCGAAGGCGCCGGCCACGGCGAGCACCGCCAGCAGAGCGAAGGCGACAGCGCGCTTCTCGGCGGCCACGGTGGTGAGCTTGATCAGCAGCGAGCTCAGGAGCCCGTCCGAGGGCGCGCGACCCTTGAGGCCGACGAGCCGGATCACCGCGGGGATGAACGTCAGCGAGAGCGTGAGCGCCACGAGCAGACCGAAGGCCGTGAAGAGGCCGAAGGTGCGCATCGGCGCGATGTTCATCACCAGCAACGACAGCAGCGCCGCGACCGAGGTGAGGCCGCCCGCGAGCACCGTGGGGCCGGTCGTGACCAGCGTCTGCACCAGGCCCTCTTCGTTGCCGTGCTCGTGCGCGAGCGCGTAGTAGCGCAGGAGGATCGGTACAGAGAACGCGCTCCCGAGCGCGAAGAGCACCACGGGCATCGAGCCGATCACCACGTTGGCGGTGACGCCGAGCGCGCCCATCAGCCCGAAGGTGACGACGATCGAGAGGCCGGTCGACGCCAGCGCCAGCGCCGTGCCGATCGCGTCGCGGAAGGCGAGGAAGGTGATCAGCAGGATGATCCCCGCCGCCCACGGCGCGAGCTTGCGGATGTCGCGCTGCGAGACGTCGTAGATGTACCCGGAGATGAACGACGTCCCGCCCCAGAACTTCGCCTCGCTCGGGAAGGCCTCCTCCACCGCAGCGCGCACGCGCTTGGCGACGACCTTGGCGTCGGCCCCGTAGGCCGGGAAGCCGTAGATCAGCACCGCTTGCCCGTCCTCGGCGATCAGGTTCCCCACCACCTGCGCGCGGGACATCACCTTCTCGCGCAGCGCCGCGCGCTCGGCCGCGCCCTCGGGCGGAGTGGCCGGGATTAAATAGCCGGTGGTGATGCCGCCCTTCTCCGGATCGGCGGTGAAGTCGTCGATGTTGGCCAGGCTCATCCCGAAGGCCACGCCCTCGGTCTGGTTGAGGCGCTTGGTCACGGCCTGCAAGCGGCGGAGGAACTCGGGCGCGAAGGGATCCTTCGTCTGGATCCCAACCAGGGCCGTCTCGAGGCCGCCGAAGCGCCGGTTCACGTCGTAGAAGACGCGGACGTCGGCGTTCTCCCGCGGCAAGAACGCCAGCAGATCGTCGTCTTGCTGGACGCGCCGCGCGAAGAAGACGCTCGCGACAGCGAGCAAGAGCACCACGGCGACGATGGCCCAGGCGATCGATTTCTGGACGAGGAGACGGGCGAGTTTTTCCATGTCGGGCCGGCGTACCGAGACGCAAGAAGGAACGAACGGGGGGGGTGGGCGCGTGAGCGGCGCATGAAAGCTCTTGGCCGTCCAGGCTGTCAACGCATGGCCACTAACGCCGGTCAGCCAGTGCTGACGCGGCTCCGAAATCCGAGAGGATTTCCCGCGCGCGGGACTAGTCTCCCGGCATGCGCCCGAGCTCTCTTCGCGCCCGATCGTCCCTCCTGCTCGCCCTCGCGGCGCTCGCCGTAACGAGCCTCGGCTGCGCTGGAACGCCCCCGCTCCCGCCCGCCGATCTCGCCGCCCGCGCCGCCGCCGACGCCGACGCCCAGCTCCGCGGGAGCTGGACGCTGCAGAGCTTCCGCCCCGAGGTCTCGCTCGAGCCGATGCTCCAGACGATGCTCGAATTCCAGTACGGAAGGCTCGTCGCGCGCTTCGATGGCAAGCGGATGATCGCCGACTCCATCGGCATCCACGTCGACCGCGCCTACCAGATCAGCGAGGCCAAAGGCGACGAGTTCAAGATGACGAGCTTCGACGAGCACGGCGTGCCCTACGAGGCGGTGTGCACCTTCGCCGAGGGCAAGCTCCAGGTTCACTCGACGACGGATCCGTGGCGCGGCTTCGCGCTCCTCACGCGTTCGGCCCCTGCCCTCCCGGCCCCCCTTCACTGACCTCGCTGTCAATCTGGCAGGCCTCGAGCGGCGCTCTGCCGAATCGCCGAAAAGTACCCGGAGCCACGCGCGATCTCTCTGGAAATCAAGGCCGCGCGCGCTGGCACTGCTCTTGATACGCGTCCGGCCATCATGGTTTTCCCGTACCGAACGCCCGCGTCGATCGATCCCGAGCTGCTCACCGCCCGCTCCCCTGCCCTGGAGCGCTGGATCCGCGCTGTCTCCGGCGCGGCGGTGCTCTTCCTGCTCACTACCTCGGCGCTGATGCTCACGCTGATGCACGACATCGCTCGCTCGCAGTCCGCTTCCGACACTCCCGCGCCTCCGCGCCCGGCGAAGGCCGCCGCGGCCGAGCTCTTCCTGGCGCCGAAAGCGCCGCCCCCGACGCCCACGATGCAGGTGAAGGCGGCGCCCGCGCGGCCGACGACCTTCACGCCGCCGCTCGGCCTCGCCGAGCTCGGCGCCGTCACCCACGATCCGGCGGTGCTCCTCGCGCGCGCCGTGCGGCTCCACGGCGACGGTGCCGATCTCACCCTCACGCGCTCGACCTTGCCGATGCCGATCGAGCGCGCCGTCGAGGACGCGTTCGCGCCGCACGCGCGGATCGCGGCCAGCTTCGGCGCGGGCGGGATCGCGATCCAGAGCTTGCCTCCGGGCTCACCGGCCTCGCTCGCTGGGCTCCAGCGCGGCGACGTGCTCACCGCGATCAACGGCTACGCTCTCCGCACGCCGGAGGCCGCGATCGAGGCCCACCGAAGCCTCCTCGCCACCGGCAACGCGCTGCTCGAGGTGATCCGCGGCGAGCGGCGGATCGTCCTCGAAGCGCGCTTCAGCCCCTCGACGCGCCCCACCGCCGCGCGGTGAGGGCTACTTGGTCTTCGCCAGATCCTCAGCCTTGCGCGGGCAGACCTCGTAGGCAGTCTCGTACTGCGCTCCGAGCCCGACCACCGAGATGGTCGTCTTGGTGATCGTCAGCGTCGTCTGTTGCGCCACCTGCGAGAGCGTCCCCGGGACCCGCACGTGCTGATCGAGCGGCAGCTCGATCAGATCCGGGAGGCTGACATAGACACCGGCAGCGTCGTCCTGGATCGCGAATCCCTGGTCCCCGGTGGCCGAATTGAAGGTCCCCGGCGCGACCGTGACGAACCCTTCGACGGTGGCAGTCTTCCCCGCGGCGAGGGCGCGCGCCTAGATCGCCGCGCCGCCGCCACCCCCGCTGCTGCTGCTGGTACCGGTGCCGGTGCTGCCACTGGTGCTGGTGGTACCGCTGGTCGTGTCCGACCCACACGCGAGGAGCGCAGCGGACGCGAAGAGGCATGACAGGGCCGGCAAAGATCGAGAGAAGACGTGAGATTTGATCACGCGTCCTCCGTTACTCCAGGCGAGCGACCTGGAAAACTATTGAGAGCGAGCACCCCCCTCGCCTGCCCGCCCGCTCCCTTGACGCGCCTGCCCTTGTGCCACGCCACCGAGTCGACTAGCCCGTCGCTCCATGTCGGAAGCCCTCCTCGATCCGATCGCAATCGGGCGCGGCCTGCGCCGCGTCGCCGTGGAGATCGCCGAGCGCGGCCCCGGCATCGGCGACCTCGCGCTGGTCGGCATTCGCCGCGGCGGCGAGCCGATCGCCGCCCGCCTGGCCACGCTCCTCCACGAACTCGAGGGCACGCGCCCCCTGGTCGGATCGGTGGACATCACGCTCTACCGCGACGACGCCGCCACCGCGCTGCCCAACCCGCGGATCGGCCCCAGCCACCTCCCCTTCTCCGTCGACGGGCGGCGGATCATCCTCGTCGACGACGTGCTCTACACCGGGCGCACCATCCGCGCCGCGGTCGACGCCCTCCTTGACTACGGGCGCCCGCGTCGAATCGAGCTCGTCGTCCTCGTCGATCGCGGCGGCCGCGAGCTCCCGATCCAGGCCGACTACGCCGTCCGCACCGTGGAAATCGAAGCCGCGCGCAAAGTCGAAGTCGTGGAGCGCGAGGGCGAGCTTTACGCGGTAATCGTCCCCGCCACCCAGGGCAGCGGCGCCCCTCCGCCTCCCTCCTTGGAGGCCACCTCATGACCGCCCGCTCGCTCTACCCCCACCGCCACCTCCTCGGGACAGAGGGCCTCGACCAGGCCGCCATTGGCTCCCTCCTCGACGCCGCCGAGTCCTTCTTCGACGTCTCCCGCCGCGCCGTCCGCAAGGTCCCGACCCTCCGCGGGCGCACGGTGATCAACCTCTTCTACGAGGCCTCGACCCGCACCCGCACCTCGTTCGAGCTCGCCGGCAAGCGCCTCAGCGCCGACGTGATCAACATCAGCGCCTCAACCTCGAGCGCCACCAAAGGCGAAACCCTCCTCGACACCGTGAAGAACCTCGAGGCCATGCGCCCCGACGTCCTGGTGATCCGCCACCCCGCCTCGGGCGCCCCTCATTTCGTCGCCGCCCGCACCCGCGCCGCGGTGATCAACGCCGGCGACGGCACCCACGAGCACCCGACTCAAGCCCTCCTCGACGCCTTCACCATCCGCCGCGCCAAGGGAAAAATCGCCGGCCTCACCGTCGCCATCTGCGGCGACGTCCTCCACAGCCGCGTCGCCCGCTCCAACGTCCACCTCCTCCGCACCCTCGGCGCCACCGTCCGCTTCGCCGGCCCCCTCACCCTGATGCCCCCCGAAGCCGCCCAGCTCGGCGCCGAGGTCTACAGCCGCATCGAACCGGCCCTCGAAGGCGCCGACGTCGTGATGATGCTCCGCGTCCAGAACGAGCGCATGAGCGGCACCTTCCTCCCGAGCACCCGCGAATACAGCCGCACCTTCGGCCTCAACCCCGCCCGCCTCGCCCTCGCCAAGCCCGACGCCATTGTCATGCACCCCGGCCCAATGAACCGCGGCGTTGAAATCGATCCCGCCATCGCCGACGGAAGCCGCAGCGTGATCCTCGATCAAGTCGAAGCCGGCGTCGCCGTCCGCATGGCCGTCCTCTGGCGCCTCGCCGCCGAATCCCACGAAGCCCCGCCCGCGTAACTCGCCGCGTCTTTTTTTTGCGCAGGTGGCGGCGAGATCTCTCGCCCCTCTTTCATGATCCCCCTGTGGAGAATCCTGAGCTTCGCTCCGGTGATACGCTCGCACGCATGCCCAGCCAGCGACCAATCGCCCTAACCTCACTATGCGGATTGCTCCTCTCTTTGCTCGCGGTGGCCGCCTGCGGCAAGGCGCCCCCACCCGCCCCCGCGGCGAGCCAGACCCCAGCTCCCGACCGAGCCCGGCGTCTGCTCCGGGCCCGAGCGCACGCTCCTATCGCTATGTCTTGACAGCCGTCATCCAGGGAGGAAAGCAGAAGATCCTCGCCCATGCGCTGTGCGACACCCGGACTGGTGGAAGGTGGAAGTCGGTCGAAGCAAGCTTTGCCGGAGCGCGGGCACCTGCGTCGACAGCATCCCCTCGAGCTTGCGTAGAGACTGCCAGCTTCGGTTCTCGTACGACGTGAGCACCGCGAAGCTTGAGCGTTCGTCGGGACAATAGGCGCGATTTCGTGGATGGAAGCTCGAAGAAGGCGATGGCTTCCGCATCGGCCACGAGCTCGTGCGCTGCGCCTTCCGCACGGGTTGAAGAGCCGGAAAATTCACACGGAGGCGAGGAGGCGGGGAGACCCGAGGAGAAAATTCTTCAAACTCTCGCTCTCAGCTGCTCCAGCCGTATTCGCCAAAAAAGATGCCCTCGAGGGCATTCGAGAGCCCGAGGCGAACGTTGGGGAGCAGGGTGTCGGGCAGCGCGGCGAGCGGGAAGAAGGCCAGCTCGTCGCACTTGTCAGGCTCGCGGTTGGTGATCTCGCCGCGAAACTGCCGCGCGAAGAAGAAGAACTCGACGCTCTCCCACTCGGGCCCCCTGCGACCATGAAGCACGGCGGCGACGTGGAGATCGTCGGCGCGCACCTCGATCCCCGCCTCCTCCGCGGCCTCGCGGACCATCGCCGTGGTGACGCTCTCTCCGCCGTCGCAACATCCCGCGACCACCGAGTACTGGCCATCGCCGAACCCGGTGTTCTTGCGCTTCAGGAGCAGAATCTCGTCTCCGCGAATCAAGAGGAGATGAACAGTGATCGGCGAGCAAAAGCGGCGGTGCATGGCTTCTTTCTCCCCCGCTCCACGGGCCACCGGGGGGCGGGACGACATCAAGCACATCGACGCCGAGCCCGCAACGGAGCGTCGTGTTCGGGGTTGATGGAGTGGCATCCAGCGGGGCGTTACGGTCCCCGGCGATGCGCCTCTCGCACATCCACCTCGCATTTCGCGACCCCGGGGCCGCGGTGGCCTGATTCAAGGCCGTCACCCGTACGGTGCCGCTGCCGAGTCCCGTGCGCGTGCCCCCGTTGCCGTGGGCGGTCGCCCACCTCGTGCTGGTGACAACTCCGCATGGCACCGGGCCGGACTCGCTACACGGAGCGTGAGCGCCTGGATGCCGGTGATCACCATCGCGAAAGCCGGCGCGCACGCGCCGCGCAGGATGGCCAGCGCCGCGGCGGGGCGCGCCCCGACGATCTCACGCTCGCCCGGCGGTGGACGGTGGTCTCGGGGAGGTCGAGCTCATCGCAAGCCGGCGGAGCTGGGCGGTTGCGCTGGTTGTCCGCGATTTTTCACTCCACCGACTTGTGGATCGGCTCACCACAAAAGTGGCGTATGCTCCCGACCAGGTATTTGATGTCTTCCGATCTCAGCAAGGGGGCGGTCTTTGCTGGCCGCTATCAAATCGTTCAACGCCTTGCCGCTGGCGCGATGGGGGCCGTCTACGAGGTCATTCATCTGGAGACGGCCCGGCGGCGCGCGCTGAAGGTCATGCACCCCCACATCGTCGAGAACGAAGAGCTCCGCGAGCGCTTCAAGCTCGAGGCGCGCGCCGCAGCGCGCATCGAGAGCGACTTCATCGTCGACGTCTTCGACGCCGGAGTCGACGAAGCCACGGGGATGCCGTTCCTGGTAATGGAGCTGCTCCGCGGCGAGGAGCTCGGCGTGCGTCTCAAGCGCGTGCGACGTTTCCAGCTCGACGAGGCGCTGACCTACCTGCGTCAGACAGCGCTCGCGCTCGACAAGACGCATCGGGCGTCGATCATTCACCGCGATCTCAAGCCGGGGAACCTCTTCCTCACGGAGCAGGATGACGGCACGTCCCGCGTCAAGGTGCTTGACTTCGGCATCGCCAAGTTGATCGCCGAGGGGGCGACGAACGCCAACGCTACAGCTGCCATCGGGACGCCGCTTTACATGGCGCCGGAGCAATTTCGTAACGGAAAGATCAGCCCCGCGACCGACATCTACGCGCTGGGCATGATGGCGTACACGTTTCTCGTCGGTGAAGGCTACTGGGCCTCGGAGATGCGCGAGAGTAACCCGATCGCGTTCATGATGATCGCCTCCAACTGTCCACAGCAACCGGCGAGCGAGCGAGCGGCACAGACGGGCATAGCGCTCCCTCCCGGGTTCGATGCCTGGTTTGCGCAGATGACCGCGCGAGCGCCTGACGCCCGCTTTCCGACGGCGATGTCGGCGGTGAGCGCGTTCGCCGAGATGCTCGGGAGGCCTCCACTCCCGCCCGCGTCGATGCCATCGATCCGCGAGGTTGACCTGGCGAAGAGCACGCCTGAGCTCTCGGTAGGGCTCGGGGGCACCGGAACTGGCAAAGCGGTGACGAGGGAGGTACCGAGCCGCCGAGCAAGGGCTCGCGCCTTCCTTGTTCCAGCGGTCCTTGGGGGTGTGCTGGTGCTCGGCGGTCTCCTTTATGTGGTCAAAGGGAAATATGGGACCATGGGGAACTCTGATGTGGCCTTTCCCGTCGCGGAGGTGAAGGAGCCGGTCGCGGCACAGACGCCTTCCGCGCGTAGCCCGGCGGCGAGCCAGGATGTTAGCGCCGGAGCGCCTCCCGCCTCTGCGGCGACCGCTTCACCCTCCGCGGCAATTCCCATCGAGGCAACGACTGCGAGGTCCGCAAACTCGTCGGATCCACGAAAGCCGCAGGCCTCTGGCGTCGGGAAAGGTAAAGTGCCGGCGCCGAAGGCTTCTGCGAACCTTGGTTTGAGGGAAACACTGTAATGAGTGATCGACTTCAGAGAGGACGTCGAAAGACTTTAATCACGCCTCCGGCCGTGCTTCTTGCGGTGGCCCTGCCCATCCTCGTCGCGAACCCAGAGGCCTTCGCCGGGCGCTCCGCGGAGATAGTCTGCAAGGATCGCGAGGTGGCCACCACGCATTTTAATCGTGGAAATCAGCTCTACAAGCAGAAGAAGCTCGACGGCGCGCTCGCTGCATTCCGGGACTCACGTACGCTCTGCCCGTCCGAAAACAACACGATCAATATCGCGCTCCTGTTGAAGGATCTCGATCGCCCGATCGAAGCGCTCGATATGCTCGACGCGCTCGAACATGATTTCCCGGTTCTCCTGCCGGAGAACGAGGCGTCCGCGAAGGAGCTACGCGCCGCGCTCGAGAGACTCGTCGGGTCCGTTGTTTTTGATGGCGACTATCCCGACGCGCGGATACTGATCGACGGCAAGGACGCCGGCACGATGCCCCAGGCGCGCCCGATCAAGCTACGGATCGGAACGCACAAGGCGCGGATCGAGATGGTCGGCCATCAACCCCTCGACACCACCGTTCTGGTATTGCCGCAGAGAAACATCCAGGTCTCGGTGGCGCTTGCCGTGACACCTGGGTTGAATCAAGTGTCCCTGCCAGATGCACCGGAGGAGCCGGAGGCGCCGGATCTTTCCCCGCAGCACTATCTATACGCCGAAATCGGCCTCGCCTTGTCTCCAGGTCTGGGTGGTGCAGTGACCGACTGCTCCACGAAGTGCAACGCCGCACCTGGCCTTGGTTCACTCATCATGGGCGGGTATCGTTACCGGGTCGCACGATACTTGCGCATCGGGGCCAAGGCCGGCTACCTTTTCACGTGGCAGTCGCGCTCCAGGGACGATCAAATGCTTTCTGGCGCAGGGGACGGCCAGGTCGCCGACATCAAAGACGACCTGTTCCTGAACGCCCTCTTTGCAGGTCCGGAGATCTCCACTTCGTTCGAAGTGCGTGACCAGCCCGTTACCCTCAGCTTTGCTCTGGGGCCTATCGGTGGGCCGCTCGTCAACGCACGAACAGTGCAGAATGGTCGAACCTCGATCGGTGATCCATCCTCGTTCGAGTTCGTTCCTCCAAGCGCGACCTCGACAGCAGGGTTCGGGGGCGTTTTCATCATGTTCCAGGCTTCGTGGCGTACGCGCTGGTCGCTCGCTCCAGGATGGCCGGTCCACCTGACGATGGGGCTGCTCGGGTTCAGCTCCAACAACATACCCACGTACGATGCGTCGTTCACTGAACGGTTCATGAATAACCCAGCCACACAGAAAGAAGTGACATTCGACGATACTATGATCGGGAAATGGTCGGTCGTGTTTACTCCCGCCATCACCGTCTATCACGACCTTTGACTCACTTGTCGGGGCCCTCTCCTTCTACGCCAATCGTCGCCATCCACCTTCCACACGGGTTGAAGAGCCGGAAAATTACATGGAGGCGGGGAGAATCAGAGGGGGTAGAGTTTCAGTGACGCACTGCATCGCGCGACTCCGTGGCCACGTAGTCTCCAGATCTGGTAGGATGTTTGACGTCAAGCGCGCACTCTCCCCCTTCCCCCACGGGGCCGTCGTTGCGTA
>Ga0105048_10003412_pt1 | contig 26030 bp, 27 predicted proteins | sample MAT05_FD_78382 | JGI IMG/M metagenome (GOLD analysis project Ga0105048, IMG submission 78382) | Freshwater microbial communities from Lake Fryxell liftoff mats and glacier meltwater in Antarctica - MAT-05 | ecosystem: Environmental > Aquatic > Freshwater > Ice > Liftoff microbial mat | place...
CATCACCACCAACCCACAACCCGAAGACCAACCAAAACTCTCATAGCGAGTGGCTCAAACTTCGGGGGCAGGCCACACCGACGCGGTCGAATATTACAATCTTGCGAGCCAACCGGAACACGCAACCACTTTGAAATGCCTCGCCGCTCAACTCCACTCAGGGCCAGCGACCCCCTCCAAACTAACTCCGTGAAACCGCGCTGCCCGATTACCGACGGGCGCGTCCTCTACTGCTGAGCCCAATCCACTGCCGCCAAAAGGGCGACGGTTTTGAGCATCGTTTCGTCTATGGAGCCCTCGGGCATCCCATCAGGCAATCGTCTTGAGAAAATGCGCCCCATTCTTCCTGGTTCTGCAGGAATCCTGCCCGCTGGCACGATGCGACTTCCTTCGAGGCCGGAATCGTTTCGAAATCGTCTTGCTTCGGATCCCCTTCCACGGAACGCTCTACCTGCCGACTCGCGGGATTAACTCAATGGTAGAGTAGCTGCTTTACACGCAGTTTGTTGGGGGTTCGAGTCCCTCATCCCGCACTCATCGCAGCGACTACTCTGCTTCGACTCGCACGAGCGTTCCGACCGCTGCGTTCTCGAAGAAATGGCGAGCCATCTCACTGGGTAGCCTCACACACCCGTGGGAGGCTGGGTAATTCGGCACCCGCCCCGCGTGCAGCCCATATCCATTATGGAATCGTAAGAAATAGGGCATTTTCGCCCCTCGAAAACTTGCACCCGCAGGCGCTCGATCCTTGGAAGTATCGGCGTTGGCCTTCACCACCGTACCGTCCTCGCCGACAAAGTCTCCATAGAGAGTCGAAACATGGTCTTTGTGTTTCTGCACCACGCGGTAGGCCCCCGCGGGGGTCGAAAAACCTGGTTTTCCGCTGGAAATTCGGGTGCCGCCAATGGCCTTTTTTCCGCGATAGAAATAGGCCCGCTGCTCGCCCAATTTTACCACGATCTGAGGAGCGCCTGTCGCCCCGTCGGAATCCCAAAAAGTATGCCGCTTCTGAGGCGGCAGCGATTCGAGATTCTTTACCGGTTCCTCCACGGCCCCAGTATTGCCGCCGAAAAAGGGATTCATTTGCGGCAAAGTCGCACAACCACTGAGGAGAGCAGCAGCGAGGATCACGGGGAAAAAACGACAAAGAATGGCGGCGCGCATGAAATTTTTCAGGGTATCGGGCGACCCTCGAAAGGCAAGGGCTACGCTCGAGTTTCTCCACGCCGATATTCCACGCCGATATACAGATCCCCTGCTTTCGTAAGATTTCCCTTGCGGCTAGTTAGATACAACCCGATGAATGAGCCCTATGCCATCCTCATCAAGAGTCGATCGACTCAAACAAATGCTAGCTCTCGAGCAGCGGCGTGCGGTTCTCCAGATTGAATTGGAGTCGCTTGCGCAGCAGCTCAATCAACTGAGTAGCCAACTTTTTGACAACGCCGCCCCCGCTGCCACACCCCGGGCGGCGAGCGTCGCGGCACCCGCGAAGCGCAGCAAGCGCGGTCAACTCAAGGAGCAGATCCACGCTGCGCTGAATAAAGCTGGCGCTCTAGGCGTAAAGGTCAAGGAACTCGCCGCCGCCATCGGCACGAAGCCGGTCAATGTCCATTCGTGGTTTCATTCCGCGCTCAAAACCGACAAGTCGATCACCAAGATTCGCGGCGGTCACTATCGTCTGAAATCGGCAGCGGGCAGTATCGAACCGACCGTCGAAACGAAACCCGTGCAGGCCAAGGCCCCCGGCAAGAAACGCAAAGGCTCAAAGCGCGGTCAGGTCACGGCCAATATCCTGGCTGAACTCAAGGCGGCGGGGAGCGCGGGAATCACCGTGAGCGACCTCTCCAAGAAGCTCGGAGCGAGCTATAAGAACGTCTATATCTGGTTCGCCACCACGGGTAAGAAACAGACCGGTCTGAAGAAGATCGCTCCGGCGACTTACCGTCTGGCCGCTTGATTTAGTTCCTCAATTCCAACCCAAAGGGCGCCCGGCGACGGGCGCCCTTTTTCTTGGCGCTCAGTAGATCAACGGTTCCGGAAGTTTGAAGGCATCCGCGATGAGGTGAAAAGCCGGCCGATTATCCGTCACGACGACCTCCACGATATCGAAGCGGAACAACACCTCCGGGTTATGGAGGAGCTGCAACCAGGCAATCGCCCCGCGGGCGATGAGCTTTTGCTTTTTCCGGGTCACCGCCTCCGCCGGGCTGCCGTAGAGGAGGCTGCGCCTGGTTTTGACTTCCACGAAGACGAGGACGTCGCGATGGCGGCAAACCAGATCGACCTCACCTCCCTTGGTGGCCCTGAAGTTCCGATAGAGCACCTTGTATCCACGTTTGCGCAAGAAGCGCGCCGCCATGACTTCACCCTCACGGCCGAGGCGATGCGTCTCACTGTCTTCCGCCTCACGCGAAGGGAAGAAGCGCCTGCTGAACGGGGAAAAAAGTCTTTCGATGAATCGGGCAAGGCCCATGCGCCCGGAGCCTAGCAAGGTGCAGCGCAGTCCCATAGCCTTTGTGCCTCGAAAATTCGTATTCCGGATACCGCCGATCCATCGCCGTCATGATGCGGTCGCGGGTGACCTTCGCGAGCACGCTCGCCGCGGCGATGCTGAAGCTAAGCGCATCGCCTTTCACGAGAGCCGTGTGTTCGATCGGGAATGGGCGCACCGGCAACCCGTCGATCAGAGCGTGATCGGGCGCCACAGCCAGGGCAGCCACCGCACGGCGCATGGCCTCGTGCGTCGCCCGGAGGATATTGATGCGATCTATTTCCTCAGGTTCAACAATCTGGACGGCCCAGACGATGAACTCATGGCCAGTCAGTTCACTGTAAAGTGACTCCCGGGTCGCGGGAGAAAGTTGCTTGGAATCCGTCAACGTCCGGTGCCGGAACTTTTCCGGCAAAATGACTGCGGCAGCGACGACCGGGCCGGCGAGAGGGCCGCGACCGGCTTCGTCCACTCCGGCGATCCGCGCAAATCCGCGCCTGCGGATCTCGCGTTCGTGCCGGAGACTGCACTTCATTCTCGCCGGAGCCTTCGGCGCGCGCGGGCGATTAAACCGCGGCCTTCTCGCGAACCGCCATGGCGCTCTTGCCCTTGCGATCGCGGAGATAGTTCAACTTCGCCCGGCGGGCGGTGCCGGCGGTTTCGACTTCGACCTTGGCGATCCGGGGTGAGTGGATCGGGAAGACCCGCTCAACGCCTTCGCCATAGCTGATACGGCGCACGGTGAAGGTGGAATTGATCAGGGAGCCCTTCTTGGCGATCACGATACCGGTGAAAATCTGGACGCGTTCCTTCTCGCCTTCCTTCACGATCGTGTGCACGCGCACGCTGTCACCGACATTGAAGGGCTTGAGGTCCTTCTTCATTTGTTCCTGATTGATTTTGGCGATGATAGACATGGTCGTGGATCCGTTGAGGTAAAGTGGCTGGTGGAAAAGGGACGGGAGTAATAGCTTGATTCGTCTCCGGCGCAACCCAAATTTCACGCCCCGCCGCCCATGGAAGAAGACTTTATCGATCTACACAGCGACAGCTATTTCATGGGCGAGGCCCTTCGCCAGGCGCATCGGGCATGGGCTGCGGAGGAAGTGCCCGTCGGCGCGGTCGTGGTGTATCAGGGGCGGATCATCGCCCGCGCGCACAATCAGGTGGAGACGCTGAAGGACGCGACGGCTCACGCAGAGATGCTCGCCGTGACCCAGGCGGAGAGCGTGCTGGGTGACTGGCGGCTGAACGAATGCGACCTCTACGTGACGAAAGAGCCGTGCCCGATGTGCGCCGGGGCGCTGGTCCATGTGCGGATGAAGCGCGTGATTTTCGGTTGTGCTTCGGAGAAAGACGGCGCGGGTGGCTCGCTGCTCCAACTCCTCCAGCATCCCCGGCTGAATCACCGCTGCGAGATCACCAGGGGCGTGCGGCAGGAGGAGTGCGCGCAGATGTTGCAGGCTTTTTTCCGCGAGCGACGCGCGGGAGGTTAAGGCGCGGACTTCACTTCGGACGCGATGCTGCCATCCCGGAGGCGGGTGGTGATGGTCGCGCCGGGCGGGGCCTGGGCGACGGAGGTAATCACGGCGCCGTCGGAGGCGAGGGTCACGCTGTAGCCGCGGGCGAGCGTGGCATCCGGGCCGAGGACCCGCAGCACGTCGCGGGCTTTGGTGAAACGGTGCCGGAGTTCCGCGAGCCTGCGCGCCGAGTGATCGGTGAGTTGGCGGCGGAGGGAAGCAAACTGCTGGCGGATGATGGCGAGTTGCTGATCCGGGCGGTGATGGCGCAGCGCGGCCACTCCATCGGTGAGCCGACGGCGGGCGATTTCGATTACTTCGCGAGGGCGGCACTGGAGCGCGTCGGCGGCGAGGTCGAGCCGTTGTGCGGCTTCGCGGAGGCGCTGGGTGGGTTCGCGGAAAAGTTCGCCGCGCGCCAGCCAGGCGAGGCGTGCGCGGTGCTGATCCACGGCGCGCAGGGCCTGCCGCTGGATCTGCGTGCGGAGTTCGGCGATGCGACGCAGAATGTCGCCGCTGTCCGGCACGACCAACTCCGCGGCGGCACTGGGGGTCGGCGCACGGAGATCGGCCACGAAATCGGCGATGGTGAAATCGATCTCATGGCCGACCGCGGAGACGACCGGCAGCGCGGAGGCGGCGATCGCGCGCGCGACGATCTCTTCGTTGAACTCCCACAGGTCCTCCGCGCTTCCCCCACCCCGCCCGACGACGATCACGTCCACCGGCGCGATGCCGAGCTCCTCGAAACGATTCGCCTGCTCGATCCCATCCGCGATCTCCCTCGCCGCGCCTGCTCCCTGCACCCGCACCGGCACGATCACCACCCGCACGGATGGTGCGCGGCGGGCGAGAATGTTCAGCATGTCGCGCAGCGCGGCTCCGGTCGGCGAGGTGACGAGGGCGATGGCATTCGGAAACGCGGGCAGGGGTTTCTTCCGCTCGGGATCGAAGAGTCCCTCGGCTTCCAGCTTCCGCTTCAGGGCCTCAAACTTGGCCTGCAACAAGCCCGCGCCGCCTGCCTGTACGAGCTGCACATTGAGCTGATACTGGCCGCGCGCCTCATACACCGTGAGCGCGCCGCGCACCTGCACCTGCATGCCATCGGAGAGCGGCACCTGCTTGCGCCACGCGCCGCCGCCGCGCGCCGCGAAGAGGACACAGGCGAGCTGACTGCCCGCGTCCTTCAGCGTGAAATACTGATGCCCGCTGGCCTGCTTGCGGTAGTTACTGATCTCGCCCTCGACCCACACGGTGCCGATCTGCTCCTCCAGCGCGCTACGGACGGCGCGGGTGACTTCGGTGACGGAATAGACCCGCGGCTCGTCTTTGGCGGGCGCGGCTTGGTCGCCGAAAAGGTCGTCGCTCATAGGGAATCAGCGGCACTTTCGGCGCGGTAGGCGCGCGCCAGCAAGGTGATGGGATGCACGATCTCCAGCGGACGGCCGCTAGCGCGCGCTCCAGCTTCGAGCTGCACACAGCAGCCGGGATTCGCCGAAGCGACGATGCACGCGCCGGTCTTGTCGATGTTCGCCAGCTTTCGGGCGAGCAGCTTCGCAGACATTTCGGGTTGGGTGATGTTGTAGATGCCGGCGCTGCCGCAGCACCAGGTGGCTTCGGGGAGTTCGGTCAAGGTGAGGCCCGGAATGCTCTGCAGCACCTCCCGCGGTGCGCGGCTGATTTTCTGCCCGTGGCAAAGATGACACGCCTCGTGGTAGGTAGCAGCCAGAGGTTGATGGCTGGGCTTTGCTGATTGATCCGCCGGAACGGCCAGACCGATCGCGCTCAGCCACTCGTGGATATCGCGAGTTTTCTGAGACCAGACGCGAGCCCGCCCGGCGTAGCGTGGATCATCGGCGAGCAAGTGGTCGTAATGTTTGAGGTGCGAGCCGCAGCCCGCGGCGTTGCTGATGATCGCGTCGAGCGAATCGAGCGACCCGGCGGCACGTTCCATTGCGGCGATGTTCCGCCGGGCCATCTCGCGCGCCCACTCGATCTCGCCATTGTGCGCGTGCAGCGAGCCGCAGCAGTGCTGGGCGCCGGGCGTGATCACCTCGCATCCATTGCGCAGCAGCACATCCACGGTGTCGCGATTCACATCCGAGTAGGCGAGATCCTGCACGCAGCCGGTGAGCATGCCCACGCGATGACGCGGCTCGTCGGGCGACTCTACACCGCCGATGAGCGCGTCGGAAAACTGCCGCTGCATGCGCGGCGTGAGCGGCTCGAGTTCGCGCAGCGACTTCGGCAGCAGCCGCGTGAGACCGAGTCCGCGCACGAGCAACTCCAGCCCACTCGCCTGATACCACCGCAGCACGCGTCCGATCGCGCGGAGCAGCCACGGCCGGGTGAAAATCAGCCGCAGCGAAATCGCGCGCACGATGTCCCGCTGTGGCCCCGCCAGGACCCGCGCGTCTTCGATGTCGGCCCGCGCCGCTTCAAACATCGACGTGTAGTCAACGCCTGCCGGACACGCCGTTTCACACGCCAGACAGCCGAGGCAGAAATACATCTCATCGCCGAACGCCTCGGTCACCCCGAGCTTGCCATCCGCGATGCCGCGCATCAGCGCGATCCGGCCGCGCGGGCTGTTGCGCTCATGCTTTGTCTCTTCGTAGGTCGGGCACGTCGGCAGGCAGAGCCCGCAGTGGATGCACTGCTGGAGCACCGAGTAGTCGAGCTGCGCGAGGTGCAGCGGCTTAGAGAAGCTCAAGAAACTCCTCCCGGCTCAGACCCATATCTTCCAGCAAGCCCTGAAGCGTAGCGGGTTTCAGGTCTCGTCCATGCATCGGAATGACGACGCCGACGGTCCGACTCCCGGTAATAAATCGCATGACTCCCTTTCTGCCGATCAACGACGAAACCCAGCCTGCCCACGATTCGCACCAGCTCACTTGGCCGCACCGACGGCAGCCTGCTCACAGCGCCACCGCGAGCGACCGCACCTTCAGGTCTTCCAGCGGAATCGCCTCGCCGTGGGCGTGCAGGCTCTCCAGGTAAAGCTCCGCCGCCTCCTGAATATTACTCATCGCTTCCTCCTCCGTCTCACCTTCGCTGTGGCAGCCCTTTAAGGCCGGGCAAAAAACGCTGAACCCGCTGGCGGGTTCAGCTTCCAAAATCACGGTGAAGCGGTGGCTCATACGCGGAGGCTAAAGGCAGGACGAACCCTTGGCAATCAGTCGAAAATCTTCCCCGGATTCAGGATCCCCAGCGGGTCGAGCGTCTGCTTGAGCTGCCGCATGAGACCAAGACTAGCCTCGCCGATCGCGCGCGGCAGGAAGCTCTTTTTCGCCAGCCCTACGCCGTGTTCGCCGGTGATCGTGCCTCCGAGCGCGATCGCGTAGTCGAAGATCTCGCGCATCGCCAGTTCCACGCGGTGCATTTCGTCGGCATTGCGTTCGTCGGTGAGGAAGGTGGGGTGCAGATTGCCGTCGCCCATGTGGCCGAAGGTGCCCACGCGCAGCCGATGCCGGACGGCCACTTCCTGGATGAAGTTGATCATCTTCGTCAGCTCGCTGCGCGGCACGGTGGCGTCTTCGAGGATCGTGGTGGGCGAGACCCGCGCGAGCGCGGAAAAGGCGGAGCGTCGCGCCGTGGCGAGCCGGGCGGATTCCTCGGCGGTGCTCGCGGCGATCACGCTCGTGGCGCCGGATGCGCGGGCGATGCGTTCCATGCTCGCCGCTTCATCCGCGACCACGGCGGCGTGGCCATCCGTCTCCATGAGCAGGATCGCCTCGGCATCGCGCGGCAGGCCCACGTGGGCGTAATCTTCGACGCAGCCGATGGTCACGCGATCGAGGAACTCCAGCGTACATGGGATGATCTTCGCCGCGATGATCGCCGACACGGTGTCAGCCGCCGCGGCCATGCTGGAATACGTGGCGAGCAGGGTGCGCTTCGTCGCCGGCTTCGGCACCAGCTTCAGCAGCACCTTGGTGATGATCCCGAGCGTGCCCTCGCTGCCGATGAAGACGTCCTTCATCGAATAACCCGCCACGTCCTTCACGCACTTGTTCCCCAGCCACACGATCTCGCCGCTCGCGAGCACCACCTCCAGGCCCATCACGTAGTCGCGCGTCACGCCATACTTCAGCCCGCGCAGGCCGCCGGAGTTTTCGGCCACATTACCGCCGATGGTGGAAATCTTCATCGACCCCGGATCCGGCGGATACAGCAACCCCACGGTGTCCGCTGCCTCCGCGATCTTCAGCGTGATCGCACCGGTCTCGGCGAGGAGCGTGAGATTGCGCTCGTCGAGTTCCAGGATGCGATCCATTCGCACCACACACAGGATGATTCCCCCCGGCACCGGCACACTTCCACCGCTCAGGCCGGTGCCCGAGCCGCGAGTCACGATCGGCACGCGATTCGCCGCCGCATAGCGCACCACGGCCGCCACCTCCTCCGTGGTCTGCGGAAAGGCGACGCAAGTCGCCGGCGACGAGATAGCCGCTGTGCCGTCGAAGCCATACGGAAACAGGTCCTCCGGCTCGTGCAGGACTCGATCTGGCGAGAGCAGCGCGGAGAGGTCGGGAATAAGATGCGCGGTCATTGGCTAGGGTTGCCTTTCGTAATACCGCAGCGCCTCAATCCGGCTGCCGAATTCGCGCAGCGGATACAGCCCTTTCGCTGCGCCGGCGCCGGGGTCGCGGGTGAGGTAGTCGAAGCCTTGCTTCCCCGCGATGACGACGAAGTGGGTGATGCGCGAGGGCAGGCGCAGGCGGACGATGACGGGATTACCGCGGGCGATCTGGGCGTCGATGAGGTCATAGCTCGGGAGGTCTTCGTAGGCGTGGCGGACGCGGTCGCCGGCGATTTCGGCGGCCTTTTCCCAGTACAGCCAACCTTGCAGGGTAAAGCCGCCGTTGGTCTTGAGGAAGGCGTTCAGGCGCTGCGGGTCGGTATCGTAGCCGTAGCTGGCGAGGACCATCGCAGCCGAGGAGACGGCGCAGCCTTCGGCGCCGAGCGTGCCGGGGGTGGGGCCGAGGAGGTCGCGGCGCCAGCGATCGTCGGCCTGACGGAATGGCGGCACGGCGATCTCGACACGCTGAAAGTAGTAACGACCGCCACTGGGCTCGATGATGCCCTTTCGCCCCCAACTCTCGTAAAGGTGCGCGCAGAGAATGAGCGCGGTCATCGTGCCGAGCAGCAGGAAGAGCAGCGCGGCCTGGCGGAGCGGGTGGCGGGGAGAAGTCACGGCGGGACTTCTCGGCGAAAGCGGGCGGGAATCCGAACCATTTTTTGAACTCGTGCAGGCCCTCGGGCCGTCGGCGCCGGGGAGGCACAAACGCGCTGACATTTCTTCGGGTCGCCCTACGATCCCGCATCGTGCCGACGAAAGCTCCCACCCTAATCTCCCAAAAGCTGCACAGTGGCTCGCAGCTCGCCGTCCTCGGCATCGTCATCAATGCCGCGCTCGCAGCGGTGAAGATCGCCGCCGGGATCCTCGGCCACTGCTACGCGCTGATCGCGGATGGCATCGAGTCCACGCTCGATATCTTCGGCTCGCTGGCGATCTGGTTTGGCCTGCGCGTCGCGGCAGAGCCGCCGGATGACAACCATCCCTACGGCCACGGCAAAGCCGAGGCGCTCGCCGCGATCGTCGTGGCGTTCATCGTCATGGCCGCGGCGCTCGGGCTCGCGGTCCAGAGCATCCGCGAGATTCTCACGCCACACCATGCCCCCGCGCCGTTCACCCTGCTGGTGCTGGTGTTCGTCATCCTGGTGAAGGAGACGCTCTTTCGCAAAGTGATCCATACCGGCGAGGAGATCGGCAGCACGGCGGTCAAGACGGATGCCTGGCATCACCGGTCGGACGCGATCACCTCGGCAGCGGCATTCATCGGCATCTCCATCGCGCTGATCGGCGGCCCCGGCTGGGAGCCGGCCGACGACTGGGCTGCGCTCCTCGCCTGCGGGCTGATCGGATTCAACGGCTGGCGGCTGCTCATCCCAGCCCTGCACGAGGCGATGGACATGGCCGCTCCAGTGGAGGTCCGTGACGATGTGGTGAAGCGGGCGCTCACGGTGCCCGGCGTGGCCGACATCGAAAAATGCCGCATCCGCAAGGCCGGTCTGGAGCACTATGTGGACATCCACGTGGGCGTGGATGCCGAGCTCACGGTGCGCGAAGGCCACCGCATCGCGCACGACGTGAAGGACGCCATCCGCGCGGCGCGGCCATCCGTCGCCGATGTGCTCGTCCATATCGAACCCATCGAGCCGGGCGGCGCGGCGCAAAATTGACGCTTGCGACCTGCGATGATCCACCTAGTGTTCACTAGAACATGGAACCGCTCACCGTAAAGCAGCAGGGAATCCTCGACTTCATCACCTATCAGCAGGCGACCTCGGGTTACGTCCCCTCGACTCGCGAAATCCAGCAACACTTCGGATTCGCGAGCCAGACGGCGGCAGTGAATCACCTGCGCGCTCTGGAGCGCAAGGGCGCGATCCAACGCGAGGCGGGCAAGGCGCGGGCCGTCGCAGTCGTGGCCGTACTCAAACGCGAATTGATCGTGGACATCCCCATCTACGGCCAGATCGCCGCAGGCATGGCCCAGGCCGCCGAACAGGAAGACGATGGGGTGCTCACCGTCGATGCCGCCTCCATCGGTATCCGGCAGGGACAGCGCACCTTTGCCCTGAAGGTCCGCGGCGAATCAATGATCGACGCCGGGATCAACGATGGCGACCTCGCCGTGCTCGAGCACAAAGAGCCGCGCCACGGCGATATCGTCGCCGCCCTGATCGATGGCGAGACCACGCTGAAACGCTACGTTTTCTCCCACGGCCGCCCTCACCTGAAAGCGGAAAACCCGGCCTACCCAACGCTCATCCCCGCCCGCGAACTGATCGTCCAGGGGGTGATGGTCGCGCTCATCCGCAAGTACCGCCGCTAACCTGGCGCCCGAACCATGATCGGCATCACCATCGAATTCACCCTCGTCACCCTACTCTTCGTCTGGATGTGGCGCCGCCAGATCCGCGACCGCCAGCGCGCCCGCGAACGGGCTTCGCAGCTCGACTTCGATTTCCAGCAGCCAAACGAAACCGCCCGGCTAAGCTAAAACCCGGCCCGCAGCCGGTCGCGGCGGATGTGGTGCATCCGGAGTTTTTTGCGATAGGTTTGGCGCCCGGTTCCGAACCCACAATCCCCGGCCCTCCGCACCCGTCACTTCATGCTCATCCACCTCGATGCCGATGCCTTTTACGCCTCGGTGGAGCAGGCGGAAAATCCGGACCTGCGGGGCAAAGCCATGGCCGTCGGGGGCATTCACCGCGGCATCATCGCCAGCGCCAGCTACCCCGCACGCGCCCGCGGCGTCTATACGCCGATGCCCACGGCCAGCGCCCGGCGCGTGTGCCCGGAGCTGATCCTCGTCCACGGCGACATGGAGAAGTATGCGCATTATTCGCGGCGGCTGTTTTCCTTCATCGAAGACTTCACTCCCCTGATCGAGCGGACGTCGATCGATGAAGGCTACTTCGACGTCAGCGGCCATCGCACCCTGAATGCGATGCAGATCGCCGCCCGGCTCAAGGCGAAAGTGCAGGCGGAACTCGGCATCACGATCTCGCTCGGCATCGGCGAAAACAAACTCGTCTCCCAAATCGCTGCCAAGCTGCGGAAACCCGACGCGCTCGTGGAAGTTCCACCCGGCACCGCCCGCGAATTTCTCGCGCCACTCGAAGCTCGTTGGCTCCCCGGCATCGGCCCGAAGGCGGCCGAACGCTTCACCGCCGCCGGGCTGTTGACGATCCGGGATGTGGCGGAGGCCGCTGAGGCTCAGCTCGCCGCCCTTGCCGGCAGTGGGGCCGCGCAGCTTCGGGCCTACGCCCTCGGGATCGACGAACGCCCGCTGGTCGTCGAGCGGGACGAGGCGAAATCCTATGGGGTGCAGGACACGTTTTCCGAAAACATCAGCGACCGCGAAACCATCCTCGCCACCCTCCGGACGATGGCCGACGGCCTCATGGCGAAGGTCCGAGCCGACGGCAAAGCGATCCGCACCCTGACGATCAAGGTGCGCTATCCCGATTTCACCGATGAATCGCACGGCACCACGCTGGATCAGGCGACGAATCTCGAAACCGACATCTACCCGCGACTCGCGGCCCTGCTCCGCGGCGCCTGGCAGCGCGAGGAACCGCTCCGCCTGGTCTCACTCCGCTTCAGCAACGTCTGCGAGCCCGTCGTCCAGGGCGAACTCGCGCTCGACCTCGACGCCATCCGCCGCACCCGCCAGCAAAAGGCTGCGGAGCTGCTCGACCAACTCCGCGCCAAGGACCTGCCGCTCACCCGGGGCCACGCCGTCCGGACCAGGACCGAACCCTAGCGCAGCGCGCGACGAGTTCGCCGCCCGCCGCTACAGCATCCCCGCGCGTTTGCGGAGGATCCACTCCGCAGTCAGTAGCGCGACGATCGGGAGAAACCACCAGTAGCTCTGCCAGAGCACCGTATCGCTTTCCACCACCCGCCCCTGGCTGAGCGGCGCGAGCAGCTCCGGCAGCTTGCCGAGTTCTTCTTCGCGCAGATACCGCCCGCCGCTCACCGCGGAAATCTGGCGCAGCAAATCTTCATTCAGGCTCAGTTGGGTCAGCTCGCCCGTCTCGCGGGGTTCCACTTTGAATTCGGCCCGCGCCTTGAGTTCGCTTGCAGGAATGGCCAGCGACTCGATCGCGACTTCGTAGCTACCCGGCTCGAGCGCGGCGGTTTTGCCACGAAAGAGGCCGCCCGCGTTGTCATCCGGCGAAAGACGAATGGTCGCGGCGCGCACTCCATCGCGAAAGAGCACCGCATCGACCGTGGCATTCGTTACGGGCTTCTGCCCATCGCTGAGACGCACCCGGAGATCGGCGGAATCCCCCGGGCGATAGGTCACGGCACCCGCGTCCAGAGACACGAATTTATCGCGGACCGCGAACGGCAATTCGGCGACCCAGTTTGCGATCTGATTCCAGTAGCGGACGTGATAGAGATCGCCGACCTCAGCCCGCCACCGCCAGGAGTCGTCGAAGGCGTGATAGAAAACCTTCCCCGCACCGAAGGACCGAAAAACTGCGACCGGCATCTTGCGGCCATCCACTTCCGCATCGAGGAGCGTCTCGGCTCCGGCGAGCGGCGTGGCCGGCGCGATCCAGTGAGGCGGCTTCAGCCCTTTCCAAATGTCCGCATTCTGCGCCGAATCCGGGGCGAGGGTGAATGGCGCGAGATTCACCGCGCGGTCATTGAGCACCAGGCGCTCGATCCCTTCACGGATCCCCTCACCTTTCCACTCCACCGGAAAAAGCGGCGCCAGCGGGGTCGCCCGGTATTCCCGCAGGCGCTCGCGCGGTCCATCGATGAAGACGATCGCCCCGCCACGCTGGCCCACAAAATTCGCGATCAGTTGCAGTTCGCCGTCTTTGAAGGCGTCAACCGGCACTTCGCCGAAGATGATCAGATCGTAGCTGGCAAGCAGCGCGGCTTCATTGGGGAAGGATCCGTCGGCAGCGCCGCGCGGCCAGCCCGGCTCCGCAGTAGAGCCGACGATGACGGAGTTGACCTGCCATTGTTCATCGCGCTCGAAGAGATTCCGCAAGTAGCGCGACTCCCAGCGAGCGCGCCCGTCGAGCAGCAAGATGCGGCGCTTTTGCGTGACGGCGCGCAGGCGCAAGCTGCTCAAGTTATTCGACGACTGACTGTCGCCGGCGACGGCGGAGATCGCGACGCGGAGCTCGATGGGGATCCCGGAAATCTGCTGCGTGGGCTGCTGCTTCACGCGCTCCTTCACGAGATCGGAAATCGGAAAATCGAAGGTGACGCGACGGAGGTTTTGCCCATCCGTCACAAGCTGCTGCTGCCACACGGGCTTCTCGCCGTCCTGGATCGTGACCGTAAATGGAAGCCCCGCGGGCATGTCGTCCTTTAGCATGACCTGGCCACGCACGCGGTCCTCGAAGAACACAGCGTCCGGGGCCTCGATCTTGGCAATGGCGAGATCACGCGGGCGCGTCTCGCTGCCATAGCCCACGGTGAAGACCGGCACGCCGCGTCCGGCGAGAACCTTGGCCACCTCCACAGGCGACTCGCCTTCATTATGCTGACCGTCCGAAAAAATGACGATGGCCGCGTTCTGAGTTTTTTCCTGTCCACTGGCCGCGTTCTTCGGACCGGTCGCAAGATTGGTGATTTCTCCGCTCGGCTTGGGCAGCCCAGCGGGGAGGGTGGAATCAGCAGAGGTCGGCTGCCAGAGCATGCGTGCCGCACCGCCGTCGAGCGTGAGGAGTTGCACGTCATGCCGCTGGGCAAATTGACCGAGGAGCGGCGTCGCACCGCCCGTGAGCAACCCGGCCTGCAAGCGCTGCCAGCGTGGCATGCTATCGAAGCGAGAAAGGGCAGAGCCGAGCGGCGATCCCACGCCGGCCGCTTCGTCGCGGATGCCGCCGTCGAACGCGTCGCGAAACTCCGTGGCGTAACGCCTGGCCGCATCGCCGAGACGGACGAGATCGCCGATGGCGCGGGCGCGCTCATCGGCCCGCTCCGCGGCGCGCGCGGCCAGTTCACGCGCGGGCTCGGCGAGTTCGCGAGTGAAGGCGGCGGAACGCGACGCTTCGAGCACGCCGGCGAGCAGGTCCGCAGCTTCAGACACTCGCGCGGCGAAATCCGTGGCGAGGGTCTTCCACTCCTCCGCCGCGGACGTTGGGAGCGTTTTGCCCCGCTCGGCGAGCGCGCGCGCCTCGCTCAGCGCGGCACTCGCGCGGGGCAGATTCATTTTCACCGCCTCCTCGCGCACCAAGCCGAGGCGCTGGAGCACGGAGAGCTTGCGACCGAGATCCATCGACGCGTCGGTGAGCTCCATACTCCGCGATCCATCGACAAAGAGCCAAAGGCGCGAGAGCTGACCGATGGTCTTGCGGTGATGCAGGATCGGGCCGCTCAGCATCAGAACGATGAGCACCACGGCGAGGGCGCGTAGTGACGGGAGAAGAAGCCGCAGCCACGGGCGCTGCGCGGATGTCTCGCGGCGGTAGAGCAGCCACGCCGCGGTGCCGAGGATGAACGCAAGGAGCACGCCCGCCCACCAAGGCCAGCCACCAACGAAACGCAGCGTAGTTTCGACGCGTTCGTCGTTCATGCTCGAACGGAAGCCCCTTCTCCCATGCCGGAGGTGGCGGTTTTCGAGCGCGGGCGGACGCGGGCAAAACGCTGCTGCAAAATCAACTCACCGAAAATCAGGACGAGCAACACGACGAGCAGCGGACGCCAGAATTCCATGCCGAAGCGGCGCGTCTGGTCGAGTTGCTTGAACTCGGTGCCATTCGTGACCAGCGAGACTCCATGCTCGCGGGCGAAATCGGCGATCTCTTTCTCGGTCAGCTTGGCGAGATCGGATTCACGACGCGAAGCATTGACGACATAGTCCGTAGCCACGCCGCCGGGCGGCGTGAGTGTGTAGAGACCGGGTTGCTGGGTGTGCGGAAACTCGACCACACCGCGTTCGCCCTGTTTGGTGATCGGGACTTCGAGCGTCGTTCCATCAGGCTTGGTGAGCTGCGCCTTCTTGCCCGCATCGGCCGCGGGGAGGAAGGACACGAGCGGCTTGCCGACATCGAGATTGCGCGGCGGAAAGACCGTGGAGGCGAGGTAAATGCTGAGCCGCTGCAGGAATGGAAGAAAGAACGGGCGCATCGGCAAATTGCTCCAATCCGCGTCGCAAGGGATGGCACAGGCGATGACCCGGCCTTCGCCGTAGGGCTTCTCGGCGAGAAAGGTGTCGCCACTGTCGAGCTTGGCGAGCGTGGTGACGGACTTCGCGTCGCCCCGCTCCTGCAGGCGAAACCAGCGGCGGATCTGCGCGTCGGAAAGGCTGCCGTTCCGGGGATCGTTGAAAAGTTCGAGCGCGGGATTGTCGTAGCGCTGGGCGACGATGCCCACGGCGCCAGCGCCGTCGCGCTGGGCGGGCGAGCCTTCCTTCACGTCACCAGCGACCGCGCCGTAAGCGAGCGGGAGCAGTCCTTTGCCGTCCTTCAGCAGCGCCGAGTTATACCAATTGGCATCGATGCGGTCGCCCGGAAAGACGAGCAAACCGCCGCCTTTGCTCACAAAATCCTCGAGCGACCGGAGCTGGTCATCGTTGAGCTTGCGGACGTTGGCGAGGATGACCACGGATTGATTCGCGAGGGTCTTCGCGTTGAGTTCCTCGGCCCGGATCACGGCGGTGCGGATGAGATCGGCGAGTTCGACCCGCGCGGCGCTGTAGGGCTGCAGCGCTATTTCCGCGAAGGCGGTTTCGCCGCGCAGCGGCTCATTGCTCGGGTCCCCATTGACGATGAGCAGCGGCACCTTGTCGCGCACCGGGATGCTCGCGAGATAGCTGTTGTCTGCCTTGAGCGTGTCGGCATCGGCGAAGACTTCGACGATATGGGAACCCGCAGTCTCGAAGGCATGAGTGAAGAGCACCTGGCCCTTTTCGCGCGGTGAGAGTTTGAGTTGGGAGACGGATTTCTCCTTGCCGTCCACTTTGAAGTAAACGCGGAGGTCGGGATAGTTGCCGTCGCCAAAGTTTCGGAGATTCGCGCGGACCTGAATCTTTTGGCCGACCCCGACCATGAGGCGCGAAAAGTCGAGCGACTCGACGGCGACGTTGTCGCGCACTTCACCGCCGATGTTCCAAAAGGTAATCTGCGGTGGAGCGGGCTGCTTCTTCAGACGGTCGAGCATCTGCCCGACAAGCGCGTCCTCCGTCGCCTCAAAGCTGACGCGCTGGAAGTCCGTCATGACCACAACTTGCCGGGCGGATTCACGCATGCGGCCGAGCACGTTGGCGGCAAGATCGAGCGCGGACGGGAGGGTCGCCGCACCGAAGCCGGGCTCCACTTTCGCGAGCGCCTGAGTGAGCCGCGCGAGGTCGTAGGTGGGCTCGTCGAGCAACGGTGCGCCACCTTCTCCCATGAGGACGATCTGCGCGTCGGAGCCGAGCTTGAGCTCGTTGAGCAGGCGCGCGGCTTCGTCGCGGGCAAGGGAGAAATTTGGCGTCCCCGCACGGCCCGCAGCCATGGAGTAGCTGTTGTCGAGGAGGATGACCGTGGAAGTTTTTGCGTCGCCTACGAGCCGCTGGAAGCCCCGCCAGACCGGGCGAGCCATGCAGAGCGCGAGGATGGCGGGGATCGCGCAGCGAACGGCGAGGAGGATCCACTGCTCGATGCGGATGCGGCGCTGGTTCGTGCGGAGGACCGCTTCGAGCAGGTGCATGGCGCCCCACGCCTGGATCTGAAAGCGGCTCTTGTGGAAGAGATGAATGATGAGCGGGATCGTGAGCGCAAGGACGCCGCCGAGGAGGGCGAGATTGAGAAACGTCATCGTGCGGCCTTCCGAATTGAACCGCAGAGACGCAGAGGCGCAGAGGGGGGAAAAGAGAAGCCGTCAGCGGGATCTCCGACTTCCCCTTCTACTCTGCACCTCTGCGTCTCTGCGGTGTAATCAGTCATCTTCATCCGCGAGCGCGACGGCGACTCATGTAAGCAGCCAGCGCTTCCGCATAGGGCTGATCCGTGGTGAAGGGCACGAGATCGATCTTGTGCCGCCGGCAGCCCTTGACAAGTTCGCTGCGGAAGTTTTCGAGATTGGCGAGGTAGGCCTCGCGCAGGAGCACCGGGTCGAGCAGATGATTCACCCCGTCGCGTTCCATGCATTCGAACTGCGTCCACTGCTTGAACGGGAACTCGAGTTCGTCGCGATCCCAGATCTGAAAGATGAGGATCTCGTGGTGGGCATGGCGAAAATGGGCAAGCGCCTTGAGCAACGCGGGGACATCGCCGAAGCAATCCGAGATAATGATGAGCAGGCCGCGGCGATGGAGCTTCGGGACGAGGTCGTGAAAGACCGTGCCGAGTTCCGTTTCGCCGCCGGGTTCGGCACGCTGGAGTTCGTCGATCAGGACGCGGAGGTGGCTCACCCGCGAGCGCGGCGGGATGTATTTCCGGATCTTCGTGTCGAAGGTGACCATGCCGACGCTGTCCTGCTGACCGATCATCAGGTAGGCGAGGCAGGCGGCGAGGCGCGTCGCATACTGATACTTGGTCACGCCGCTGCGGCCGTATTTCATCGAGCCGCTGAGGTCGAGGAGCAGGGTCGCCCGGAGGTTCGTCTCCTCCTCGTATTCGCGGATGTAAAAACGGTCGCTCCGACCGAAGACGCGCCAGTCGATGTGGCGGATTTCGTCGCCAGGTACATACTGCCGGTGCTGCTTGAATTCGACGCTGAAGCCTTTGTGCGGCGAACGGTGCATGCCGGAGCAAAAGCCCTCGACGACCTGCCGGGCGACGACCTGTAGGTTACTGATCTTTTGGAGATCAGACGGGGTGAGAAAATCGGAGACGTGGGCCATGGGGGAAAATTCGAGACTCGAAATCCGAAGTGCGAAACCGATTCGACCTCGCGGAAATCTCGGACCAGGCGATCAGCGGGTGCCTGTCGTTTTCTTCAATTCATTCCCTTTCGAGAGAGCTTCGGATTTCGAGCTTCTAGAGCACGCGCTTCGCTTCTCCCCGCGGCACCGCTTTCAGGATGCGTGCGATGATGTCGTCCACCTTGATGCCCTCGGCTTCGGCATTGAAGGTGGGCACCACACGATGACGCAGGACGGGCAGCGCGAGGGCCTCGATGTCATCGAGCGTGATGTGAAAGCGACCGCGAATAACGGCGCGCACTTTCGCCGCGAGGACCAAGTTTTGGCAGGCCCGCGGGCCGGCGCCCCATTCGATGAGGTCCTTGATGAAGGCGGGTGCTTCGGGATTGTTCGGGCGGGTGTAGCGGACGAGGTCGAGGACGAAGTCCATGACGTGATCGGGCACGGGCACTTTCCGGACGACTTTCTGAAGCGCGATGATCTGGGCGCCGTCGATCACGGGTTGGAGATCCGCGGTGAATGCTCCGGTGGTGCGGGCGACGATCTGCCGCTCGTGTTCGCGTTCGGGGTAGTCCACTTTCACGAGAAAAATGAATCGATCCTTCTGCGCCTCGGGGAGCGGATAGGTGCCTTCTTGCTCGATCGGATTCTGCGTCGCGAGGACGAAAAACGGCTCTTCCAGCCGAAGCGTATGACCGCCGACGGTGACGCTGTGTTCCTGCATCGCTTCGAGCAGGGCGGCCTGCGTTTTCGGAGGGGTGCGGTTGATCTCATCGGCCAGCAGCATCTGGGTGAAGATGGGGCCCTTCTGGAAAACGAATCGGCGATGGCCCGTGGTGGGGTCCTCCTGAATGATGTCAGTGCCCGTGATATCCGCGGGCATGAGATCCGGGGTGAACTGGATGCGCCGGAAGGATAAATCCATCGTCCGCGAAAGGGAGCGGACCATGGCCGTCTTGGCCAGACCGGGCACGCCCTCCAGGAGACAGTGACCGCCGGCGAGCACGGCGATGACGAGCTGCTCGATGACCTCCTGCTGGCCGACGATGAATTTGCCCATTTCCTCGGAGATCTTCCGGTAGGCTTCGACGAGAGAAGCCGCGGCGGCCTGATCATCGAGCGGCTCGGTTTGGAAAGTAGGGGAAGGTGCGGGTGGAGACGTGGTGGCCATGGGTGAAGGAGAAAGGTCGCGATCAGAAACAGCAACGCCGTTCGAGCAAGATCTGCGGCGAACGGCGTGGCGAAAATCTGAGTTGGTCGATGTTCAGGGCATCTTTTCGAACGCAGCGCGTGGCATCGGATCCCACGGAGCAGAACTTCCGAAGCTCGCACTCTGCGCGGTGTGCTCGGCGGAAAACCACTCGGAAGTGAAGAACTTGGTCAAGACCGGGTCTTCGGCGAGCTGGGTCCAGTTCGCTAGCTGGCCGACGAAATCGATTCCCTCATCAGGCGTGACGGCCTCGACGACGTAATTGGAAACCTGGGTGGAAACGCGAGCGACTTGCTGGGCGCCTCCGGGAACCTGCCAAAGCGCAGGATGAGTGATGGCGAAGGCTACTGCGGCAGCGGCGGCGATCACAGCGCCCGCGGTCTCGAGGTAACGCGGCTGAGGCTTGAAGGTGATCAGACGTTCGCGCTGCTCGGGGGTCAGTTCGCTCTCGATTTTCCCGCCCTCGCGATCAAAGCCCTTTTCAAGCAGCATCGCTAGGTCGATCACTTCATAAACGTCGTTGCGGCACTCTTCGGAGACGGCAAGCATCGACTCGACGTAGAGCCTCTGCTCATCGCCGAGTTCGTTCAGAGCGTAGTCCGTCAGATCTTGATCGGAAATTTCTGAGCGCACGTCAGGCCACTCCCTTCTTGAGGTAGATAATTTTTTCGTCCTTTTCGTCGCGCTCCAGCTTCCCGCGCAGATTACGCATCGCGGCATTGAGGAGAAAACCCACGTTCCCCACGGACAGCCCGGTGATATCGCTTATCTCCTGGTAGGAATGGTGATGGTGGAACCGGAGTCGAACGACCTCCTGTTGATTCCGCGGGAGTTCCTTGACCACCTCCATGAGCCTGGTGACACGCTCCTTACGCTCCAGTTCCATCAGCGGGGTGAGGGACTCGCAGCGCTTGTTCTCGAATTCCTGTGCCTCGACGTAAATATATCGGTCTTCTTTTTTCAGGCTCTTGAGCGAGCAGTTCCGGCAGACCGTAAAGAGCCACTGCGAAAGGTGCCCCTCGATAGCCTCCTGCTCCTGCTTGTGCAGGCGCATGAAGGTCTCTTGAACGACATCGCGGGCCCGCTCGATTTCTCCGACAATGCTCATCGAATACTGCAGGAGTGGGCGCTCATAGCGCTCGAGGGCGCTTTGAACCCAGGCGGCTTTCTTTTTGTTTTTACCGAACATAGGCGTGGAGAAGACGCGCTTTAATAACTCAATCTTTTTCATTTTGCTGTAAAAATCTGCGGCGAGAGGGCGACTGCGCACCGCATCGTAGGATGCTCCCTTCAGCCCAACCCACCCGCCACAGGCTCCCGCATTAGAAAAAGTTCGCCTGTCGGCGAAAAAGAAAGTCCCTAAGGCTCATCAACTTCGCCGAAAAACTGGCGGACGGCATACCTCGCGGAAGGCGAAAATTTCTTTCAATGGGGCGCGAAGAGAAACGGGGGAAGGAGTTTGCCGGGCGGGGCGAACGTCGGAACGTAATGGACGACATCCCGGATCTCCCGTGCGGCCACCGCCGAGATTCCCCTCGCGCTCTTTGAGAGTTTGCGTGGGTCCCGGACTCCCTTGGGCGGGTTGCAATTCAGTTAATCCACGACTAAAGGTCGGCGCCGTGAAAGCCCGCCTGCTTCTGATTCCACTTCTCTTTGCCTTTGCGTCCTGCGCCCAGCGGGACCGAGACACGCTGGTCAAGGTGAGTGTGACGAACCAGAAAATGATCGTGTTCAAGCGCGGCGTACAGGTGGCGATGTTCGACTGCTCGACCTCGAAGTACGGCGTGGGCGACACACCGGGCAGCAACCGCACCCCGCTCGGACGTATGCTCGTCGCGCAAAAATTTGGCGGCGGCCAGCCGAGCGGCATGAAATTCAAGAGCCGCCGCCCGACCGGCGAGATCGTGAAGCCGGATTCACCGGGCCGCGATCCGATCGTCTCCCGCATCCTCTGGCTCCGCGGGACCGAGCGACAGAACGCTCGGGCCTTCGGTCGCACGATCTACATTCATGGCACTGCCGAGGAACGCACGATCGGCACACCCGTCAGCTACGGGTGCATCCGCATGCGTTCGCGAGATGTGATCGATCTCTACAAAATGGTGGGCATCGGGGCGACCGTCGAAGTGATCCCGCACCCCTTCCCCGACCCACTTTTGCAGCAGCCCGCCGCACCGCAACCAACCGCGGCGCCGAACTCCACCGCACCGACGCTGGCGGCGCCCGCGCCGCGCTCGCCGGTCACTCCCTCGGCGAAATCGGCGCCGACGGCCGAACCCGCAAAACAGCGAAGTTGAGCCGGTCCGACGGGATCAGCCGATTAAGCAGCCGCTGACGAGCTTGGTGCAGGAGGGTGGTCGGCTCCTCGTCAGGCCAAAGATCATCGGACGCCGCGAGAAGCACCCGGCGGAGTTCCGTGGGACTGTGCAGAGGGAAGTCGCACGAGAGTTCGCGGGCGAGAACGTCTAGATCGCCGCTTTGATTTCCGACCGAGCTTTGGCGAAAAGACTGGAGAGGCATTTCGGTTTCATCGAGATCGACCGGCGGAAACGGCCCCCAGACTCCGGATAAAATGGCGTTCTTCATACTTTCAATAAATAGCAGACTCGGTGCCAACGAAGTCACCGTGCGTGGAAACTCCGCCCTCCACGCCCAACCGAAACTACTCTCGGCCTTCGGCCTGGAGTCCGTGGCTCACCCCAGCGGCGGTCAAAGCGGCCAGCAGCTCCTGATGCCGGTCGTGATGATAGTGGTGCACGTGAAATCCAACTCCCCGGGCAGCTTCGATGTTCGGCAGCAGATCATCGATAAAGAACGTGGCCTCCGGCTGGATTCCGAGTTGCCGCGCGGTCGCTTCGTAGATCTCTCGATGAGGCTTGGAGAGCTTTGCCTCGTAGCTATAGACACCGCCGGAGAAACGCTGGAAGACCGGATATCGCCGGAAAAAATAGTCGCGGTGGATGTCGCTCGTATTGCTCAGCAGATAGAGGGGGTAGTGCCCGTGCAGTCGCTCCACGAGGGCGAACATGGCCAGGTTTGGATCGAAGATATCCTCCCACGCCGCGACGAACGCGGCCTCCGTGCCCCGGTAACCCAGCAGATCGAACACGCTGCGGATGAAAAGCGCCCGATCGATCTGCCCGTCCTCGTAGCCCACTTTGATCTGGTCGATCCGGGCGAGCACCGCCACGGGGTCATGGACCTCGCTGTCGGCAGCGAGCTTGGCCATCGCGAGGGAAAAATCGAACTTCAGCAGGACGTTCCCGATATCAAAAAGAATGGCCTGAATCATAAACGCGGACGCTCCAGGACGAAGCGCGCGATCTGCGCCGCAGCGTCGGGCTTGCTGAGCCGGGTAATGTTTGCCTCCCACTCGCGCCAGCGGGTGGCATCGCGGGCAAAGAGGCGCTCCACCATCGCCCCCAAGGTATCGGCCGTTTCGCAGAGGGCTCCACACTGGTTTTGCAGCAGCAGCTTCGCATTCCCCTCCTCCTGACCGGGCACGATCTGCGTGAGCAGCATCGGCGTCCGCGCGGCGATCGTCTCCTGCACGGTGGCGCCGCCCGCTTTGCCGATGAGAAGGTGGTGGCTCATGAGTAACTCGGGCATTTGATTCGTCCAGCCGTGGATCTCCAGGGGCCGGCCCAGCTGCGCGGCGATGGCCTCCAATTCGGCGCGCAGCGCCTCGTCGCGCCCCACCGTCACGGTGAGATGGAGCGGCTGGATCGCGAGCAGCCGCCGCACGATGCCTGGCGCGCGGTCGCGCCCGGCATTGATCATGTAAAGGACGCGCGGCAACTCCGGCCCTGCCCGCTCCGGGCGTTCGTGCGCAAAGCGCGGAGCGACCGGGAAGCCGAGCGTCACGATTTTTTCGCGAGGCACACCCGCGTCGATCATGACCTCTGCGCTGTCGTCATTCGGCACGATGAAGGTGTCGCTCGGCGCACGGTGCCACACGGAGTTGATCGTGATCGAGTCCGTGATCACGGTGTGAAAAGCAAACGGGCGGCGCTGCGGATAAAGCTGCTCGATCACGTAACTATAGACGGGATACACCGAGATCACGGCGAGCGGCGGCTGCTCCTCCAGCATACGCCGCAGCAGGCGAATCATGGAGCCCATGAAGGGCAGCGAAAGCGTCACGAGTGGGAGGATATCGAGCAGCCGGTAGATCGCCGCCCAGACTTTCGGCGCGGTGTTGATCAGGTCGATGTAGCCCTTTCGCGACCGCTGATAGAAGGCTCCCCCCGTCAGTTCGAAAAGATCCACGATCTGCGCCTCGGCACCACGCGCTTGGAACGCCGCCTGCAAGCCGCGCGCCGCAGCGTTGTGGCCTTCGCCGTAGCCGGCGGTGAGGATCAAGATTCTCGACATCGGCGCGGAGTCTCTTCGCCGCAGGAAAAAGGGGAAGTGGAAAGTGGAACAGAAGGGTCACGACTCATCACTCGACACCCACAATAACGCAGCCTAGTTTCCCCTCTTCATCCGCCCTCCTCGACATGAAAAAGACCTCCGCATTCACGCTCATCGAGCTCCTCGTCGTCATCGCCATCATTGCGATCCTCGCGGGGATCGCCCTCCCGGTATTCAGCAAGGTGCTCGAACGCGGCAAGGCCACCAGCGACGCGAGTAATCTTAAGCAACTCGGAATCGGGCTCGCGGCATATTTGAACGATAACGAAGACCAGATGTTCTCGCTCGTGGCAGCGCCCGCCGGCGGTCCCACAACCTGGCCGCAGATCCTGCAGAGCAAATACGTCTCGAATTGGAGAGTGTTCCGGTCCCCGTTCGACAAGCGCCCCGATCCGAGAGTGGAGCCCTTCCCGATCAGCTACGGCCTCAATCAGAATCTTTTCAATATCAACGCCTCGAAGTTTATCTCCCCCTCGCAACTCATCATGCTTGCGCCGGTCCCTGCGAGTGGCAACGACGTCGTCTTCGACGCGACATCCACTACGAACGTGCCTCTCCCGATGCCTTCTGGGGGCACCAGGCTGGGTACACATTTTGGACGGAGTCTGATCAACACGCTCTTCTCCGATACCCACGTCGAGTCGCTGAACTACGTGAAATTTGCCGATAGCTCCTCGCCAGACGGCCTCAGGACCTGGTTCGCCGAAGGCAGACCGCCCACTCCTTAATCTCGCTTCCGGCTCAGTCCACGAACCGGCAGGCGTCGTCCACGCAGGCCCGGAGCCGCAGTTCGTAAGTCGAGCGTGGAATTTCCAACGCGCCAAACGTTGCGAGGTGCGGCGTCATCCATTGCGTGTCGAGCAGCGAGTAGCCGCGCTCCCGCATCCGCATCACCAGCGCATATAGAGCGACCTTCGATGCATCGGTGACTTCGTGAAACATCGACTCGCCGAAAAACGCACCGCCGATCGCCACTCCGTAGAGCCCGCCCGCCAGCTTCCCATCGCGCCAAGTTTCCAGGGAATGGGCGTAGCCGAGTTCGTGGAGTTGCACGTAGCTCGCGATGATCTCCTCATTGATCCAGGTCTCCTCGCGGACCGCGCACCGGCGCATCACTTCCTCAAAATCCACATTGATGCGAATCTCGAACGGGGCTTTGCGCAGGGTCCGCTTCAGCCCGTGGGGGATGTGGAATCCTTCGTCGATCGGGATGATCGCCCGGGGATTTGGCGAAAACCACGCGATCTCGCCATCCTCCATCGCCATCGGGAAAATTGCATTGCGGTAGGCATGGAGCAGCAGCGGCGCCGGGATCATCCGCCGCGTTTATGCCGCAGGCCGCGGCATCATGCAATCGTCCTGCGTCGCCTTGCACTTTCCCTTTCCATTTCGCGCAGCGCACCGCTATGAACGCCATTCATGAAAGCTATCTTTGCCTCGATTCTTCTGGCCGCCGTCAGTCTTTCGTTTACCGCCTGCGAAAGCGACGTCCCGCCCAATCCCAAAGTAAAGCGCGCCGGTCCGATGGGATCGGGCGCCCTCGTCCAGCCAGACAATTCTGAGGACCCATTGATCCGCGAGAATACGCGAGTGGGCTACTAGCATGGCTGAGCCCGCCGGCGCTTCGCGCATCGTCATCCTCGACTTTGGTTCGCAGTACACCCAGGTCATTGCCCGCCGCATCCGCGAGTCCCAGGTCTTTTCCCAGATCCTGCCTTTCGACACCCCGGCGAAAAAAATCGCCGCCCTGCGCCCGGCCGGCCTCATCCTCAGTGGCAGCCCGTGCAGCGTCTATGCGAAGGATGCGCCCCACCCGGATCCGGGCGTGTTCCACCTCGGCCTGCCCACCCTCGGGATCTACTACGGCGTGCAACTCATGGCTCACCACCTCGGCGGCAAGGTCGAGCACAGCGCCCGGCGCGAGTATGGCAGTGGATTGCTGACCCAGACCGGCGACTGCCCGCTTTTTCACGGACTGGCCAAGACCCTCGATATCTGGAACA
>Ga0105048_10003413_pt1 | contig 26022 bp, 17 predicted proteins | sample MAT05_FD_78382 | JGI IMG/M metagenome (GOLD analysis project Ga0105048, IMG submission 78382) | Freshwater microbial communities from Lake Fryxell liftoff mats and glacier meltwater in Antarctica - MAT-05 | ecosystem: Environmental > Aquatic > Freshwater > Ice > Liftoff microbial mat | place...
GACTGCTCCAGCAGGGTGAGCTGCTGGTGCAGGCTTTGCCCCAGGTCGGCCACCGAGCCCAGCACGCCACCACCAAAGCTGATGCGAATCACCGGGTATTTTTTGGACCAGTCCCAGGTGTTTTCAGCTGCCAAGCCTTTGAACAGCGCCTGGTTGCCTTCAAACATTTCGCGCAGCGTGTCTAGAAACAGACTTTTGCCAAAACGCCTGGGGCGGCTCAAGAAGTAATATTTGCCTTCATTGGCCAAACCTACCGCGTAGGCGCTTTTATCCACGTAGTAATGGCCTTCTTGAATAATTTCAGAAAAGGTTTGAATGCCAATGGGCAGCCTGCGCCGGGGCGCAGCGGCTGTGGCGATGTGGTTGGCGACTGTGGAACTCATAAAACCATTCTAGAGGTAGACCGCTTCCCATCATGACAGCTGGGTGCCCGATATGACAGCACTTTGCGACGTTAAAAGCTAAAACGGCTCTCGCCCTTGCCTTCTGGCCAGCACGCGTTGGTCCGGGCCGACCAATTCGGTGGATACAAACGTTAGCGGCACGGCTTGCGACAGTTCGGTGAGCCCCCCCAAATCCGCCATGCAACGCCCCTGGCCAATGAGCTTGGGCGCCAGGTAAACCAAAAATTCATCCACCAGCCCGGCGCGAATCAGCGCGCCTTTAAGCCTTGCACCGGCTTCTATATGTAACTCGTTGATCTCGCGCCTGGCCAAGTCTTGCAGCATGGCCGCCAGATCAACCTGGCCGGTGGGCATGCCGTCTGCCTGTGTGGCGGGCAGGTAGATGACAGTGGCGCCACGCGCTTCGAGTGCCTGCTTTTTTATGTCATTTGGCACTGCAGCGTAGATGTAGCAAGCGCGACTAGCTATGAATAGTGCAGCATCCAGTGGCGTCTCAAGGCGGCTATCGACCCCGACCAAATGCGGTTGACGCGGGATGGGCACCAAGCGCACATCAAGTTTTGGGTTGTCGGCCAAAACCGTACCCATGCCGGTGAGCACAGCGCAGGCACGGGCGCGCTAGGCATGGCCGTCGGCGCGGGCTTCGAGCGATGTAATCCACTGGCTGGCACCGTTGGGCAGCGCCGTGACGCCGTCCGGCGAGGCTGCCATTTTCATGCGCACCCACGGTGTTTTGCGGATCATCCGGCTGAAAAAGCCGATATTGAGCTCGCGCGACGCAATGGCCAGCGGGTCATCAGGGGGCAACACCAGCACCTCAACGCCCGCCGCCCGCATGCGCGCAAAGCCTTGGCCAGCTTCCAGCGGATTGGGGTCGGTGTTGGTGGCGATGATTTTTTGATGCCTGCGGCGATGAGGGCGTCGCAGCACGGGCCGGTGCGGCCTTGGTGGGCGCAAGGGCTCTAGGGTGACGTAGGCGGTGACACCGCGGACATCATGGCCTTTTGCAGCGGCATCACGCAGCGCCATGATGTCGGCGTGCGGGCCACCAGCGTGCTGGGTGTGGCCCTGGCCCAATATATTTCTGCTCGCTGTCAGAAGGATGCATCCGACACTAGGATTTGGTGACGTGCTTAGTTGGGCACCAGCGGCAAGTCGCAGTGAGCTGTAAACATTGTTCGCTGAGTATTTTTTGGAGAAAATTTTTGTCATTTGACCGTCTGGCGATCGAAGATAACCTTTTGTCAGTAATGTACCCCTAGCTTCGTTGCCATTAGTTAGGATACAAATCATGAATTCCACACGACCATCTGCTATTGCATGCGCTCGCGCTTCAGCTGTACCGAGGCTGTTTGGAAGTCAGCGATTTCTGCTTAATGGATTTTCGCTGGTTGAGTTAATGGTGGTGGTTGCCATTGTGGCAATTCTGGCTGCTGTAGCTGCACCGTCTTTTTCGGTAATGTTGCGAAACAACCGTCTGGCTGCAGCGTCGTCTGCACTTCAGGTTTCGCTTAGCTTAGCGCGATCCGAGGCAGTCAAGAGAGGTTCAAATGCGAGGGTGACAGTCGCTGCAAATATTGCAGTCGGCGCTTGGACTAACGGATGGACGGTGTTTGTTGACAAGACCACTAACGCAAATGGGGAAATTGCTCCAGTCACCGATGACAATTCAGCCACAGGTTGGACCCGACTGGAGGTGGTTGGTGTGCCATCCGCTCCCATTAGTGTGGGGCAGACCGGTACCTTCAACTCCTTTTCCTACAACGGGCAAGGTCGCCTGATTGATGTGACCGGCGCTGGTGTCGTCAATCGGTCATTCTGGTTTTTCGATGACACCAGTGAGAAATATTGCCTAATTGTTAACAACACAGGTAGGGTGAGGGCGGCCCGAGTAGCCAGTGCCGTTAGTTGCCCCACCACCTAGATGACTTCCAAAATGAAGCAATCCGCAATTTTTCGGACGGTATCAAGTCAGCTCTCTTCCTGTGGTAAGCGCGGCGAGGTAGGTTTCAGTCTGATTGAGGTCTTGGTAACCATGCTGATCCTGTCGTTCGGGCTGTTGGGCGTTGCCGGTTTGTTAGTGAGTGGTGTGTCCAACGCCTCCAGTTCCGAAGCCATGGCCAAAGCCAGTCAGTTGGCAGCCGACATGGCTGACAGAATTCGCGCCAATCCCGTGTTTGGGGTTTCCGCGACCAGTGAATACATCACCGCCTACGTTGACACAGCGCCGACCAGTCCCTCGACCATTGCACAGAAGGACAAGAAGGAGTGGCTGGAGGCGCTGGCCGCGCAGTTGCCGCAAGGCGATGGTCAGATTGCCGTTGATAGCACGCTCCGCAAGGCGGTCATTACGGTGCGATGGAACAACTGTATGGGAACGCTTAGCGATGCCGACCGTACCGCGTGTACCAATAACGCTGCGACTGCTTTCAAAACTATTTCCTTTGAGTTGAGACTTTAAAAATGTCTAGACAAATTTCTAACCGCTCTTTCCAGAATGGACTTTCGCTAATTGAGTTATTGGTTGCGTTGGCGCTTGGGCTAGCTGTTTTGATCGGGCTGTCGTCCGTCTACGTTGCAGCCAAGCAGTCATTTCGTTTCCAGGAAACCACTGGTAGGCTTCAGGAAGATGCTGCGTTTGCAATCGATTCTGTTGCGCGGGATTTAAGAATGGCTGGGTCTGCGGGCTGCATGGGTATCAATAAAGTCACTAGCCCTTCTATTATTTATTACCCGGGTAGCGTGCTGCTATCAGGCAGTCCTGGCAGTCCCGGCATCACCACCAGTCCGGACAGCACAAGCGGGTTTTATGGAGCCAACCCTTTAGGTCAAATTGAAACGACCACTCTGGAAGTAGTACAGCAGCCCTTCACAGCATTTAACTTTGTCCGTGGATTTGACACTGGCATTCCCACCGGAATGGTTGCCACCACAAATCCAATCCCATCCACAATTAGTGATAGCCTGTATTTTGCTGGTGCTAGCTCCAATGCTGTGGCTGTTGGTGCCCCGATGACTGGGTCAACAGACAGGTTGACACTGGCGGCTGATACATATGGCTGGGGTAATGGTGTAACGGCAGGCAACAGCCGCGTCTATACGTTCATTGTTTCAAACTGCACATCATCCAGTATCTTCAATGGCAAAGTGACGGTTGTCGGTGGGATCACAGGTATTGATCACAGCACGGCAATGGGTAACGGTTCAGATTCGTTTACGTCTAGTACATTGTTTGGGACCGATGCCATCGTACTACCCGCGGAGTGGAGCTTTTACTATATTGCTACCCGTACCGGCGCCAGTACACCGAGCTTGTACCGCGTTTTTTTTGATGGAAACAAGCGGTTCAACACTGAAGAGCTGGTTTCAAACGTTGAGGCAATGAAGTTGAACTACGGTGAAAACACTAACAACGATGCTGTTACCGGTGAACCAACCCTTGTGCCCGATATCTGGCGCACCAGCGCCGGCGCGGTGAATGATTGGTCTCGTGTGGTGGCGGTGCGCATTGGCCTGATGATGATCAGTTCTGAAGACAATGCAAATCCCGGAATTACGCTTAACGTGCCGACGCTGCTGGGACAAAGCTACACAAAGCCTACAGGCGCGTCGGCCAACCGACTGCGTAAAGAATTCTCGACCACGGTGGTTTTGCGAAATCGAGTGGCTGCACGGTGAAATTGGGGCAAGGTTCAATCATGACCAAGAAACAAAACCAGATGGTTTGCCGCAATAAAGATAGCGATGTATTCCCTGTTGACGTGAGAAAAACTAGAATTTCCTCAACATCGGTAAGGTACAAAAAACAGCGTGGCATGACTTTACTAGTCGGGCTAATCTTGCTGGTGATGCTCATGATGATCAGCATCATTGGTTTTCGCAACACCACGCTGTCGGAGCGTATGACCGGTAATGCAGTGGATCGAAATGTGTCGTTTCAGTCCGCTGAAAGTGCTGGCAAAGAGGCGCTTTCAGCAATTGAAGCGAGTGGTATTGTTCCTTTGACAGGTGCAGGGTACTACGCCACGCCGCTTTCCAACGGCGGCAATACCAACTATTGGACGCAGGGTGCTGGCGCCGTGAGTTCGACTTGCGCTGCTGATGCTGTGTTTAGCTGGACCAGCTGCGCCACTGCGGTGACCACCAAATATGCCAACAACAGCCAGAACGCACAATATGTTATTGAAATGCTCTCTCAGGTTGCGACAGGGACTGGACCGATCATAACGGTATCAAATTACCGAGTGACATCAAGAAGTACCGGGGGCTCAGGCAATGCCGAGGTTGTGTTGCAAAGTATTTACAGTAAAAGTGTGACGACACCATAGTCAGTGCACCAAGGAGATTCATCCATGAACAAGTCGCTTTATTCTTCAACGGCCGGGCTTGCGTCCCAAGGGTTGATTCAACCGACAGAACAACTCACGACAGGAAGGAAATCTGCCCTGGTTTCTTTCGGGTGGGTGCGGATGCTGCGGCTCGGGTTACTGGTGCTGATAGTGTTGCTCGCGGGCACGATGTTTCGGTCAGCCGTTGCGCAGACGACGGTCAACATGGCTCAGGTTCCGCTGCTCGCGCTCAAGAGTGCGCCAGGGCTAGTGATGCTGACAATGAGCCGCGACAATCGCCTTTATTACGCCGCCTACAACGACACCAGCGACATCAATGGGGACGGTGTCGTCGATGTGGGGTTCAAGCCAGAAATCACGTACTACGGTTATTTTGTCTCCAACCGCTGCTACGAATACACCACCATCAGCCCCGACCGATTCAGGCCCGTTTCCATCGCCAGTGCGACTGACGGCTGTGCGTCGAGCACTGGTCGTTGGCATGGCAACTGGATGAACTGGATGACCACCTCAAGAATCGATGCTTTGCGCAAAGTGCTTTATGGTGGTTATCGCATTACAGATACCACCACCCGCACGATCCTGCAGGCCGCGCATATTCCACCTGATAGCCACATCTGGGGAAAAGAGTTCCGACCGGCACCGGTGGGCACGGATTCATACCTTATTCAGAACTACACCCCGATGTCGGCACCTTCTGCTGACAAGATGCATATTTTTCTGATGAAAAGCGAAGGTTCTTCTGCTACAACATACCTGAATCTTTCCCCACCTACCCTGCGCGCTATCGCTGACGTTGATATCAATATTGATAGGGTATGGCTTTGGGCATCCAGTGAGCGTCCCGTGGGTGGTGTCGCCGGCACAACCGGATACAGCAGGCCGGCTGCTCGCGTGAACAATCCAAATTCGGCAGAAATTTCGTACGGCCTCCCCGGATTTCCTTCCACGGGTACTGCCTACACTGCTCAGTCTTTCTCTGCTTTTGTGACGCCGCCCACCATTCGGGTGGAGTCCTGCGTCGCCATAGGTGGCGTCAGGGAGGCCGGCTGCACGGGATACCCGGCGGCTGTGCCTGCGTACTGGAAACCGACGGGTGTTCTGCATGACTATTCAGTGACGGATTCGCTTAAATTTGGCTTAATCACGGGTTCCTACCTGAACAACTATTCCGGGGGCGTGTTACGCAAGGATATAGGTTCATTCAAAGATGAAATTGACGCATCCAATGGACAGTTCAGTAGTAGCGTGGTGGGAATCGCTAAGACGATTGACCGGTTGAGTAACTACGGTTTTAATATTGGCAATCAAACGTATAACTGCGGTTGGTTATGGACCAGCTTGAGGCAGCAGGGGCAATGCAATATGTGGGGTGCGCCTGTGGGCGAGATGATGTACGAGGGGTTGCGCTATTTCACCGACAAACAGCCTACACCAGCCTTTGTGACCGGAGTCGATGGGAGCAGCAGCCCTGACACCCGGCTCACACTGCCGACTCTGACAACGTGGAAAAATCCATTCCGCCCGACTAACACACCTATGGCATCGGGCGGGCCTGGTAGTCCGATATGTTCTCGCCCTGTGCAAATGGTCATAGCGGATCCGATTACAAGCTTCGACTCTGACCAATTGCCTGGTGCCGCGTATACGCCTGTTTCCGGTTACGGTGCAACAATTGTGGGGGATTTGACCGGTTTGAATGTATCCACCGAAGCCGACCAAATCTGGACATCTGAATTCGGGGCGACAACCAAGTCATTCTTTATGGGACAGTCGTCTACGAGCAATTACGATGGCAACCCGACAGCCAAATCAGCCTCCTCATTCAAGTTCATTCGCGGACATGCCCCTGATGAAACGACATCGCAGGGCAGCTTCTACGCGGCTAGCGTGGCCAAGTTCGGCCATGAGCAAGGGGTACTAACGCGCACCAGCACTACGGCAACGCCCGTTACTGCCAAGGTTGATACCATTTCTGTGGCGCTTGGCAGTGTTGTCCCCCGTCTGGAACTCAAGTACCAGGGTAAAACTGTTTCTTTAGTGCCTTTTTCGAAAATGGTTGGTGGGTGTTCAAATCCAGCCTCGCCGACTTCAACGGCCTCGGGCTTTCAGCCCACTGGACTCATCACGGGCGTCTTCATCGACCGGCTTGCTAACGCAACGGTTCCGAACTCCGAGCCCAGCATCAACTCGGGCCGACCTTTTATGCGTTTCATGGTGAGTTTCTCGGATGGAGATCAGGGCGGGGACAACGAAGCTGATGCCAATGTGTACTACACCATGTCTATCGATGCTTTGGGGAAACTGGTAGTGAGGATGGACAGCTATTTCCAGGCAACCTGCGCTCAGCAAAACATGGGCTATGTCATTTCAGGGACCACGAAGGATGGTGTTTATCTTGAGGTCAGAGGTGTTTCTTCTGGCAGTGAAGTTTATTACCTTGACACGCTGCCTGGCCAGGATCCGGTATCAGCAACTGGCCGCATACCGGCAAACACAACAGCTACTTCCAATAGCAGTGCCACTCGCACTTTCACACTATCCGCATCTACCACGGGCGCAACCTACGTCCCTAATGATCCGCTGTGGTACGCCGCTAAGTGGGGTGGTCCACGTGACAGCTTCAACATACCGGTGGTTGATGCGAATGGTAAACCGTCAAACTATTTCAAGATCAGCAATCCTTCAGAACTTCCTGCTCAAATGGGAAAGGCGTTCCAATCAGCGGCTGCCCTGGCCGCAGTCGCGAGTACCAGTGTGGTGGGCGTTGGACAGCGAAGCCTTGGTTCTGCCGCCATTTACCAGGCTAACTACGATTCGTTAACTTGGTCATCTCGCTTGTATGCTTTTCCGGTGGCGACCAGTGGTACTTTGTCAAACACCCCCATATGGGAAGCTGCATCGCTGATTCCAGCGCCAGTTTCACGCACTAAATTGTTTTTGGGTCGTGGCGGAACCAATGCCCCGTTGGCGCTTGCAGCAGGTGGCTTCAGTTCATTAGATTCCACGGCTACTGCCACAGTCGCAAATCCAAATACGGAGCAAACTGATTTCGGTAACGCGGCAATTTACGCCTACCTGCTGGGAGATAAAAGCGGCGAAGAGCGAAAAGGCGGAATCTTCCGCAATCGCGGTACGACTGCTGGTGCAGATTTTGGTTCAGTGCTAGGGGATATTGTCAATTCCGACCCGCAGATCATCTCAAAGAAAGATTATGGCTATACGGCTAGTGATACCAACCCTGTTACCGGTTACGCCGCCTACTTGGCAGGCATCAATTTTGAAATACTGGCAGTTGGCAGCAATGATGGATTTTTCCATGTTTTTGATGCGCAGCCCGATGCTACAGGTGGCGGGGAACTGTTGGGCTTTATGCCCCAGGCAGCCCGGACCAACATCAAAGACTTGGCAACGCCTGGCTACCAGCACCGAAATTTTGTCGATGGTGCCATAGGGTTGGGGCACGCGAAAATTGCCGTTCCAGGTGACGTTACCGTGGCTTGGCGAAGCGTCGCCGTGGCTTCCGGTGGCGATGGTGCCCAGACGGTATTTGCAGTCAATACCAGTTCCAAAACATTCACGGCGAATAGCATCCTGTGGGAGATTAATCAGTCGTCGTCAGGTGTTGGGTCCACGCTTGGGAATGTCATGGGTCGCCCTGCGATTGGCAAACTGACCAACGGCACTTGGGTTGCAGTTTTTGGCAATGGCTACAACAGTGCGGCAGGCACAGCCAATTTGTATGTGGTGAGGCTGACGGATGGCGTCGTCCTCAAGGTCATTCCAACAAACAATTCGTTCATCGGCAATGGCCTTGGCTCGACTGAAATTGTTCGCAAAACATCAGGTGACCAGGATACGATTGATTATGTCTATGGGGCTGACTATAAAGGGCATATCTGGCGCTTTGACCTGAGCGATTCGACGATCTCAAATTGGCCAAGCACGGCTGCTCTTATTTACAGCACGCCAACCGGCCGCCCAATCACCGCTGAAATCAAGGTTGGATCGGCACCGGTCAGTTCACTAACTACCGGTGGCAAGATGATTTACTTTGGAACTGGCAGTTACTTGAGTGCGACAGACCCGGCAACAATCACGGTGCAGGCTCTGTATGGAATTTATGATGACTTGCTTCATACGGTAAATTCATCAGCGTTCGTTGTGGATGCCAATTTGTCCTCGATGACGATTTCTATGGCAGCAGGCAGTGATGTCCGCACCACATCAGCTTCTGCCATACCCAGTTGGTTTACTGTGTCGGGGAAAAAGGGCTGGGTTGTTCCGTTATCCGGAACCAACTTGGCTGCGGGTGAGCGGGTCATTGCGCCACCAGTTCGCTATACCGTTGCCGGATTGGTCGATGCTTTTCTGTTCACCTCAATTGTGCCAAGCACAGATGAGTGTGTCGCGGGGCTAGACGCCTGGATCACCGGGGTTGATGCTATGACGGGTGGCTACCGGAAGGTTTTCAATTCCATTACAGATAATTCAGTGCGCATAGCTGGTGGTTCCCCGCGTGGCGTGTTTGTGTTGCAGGATGGCGGTGCACCAACGCTCTATATCAGTCAAACGGTGTTCAGCGGCACGATGCCTACGACCACTTTTGCGACAGGGACTGGTGGCACGCAGAGCGTTACGATAAATGGTGTTGTCGGCACAACACGCGTCATTTCAATCCAGTTGGTCAACCCAGTGCCACCAGCGGGATCAAATCGGCAGGTGTGGCGTCAGCTCAAGTAAGCCCCTGAAATTGGGCTTCCTGAGGTTGAAAGCTCGGCCTCTGTTTGACAGATTTATGGATAAAAGGAACGCGAAAGTGAACTCTATTAAACGAATGCATGGTTTTACTTTGATTGAGCTCATGATTACGGTCGCCATTATTGGGATTTTGACAGCAGTGGCACTCCCGTCTTATCGCTCATATATCGAGAGGGGACAGCGTGCGCGTGCAAAAACAGTTTTGCTCGAAGCAGCGCAGTTTATGGAACGCTATCGCTCCAGCAATTTCAAATATGTTGATGCTAGTGCTGTCGCTCCTACATTACCAACTAACTTGCAGGTGTCACCTGCAGAAGGCACAAGACGTTACGACATAACATTAACTGCAACAGCATCAGCGTTCACACTCACAGCCACACCGAGTGGATGGGCCGATAACATTTGTCAAAATTTGACAATCAACAATTTGGGAGTCAAAAGCCAAACTTTAGCTCCGGCACCTGATGCAAACGAGCCAACTGTCACTGCTAATTGCTGGAACAGGTGAATCTCTATCCTCTCACCTCATCCACCACCGCCCTGAACTCATCCACATCCTCAAAGCTGCGGTACACGCTGGCAAAGCGCACATAGGCGACCTTGTCGAGCTTTTTCAGCTCGGCCATGACCAGTTCACCAATGCGGTTTGACGGCAGTTCCCGCTGGCCGAGGGTGAGCAGTTTTTCTTCAATCCGCTCTACCGCTGCATCCACCAGTTCGGTGCTGACAGAGCGCTTGCGCAGCGCCAGCCGCATGGAGCCCAACACCTTGCTGCGCTCGTAGTCGATACGTCGGCCGTCTTTCTTGACGATCGCCGGAAAATTGACCTCGGGGCGTTCGTAGGTGGTAAAGCGCTTGTCGCAAGACGCGCAGCGGCGTCTGCGGCGAATAAAGCCCCCGTCTTCAGACTCCCGCGTTTCCACCACCTGGGTGTCGGGGTGGCTGCAGAAGGGACATTTCATGGAGGTAAGCTTCTTTATAAGCGATTTATGGCGCTAGCCCTTGCAGAATAAGCGCAGGCAGCTATATAAAAAATAGCACCTGTACTCTTGTTGTGGCTTAACCGTAGACCGGGAAGCGTGCGGTTAGCGCGTTGACCTTGGCGCGTATCGCATCAATGTTGGTAGCGTCTCTTGGGTTGTCCAGCACGTCCGCGATCAAATTAGCAGTCATGCGAGCTTCTTCTTCCTTGAAGCCGCGGGTGGTCATGGCGGGGGTGCCGATGCGCACGCCGCTGGTGACCATGGGTTTTTCGGGGTCGTTGGGGATGGCGTTTTTGTTGATGGTCATGTGCGCGCTGCCCAGCACCGCCTCGGCTTCTTTGCCAGTGATGCCCTTGGCGCGCAGGTCGACCAGCATCAAATGGCTCTCAGTGCGGCCACTCACAATGCGCAGGCCACGTGCGGTGAGCGTTTCGGCCACCACGCGGGCGTTGACCAGCACTTGTTGCTGGTACAGCTTGAACTCGGGTTGCAGCGCTTCCTTGAAAGCCACTGCCTTGGCCGCAATCACGTGCATCAGCGGGCCGCCCTGCAGGCCGGGGAAGATGGCGCTGTTGATGGCTTTCTCGTGCTGAGATTTCATCAAAATGATGCCGCCGCGTGGGCCGCGCAGGCTCTTGTGGGTGGTGCTGGTGACCACATCGGCGTGCGGCACCGGGTTGGGGTAAACGCCTGCAGCAATCAGCCCGGCGTAGTGGGCCATGTCGACCATGAAGATCGCGCCCACATCTTTGGCTACCTTGGCGAAACGTTCAAAATCAATAGCTAGAGAGTAAGCACTGGCACCGGCTATGATGAGTTTTGGCTTGTGTTCGTGGGCCTTGCGCTCCATGGCTTCGTAGTCAATGGCTTCGTTCGCATCCAGGCCGTAGCTGACCGCGTTGAACCATTTGCCGCTCATGTTCAGCGCCATGCCATGCGTCAGGTGGCCGCCTTCGGCCAGGCTCATGCCCATGATGGTGTCGCCGGGTTTCAAAAAGGCCAAAAAGACGGCCTCATTGGCTGATGCGCCGCAGTGCGGCTGCACGTTGGCCGCTTCGGCGCCAAAAATCTGTTTGACACGGTCAATGGCGAGTTGTTCGGCAATGTCGACAAACTCGCAGCCACCGTAGTAGCGCTTGCCGGGGTAACCCTCGGCGTATTTGTTGGTGAGTTGGGTGCCTTGCGCGGCCATCACGGCAGGCGAGGCGTAGTTTTCGCTGGCGATCAGCTCAATATGGTCTTGCTGACGCTGGTTTTCGGATTGGATGGCAGCAAACAACTCTGGGTCGGTTTGCTCGATGAGAATATTGCGGTTGAACATGGCAGTCCTAAAAGACGAAGGGCCTGAGCGTCATCCATCTGATGACACCAGGGCTGCCCAGGCGAACGGCTGATCACAACACCCACATGAGTTTTGCGGCACGCTCCCCCGTGGTGTTCCCACATCGGCGCTCTAAACCCGATGCGGGTAGAGCGCCTATCGCCAGTTGCGTGCCGGGCTATTTTAGCCGACGCCTTTTACTTCAAGGCCACTGTGGCCTGGGTCACAGGAGCCACGTCAGGGCTTTCAGGCACGCTCGGCGGGGCCACAGGTATGCTGGCTTCCCGCGGGGCGATGGTCGGTGGCACCCAGGCGGGAACGGGTTTGCCCAAGGCAACTTGCTTCAAGCGCACGTATTCGGCCATGACTTTGGCGGTGTAGCCGCCGTCGTCTTCCGAGTTGGCTGCGCCCACGTAGTATCTAAGACCACCTTCAAGGGAGCCGGCAGTGCGGATGCAGTCCTGCAGCACCTTCACGCCTACCCGCAGATTTGCCAGCGGATCAAAGGCGGCAAATTTTCCGCCATAGCTCTGGTACTTGTCGCTATGAATGCGTGTCATCACCTGCATCAGTCCCTGGGCGCCCACAGGGCTTTGGGCAAACGGGTTAAAGCCGGACTCAATGGCCATGACGGCCAGGATCAGCGTTGGGTCAAGGCTCACGCGTTTGCCAACTTCGTAGGCTTCCGCCACGATGGCGCTGACCGGTTCAGGCGCAACACGGTATTTTTTGCTTAGCCACAGCGCTACGGTAGCTTGTTGCTTGGGCAGGTCTTTCGGGTCTGCGGCAGTGGCGCGATCGCTGGCAACCGGGTCGCTGACCAAGCCGGTCAAGTCAACGCGGCGTTCTTGCAGCCAACTGAACAATTGGGTTTCGCCCAAAGCCCGCAATTCGGGGCGGGCAAACAGCGCAATGGAGACAAAGAGAACAGCCAGGCCGATCAAGGCAATGCTGTTATGGGTGATATCGAAAAAGCCTTTGGCGACGGTCGAGGTGATACGTCGCAGGCGGGGGGGTAAATTTTTAGATGCTGACATAGCTTCTCCTTCTTGCGCGGGTGTTCAGTGCGTGACACTTGATGCTGCTGATCTGAACGCTCGCCTGGGTTGTTACGCTATCAATATCCTGCGGTTGGCTTCTTTCCTGTGTGGGTGCAGAGACTTGATGTTGCCGGGGTCGGCAGCTTAGGGTATTTCCGGATTTGCCGGGTTTTCCGAATTCTAGGGGGGTTTTATATGTCGGGTCAACCATATGGATTTGAGTTGATATGTCTAAAAAAGTGATATTCCGTGTAATTTACTACACCTTTTGACGGGTTTCAGCCCTGAAAATCCGGGCTATGACTACTGAACAGCGCAGCCTTGCCGTGACCCTTCATTCGACCCTTGCCAAGCCCTGGCTTCGCCGCTTGCTTTGGGCGCTGGGGGGGCTGCTGATGCTGTGGGCGGCGAGTTGGCTGATGGTGCCGCTTTTGCTCCAATCGCAAGCCCAGTCCCAGCTAAGCACCCTGTTGGGGCGTCAGGTGAGCGTGGGCGAGGTCGACTTCAGGCCTTGGTCTTTGGAGCTCAGCGTGCGTGATGTGGTGGTTGCCCGCGCAAGCAGCGCAGAGCAGCCCAGCGTTACCTCAGAAAACCCAGCGCAGGCCGATAAATCGTCCCAGTTCACGCTACGGCGACTCTATATAGATATGGAACTGCAATCGTTGTTGCGGCTGGCGCCGGTTGTGGATGCCGTTGTGGTGGATTCGCCACATTTGCGCCTCACACACACGGGTGAGGGGCATTACGACGTGGATGACATCTTGGCCCGGTTGGCGCCCAAGCCGACAGACCCGGCTGAGCCAGCATCCAACGCGCTGCGCTTTGCGCTGTACAACCTGATGCTGTCTGACGGTCTGGTGGAATTGACCGACGTGCCCAATAACAAAGTGCATAAGTTAAGCCAGCTGACGCTGAACCTGCCGTTTTTGAGCAACCTGGACGCCAAGCGCGACATTGTGGTGCAGCCCGCGCTGGCATTTAACCTGAATGGCAGCCAGTTCGACAGCACCGCCAACACCCTGCCGTTTGCCCAAACGCGCAAGACCGACGCACAACTACTGGTCAAAGACCTCGACCTGGCGCCCTACCTGGCCTATTTGCCCGCCACTCTGCCGGTGCGGCTGGGCTCGGCGGTGCTGGATGCCGATCTCAAACTCGCCTTTGAGCAGACCGACAAGCCAGCGGTGATCCTGAGCGGGCTGGTCAGCGCTAGCAAAGTTCAGATCAGCGCCGCGCAGGTGGGTGCCGCCAGGCCCCCGGCCAGCGCTGAGCTGCTGAGCTTTGACCGCCTGAGTGTGCAGCTCAAGAGTGTGCAGCCGCTGCTGCGCCAGGTGAGCTTGGGGCAGGTGACCTGGACCCAGCCGCACTTCAATCTGCAGCGCAACCGCGCGGGTGTCATCAATGTACTGGCGCTGACCATTTCACCAGCGGTATCAGATGCTACAAGAAACAAAGCTGTCAGCGCAATAGCAGAAAGGGCTGAGGCCGAAAAAGACCTAAAACCTGCTAATGCCGCCGCAGCCACTGCAGACGCGCCCGCCTGGCGGGTGAGTGTCGACAGCATCGTTTTGCAGGGCGGTGAAGTGGCTTGGCGAGACCAAGTGCCCACGCAGCCTGCGCAACTCAGCTTGACGGCGCTGAACCTGCAGACCAGTGCGCTGGCGTGGCCTTTCAGCCAGCCCACGCCGTTTGATGGCAGCGCACAGTTGGCCGGTGCCGCGCTGCAGTTCAAAGGCAGTGCCACTGATCAGGCGGCCGAGGTCACGGCGCAGTTGGCGGGCTGGCCGCTGAGTTTGGCGCAGCCGTATCTGGCAGATGTGCTGGTGCCCCGGCTGGAAGGCTCGGTCACGGCCGACCTGGGTGTGCGCTGGGCCGCCGCCAGCGGCAAGCAAGCGGCGCAGACGGCCCTACACGTCAAGAGCCTGAGCCTGGACAAACTCGCCTTGCGCGAAGGTAAAAAGCCGCCGCTGGCCAGCATCGGGCAAGTGCAAGTCAACGACATGGCGGTAGATCTGGGCCGCCAGTCCGCCAGCCTTGGCAAGGTCCAGGTCAGCCAGCCGAAGCTCGCTATCAGCCGCGCGGCTGATGGGCGCTGGATGGTGCAGGATTGGATCAGGGCATCCGGCACGCAAGCAGCAACAGCAACGCCAGCGCCTGCACCATCAATAGTGCCAACCGCTGGCCCCAAAGCTGTGGCCGCCAAGCCTGTGGCCAATCAACCGACGCCATGGCAGATCAAGCTCGATGACCTGCAACTCAGCGATGGCAGCTTTGCCTTTGACGACCAGTCCACACCCACACCGGTGACGTTGGACGTGGCAGGTGCCAGCCTGCAGGTTAAAAACTTCACCAACATCGGCCGGCAGACCTTCGGGCTGAACCTGTCGGCGCGCCTGCGCCACAGTCACACCGAGCCGGGCAAGCTGGCCTGGCGTGGCAGTGGTGCCTTGAGCCCGCTGGCGCTCAATGGCGACCTGAACGCCGAGCGCTTGCCGCTGCACGCGCTGGCGCCGTACTTGAGTGACAGCTTGAACGTCAACCTGCTGCGCGCTGACACCAGCTTCAAAGGCCGCATCGGCGTGACCCAGCAAGCCGCTGGTTTGGCGCTGCAGGTCAAAGGCGACGCGCGGCTGGAAGACCTGCGGGTCCGAAGCCTGGCGCAGGCCGAGCCTTTTGTAGCCGCTGAAGAATTACTGAGCTGGAAAAGTCTGAGCCTGAGTGGCGTGAACCTGGCCATGGCGCCCGGTGTAGCCACCCAGCTGGCGGTGAAGGGCACGGTGTTGAGTGATTTTTATGCCCGACTGATTCTGAGCGCAGCCGGACGACTGAATCTGCAAAATATAACAAAAGAGGCTGCAGCCCAAGCAGATGCTGCGTCAAATGCTACTAATGGTATAGCGACTACACCTGCATCCGTGGTATCGGCTGCTTCCGCTCCGGCTCAGGCGGCCACGCCGGTGAGCAGCGCGCTGGCCCCGGTGATTCACTTTGGCCCAGTCAGCCTGCTGGGCGGGCGCGTCAACTTCACTGACCGCTTCATCAAGCCCAATTACTCGGCAGATCTGACCGAGCTGGTGGGCAAGCTCAGCGCTTTCTCATCGCAAACTGCAGCGGGTGACATCCAGCTGGCCGACCTGGCGCTGCGTGGCCGCGCTGAGGGCAGCGCTACGCTAGAGGTGCTGGGCAAGATCAACCCCTTGGTAAAGCCGATTGCGCTGGACATCACGGGCAAGGTGCGTGATCTGGAGTTGGCACCGCTCTCTACCTATTCAGCGCGTTACGCGGGTTACGGTATCGAGCGCGGCAAACTCAGTGTGGATGTGGCCTACAAGGTGCAGCCGGATGGCATGTTGACTGCCAGCAACAAGGTGGTGCTGAACCAGCTCAAATTCGGTGACAAAGACCCCAACGCCACCAGCAGCCTGCCAGTGAAGCTGGCGGTGGCGCTGCTGGCCGACCGCAACGGGGTGATTGACATTGACCTGCCCATCAGCGGCTCGCTCAACGACCCGCAGTTTCGTCTGCTGCCCCTCGTTTTTCGGATCATCGGCAACCTGATCGTCAAGGCCATTACCTCGCCCTTCAGCCTGCTCGCCAGCGCGTTAAGCGGCGGCGGCGGTGACGAGCTCAGCATGGTGCCCTTTGATGCCGGCTCGGCGGTGCTGAATGACCAAGCCAAGGCGGGCCTGGACAAGGTAGCGCGGGCGCTGCAAGACCGCCCAACTTTGAAGATGACGGTGGTCGGCACCGCCAGCCTGGAGGTGGAGCGCGACGACTACAAACGCCAGCAGTTGCAGGCGCTGGTGCAGGGTGAAAAGCGCCGTAGCCAGCCGTCTGCCGAGGGCAAAGAGACCGCAGCGGCGCTCAAAGTGACGGCAGAGGACTACCCAGCCTTGTTGAAATCGGTCTACAAGCGGGGTGATTTTCCCAAGCCGCGCAACCTGGTGGGCCTGACCAAAGACATCCCCGTGCCCGAAATGGAAGCCTTGCTGCTGGCGCATCTGGACGCCTCCGAGGCCGCCATGCAGGCCCTGGCGGTCAAGCGCGGGGTGGTGGTGCGCGATTATTTGGCCAGCCTGAAGCTGCCCAGCGACCGGCTGTTTTTGGGGGCCGCCAAAGCGGTGCCCCCAGAGGCCAAATGGCGTCCGCGGGCCGAGTTAAACCTGGCCACAGAGTAGGGCGCATGGCCAAACTGCGTAAATGTTTTGGCTATAGCAGCAAAACCCGGCGAAAATAGAGGCTTTCCCCTGCCGCACCCTGGCAGGCGTCTTTCCTTTTCGTGTGCGCCATGTCGATGTTTCCTTTCTCCAAAAACAACCCCGCAGACAACCTTTCTGACGCTCCTGCCGCGCCAGCCAAAACCCATGAGGCCCATCCGCTGGACGCGCTGACGCATGGCGCGTTTTCGGCGCAAACCTCCGGCGAGCGCATGGCCTGCATCCGCGAGTGGCTGGCCAGCGGCCCCACGCCCGAGCAGTTGCAGCAGGTGTTCAAGGAGCTCAGCGGCAAGGACAAGGGCGCAGCCAAGCTGCTGCGCGAAAAGCTCGACGAGATCAAACGCAGCAAAACGCAAGCCACCATTGCGCTGGAGTGGGCCGACAAAGCCCAGGCGCTGCTGGCCGTGCCCAAGCTGAACCTGGCCGATGCCCTGGCCTGGCAGCGTGACGCCGCCAAGGCCGGTGCACCGCTGAGCAAAGAGCCGCTGGCCGGCCTGAAAGCCCAACTGATGGAGCGGGTGCGCGCCATTGAAGACCTGCAGCACCGGGTACAGGTGCAGCGCGAAGCGGCCGTGCTGGTCGCCCAGCGCATTGAAGTCTTGTCCACCAAACCCTGGCGCGACGCGCAAGCTGCCCACGATGCGCTCAGCGCGGATGTGAGCAACTGGCAGACCGAGGCCAGCGCCTTGGCAGGCGACGCCAACTGGCCCAGCGTGGACGCCAAGTTCCCGCCGCTGCTGCAAGCCTCGCAAGCGCAGCTGGGTCTGGTTTGGGAGGCTTTCCAGGCCGCATTGACTTCCACCGTGCTGGCCGCTGAAGACACCACTGCCGCATTGCCAAATGTGCCAGTGTGGGCGGATGAGCTGCGCGTGCTGCGCGGCATTCCGCTAGAGCCAGTGGTGAAGGCACCCAAAGCACCGGTTGACCCAGAAATCAAAGCCAAGGCCACGTCTGCTGTGGCTGACGCACTTGCAAAATTAGAGCAGGAAGTGACCCAAGGTCACGGTAAGGCCAGCGCCGGTGCCGCCAACGCGTTGCGCAATGCCTTGAAAGAATTTGGCCGTCTCATCGACGACAAGCTGGAAAACCAGGCGCGCGGCGCGCTGGCCGCAGCTGGTGAGTTGGAGGGCTGGCAGCGCTGGCGTGCCGACCAGTTGCGCGAAGAACTGGTGGCCAAGGCTGAGGCGCTGCTCAAGCGCCCTGAAGGTCAGGCCATCGGCGGGCGCAAGATGCAGGAAACCCTGCGCGCCCTGCGTGACCAGTGGAAGCTGACCGACCAGGGCGGTGTGCCGAACCACGGCCTGTGGAAGCGTTTTGATGACGCCTGTAACGAAGCCCACAAAGTGGTTGAGGTCTGGCTGGAAAAACTCAAGTCCGAAACCGCCGAGCACCGCGCGCAGCGCCTGGCACTCATTGAAGAAGTCAAAGCCTTTGCACAGGCCAACCGCACCGCGCTGGACGACGACTGGAAGGGCTTCAGCCGTGTGCTGCACCAGTTTGGTGACCGCTGGCGCGAATCCGGCCATGTGGGCGAAAAAATCTATGCCGAGCTGAATACGCTCTGGAAGGCCGCCATTGATGACGCCGCCGCACCGCTGGAGGCGCTGCAAAAGCTCAGCCTGGCAGCCCGCCACGCGATGATCGACGAGGCCAAAGCGCTCGGAGCCCAAGAGGTGCTGCGCATTGACGCGGTGAAGGCGCTGCAGCAACGCTGGCAGGCTGAGGTGCACCGCGTGCCGGTAGAGCGCCGCCACGAGCAAAAGCTGTGGGACGCGTTTCGCAAACCCATCGACGACGCCTTCACCCGAAAAACCGCAGACCGCGAAAAGGCACAAAGTGCCTTGAGCGAGCGCGACCGTATGGTTTTGGACGCCTCCAAGGCGCTGCAGGCGGCCAACGCCTCGGGCGACGCGCAGGCCATCAAGAGCGCCATGGCTGCGCTGGACGCTGCCTTGCGCGGCCAGGCGCAGGCGCAAGCGGCAGTAGTTGCCAGTGCCCAGACTTCTGAAGAAAAAGAGGCTCTAGCCCAGACGCAGTCTGCGCAAGCAGCTACTGAAACAGAAGCTAATCCTGATGCTACGACCGAGGCATCTGCCGAGGCGTCCACCGAGGGGTCTTCCGAGTCCTCCGGCGAAGCTGCAGGTGAAGGCGCTGCCCCCGAGGCGCCGACACCTGTGGTGCGCAAACCCGTGGTGGCCATGCGTGGTGATGACCGCCCTGGCATGAAAAAAGAGGCGCCCGCGGCCCCCGGACGTGGTGGTAAGTTTGGTGACCGCAAAGACGCCGGCCGCCCAAGTGGTCGTGATGGTGGCCGTGATGCCCGCCCCGGTGCGCGCACCGAAGATCGTGGCGGGTTCCGCGATACGCGTTCAGATCGCGCACCGATGGGTGAGCGTTTTGACGCACCGCGCCTAGGCGACGCTGCTTTCCGCGCCCAGCGTGATGCGCTGGAGCAGGCCCAGTTTGCGCTGCGCAAGCTGGCCGCCCAAGCCCATGGCGAGGCACTGACCCATTTGCTCACCGCCTGGGAAAAGCGTGACGCCGAGCTGGTGCCCGGTACGCAAGAGCTGGGCAACCGCGTGGCCCCGGCGGTGCGGGCCGCTTGGTCCAAAGCCATAAACCAAGCCGTAAACCAAGCGCCAGCAGGTGATGCCAGCACCGCACTGCTGCGCCTGGAGATGGCGGCTGAAGTACCGACACCCGCAGAGCACATCAGCGACCGGCGCATGTTGCAGTTGCAGTTGCTCACCAAGCGCAACGATCCGGCACCGGTGCAGACCTGGGGTCAAGACGCTGCCGTGGTGTTGGGTGGCGCGTTTGAGCCCGCCGCAGCTCGGCGCCTGCAAAATGTGCTGAAGGTGCTGTTGAAGCCCTGATGAAGTTTGGCCACGCCCGTTGACCAGGGCTGGGTCAATTTCTTCTGTAGAAGTGGCTGACTAAAAAAGCCTGCATCGCTCTGGCGTCGCTCCGTGGCGCAGCCGCAGCACCTCCAGACGCGGCGGCGTGGCAGCCGCATCCCAGTCACTCAACACCAGTCTGCGTAACGGGTTTATGCCCCCCGGATTCAGCAGGTGATCTGCCGGATGATGGGTGTGACCGTGGATGAGGGTGTTGGCTTGCGCCGCATCCAGCCACTGCAGCGCGGCGGGAGTGTCCACATCGGCATAAACCGCGCCGCTGGTTTTGCGGGATTCACTTTGCGCGCGCAAGCTGCGTGCGATGATTTGGCGCTCAGCCAGCGGTTTGGCCAGAAACGCACTTTGCCAGGCGGGTGTGCGCACTTGGGCGCGAAATTGCCGGTAGTCGGTATCCCCCAGACACAACGCGTCGCCGTGTGACAGCAGCCAGCGTTGCGCGTCAAACACCAGCACCGTCGGGTCAGGCAGCAGCGTCATGCCGCTGGCAGCCGCAAAAGCGTTACCCAGCAAAAAATCGCGGTTGCCGTGTAAAAAAAACAGCGGAATACGCTCTGAGGCAGCAGCCAGCAAGTGCTGGCATTGGGCCTCGAAACCCGGCGGTCGACCGTGCAGCACGCTGGCCACGTCATCACCCACCCAGACTTCAAACAAATCGCCCAGGATAAACAGGGCGTCGGCCTGGGTGCTGCCCAGATACGTCTGAAACGCGGCAAAGGTGGCGGCTTCGCTGGCTTGCAGGTGCAAGTCAGAGATGAAGTCGATACGGTGCCAGCGGGCAGGTGCCGCCAGCACCGGCCAGTCTGATGGCATCAAACCGGCGGTTAAGGGGCTGGACATGGCAGGCTAAGGTGAACAGCCAGCGCTGGTCAGTCGTGGTGATGCGTGGTGGTATGCGTTGTGCTAGACCGGGCCGGTTTACAGCGCCACAGCCTTTTCGATCACCACGTCTTCTACCGGCACATCGTCGTGGTAACCCTTGCGGCTGGTTTTAACCGCCTTGATTTTGTCCACCACGTCAGCGCCAGCCACTACTTTGCCAAACACCGCGTAGCCCCAGCCTTGCTGGCTGGGTGCAGTGTGGTTCAAAAAGCCGTTGTCAGCGATGTTGATGAAGAACTGTGCGGTGGCAGAGTGCGGGTCGCCGGTGCGGGCCATGGCCACGCTGTAGTTGACATTTTTTAGGCCATTGTTGGCTTCGTTGGTGATGGGCGCGTCGCAGCTTTTTTGTGCCATGCCGGGCTCCATGCCGCCGCCTTGCACCATGAAGCCGGGGATGACGCGGTGAAAAATGGTGTTGTCGTAGTGGCCCTTGGCCACATAGCTCAAAAAGTTGGCGGTCGATTTGGGCGCTTTGTCCTGGTCAAGTTCCAGGGTGATGACGCCGTAGTTGGCAATGTAGAGTTCGACTTTTGGGTTGCTCATGATTTATTTCACCAGGGTTGCAGAGTTGATAAGAATAGGCGTTTTGGGAACGTCCGAGGGGAACGGGCCGGCTGACCCGGTGGGCGTCGATTTTATTTTGTCGATGGTCGCCATGCCCGAGACCACCTGGCCAAACACCGTGTAGCCGTAGTCTCGCGCGCTCGGGTTCAGGAAACTGTTGTCGTTGACGTTGATGAAAAACTGCGCGGTGGCCGACTGCGGGTCGTTGGTGCGCGCCATCGCCAGCGTGCCGGGGACATTGCGCGGACCGCCTTTTTCAAGCGCCTGGCGGCCTTCATGCACGACGGGTGCCCGGGTGGCTTTTTGGGCGTATTTCACATCGAACCCGCCACCCTGGACCATGAAATTGGGGATGACGCGGTGGAAGATGGTGCCGTCGTAGTGTTTGTCACGCACGTATTGCAAAAAGTTTTCTACCGTCTTGGGGGCTTTGTCGGGGTACAACTCCACCACAAAGTCGCCCGCTGAAGTGGCAAACTTGACCTGCGGCAAGACGTCGGCCTGTGCTGTTAAAGCTATTGAAAAAATAGCTGTAGAGGCAATAGCCGTGAGGGCTAGAGCGGTATTTTTCTTTAAGCTCATCAAATGACTCCTTCATAAAAAATAGTCCATTGGCCAGAATGGCGCTGCCAGTACTGACGTTTGGTGGTGCCGGTGCGCTGGCCAGCCGCCACCTCGCCAAAGGTCACCACCATGGTTTCTTCCTTGTCCTGCCAGTGCAGCAGTGACAGGTCTTTCATTTCCAGCTCACGGCCCCGGTTTTTCGCCACCTCTAACGTCAACGTCGGCTGCCGGCCGCCCAGACTTTTACCATCGATGCGCAAGTTGCTGGCATAGACGCTGTTGAGTTCTGCCAGATTGCCACCGGATTTGGCCCTGCGCCAGGCGTACAGGCGCGACTCAAACGGACCAACGCTCTTTCGGGTCTGGCTCGGTGCTACCCAGTTAATCTGGCTGGCAATCACCACACAGCCGTCGCTGGCTTGCGGGGCACGGGAAAACTGGTCTGGCGGTGTGCCGTGCAGCCAGATGCCGCCGCCGGTTTTGCCGCGCCGCACGTCCAGCATGTTGGGGTAATTGATGGGCAGGGCGCCGGAGCCGTAAAACTCTTTCAACGATTTCGGATCCAGCTGGCTGGTGATGAAATACACGCCCAGCGGTGTGCGCTGGTCGCCCTCTGTCTGCTTTTCCACACCTAGTTTGCCCACTGAGCTGTAGTAGTCATCCGCCAGCTTCAAGCCGCTGGGCCGGTTTTCAAAAAGGTACAGCTGCGAGCGTGAGGCATCCACCGCAATGGCGTGTTTGTTGGCACCAGACAGCAGCACAAACTCAGCCGGTACAAAACCAGCCGGTGGGCGCTCTTTCAGGGCTTTCAGGCGCGCCGCTGATTCGGCACGCAAATCAGCCAGGGCCGCAGCACTGGCCTGGCGCTGGTCGGCTGGCACATCGCCAAAGGTGTTGAGGGGCCGGGTCCGCGCAGACAGCAGGTCAGCGTAAACCAGTTGGGCCAGAGCAAAGTTGGGGTAGTCACCCAGCAGACTCTGCGTCAGGTCCAGGGCAGGGCGGGTTTCAGAGCGGCCATTCAGCCGGCAAATCTCGATCAGACGGGCTTTCGCAGCGCCGCTGTGGCTGGCGAGCGATTCGGTCTTGGTGGCGACTGACTTGGGCGTGACAGAGGCGCTGGCGCTGCCTGGTGCCAGCGTGAGGGACGCCCAGCATATAGCGCCCAGCAGGGTAGCGGTCTTTTGCATCATCAGGTTCATGAGCATGCCCGGCAGTTGCCAGCACCGGGCCAACACCCACAGATCAAGGCTTGGCGCGCCTTCAACGGTCTGTGGATTCCTGGGTGATCAGCCAGTTTTGCCCGGACTTCTTCAGATCCAGGGTTTTCTGGCTGGATACTGACAGGCTGTCTGCCTTGTACGCCTGACGGAAACTGGCCACAGCCCGATCGCCCTGAACACGGATATTCAGGTCGGTGAGCGTGACGTTGATACTCTTTCTACCAACGATGCGGTCATGGCGCTCTTTTTTCCAAGCGCTCAGGCTTTGGTTGCCAGGTGGGTTGAAGCCGGGACTGTAGGCCTTCAGGTAAGCATCCATATTTTTCAATGACCAGGCTTGTGCCCAGGCCATCACGGCTGCCTCAACGGCCTTGTTGGCCTCAGCGTCCAGCGGTACGGAAGCGGGCTCGGTTTTGGTGGCTGCCGCAGGGGTTGCAGTCACCGGCGCAGCAGTTGCCACGGTTACAGCAGGGGTCACAGGCTTGGTCTCAGCTGCAGGTGCTGATGTTGGTACTGGCACAGGTGCGAGCGTTGGTTTGGCCGCTGGTATCACTGCAGCGGTGACCAAGGGTGGGCTGGCAAGTGTGTGGGACTTGCCCAGGTTGGGTGTCAACACCTCACCGATCAAGGCCAGCTTGGGTGGCACGGCGGTGTTGCCGCTGTCGAGCTGCAAAGCCTTGTTGTACGCCTGACTGGCCAGTCTGGCGTAGACATCACCCAGGTTTTCGTGGGCGGTGGCGTAGCTGGGGTTGGTGCGGATGGCCATTTCCAGTGCCAGCCGGGCCTTGTCATACGACCCCTGGCCGGCATACAGCACTGCCAGGTTGTTGTAGGGCTCGGGCAGTTCCGGGTAGTCTTGCGTTAGCTGGGTGAAGGTGGCAATGGCCTCAGCAGGCTTGCTCTGGCTGCGCTGGATAAGGCCCTTGAAAAAGCGCATCTGCGGATCACCCGGCTTGGCGGCCAAGTGGCTATCTACCCGCGTCATCGCTTCAGAAAACTTGTTGGCGCGCATCAGCTGACTCACCTCTGTGTAGTCATCTGCATAGACGTTTGCCGTCAGGCAAGCGCTTGCCAGTGCCAGCAAGCGAAGCGACTTGCAAAACGTGTTGGGAGCCTGTTTCATGGACACTGAGGTTTGGATGAGAGAAAAAAGTCGCGATATCGGCAAGAGGCGACAGGGCTTTATACTGCCTTCCATTGTAGCGGAGGGCTTGCTTTTGTAGCCGTCGTCTGCCCTGCCTGCGCGGGTCTGCTCACTGAGCACACAGGCCCTTTGCCTCAACAACACCGGCTTTTTCAGCCCGAATCCATTCCAAATTTTGAACCCCATGAGTTTGCGCATTTTCAACACCCTCTCGCGAGAGCTGGAAACTTTTTCCCCCATCGAACCCGGCCAGGTGCGCATGTATGTGTGCGGCATGACGATTTATGACCTGTGCCACATCGGCCATGCGCGCATGATGATGGCGTTTGACGTGGTGCAGCGTTGGCTCAAGGTGAGCGGCTATCAAGTCACTTATGTGCGCAACATCACCGATATTGACGACAAAATCATCAAACGCGCGCTGGAGCGTGGCATCACCATCCGCGCGCTGACCGACGAGATGATCGCCGCCATGCACCACGATATTGCGCTGCTCGGCATTGAGCCGCCTACGCTGGAGCCACGCGCCACCGACTATGTGCCACAGATGCTGGACCTGATCCAGCAGCTCGAAGGCAAAGGCCTGGCCTACAAGGCGGCCAATGGCGACGTCAATTACGCGGTGCGCAAATTTGCGGGTTACGGCAAGCTGTCAGGCAAGTCGGTGGACGAATTGCGCGCCGGTGAGCGCGTGGCGGTGCAAGATGGCAAGGACGATCCGTTGGACTTTGTCTTGTGGAAAGCCGCCAAACCCACCGAACCCGAAGACGCCAAGTGGGATGCCGACGCGCTGGGCTACGGTTACGGCAAAGGCCGACCGGGCTGGCACATTGAGTGCTCCGCCATGAGCTGCCAGGCGCTGGGTGAAACCTTTGACATCCACGGTGGCGGCGCAGATTTGCAGTTTCCGCATCACGAAAACGAAATCGCCCAGAGCGAAGGTGCCAGCGGCAAGCCGCTGGCCCGGTTCTGGGTGCACAACGGTTTTGTGCGGGTCGACAACGAAAAAATGTCCAAAAGCTTGGGCAATTTCTTCACCATCCGTGATGTGCTGGTCAAGTTCGACGCAGAGACCGTGCGCTTTTTCCTGCTGCGTACGCACTATCGTACTGCGCTGAATTACAGCGACGTGCATCTGGACGATGCGCGCAGCGGCCTGAAGCGCTTGTACACCGCGCTGGATCTGGTCACGCCAGAAGCAGTGGCGATTGACTGGGCCGAGCCTTTTGCCGCGCGTTTCAAAGCGGCTATGGATGACGACTTTGGCACGCCGGAAGCCGTGGCCGTGCTGTTTGATCTGGCCAGCGAGGTCAACCGCACTCACAGCGGCCAGTTCGCAGGCCAACTCAAGGCGCTGGGGGGCTGTCTTGGCTTGTTGCAGGGTGATCCACGCCAGTTTTTGCAATTTAGGGCGGGGGCGGCGCTCACCGCGCCCAGCCCGACGCTTCATGCAACAGGCACCGCAGAGGCTGTGGCAATGAACCAGCCGGGTTTGGATGATGCCGCTATTGACCGCTTGATCACTGAGCGAGCGGCTGCGAAGGCTGTGAAGAATTTTGCCGAAGCCGACCGCATTCGCCAGCAATTGCTGGCGCAGGGCATTGTGCTGAAAGACGCTGCCGCTGGAACAAGCTGGGAAGCGGTCAAGTGATGCTTTA
>Ga0105048_10003415_pt1 | contig 26008 bp, 28 predicted proteins | sample MAT05_FD_78382 | JGI IMG/M metagenome (GOLD analysis project Ga0105048, IMG submission 78382) | Freshwater microbial communities from Lake Fryxell liftoff mats and glacier meltwater in Antarctica - MAT-05 | ecosystem: Environmental > Aquatic > Freshwater > Ice > Liftoff microbial mat | place...
AAAACAGTAGAATTCTGGTGCAGAGGTTACGATCGCGATTTCATCAAGTTTTCCATTGCTCTTAAGCATACACATATGGCCCTGATGTTCTGCGCCGCAAGTACATTTTTTCTGATTTTCCATTTTTTCTCCCTTCATATTTTTTAATTACTGCGTAAATATTTTCACACACTAGCATATAATATGCTAAAAAGAAACGTTATCATAGCAGCTAAAAACTCTTAAAGGAAGGTCGCTCTGTGGTTTTTTCTCCAAAGTCCATACTGGTTACAGGTGGAGCCGGTTTTATCGGTTCAAACTTCATTCATTCATTTATTGCAAATAATCCCAATTGCAGGATCACAAATCTCGATGCTTTAACGTATGCAGGTAATCCCAATAATCTTAAGGCAATTGAGCATCATCCGGGGTATAGTTTTGTAAAAGGTGATATCTGTGATGGTTTGTTAGTGGCCAATATACTGGCTGTGCAGAAGATAGATGCCGTTATTCACTTTGCTGCTGAATCCCATGTGGATCGTTCGATTACCGGTCCGGAAATATTTGTCCGTACAAATGTGCTGGGAACCCAAACCTTGCTGGAGGAGAGCCGCAAGCATTGGCAGTCGGGAGTAGTCGATGACTTCAGGTTCTTTCAGATTTCAACGGATGAAGTTTATGGCAGTCTTGGTGAAACCGGTTTTTTTACAGAGCAGACTCCTCTATCTCCCAATTCTCCATATTCAGCCAGTAAAGCCGGAGCGGATATGTTGGTGCGGGCTTATCATGAAACGTATGGCATGCCGACATTGAACACTCGTTGTTCCAATAATTACGGCCCTTACCATTTTCCTGAAAAACTTATCCCATTATTGATTCATAATATTATCAACAAAAAGCCTCTGCCTGTTTACGGAGATGGATGTAATGTGCGTGACTGGTTGCACGTAAAAGATCATGCTTCTGCAGTAGAAGTGATTTTGAAAACTGCTGTTCCCGGCTCTGTTTACAATATCGGTGGTGATAACGAGTGGAGAAATATTGATATTGTTAACCTGGTTTGTGATCTGCTTGATGAAAGGTTGTCACGTGAAGCCGGAGAAAATCGTCAATTGATTACTTTTGTCAAGGATCGTCCCGGTCACGACAAGCGTTACGCTATTGATGCCACACAATTGAAGGAAAAGCTTGGTTGGGAGCCCGAATATACATTCGAAAAAGGAATTGCTGAAACCATTGACTGGTATCTGGCAAATCAGGAATGGGTATCTAAAGTTACTTCCGGGGCCTACCTGGAATATTATGCAGGACAATATGGAGAACAGCCATGATTCTTGTTGTCGGAGCAAATGGTATGTTGGGGCGTGATTTGCTGCCATTGCTGGGTGAAGGGGCACGAGGAGTTGACGTGAGTGACATTGATATTACTTCAATGGAATCTGTTCAGCGTCTCTTGAATACTTTAAAGCCGTCTGTTGTCATTAACTGTGCAGCATATACCGATGTGGATGGGTGCGAAGCAAATAGTGATTTGGCAATGAAGGTAAATGGGGAAGGTGTGGCTAATCTGGCAAATGTCACCAACTCTATTGGTGCCAAGTTGGTTCAAATCAGCACTGATTATGTTTTTGACGGTGGTATGGGAAGACCCTATCTTGAAGATGACAAACCAGCTCCATTGAGCGTCTATGGTGAGTCCAAACTGATTGGAGAACATAATGCAACACTGAATCCAAACCATATCATTATTCGCACTCAGTGGCTTTATGGTATTCACGGCAAGAACTTTGTAGAAACAATGCTACGACTGGCATCCGAGAAGGATGAACTTGCGGTGGTAGATGACCAGATCGGCTCACCTACATGGACGTTCGACCTTTCCAGGGCAATTATTGCTTTGCTGAAAAACGGTTGTTGTGGAATTTATCATGCTGCCAATGCTGACTTCTGCTCCTGGAATCAGTTTGCATGTGCCATTTTCGACGAAGCCGGCCTTAAGGTGAAAGTAAAAAGTATGACGACTGAACAGTTGAATAGACCTGCAGTGCGCCCACTTTACTCCACGCTTGATTGCAGCAAACTGACAAAAGACACTGCTTTTATTCCGCAGCATTGGCGTGATGCATTAAAAGCATATCTTTCGCTACGGTCTTAGTATTCAGGTGGTTTGTTTTCACATGTATCAAGTTTCCATCCGGAAACTCCGGATGTGAAACTGTTGGTTTTCAGTTTGGAAAGCGGGGATTTTTTCTCCTGGCAAGGAAATCGAGGGTTTGTGCGGCGGCGTACATGGGTACGCCGCACAAGCAAAGCCGAAGATTAACGCCGCCAGGGGGAAAAAGCACCCTTTCCGGATGAAAACTAGCTAATTGCAAATATTAAACAAGGAGAAGTGTCTTTTATGGAACGTGGTGAGCGCCCATGGGGTTCGTATTGTGTACTTGAAGAAAACAGCAGTTACAAAATCAAGCGTATTGAAGTCTTGTCAGGCCAGAGGCTTTCTTTGCAGAAACATCATCACCGTAGTGAACATTGGATAGTAGTTTCCGGAATTGCCAAAGTCACGTGTGGTGAGCAGGAATTCTTTGTCAATGTCAACGAGTCAACCTTTATTCCGATTGGACAAAATCACCGATTGGAAAATCCAGGCAAGATTACGCTGATCATTATTGAGGTTCAGAGCGGAGAATATCTGGGAGAAGACGATATTGTACGCTTTGACGATGACTATAACCGCTGTGATATTACAGACTCAAAATAAGGATATGATGAAAAACTGCAAATTTATTCAATTGTTTCTATATATATTTGTGGCAACGCTTTTGTTGAGCTTATGCGGTTGTGCTTCCTCCTCTAACACTGTAATAGATGAGGAAATTGTCACTAATCAGAAGCCGATGGCTCTTTATAATGTTCTGATTGTAAAGGCGTTTGAGCTTAATCGTGAACTTTATTCCAGTGAGAAATCGCCGCTGATGGGAGAAAGGGAGCAGCGTTATGCCCAGATACCGGTGCAACTTGCTGATCTGGTTAAACGCTACCTGGTTTCAAAAAACATCTACAGATCGATTGAACGTGAAGGCACCCCATCGGCAAAAACACTTGTGCTGAAGGGTAAGTTTACCAAGATGGGGAGATTTAAAGTATCCATAGAGGCTGTTATTACTGACAGTATGACTGGACAGGAAGTTGCTTTTTTTCGTCAGACATTATGGGATGTTTTTGATACAACAGAATCAATTGGAAGTCTTGGTCGAGGCATAGCAGACTATATAGATCGCATACAGTATAAATGACGGAGGCTGCAGATGTACATTGTCATACTTGCCGGCGGCTCAGGCACCCGGTTCTGGCCCTTATCCAGGGCTTCAAAGCCTAAACAGCTCATTTCCTTAACTGGCGATAAAACCATGCTTCAGAGGACAGTGGAGCGTGTTTTGCCGTTAAAACCCAAAAGGATCATAGTTGTTACAAACACGCTTCAGGCTGCTGAATCAAAGCGTCAGCTGGCAGGCTATCGTCGTGTACCGATTGACATCCTTGCTGAGCCCTGTGCCCGGAATACAGCCCCGGCAATCGGATTGGCAGCAGCTATTATCTCTTCTCATGATTCGGCCGGATTAATGGTTGTCCTTCCAGCGGATCATTATATCAGAGACGAGGAAGCATTTAGAGACGCAGTAACGTTTGCGGCAAAATCAGCAAAAAATGGCTATCTGATGACGCTTGGGATTATGCCGACAAGTCCTGAAACAGGTTATGGTTATATTGAAGCGGATATGGATATGCGTGGCACAGGTCCATTCCCGGTCAAATGTTTTGTTGAAAAGCCTCCGATTGAAAAGGCACTGGAATATCTTGATGAAGGCAACTTCTTCTGGAACAGTGGTATGTTTATCTGGCGTGTGGATGTTATTATGTCCGAGCTTGGCAAGCATATGCCGCTTCTGGCTAAATCTCTGGCCAATATATCATTTAATAGCGATGTATGGGAACTGTCAGACCTGGATGATCAGATAGCGGATATTTATGAGGAAGTTGAAAGTGTTTCCATAGATTACGGGATTATGGAAAAATCCTCTAAGGTTCAGGTCGCTCCCGTTGAGATGGGCTGGAGTGATGTGGGTAGTTGGAGTGCTCTTCCTGAGGTTGCTGAGGAAGATGAAAAAGGGACTGTCTGTGTAAATGTTTCCGGGCATGTCGCACTTGATTCCACTGGCTGCCTGATTTATGGGGATGGAAAGTTGGTCGCAACGGTAGGGGTCCAGGATTTGATAATTGTCTCTACTCAGGATGCATTGCTGATTTGCAGTCGGGAACGTGCACAAGATGTAAAAAAAGTAGTTGAGGAACTCAAGAGTATGGGTGCTGACAGTTATTTATAAAATAGCGAGCCTCTAACTATTCTTTGATTTCTTTGAATAAGTTCGAATAAAAGGCAGCCTGGTGATCTGGGCTGCCTTCTGTTTTTTTGTTGTCATCTCGTCTTATTGTCGGTATTGTCAACCTTCTGCGGGTCCCAGGTTGACTAGTGAGGAAATTCATGAAAAGACACATGCGCGACGAACTTGATCAGATAAAAAGCAATGGTTTATACCGCAGAACAAGACTTGTTTCAGGTCGCCAGGGGTCACATGTTGAACTGGATGGTAGGCAGGTTTTGATGCTTTGTTCAAACAACTATCTAGGGTTGGCGGATCATCCGTTTCTTGCAGAGAAATCCATCAGAGCTATTGAGCAGTTTGGTACATCCAGTGCGGCTTCACGTCTTGTGTCTGGTACAATGGAGCTGCATGAACTTCTGGAACAAAGCGTCTCCAGTTTCAAGGGTAGTGAAGCGGCTTTGGTATTTAACAGCGGTTATGCTGCCAATACAGGAATTATACCTGCTGTTGCAGGGCGTGGAGACACTATTTTTTCTGATCGCCTGAATCATGCCAGTATTGTAGATGGAATAATACTCTCCGGTGCCAAGTTGATCCGATATCCGCACAATGATATGAAAGTACTGGCCAGTCTTCTTGAATCCAAAAGAGGCAGTGGCCGTTGTATTATTGTCACGGACGGTGTTTTCAGTATGGATGGCGACATAGCCTCACTGAACGAAATTATTCGTCTTAAAATTGCTTATGATGCCATTTTGATTGTAGATGATGCCCACGGCTGCGGTGTGTTGGGTGATAGTGGCAGGGGCAGTGCAGAGCTGCTAGGCGCAATGGAAGGAATCGATATCCATGTAGGTACGTTTGGCAAGGCACTGGGAAGTTTTGGTGCATATGCCGCATTATCTGCTGAAATGAGGGAGTACCTGATTAATCGTGCTCGCAGTTTCATTTTTTCCACGTCGCTGCCACCCGCTGTTCTGGCCGCTTCCGTTGCCGCACTTGAACTTGTTGCAAGTGCAGAGGGTCAGGAGCTTCGCAAAAAACTGCAAGAAAATACATCTCACTTTAGGCAGATGTTGAGCTCGGCAGGTTTTGAGCTAGGTGAGGGAACAACGCAGATTGTACCCATAATGGTTGGCGAGGCGGATAATGTAATGCGTTTTTCTGCCGAACTGCTTGAAGAAGGTTTGTACGTCTCAGGTATCCGTCCTCCTACAGTTCCAGCAGGTGCTTGTCGGCTCCGCTGCACAATCATGGCGACACATTCAAGTGAAGATCTGAGCATGGCTGCTGAGCGGATTACATCAGTAGGGAAGCGCTTGGGAGTGATTTGATGACCTGGTATGAGAATGATACCGGTGTACGCTTGTGGTACGAGGATAAAGGCACAGGGCCAGTAATTGTCTTGGTGCATGGCTGGTGTAAATCTTCGGCAGTTTGGCGTTTTCAGCTTGATCTCCTTTCAGAACATTTTCGTGTCATAGTACCAGATCTGGCGGGCTACGGTAAATCTGACAGTCCATCTAATGATATGTATGTTGATGATTATGCTGCTGATGTGGTTGCTTTGGTCAATAAGCTGGAGATTGAAAATCCCTTGCTGGTTGGATGGTCTCAAGGGGCACAGATTGTATTGCAGGCAAGTCAGGCACTTCATGGCAGGTTGTCCGGAATTGTTCTGGTATCAGGTACACCCCGGTTTATATCGTCTACAGATTTTCCTTATGGCCTTTCTGAAGTAGAGGCAAATGGAATGGCAAATAAAGTCAGGCGTAATCTGGGCAGGGCATTAACAGGCTTCAATGCTCACATGTTTGCAGAAAATGAACTGGAAAATACTTCGAACAGAGAGCAAATATTGGAATTACTTTCTTCAGAACCGGTTCCTGAAACCTCGATAGCTATTAAGGGGCTGATGGCACTTTATCAGGCCGATTTACGATCTATCCTTTGCAAAATTAAAATGCCGACACTTATTATAAATGGTGATCAGGATCCAATCTGCCTGCCTGGAGCGTCTTCTTTTTTTGCAGAAAATATTTCAGAGAGCCGTCATGTCATTTTTTCAGGGTGCGGACACGCACCATTTTTGTCACATGCCGTAGAGTTTAACAATTGTATCAGTGATTTTATCAGGGGGAATCTAGATTTTGTCAGATAACAGTAAAAGAATTGGTAAGGGCTTTCACCGTCATGCTTCAGAATATGACCAACATGCTGTTGTGCAAAAACGCGTTGTAGCAAATCTCGACCGTATGATTGGCAATCATTGTACTTCCAGCCCAGCCAGGCTTCTGGATATTGGTTGTGGAACTGGCGCTCTTACACTTGCAATGAAAAAGCGTTATCCTGAAAGCAAAATTTTCGGGCTTGATCTGGCATATAACATGACATTGAAGGCGGCTTCCCGTCTTGGTTCTGACGCTGTTTTTGTAAATGGTGATGCTGAGCAACTGCCATTCAAAAACAATGCATTTGATCTTGTCGTGTCAGCATCAACTTTCCAGTGGTCAAATTCTCTGGAAAACTGTTTTGGAGAATGTTGCCGTGTGCTTTCTGAAGATGGAGTTTTTTGTACCGCTTTTTTTGGAGGAAGAACCTTGTGGGAGTTGCAGGAAAGTTACCGGAAAGCACTTACCAATAGATATAGTGTTGAAGATGATCGCAACAGCAGGCTGCAGCGATTCAGGAGCAAGGATGATGCACGGCAGGCCCTGGAAGGCTTGGGGTTTGACAAGATTATAATTGCTTCTGAGGAAGAGCTGGAATTTCATCCTGATGTACCAGACCTGCTACGTGCAATTAAAGGGATTGGCGCATCAACCACGGCCAAAAATAACGCCGGCAGTGGTTTGGGATGGCGTGGAGTCATAAATGACATGGCCAACATATATCGTTCTCGTTATCAGAGTGACGGACAGATTCCGGCAACCTACGAGGTGATATATGTTGTTGCCAGACGTGGTTTCGGATCGCTCTAGTCAATCGCTCCGATGAGCCTTTTGGCTAAAGGATGAATTACACTGTAATGCACTTCAACACCTTCACGCTTGCCCTCAATAATTCCCTTGTTTTTGAGCAGAGCCAAGTGTTGTGACACTGTGGCTTGCGGCAATCCCAAGCATTCCCAGATATATTTCACATTGCATTCTTTGGTGCAAAGACCTGCAACTATCTTGAGTCTGATCGGGTGGCCCAGTACTTTCAATACCTCTGATTCCGGAGTAAAATCTCTAACTAGTTTAAATTCCATATGCCTGCCTTTTGATAAAGTATTGCAAAAATTATATATGCAGTTTTTTTTCCGTCAAGCGAAATACTGAAAAAAAGATATCTTATGTTATTTTTAGTTATTTAATAATGTTTTTGAGAAGTTATGAGTGAAATATATCGGAGCTGAAATGGCAGGCAGCGCGATGGGTAAGACTTTTATTTTCCAGAAGTGGTGATTCGTGGCGACAGATGTCTTTTGCGTAATGACAGCGGGGGTGAAAACGGCAACCGGTCGGGATAGCAAGAGGCGAGGGGATGTCATCGGTCAAAATAATCTTGTTTTGTCGTTGGCCACGATTTACTCCAGGTATTGATGCTATCAGAGCTTCCGTATAAGGATGCAGACAACGTTTGAAAAGATCGGCCGCAGGAGCACTCTCGACAATGGTGCCCAGATACATGATGCTGACGCGATCACACATATGACGTAATACTGACAGGTCGTGGGAAATCATTATCAGTGAAAGGCTGTAAGTGAATTTCATGTTTTGAAGCAGGTTAATAATCTGGGCCTGAATAGAAATATCCAGAGAAGAAACCGGTTCGTCGGCAATAATAATTTTGGGTGATGTGGCCAAGGCTCGAGCAATGCCGATGCGTTGTCTTTGACCGCCGGAAAATTCATGTGGAAAGCGATTGTACTGACCAGCTGCAAGTCCTACCGTTTGCATGATCTCTTCAGCATTTGAGCGAAGAGAGGAAGCTGATTGTTTTTCTGATATCAGTAACGGTTCCGCAATAATATCCCCAACACGCATGCGCGGATTTAAAGATGAAAACGGATCCTGAAATATCATCTGTGTTTGGCGACGAAACAAGTGCTGGTCTGCTTTGGACAGTGCGGAAATTGATGTTCCCAAATAATTGATCTGTCCAGAATCGGCCGGGAGAAGGCCAGCCATTATTTTGCCCAGCGTTGATTTTCCGCAACCGGATTCTCCCGCAATACCGTGTGTTTCTCCTTTGAATAAATCCAGACATACATCATCAACTGCTGTAAGGATACCAGCAGGAGAGGCGGGAGTGCTCTTGATCTTGAACTGTTTGAAAAGATTTGTTCCGCTAAGGATAGGGGAGTTATTTGTCATTGGCAATTCCAGCAGCGCACATGATGCCCGGGAAGGACTTCAATAAGATCCGGTATCTGATTGCGACAATGTGGAAATACATTGGGACATCGGTTACAGAAACCACACCCGGGAAGATTGTCGGACAGTTGTGGTGGGTTTCCGGTCAAAGTTGCAAGTTGGGTTCCTGGTTCGGCAAATTGCGGCAGAGAAGCTATCAGGGCTTTTGTGTAGGGGTGGAGCGGGTTGTTTAACAGTTCAGAGCTTGTAGCGGATTCCACAATACGTCCGGCATACATTACGCAAGTATAGTCCGATCTTTCAGCCACTATTCCCAGGTCGTGTGTAATTAGCAGAATACCCATTTCTGATGTTTGTCTGAGCGAGTCTATCAGTTCAAGTATCTGAGCCTGTATTGTAACATCAAGAGCTGTTGTCGGCTCATCAGCTATCAGTAGTTCCGGATCGCAGGCCAATGCCATGGCGATCATAACCCTTTGGCGCATGCCGCCGCTTAACTGGTGAGGGTAATCGCGCAACCTGTCGCCGGCTGCTGGTATGCCGACTTTGTGCAGCAGCTCTGCAGCCCTGTCGGATGCGTTTTTTTGCGACAGCTTGATATGAAGAATCAATGGCTCCATAATCTGCTCTCCGATGCGCAACACCGGATTAAGAGACGTCATCGGTTCCTGAAATACCATTGAAATCCGTCTGCCGCGAATGGAGCGCATCTCGTCTTCTGCTAATGTTAAAAGATCCTTGCCGCCAAGAATAATCTGACCTGATTTGATAAAACCGGGTGATGGAACCAGGCGCATAACCGACAACGCGGTCATTGATTTTCCGGATCCTGATTCTCCAACCAGCGCAACTGTACTTCCACGATTGATTGTAATGCTGACATCACTGACAGCATTAAGCGTGGCCGTTGCAGTTCTGAAGCAGGTGTTTAGATTGTTTATGGAAATCAGTTCGGTCATATTACCTCGAAATCATTAAAACAGATCAGTGATAGATTAACAAAGATAACATAATTGTGCCAAGCTATAATTTTTTGCTACTATCCGGCTCTGATCCTTGTCTGAACTTCAAAAGAAATTGACAGGGTGCCTTTACATGTGGTTCTATCACCAGGTTTTGAGGCCTATATTGATACGCATATTATTGTCATTTTTTCTAGTCATTATACTGTTTCTTGGTAGCGCCAGTATCTATTCAGATGCTGCCATGCCGGTGGAAATGATACGGATTGCCATTGTAAAAAATGCTACTGAAATTTTAGTAGATGGTGATGGGTTGCAGGCTGTCCGTGAAAACGGAAAAGCTGTTGCTCTTGTGACGCCAATCAAAATTACCAGATTAAAGGATACACTGTTAGCTGATGGGGTGTCTTATCGTCGATTGTCTTTCAGTTCGTCACAGGCTGTTTTTATAAATGGTAAGCCATATCGTGGAATTGCTGAAATATCACCTTCAGATAAAGGGTTACTGGTTGTAAATGAGCTACCGCTTGAAACTTATCTAGTTGGGCTGATCAACTGTGAAATATCTTCGGCATGGCCGATTGAGGCTGTCAAAGCTCAGGCTGTAATTGCCAGAACTTATGCGATGTATCGTAAAGAGACTCGAAAAAAGGCCGTTTATCACATGGAATCAACCGTCATAGATCAAGTTTATGATGGGTGTCTGATAGAGGATAGCCGAGCCAGTCGGGCTGTAACGGAAACCTCCGGTGAGGTATTGACTTATAAAAAGTCTGTTATGCAGGCTTTTTATCATTCCAATTGCGGTGGCAGGACAGAAGCTGCTGAAAATGTGTGGGGTGCAGCATTACCATACCTGAAGGGCGTTGAGTGTGAATATTGTCTGAATAACCCTTCTACAGCGTGGGAGCAAACCATTCCTTTAAAGGATATCGAAGATAAACTTCGAGCCGCTGGTTTTAAGGTTACAACAATATCTGATATTAGAGCCGGTGCTGTTAATAACCGTGGTCGACTCAAGTCGATTGTGATAGTGTCGCCACGAGGTAATTTGTCGCTGACCGGTGATCAGTTTCGTAAGACAATTGGTTACGGTCTTATCAAGAGTACTAATCTCAAGATAAAAGTATTAAACGGTGAAGCGGTTTTTAGTGGATTAGGCAATGGTCATGCTGTGGGTCTTTGTCAATGGGGTGCCAAGCAGCGTGCACTGGATGGTTTTAGCTATACGGAAATACTTTCATATTATTATCCCGGCACTGAACTTAAAATGCTTTTTGATGTTCGCTGAAATGGTACTTTAATGTTAGTAAAAGAATTTGATTATCATTTGCCGCAGGAACTGATAGCACGTTACCCGGCTCCTGAACGTGATACTTCTCGTTTGATGGTCTTGAATCGCCAGGAAAAAAGCATCAGTAATGATCTTTTTACGAATATCTTCAGTTATCTGAACCCTGGAGATTTGCTGGTGATGAATGATACCAGGGTTATTCCGGCCAGAATCTTTGGCCGAAAAACTACTGGAGGCAAGGTTGAGATTTTTCTTGTCCGGCGTGACGAGGGGCAATCGGAGTGTTGGACCTGTTTGCTGAAATCGTCAAAAGGGCTGCAGGAAGGACAGTTGTTGATCCTTAATGCCGGTATGACCGCCAGGGTTTGCAGGAAACTGGACGGTGGATCATGGCAGATAGAGTTTAGTGGAGAGACGCCTTTCTGGACATGGCTGGACCAGGAGGGGCAAATGCCTTTGCCTCCATATTTACAGCGGAATGCGGATATAAACGATAAAGAAAGATATCAAACTGTTTATGCCAGTGTACCTGGAGCGGTTGCAGCACCTACTGCAGGATTGCATTTTACACGGGAACTGCTGGAAAAAATTATGGCCAAAGGAGTTGGGGTTGCCTGGGTTACTCTGCACACCGGTTTAGGGACTTTTTTGCCAGTTCGGGTTGAACGTGTTGAAGATCATCGTATTCATACCGAACGTTACGGTATTTCGGAGGTTACAGCCCAGGCCATCAAAGACACCAAAGCTCGCGGCGGAAGTGTCTTTGCGGTGGGTACCACTACTGCCAGGACGCTTGAATATGCGGCGAATGAAAATGGTCAGGTTGTGTCAGGTGAAGGTGAAGCTGATATTTTTATCTATCCTGGATATAACTTCAAGGTTGTAGACGCCATGATAACCAATTTTCATCTGCCGGAATCAACCTTGATTATGTTGGTATCAGCTTTTGCCGGTAAGGATTATATTTTTGAAGCTTATCGTCAGGCCATAAACAGTAGTTTCAGATTTTACAGTTATGGCGACGCCATGCTGATTTTTTAATTTTTTACAGGATATTTATTTGTCAGCTTCCAATTTTTCAGTTTTACATCGTGATTCGTCCTGTTCTGCCCGTCTTGGCTCTTTAAAGACTGAACATGGAACCATAGAAACACCCATTTTTATGCCGGTCGGAACAAATGCCACAGTCAAGGCCATGACGCCCGAAGACCTGCTGGCGATTAACGCCCAGATTATCCTCTCCAATACCTATCATCTGTATCTGCGACCAGGCCATCAATTGGTTGAAAAGATGGGGGGTCTCCATAAATTTATGAATTGGAATCGCCCGATTTTGACAGATAGCGGTGGATTTCAGGTATTCAGTCTTGGGGAATTACGTAAAATAACAGAAGACGGCGTTAAATTTCAGTCCCATATTGATGGTTCTTATCACGTTCTTACACCAGAGTTTGCCACACAGATTCAGGAGTCACTGGGCGCCGATATTATCATGTGTTTTGATGAGTGCCCACCTGCCACAGCAGACAAAAACTATGTGGCTCGTTCACTTGATATGACTACCCGTTGGGCCAAGCGCTGTAAAGATGTGCACAAACGGGAAGGGCAGCAACTGTTCGGTATCATTCAGGGGGGCATGCATTATGACCTTCGTGCACGCAGCCTGGAGGATATCTGTTCCATAGGTTTTGATGGTTATGCCCTGGGCGGACTGTCGGTAGGTGAAGAAAAAGAGCAGATGTATGGCGTGATGGAAGCCTGCAGTCCGATGATGCCGCAGGACGCCCCTCGATATATTATGGGAATTGGATCGCCGGAAGACCTTGTAGAAGCGGTCTGGCATGGTTATGATATGTTTGACTGCGTTATGCCGACACGCAATGCACGTAACGGCATGCTTTTTACCAGCCAGGGGCGGGTCAATATCAAAGCCAAAATTTATGAGGAGGACGCAGGTCCACTGGATCCTGAATGCGGTTGTTACGTCTGCCGGAATTATTCTCGAGCTTATCTCAGGCATTTATATCGTGCCGGAGAAATTCTTGCCTCAAATTTGAATAGTTATCATAACCTTTACTATTATCTGGATCTGATGAAAAAGATGCGTGAAGCTATTCAAAATGACAGTTTCACCGAGTTTCGTAGGAAATTTTTGAAAAATATGTTAAACAATCTAAAAATCAAAGGAGAATGAGTCTATGTTAGGTTTAGCTTTTGCAATGTCTGGTGCACCTGGTGGTGGAGCTGCTGGCGCAACAGGTGGTATGATGGCCTCTTTAAATCAATTCCTTCCACTGGTACTAATGTTTGCCATTTTCTACTTTCTATTGATTCGTCCTCAGCAGAAGAAGGCCAAAGAACATAAAGCCCTTCTGGAATCAATCAAAAAAGGGGACAGTGTGGTTACTGCCAGCGGTATTTTCGGTAAGATCATGGCTGTGGAAGACGGAATTGTCAGCCTTGAAGTAGCAACCGGTGTGGTTATCAAGATCGGTAAAGAACATATTGCCGGATTTATCACCAAGTAATTTGTAATACCTGAGGCTCTTGCAAAATGTCATGAGGAGCCGGTTATGCAAGACGTAAGCAAACGAGGAAACTAGACGTACCCTGATACGTTGAACTTCCGAGCGAGCGGTAACGAAGCAGAACTGGCCCGCAGTAGCTTTGCAAGAGGCTCTCCTGTATTTGTCATTATGTTTGCAGTTAAATAATATACAAATGGAATAATTCCGAAGGGAGCCCAAGCTTTATGCCTAAAGGAACCGGTTGGCGCATAAGCCTGATATGCATCTTCGTTCTACTTTCTTTTCTCTATCTGACTCCTACTCTGGTTACTAAACTGCCAGCGTGGTGGACCGGACTCCTGCCTAAAGACAAGATCCATCTTGGACTTGACCTTCAGGGGGGAACCCATCTGGTGCTTGAGGTGGATACGGTTAAGGCTGTAGAAGGATCATTGGATATCATTGCTACTGATCTTGAAGATACCTTGAACAGTAAAAATCTTCGATTCAAGAGAATCAACCGTTCTGGTTCTGACAAAGTCTCTTTGCTACTTTATGAGAAGGGAACCGCTGAGGCTGTTCAGAAACTTCTTAAGGATAAGTATCCAAATTACGACCAGAGCTCTATTTATGACGAAGGTGGTTTTGTTGGCCTTAGTTTAAAAATGCCCGAAGTACAGGTACAGGATCGCAAGGATAAGTCCGTTGTTCAAGCGTTGGAGACAATTCGTAACAGGATTGACCAGTTTGGTGTTTCAGAGCCGACCATTCAGCGTGAAGGCATCGATCATATTGTAGTTCAGCTGCCTGGTATCAAGGATTCTCAGAGAGCAATCGATCTGATTGGCAAGACAGCCCGTTTAGAGTTCAAGATGGTGCGTGAGGATATTCCTGCTGACTCAACAAGTATTCCTGAAGATGCCGAACTTCTGAAGGAAAAAATGGTTGACCGGACGACCGGTGCAGTTACAGAAATTCCACTGGTTGTTCAGAAAAAGACACTTATAACCGGTGATCTTCTTACGGACGCCCAGGTACGGATTGATTCACAGTTCAATCAGCCGTATGTCGGCATTGAATTTAATGCTCTTGGTGCAAAACTGTTTGATCAGGTTACCGCTACTAATGTTGGTAAGCGTTTTGCCATCGTACTTGACAGCAATGTATATTCTGCTCCCGTTATTAGAGAACGTATCTCTGGCGGTAGCGCCCAGATTTCCGGCAACTTTACCGAAAAGACCGCCGCTGACCTTGCAATTGTTCTGCGTGCCGGTGCTTTGCCCGCGCCGGTCAAGATTATTCAGAATGTGACCGTCGGTCCGTCACTGGGACAGGACTCCATCAACAAGGGTCTCTATGCCGGTCTTATCGGTGTGTTTCTGGTTATCGCGTTCATGGGCATCTACTACAAACTGTCCGGCATGGTAGCCAATTTAGGTATGGTCCTGAATGTTCTTTACTTGATGGGCTCGCTAGCTGCTCTGGGTGCAACACTGACTTTGCCCGGCATTGCTGCTATCGTTCTGCTGATCGGCATGTCGGTTGACGCCAACGTAATTATATTTGAGCGTATTCGTGAAGAGCTTAAGTTGGGTAAATCTCCCAAAGCCGCTTTGGAAGCCGGTTATGATAAGGCCTTTCTGACTATTATGGACTCACACGTCACTACCTTGATAACAGCATCGGTACTGTTTCAGTTCGGTACTGGTCCGGTCAAGGGGTTTGCAGTTTCGCTCAGTCTTGGCGTAATTATAAATCTGTTCACCTCACTGATCGGCACCAAGGTGATCTTCGACATGTTCCTCAATAAAGGAAATGTCAAAAAACTGAGCATATAGGGGGAGCTGCATAAATGGAACTTTTGGGCAAAACCAATATAGACTTTATCGGCAAGCAGAAAATATCATTCGTGATTTCCGCCATAATTTCCCTGATCGGAATAATCGGCATTATCCAGATTGCACGCGGTGCCGCAAATATGGGCATTGATTTTTCCGGCGGAACTTCCATTCAACTGAAGTTCGACAAGGCATTCCAGATTGCGGATGCCCGTACCGCTCTTCACAAGAACGGCATTACAAAGGCCGACCTGCAGGAGATCAAGGACGGCAACAAGCTGCTGGTCAAGCTTGACAACAATGCCGGAGCTGCGCTGGGTAAGCCTGCTGAAGCTGTGCAGACAGCCTTCAAAAAAGAGTTTGTCAACAACCCATTTGTGATCGAAAGCTCCACGGAGATCGGACCTTCTATCGGTGACAAGCTGCGCAACGACACCCTGCAGGCGGTTGCTATCTCTTTCTTGTGCATTGTTTTGTACATAGCCTGGCGTTTCGACTTCAAGTTTGGAATTGGTGCCATAGTGGCAACCACACATGATTGTCTGGCCATGTTTGCCGCATTTTACCTGTTCGACAAGGAAATTAACCTGCTCTTCATTACCGCAGTTCTTACAATTGCCGGTTATTCCCTGACAGATACCGTTGTTGTGTTTGACAGGATTCGTGAAAATCTGCACAAAAATCTCAAAGGTTCATTGCATAATATTTTTAACGACAGTATCAATGAAGTGCTTTCACGCACTATTGTTACATCATTGACCACTTTTATTGCAGCAGCTTCATTGTTTTTTTTCGGAGGCGAGGTTATCCATGATTTTGCCTTTGCACTTCTGGTCGGTATCCTGATTGCCACATACTCCTCGGTATTCGTTGCCAGCCCGGTGGTCGTTATTCTGGAAAACCGCGCTTTGCAAAAACTGGCTCAAAAAGGATAAATTCATTCGAAAATGCGTTATGAAATCCCCCGCTTGCCGGGGGATTTTTTTTAAGTTAATTATGTCGGCAAAAATTATAATAGAAAGCGGGCTGATGAAAAAAAGATGGGTAATTAAAAATACCGATTCAGAAAGCTGCAGATTGCTGGTGTCTGGCTTGAAGATCCATCCCGTAACAGCATCAATTCTTTCCGGACGAAATATAACGTCTGTATCACAGGCACTGCTATTCTTAAACCCTTTGTTGACAGGCATTATCGATCCTCTGCAGTTGAAAGGTATGACCGATGCGGTCAAGCGACTGTTTGCCGCCCATGCCAATCATGAACCGGTCTGCATTTATGGTGATTATGATGTGGATGGTATTACCGGAACCGCTTTGCTGGTTTCTTTTTTAAGGGAAACCGGATTTGACTGTCGCTATTTCATTCCGAACAGATTTGATGATGGTTATGGGCTTAACTGTGATTCAATCAAGCAGATCAGCTCTAATGGTGCTTCCCTGATAATTTCAGTGGATTGCGGAATCACAGCCGTAAAGGAAGCCCTGTTTTGCAAAGAATTGGGCATTGACTTGATAATTGTTGATCATCACGCGCCTGGAGATACAATACCTGACGCCGCTGCGGTAATAAACCCGCTTCAACCAGGTTGCAATTATCCATTCAAAGCTTTAGCCGGAGTCGGAGTCGCTTTTAATCTGCTGGTTGCTTTACGCAGTGTGCTAAGAGATGCAGGAATATTCGGCAGCCAGACAGGGCCCGATCTCAGACAGTGGCTTGATCTGGTTGCGCTGGGAACTATTGCTGACGTGGTTTCACTGACCGGTCAGAACCGGATCTATGCTTTTCATGGCCTTAAACAGTTGTCTAACTCCAATAAACCAGGAATAGTTGCCCTTAAAAAAGTGGCTGGAATTACCGGGGATGTCAGTTGCGGACAGGTCGGTTTCCGTTTGGCACCTCGCCTCAATGCGGCTGGACGAATGGAGAGTGCCGTTCCGGGTGTTGATCTGTTGCTGAGTAATAGCGAACAGGAATCACAGTTAATTAGCTCAGAACTGGATGCCGCAAATGCTGAGCGCCAGAATGTGGAGCGGAGTATATTTGACGAGGCGGTCAAACTGGTAGAAACCTCCGGCATATATCCTGACTGTTATACTATTGTACTGGCTTCCAATGATTGGCATCAGGGAGTTGTGGGGATAGTTGCTTCACGTCTGGTTGAGCGGTATAATCGACCAACTATTCTGATCGCAATTAATCCGGACGGCACGGCCAAGGGATCTGGTCGCAGTATTCATGGTTTTCATCTCCTGGATGCCCTTAAACCTTGTGCCAGTTTCCTTGAGCGTTTTGGCGGGCATCGATATGCAGCCGGAGTTGGTATTAATCCTGCCAATTTGGAGGCCTTTGCTAAAGCATTTGAAGCCGAGGCTGCAAGCAAGCTTACTGCAGATGATCTTATCCCACGGTTTGAAATAGATGCTGAGATACAACCGGAAGAACTCAATAGCGAACTGGTTTTTGAGCTGAAAAAGCTTGAGCCTTTCGGTGCTGGAAATCCTGAGCCGGTTCTGATGATGCGTGGATTACAGGTTGTGGAACGCCGTGTGGTTGGTGAAGGACACCTTAAATTGAGATTATCTTGTGAGGGTCGTTCTTTTAATGCAATAGCATTCAGGTTGGCTCAACGAGAAACAGATGGCCTGATTGACGTGGCATTTTTTCCTGAGATGAATGAGTGGAACGGCAATTCAAGTCTGCAACTGAAGATTAAGGATTTGCGAGCAGCGGAGTGATAGATGCAACGTAAAGAACGTTTTGACAGTGCCAATAGAATTATCTGGATCGGCTTCTGGATAAATGCAGTTTTGATGATATTCAAGCTTGCTGCCGGATATTTTGGTAAATCTGATGCGGTTTTTGCAGACGGTATCGAGAGCGCCTGCGACTTTGTAGCTATTTTCTCCACAATGGTTGCTCTCAAGATGGGGCGTAAGCCTTTTGATGAAAAACATCCTTATGGTCATGGTCGGGCCGAGAGCCTGGCTGCCTTGATGATTTCGCTGGTGATTTTTGCCACCGGTGTCTGGATTCTGATCGACTCGACTCACTCTGTTATTGACAGAAATTACAAGTCTCCAGGAGTGATAGCTGTTTTTGCAGCATTTATTACGATTATAATTAAAGAATGGCTTTACCGTTTTACCCAGAAGACCGGTGAAAAATTGAATAGTCCTTCACTGCTGGCCATTGCCAAAGATCATCGGAAGGATGCCATCACTTCCATATCCACCCTGGTTGGCGTCATCGGTGCATTTTTTGGGGTAGGGATAATGGACCCTCTAGCCGCTGGATTGACCGCTTTTTTTATTCTGCACATCGGTTATGAAACCTTTCGTGATGCAGCCCATGACCTGATGGACGGCAGTGTGCCTCCTGATTTTATTACCGAAGTTACACGTCTTGCCGAGAGCGTGGAAAATGTGGAACACGTGCATGATATCAGGGGTAGACGCTCCGGTCAGTACATGATAATTGATCTGAAGCTGGAAATGGACCCGAATATGACGGTTAAAGAATCTCATGACATTGCTGCAAAGGTGAAGAAACTGATTTTTGACGGTTTCCCGAATGTGGGTGACGTCATGATCCATATTAACCCCCATGAAGAAGAACATGAAGATATGATCAGGTTATGACAACAATATGATAAATTTTGCCAATTCATATTTATATGCTGTTTTATGGCAGAGATTGAAGCGCAATCAAATGGCACTGGCCGGCGGTTCAGTTGTGGTACTGCTTTTCGCGGTTTCAATTCTGGCGCCATGGATTGCTCCCTATGATCCAAACAGTATCAATGCCTGGCATGTTTTGACGCCACCTTCCTGGCAGCATTGGTTTGGTACTGATGAACTTGGGCGTGATGTTTTCAGTCGTGTTCTATATGGTTCGCAAATTTCCCTCAAAGTCGGTTTTGTAGCAGTTGGTATCGCCGTAGCTATCGGTACAGTTGTTGGTCTTGTATCCGGCTACTATAGTGGTCTTGTTGATACTTTTCTGATGAGACTGGTTGATATCATGCTCTGCTTTCCGGCCTTCTTTCTGATCCTTGCAGTAATCACATTTCTCACCCCTTCAATCTGGTACATCATGATCGTCATTGGACTGACCGGCTGGATGGGAGTGGCACGCCTTGTCCGGGCTGAAACGCTATCCATCAGGGAGATGGACTATATCATGGCAGCCCGCTGCATCGGCTGTTCCGATGCCAGAATAATATTCCGCCACATTCTACCCAACGCCATGTCACCAGTACTGGTTTCCGCCACCCTGGGCATTGCCGGTGCCATCTTGACTGAGTCGGCCCTTTCTTTCCTTGGTATAGGAGTACAGCCTCCAACCGCCAGTTGGGGAAATATTCTGACTTCTGGCAAGGATTACATCGAATTTGCCTGGTGGCTGTCCCTGTTTCCCGGTCTTGCCATTTTGATAACAGTACTCTCCTACAATCTGTTGGGGGAGGGTATCCGTGATGCCCTTGATCCCAGGGTTAACCGCTGATATTCCTTTTAAGTTTTACGTCCGCATCTCCCCGATTAGTATTTTCTCCCTGGAGGAAGCTGGTCAAGTTGCTGGTATATTTGCAATGCTCGAGCATGTTGCAGCATTACCAATCTCCCGACCTCCTCCCGTCAGGTGAAGTAGGCTACACAGTCTTCATCGCCTTACGTTTTGTTCTATCTAAATTAAAGGTAAGCATGGCACTGACATAACTGACATCCTTGTTGCTGCCGGAAGCATCTGTGAAAAATTTGCCTGTGAAAAAGTGGTCATAGGATACTGTCAGTGACAAATCCTTGTTGAATTTATATGTCAGACCAAAATCAGCCTCTGTTCCGATGTTTCTGCTGGCATTGCCTGCTACATAGTTTGCAATAAATTTATGGCCGGTTGCTGAAAAGCTAAGATTGTCGTTAAGTTCGAAGCCCCAGCCGATTGTGTAGACCTGTAGGCCGCTGGCATGGCTGCCATTGACGTCCATACCTGACAAATCGCCAACCAGATGCATGTCTCCCACCAATGGAGTATCATTGTTTGAGTTGCGGAATTCTTTTCTGGAGGTGGTGCCGTCTGCTGCGTCCTGGCTGCCTGAACCGACTGCGTAACCTAATGCAAAAGTATTCTTGTAGCCACCCAGTTCAACTTCGTTGGTCAGATCCACATGGCCACCGTAGGCGTTGATGCTTTCTCTTGTGCCGTTGCCGTCGGAGATTATACCTGTCTGGAAGACCGGTTCGATTTCCAGTAAGAACGGACCGACTTTAGATGTGCTGCGGAGTCCCCAGGTATCCAGGTAGGCTCCTTTGAAACGTTCTTCTGCACCGTTGTCGCGAAACACATACAGGTTAAGTGAGCTGTCTTCACTCGGAGCGTAGTTCACGTAGCTGCCCCAAAGTGCGCCCTTGATGCCACCGGAAAAAGGAGTTGCGTATGCGCCGCCCAGAAGATCGATCTTGAGATCTTTTGCCGGTTGCAGCCTCAGTCTCAGGCCGTCAAAAGTCATGCCGTCAAAGGCTGTATCGGCACCCTGGATAAAACCGCTTCCATATACGAATTCCTGGCGGCCGCCTTTGATAGAAGCCCATTCTTTGCCTGGTATGCGTGCTTCAACAAAACCCTGATATAGTGAGAAACGGTCGAAGTTCTGCCCACCGCCTGTCAGGCCGTATCCTTGGCCCTCTACGTGAATATCCAGATAATCGGTAGGATGCCAGTAGGCGTATGGTTTTACACGCCAGGTAAAGCGGCCTTCACTGCGACCAGGTGTATATTCATCCGGAAGTTTAAAGTTTTTGCCCATTTCTCCGCGCAGGAATCCGTTTACGCCCACCTTGTAAGTAAAGGCCTGGTTTTCCGGTTCACCCATCGCCAAGATTTCACGTGTGCCGCTTTTTACGTTTTTATATTCATTTTGAGAAAGGACTTCGTTTTCCAGAGTTACTTCAACAGCCTTTATGCCACTGATACTTATTGAGTGCTCATGGGCAAATGCGGTTCCGGTTAAAAGTAAGGAAATTGAAACCGACGATAACATCTCGTTAAACATTGTGTATTCCTCCCTTTTGAATTTTTATGTGCTGCAAGTAAACCAGAACAAAAAACGTGCACTCTTCGAGACTGATAAAATCCGGTTGAAGTGCAAATTAAAATTTTTATCAATAATGTTGCGAAAAAAAGCTGGGTTTCTGAATTAAAGATATGTGACGGTAAGTAGCTACCTTGCAGTCGTCATTTATGGAAAATATACTTTCCGGCATGTCAAGGTTGTCGTACATGACAGCCCTGACAGCCGGGTCAAACTGGCTGCCGCTGCATCTGCCAATTCCAGGTTAAAAAATGTGATCTCTGCCATTTCACCTATGTACATTTTATCAACCGTTAGGAGAGCCATGTCTAGTACCTCAATGTTTAAGTTCTGTTTTGCTTTCGCAACTGCAACCGCTGCAGTCGGATCCGTGGCAGCCGCCCTTTTTCTTCCAGAGCGTGTTGTAGAGGAGCCAGCAGGCTCCTCCCACTATCAAAATCATTAGTGTGATATCAACTAAGATCATCTTATCCCTCCAGCCCTAACAGTTTGCCGCCTTGATAAATCAACAATGCCACAACCCATGCCAGTACGGTTTGATAGGTAAATCCGACCGCCACCCACTTCCATGTACCGAACTCTTGACGCATAGCTGCAGCCACAATCATGCAAGGCATGTAGAGCAGGACAAAAGCCATGAAGGCGTATGAGGATAACGGAGTGAAACCGGCACTAATGGCCTGGTTCAGGGCGGATTTGTCCTCCTCCTTTTTCCCCTCTTCCGGAATGTTCAGCACCTTGAATACTGCCTTCTTGGATGCATCACCAAAAGAAACAACAATCTCTTTCAGGTCTTCGCCCAATGTGGGAGACGTTTTCTTTTCTTCATCTTTTTTAGGTGTATAGATTTCACCCATTGTTCCGACAACAATTTCCTTGGCAATTACACCGGTAATTAATGATGCTGCAGCTTCCCATGTGCCGAATCCCACAGGCTGAAAAATAGGTGCAACAGCTGCGCCGGCCTGGCCCAGATATGAATCTCGCTTGCTTTCAACTCCCCATGGCAGGTTCAGCATAAACCAGACTAGAATTGATACGGCAAAGATGTAGGTTCCTGCTTTGTAGATGAAGTGCTTGCCTTTTTCCCAGGTATGCAGGCAGAGACTGGATAATGACGGCATGCGGTAGGGGGGCAGTTCCATGATGAACATGGGCGCTTCGCCTCTGAAGATGGTCTTTTTAAAGATCAGACCCATTAGTACTGCCAGCAGGATTCCAAGGATATACAGAGACCAGAGAACCGTGCCGGAGTTTTCCGGGAAAAACACGCCAATGAACACAACATATACCGGCAGTCTGGCTCCGCAGGACATCAGCGGAATCAGCAGGGCTGTTAAAATCTTATCTTTCTGGTTTTCCAGAGTCCTGGTGGCGTAGATACCAGGCACGTTACATCCAAAACCGAGCAGCATCGGGATGAAGGACTTGCCGTGTAAGCCGATGGAGTGCATGGCCCTATCCATGATAAAGGCTGCCCGCGCCATATAGCCGCTGCCCTCAAGGAATGTTATGAAGAACATCATGCAGAAGATCACCGGTACAAAGACCAACACAAAGCCGACACCGGCGATGACTCCGTCATTCATCAGAGAAATGGTCCAATCAGGGGCGCCGATACTGCCGAGCAATGCAGCTGACCATCTTTTGAACGGGCCTTCATTCATGGCCTTGATCCACTCGCCGAAAGGTGAGGAAAGGTCGAAAGTCAATTTGAACAGCAGCCACATGGCAGCCATAAAGATCGGGATACCCATAAAACGGTTCAACACAATCCGGTCAATTTTTTCTGTCAGTTCGACGTTTCGTATTTCCGGTTTTTTCAATGCTTCGTGGCACAGGCCGCTGGCCAGGCCGTATCGAATATCAGCCAGTAAACCTTCAATGTCATCGCCATGGGCTTGATGTAGATGTTTCATCGGCTGGCTTGGTAGTTCATAATTTTCCAGTCCGGTTTCTTTCAGGACAACTTTGTCCCCCTCTACCAGTTTAAGCAACAACCAACGCTGTGGATATCTCTCAAGCAGTGCCGGGTATTTTTTGTCAAGGGACTCAAGTATGCACGAAAGAATCAGCTCAATATCTTCTCCGTAATTGAGAGTTCTGGGACGTTGGCTTTCCTTACTGGAGGACATGTTGATGGCAGCTTCCAGTAACTCGTCAAGTCCTGTCTTGCGCGTGGCTGAAGTCGGGATTACAGTAATGCCCAGAGTGTTTTCAATGTGTTTTATATCGAAACGATATCCTTTGGCTTCTGCCTCGTCATAGATATTGAGAGCCATTATCAACGGAATGCCAAGCTCAAGCAATTGGACGGTCAGGTACAGGTTTCTCTCCAGGTTTGTTGAGTCGACAACATTGATAATAAGGTCCGGCTTCTCACTGACCAGATAGTCCCTTGCAATTATTTCTTCCTGGGAATAGGGCGAAAGAGAATAAGTGCCCGGCAGGTCGACAAGTTTTATCAATCGGCCGGCGTGTTGGAACTCGGCCTCTTTTTTCTCGACGGTTACGCCAGGCCAATTGCCGACATGCAGACGACTGCCGGCAACAGCATTGATCAGAGTGGACTTTCCAGCATTTGGGTTGCCCGCTACTGCAATGACCAGCGGCTTGGTTTGATTCATGATACCACCTCTATTTCAATCCCCTTGGCCTCTTCCTTGCGAAGGGAAAGGTTATAGCCTCTGACTGTTACTTCAATCGGGTTGCCCAGCGGGGCAACTTTTTCAACTTTGATCAGTTCACCCGGAAGTACGCCCATATCCATCATTCTACGCCTGATGGCGCCAAGACTTGTGTCTAGTTTTAATATTTTACCCTGTTCTCCGGGTTTGAGCATTGCAAGATTCATTTTTTTAGCTCCTGACCATTATTTTCATTGCCATGCGTCTATCTATTGCTATGCGTGCTTCATCAATCAACAACAGTAGTAGGTTGCCGTCATTTTTTAGCATCTCAACATGTTTGCCGACGCGTAGCCCCATTTCTTCGGCTCTGGTTTCTGTTTTTCCGTGTTTGCCATGTGAGTGGTCATGATCATGTTTGTGATCATGCTTTTTCTCGCCGGAATGGCAGTTGCCACCACAGCCTCCACAGTGTTTTATTTCCACAATTTCACATTTTTCACCTGCGCTTAGTAATCCTAGTGTCATCATTTAGTTCTCCTTGGCGTGGAAATGAATTGCAATATCAATTAAAGATCATAAAAACAGTTTGCGTTTTGATCGGTTGATAAATTCTTGAGGGGATTTGCATAGTGATAACTGTTTGCCGACTGTAAGTCTCGAAAGCAGATGGCTTTTGACTAGAGTCAGGCTTGTGGATGGGTCGCCATAAATTTTCCAGGGACCTTGACAGGTAAATGGTATTTTAATTACCCCCATGAATGCAGCAACATCTTTGGCGGGGTAGCCAATGAACAAACCGATTTCGTGTGGGAAGTTTCCGCTCAGTTCAATTTTTAACTGCAATTCGCTCAACAGAAGAGCGCTTGTTGCCGGGGAACTGTAACCAGCTTTTGAAAGAAGAGTCATGATGCCAGGATGGGAGAGGTGTTTTGACAGCACATTGCTGTCAAAACAAAACAGTAGCACTGATTTTTCGGTGGTTTTTAAGACTTGTAGGTTGATTTCTTCAAGTCTTTCGGCCACTTCGAGGTGATACTGATTCCATAATTCATATAGATTTGTACCGCATGCTAACGGACGATTTACAAGTGAAACTAGGTTCGCTGGTTTGGTTTTTGACAATACTTCAGAACTTTCAAATATCAAGTGCGCGGTTAGGCAATCTATAGGGTCTTTAAATTTATTAACCAGTTTGTGTTTTATAATTCTGGATATAGATTTTACTTCTTCCATACTGGAATATGTTGCCATAGCCTTCTCCGTGCAAATGAATTTCGTTATCAATAGCAGGGCGATAAAATTATGTCAACATAAAATTTAATGAGGTAAGAAAAGCAGCCTTAAAATGGAAAGGGTAGAGGGAAAGGACGGGTTGAATTGCAATCAGTCTTTGTTAATACAGTTTACGCACATGCCGTAGATAACCACATTCTTGCTGGAAATATTTCCCCACGCTTTTATTGATTCAGGCTGATCAATTTCGTCAAATGCTGGCCAGTGAAAGTCAATTACGGTATTGCATCTGCTGCAGATAAGGTGGTGATGTTGGGAGGTGACAACTTCGATCGTGCCTGGCTGCTTGACGTATTAATTCGTGAAAAACGGCGGCCATAAAAATGGTCGCCATTTTTTTTAATCAGTAAAAAAAAGTTGGCTTAGTTCTTCCAGTCCGAGTGACTGAAGAAGCTCATTTAGTCGTTCAGTTGGTCGTTTACGCGGTAAATCCTTGTATGTGGCAATAATCAGCTCGTTTTTCATGGAATGTTCCCAGCCCACCAGCTCAGTTACATTAACCTGATAACCATGCGCCTCCAATTGCAGGCAGCGCAAAACGTTGGTGATGTGGCTGCCGAATTCACGGGTATGTATCGGGTGTCGCCAGATTTCAGTCAGGATATTCTGTCCCAGGGATTTGCTCTTGTTTTTTCGTAGTATTGAGGCCACCTCAGCCTGGCAGCAGGGC
>Ga0105048_10003417_pt1 | contig 26005 bp, 23 predicted proteins | sample MAT05_FD_78382 | JGI IMG/M metagenome (GOLD analysis project Ga0105048, IMG submission 78382) | Freshwater microbial communities from Lake Fryxell liftoff mats and glacier meltwater in Antarctica - MAT-05 | ecosystem: Environmental > Aquatic > Freshwater > Ice > Liftoff microbial mat | place...
CGTCACCACCGATCACGGTCGCGCCTACCACTTCACCGATCACGGCCGCACCTACCCCGAGTCCGCCCGCAGCTTCCTCATCGCCGGCGGCAGCACCATCCGCAAAGCCGGACGCCTGGACACGCTGCGCAGCGCCCTCAGCGACATCGCCCCCACCATCCGCGTGCTGAGCGGCCTCCCGCCCCGACCCGGAGCCGATCAGGGCCGCGTCTTGATCGAGATTTTGAAGTACTGATTTTGCGCGGGGCGCTGCGCGGCATGCGCTGCCTTTGCGGCTAGGCCTCGCACTACGCCAGGAACCTGGTGCCAGGAACCTGGTGCCAGGAGCGACACTCTGCGCAGTGTTGACAGGGCGACAGCGTACTCGTTTTCAACTGCGCGAAAGTGGTGCCGATAGTGACACCAGTTTTTCGCGAGCGTGAAGACCGGCGACGACCAGCCGGAGCTCATGGGGCGGTCCGCAGCGAAAGGTGAATAGTAGACCACTCGCTCGAAGAGCCGCGAACGCACGGCATCAGTCAGCGCCTGCACACACTTCCAGAAGAGATCGACCTCGTGAGCTTCGAGCTCAACCATTCTCGCGTGGGCGGCTTGGCCTTTGGCCACGAATGCTGGCCCGCGACGAGCACGGGGTCGTCACGCAGCACGCGAGCAGTGTATTCCTGGGCCTCGGACACGACAAAGCGGCCCGGATCTGATGATCGGGGCCGCTCGTTGGGGTGCTGGATCTAGCGGTAGATTTCTCGACGGTGGCCGACTCGGACCACGAGCACGATCAGTTGCTCCTCTTCGATACCGTAGACCACCCGGTAATCGCCGATCCGGATGCGCCAGAGTTCGGAGCCGACTAGTTTCTTACAGCCTGGGGGGCGAGGGTCTTCTTCCAGGGTGTCGATATGCTCTGCGATGCGCCTGCGCACTTTGACGTCGAGCCGCCGGAGTGCCTGCCGAGCCGCGCTCGAAAAGCCAATACTGTAGCTCGTCACTACAGACCCAGTTCTGCCTTGACCTGAGCAAAGGGAATTGGTTTTTCGCCGGTTCGCTTCATCTCGTCGAGAACCTTGTTGGCTTCTTCGACATCGAGGCGATCTTCGTCTTCTTCGCTCAGCGGCATAAGATACAGCTCGGTCCCGTCCGGCAGGTTTGCCGGTTCGTCGATCACGTAGCGACCGTTTTCGATTCGGGCTTTCAAAGCTTCCATTGTTCTTTAGCCTAGCATGATTTCCGTTGGGCTCATTCGGACGGGATTCGGCTTCTTTCCCGCCGTGGGAGAGGGCGAGGGTGGCACTCAGTTTGAGGGTGTCGTTGGTTCTCCAAAAGCGCGCCGAACGCGGCAACGCCGTCGTCTCCGCGGGCCCCAGCGGCGGCTACAACCACGGCGTCCTGTCCAAATACCCCAGCGCAGCGCACTGGCTCAACCTCGGCGCACGCGAGCAAGAACAAGGAGGCCTGCGCAAGCTATGACTTTGTCTGGAGTCAATTAGTGAGTGCTCGTGCCCGGGTCCACTGCTCTGAAAGCCCGAGGAGTTTCACCCAGTGCTCCACGTACGCCAGGTCGAATTCCTCGCCGCGCGTCGCCAGGATTGAGGCTGCATCCTTGATTTGTCGCTCGGACTCGCCCAACTTTGCCCACTCCAGTTTGGCGATGACGACATCTCGGCGCTGGCTACGACGATCGGGCTGCCGTCGATTTCGGCAGGCCTTCTACCCGTGTGAGTATCGACTCAACGCTCGCGTCTGACACCCGATGTCGCTTAGCCGCGCTGAGCCGCGCGATGTTCCGTCGCGTCGGCACGTGACCTGCGCCCTAGAGAGGGCTAAATTGAAATCATGGACGCTCTGCGACAGCACGACATCAGCGCTTCGCGGGCGCTGTCGCCTGAAGAAAAGCTGGGGCAAGCCCTCGAGCTGATGACCGCTGGTATCGAGTTGAAGCGCGCCAACCTGGCTCGCAGCCTGCCCGATGCGAGCGACCAAGAGCTAGCCGACGCCCTGGCAGCGTGGTTGGCCAGCGATGATTGAGACCAAGCCGGCCGATGTCCAGCAGACGCTCGCCTCGGCAGCGCACAACCTTGCCAAACGCGGCAGGCCCTTCGCGTTGGTCGGGGGCCTGGCGATCTCCGTTCGAGCGGAAGTTCGGTTTACTCGGGATGTCGACCTAGCAGTCGCAGTCTTGGACGACCAAGAGGCCGAGGGGCTCATCTTCGAGCTCAAAAGCGCTGGATATCACGCTGTCGCGACGGTGGAGCACGAAGCACGCGGCCGCTTGTCGACCACACGCTTGATGTCGCCACACGGCATCAAGGTCGACCTGTTGTTCGCGAGCAGCGGGATCGAGAGCGAAATCGTCTCGCTCGCAACCGTTGTCGCTCTGCCGCGAATCGGCCCAGTGCCCGTTGCACGCGCGGAGGAACTCTTGGCCATGAAAGTACTTTCGATGACAGAACGTCGTCTCAAAGACGTCATCGATGCTCGGAGTCTCATTGAGTACAACCCCGAGCTGAATCTCGAGGCAGTTCGAGCGAACCTACGGCTCATCCGCGAACGAGGCTATGACCGCGGCGAAGACCTCGATGCCAAACTAGCTGGCCTGCTCCGTCCGTGAGCGGGGCGCTCACTTCTGAACCAAGTGTTCCGCCAACGTGTCGAGCGTCGGGTAGCCGAGTTCGACCGCGCCCCAGGCGACGGTCGCGTTCGACGAGGCCGGGCGGCAAGCACAAAAGATGAAAAGGCGCTCGTCGCCGCGTTCCACGAGCTTGCGGTCGCGGGTCAAAACCGACTAGGGATAGGCACTTGCGCCACATCGGCTTGTCGCGCGCCCTGGGTACGGGGCTGGCTTTCGGTTTGCTCATGGCGAGTAGTCGGCCGGCGCTCGGCCAGATGGCGCTCGACTGGCAGGCTCCCGAGGGCTGCAACGAGCGTCCGTTGCTCGAGGCACGGGTGCAGGAGCTCACGGGCAGCTCGCTCGAGCAGCAAGATCTGATTGGCGAGCTTCACGTCGTCGTCATGCAGGTGCCGAGTGGCTGGCGCCTGGGCATGCGCATGGAACGCGACGGCCAGCTGCTCTCGCGCGAGCTGGAAGGCGAAGATTGCATCAGCCTCACGCACGCGGCGGCCAGCGCGATTGCTCTGCTGCTCGAGCCAACAAGCGAACCGCCTGAAGGCGCGGAGGCGCCCCCCACGCCAGACCCAACCGAGGAGGAAAAACCAGCAGCGCACGACCCATCCCGAGGAGAGACTTCCACGCCAGCGACCACGCCGTCTGCTGCCGGACCTGGCTGGCGCCTGGGCGGCCGCTTCGCGACAGGAGTCGATTTCAACCTCTTTCCGCGAGCGGCCGGCATCGTGTCATTGGCGCTGTTCGCGGAGCGGGGCAATTTTCGCGTGGAACTCGGCTCGCAGGCGGTGCCCGAGCAGAACTTCGACGTCGGCTCGGGCGTGACTTTGTCCCACCTGCCGCTGGCCGCGCGCGCCTGCCAGGGCGCGTCGTGGGGAGCCGTCTGGCTCCTGCCGTGCGCACATTTCGAAGTCGGCTACATCCGGGCGCGTGGCGCGACAGCAACGAGCGATACGGCCGCTACGGCGACCTCGTGGGCCGCCGGATTGACGGTGCTTGCGGGTTACCGCCTTGCGGCCGACGTGGGCGTCGTGCTCGAGGCACCGATCCTATTGCCTCTTGCGCGGCATCGGCTCCAGGTGGAAGGGCTTGGCATTCTCCACGAGTTGCCGGTCGTCGATGCGCGGCTTGCCGGGGGTCTCGAAGTGCGGTGGTGACGAAAGGCCCAGGGTGCGGACACCAACGCTCGTGACCCCATCCGTTGCCCTGCGTCCGGAGGATGCCTCCGCGAGCCTGTACGAAGCCCATTTCGGCTTTGTGTGGCGCACCTTGGGCTACCTGGGGCTTTCCGGCGCGTCGCAGGAGGACGCCGCTCAGGACGTCTTCGTGGTCGCGCACCGCCGGCTCGGCGCTTTCGAAGAACGCGCCGCCGTTCAGACGTGGCTCTATGCCATCGCGCGCAACGTGACCCGAAACTACAAGCGAGGCAGCCGACGGCGCGGCCCGCAGGGGGAGCTGCCGGACGACTGGCCTTCGAATGGCCCAACGCCTGAAGAAGATTACCAGCGAAAACAGGCCCTGACCTTTGTACAGAGCTTTTTAGAAAGCCTCGACGAACCCAAGCGCGAAGTCTTCCTGCTTTGCGAACTGGAACAGCTGCCGGCGGTAGAAGTCGGGGAGCTGCTCAGAGTGAGCCCGAATACAGTGTCTTCGCGCCTGCGCTTGGCGCGCGTCGCTTTCGCTCGAGCCGTCGAAGAACACCGGAGAATCCACGTACCATGACGACTGCCGAAGAAATGCTGGCGCTGGCACGACAAGCTGCGGAACCAAGCGCGGAAACACGAGCTCGCGTGGCATGGGCAGTCCAGACTGCGCTTCTGGTGCAACCCGTTGTGCCAGCCCCGGGTTCTACTTCACCCTCGCCTCCCTCGCCTGCAGCACCGACACAGCCGGCCTGGCTAGCTACCCTCCTCCCTTTCGTTGCCGTGGGCGTCATCGCGGGCGCGGTAGGCGTCGTCGTAGGGCGTACCCTCCCGCGACCAGCATCACCCGACAGTCACGCGGACGTCGATCGTTTACGCCCCGTGCCGCGAGCGCCAATGCCTGCATCCGCGCAGCCACCCGCGAGCCCGATGGGGGGCAAAGCGCCGACGGTTCCGCTGTCGCCCGTGGAAGACTTGCCGGCGGCTCCAGCTCCGCGAAGCGCAGCTCGTACCACCGATGCCCGCAGCCCGGATCTCGCGCCCGAACCGGCACCCGATTCGCTGTCTTCTGTTGTCGCGGCCTTGCAGCGCGCGCAAGCCGAGCTGCGCGATGGACATCCGCTGCAAGCCCTATTGCTCCTGAACGAACTCGACCGTGACTACCCAAGCACGGTACTGCTCGAAGAGCGTTCAGCCGTTCGCGTGCACGCGCAATGCGCGATCAGCCGCTCGCCGGCATCTCTGGCCGTCGCGCGAGAGTTCGTCCGCGCACACCCAGCTTCGCTCTACACGACACGCATCAAGCGCGCGTGCGCGCTTGAGTGACGAATACGCCGGGGCGTGGACATCAATCTACATACCCCAGCGCGCACCAGGCGCCGATCAGGAGAAACATCATGCAACGTTTCACGTATCTGCTCTGTGCTTTCGTCAGTGGCTGCTCCGGCGAAGTCCTCGACGTTCCCGGCGGGGACGGCAGCAACATCCCCTCCGGAGAAACGGTGACCTACAGTGGTTACGTCTCTTCGTCGCAGGCACGCCCCTATGACACGCTACGCATCACATTCACGTCGCTCGATGCCGGAAAGGTGAGCGGTTCTGTAGTCCCGGGCGAGGGCACTCTGCCGCCCTACGACTTCAGCCAGTTCTACCCGCCCGAGGAACCGGGCTTCGAGCGTGCAGCCCAGATTGTCGCGGGCTTCGAGTACCAGCTTATGGACGCCAAGCTTGAGGGCAAGCGCGTGACTTTCTACCTCGATTACGGTGAGCCGTATGGACCATGGTGCCAGGCGCAGGAATCGTTCGAGCAACCCGAAGGCTCATCGGTCGAATACGCCTGCATCCCCTGGGTCGGGTCGGGACTCGACTGTCGCGCGCAAGACTATGGAGCGTGTGTCGCGAGCAACGGCACAGACGACTACACCGTGCCGTTTCCCGTTTTCAGTGTCTGCTCGGGCCGGGGGTGTGCCTGCACAGCCGATGGATGCACGGCCGCTCCTCGAGGGCGCCATGGCTTCGACCTGCGTCTCGAAGGCGAGGAGCTGAACGGAACGGATATATTCCTTACGCGAGAGTAAGCGCCTTGGCCTCTTGCTTGCGAGCATGGAGAGCTTCGGCTTCCTCGATCGAATGCGTCTGCTGCAAATCGTTGTCTTGTTTGGCTAGCTTGGCCAGGCCCCGATAGAATTCGTGCAACTGGTCGAGCGCGTCCTGATCGAGATCTTCGACCGCCACGAGTCGGTTGCTCGCGAGCTTGTGCGAGGCCACCAGTTCGTTCAGCTTGAGGTGCACGGCGATGCTGTCCTTGTTCTGCGAATGCTGAATCAAGAACACCATCAAGAACGTGACGATGGTCGTGCCGGTATTGATGAATAGCTGCCAAGTCTCCGAAAACCGAAAGACCGGCCCAGTCGCCGCCCAGATCAGCACGACGGCCAAGGCTATGCCAAAGCCCCCCGAGCTGCCTGTGGCCCGCGTGGCCGCCTGCGCGATGTGATCGAACAGATTCCTCTTGGGTGCAGACGATTTGTCGGACTTCATGACTTTCTCTTACCGCCCTTGCGGCTCAGCGTGACGAAAATGCCGATCGCGGCGGCCACCGCGAGCGTGCCGTTCGTCGTCAGGAAGACCCAGTCGCGTTTGAGCCAGCTGTATCCGGCGAAGCCGATCGACGCGGCAAATTGCCCTATAAAGAGCCAGATCGACACACCTTCGGCCGGCCCTTCACGCCATTGGCGTACGACCTGCCAACTGACGGTGACGAGCAAAACGAGCGAACTCCCCCAACCCAGCGCCTCAATCACACGGGCGGCTCTTTCATGAGCGCTCTATCAGCAAGGAGCGTGCCGCTCAGGCCTGAGTGCGCGGAACATGCAGCCCCAAATGCACGGCCAACTTTTGCGTTGGGGCTATTACGGCAGGTTCAGCGACGCGCTGGTGTGGGAGCGGCGAGTTCAGCGCTGAGCAGTTCCGAAGGATGGCACAGCGATCACGCAAGCCGCGTTGAGCGGCGTGACCACCAAGCCCAGCAAGCAGGCAAACGTCACCTTGAAGACGGCGAACTCGTGGAAGCCGGTGGTGGAAGGATACGCCGTGAGCACCGCGAGCCCGACGAGTGCCCCGAGCGGTCCGAACACCAGAGTGAAGGCCAGCGCCCGCAGTGCGATCGAGGCGGCGAGCGACTGAAACCACGGCGGCGCTGCAGAAGACCACCGCGAACGACTCGCGAACTTGCGCTTCAGGTCGAGCCGAACGAAGAAGCTGCCGCTGAGCACCGTGAAAAAGGTGAGCAGCACGCTCGTCAAACACGTGTCGAAGGCGACGCTGCCCCACCAGCCAAAAACGGCAAAGCTCGGCTGGTCACGCGCCGGCCAGATCAAGCCGTAGTTGATGGCCGCGTTCACCCACACTGAACCAAGCGCCTGGTAGGCGAGGTAGACGCGCGGGCTGAGCGGCAGACGGAAGAGGGACATGGTGAATCGAATTTGCGACAAGTGCGCAGCAGCGACGAGAGCGATTGACGGGGGTCCAATTTCCTTGCTTCATGCCGAGCCGCATGAAGAAGTTTCTTATCGTAACCGGCGCCCTTCTGGCGTTTTTATTGGTCGCCGGCGTCGGCAGCATCTTCTACTTCAAGGCACAGGCCCAGGCCAAGCTGGACCAAGTTTACGACATTCAAGTCGAACCGATCCCGCTGCCTTTCCCGCTGGATGCCGATGAACACGCAGCTTTCACCAAGGTGTTGAACAAACGGAACGGACCCGCCGCACCCACGGGCGACGCGGCTCCCGCTGCCACAGACGACGCGCCCGCCGAGCCTGAGGCCGCGCTGCCAGGCGACGCTCCCCAATACCTGGCCGAGGCGCACCGACGCGCTCTTTCTCGCGGCAAGAACTACCTCGCGAGTCGCGCAGGTTGCGGCGACTGTCACGGCGCCGATTTCGGCGGCAAGGTCGTCATCGACAACCCCGCCATGGGCAAGTGGATCAGCCCCAACATCACGCGCAAAGGCGTGACGGCCGAGTACGACTCACAAGACTGGGTGCGCTTGATCCGCCACGGCGTGAAACCCGATGGCCACCCCGCCATCATGCCTTGCCAGGATTTCACCTGGTTCTCCGACCAAGAGCTGAGCGACATCGTCATCTACCTCAAGAGCGTGCCGCCGGTGGACCGCGTCATGCCCAATACCGAACCGGGCCCGATCTTCGCCATGCTGCTCGCCACCGGCCAATTCCCGATCAGTGCCGAGACGCTCGACCACAAGGCGCCGCGCGAAAAGCTGCCACCCGAACTCGCCCCCACCGTCGAGCTCGGCCAACACCTCGGCAGGACCTGCGTCGGCTGCCACGGCCCGAATCTATCCGGCGGCCCAATCCTCGGCGGCGATCCCTCGTGGCCGCCCGCTTCCAACCTTACCTTCCACGAGTCCGGCTTGGCAGGCTACACGCTCGCCGATTTCGACAAGACCTTGACCGCCGGCGTGAACAAGAGCGGCAAGCAACTGCACGAAGCCATGCCCATCGCCTACACTCGCAACATGAAACCGGTCGAGCGCGAAGCCATGTACATTTACTTCAGGACTCTGCCGCCGCAGGCGGTGGGTGCTCGCTGAGGATCAGGCCTCAGCGCTCCCCACATTCATGAATTTCACGAAGAAGCGCACAGCCCCCATCGGCTTCACGTGATGGCGTTGCTCGGGCTCGATGATGCCCAGCGCAGCGGGGCTGAGCACCCAGCTCTCGCCGGTTTCTTCGAGCGCGTAGAGCAACTTGCCTTCTTCGACGACGATCTGTCCCCACACGCCTTTTGCGGTCGAGTGCGCGCGCAAGAGTCCCGCCGGGATCGAGGTCTCATCGAAAAGACGGGTACGCTTGTACTCGATCGCATCCGCTGGTAGCGCCGGCATGTTGCAGAACAAACAGTCCAGAGACTGGCCCAGCTTGGCGGAGCGGCCCTCGGTCGTGGTGACCCAGGCGCGCTCCTCGAACGGCGGCCGGTGACGCACATGCTGACTGTGACCACAAGCTAGGCGCGCTACCCAATCCCCCATCTCGTCCTGCCTGAAGTCGACCATGGCACGCTGCGTCATGGTTTTTCCTTAGCCCATCGGCCGGACGCGCGACATGTACCGACGCCAGGGCGCCCAACTCGGCGACCGCCGCCGCGGCGGGCGAGGCAGAACGCGGACAGGTGGTGCGGCGTAGTTCGGCTGCGGTGTCCGAGGCACAATGTCGTGAGGTCTCCTAGCGATTCCGCGCTCTTCATTGTTGCTCGAGACGCAGCTTGATACCCTGCTCTATGCTCGAGAAGTCGCCACTGCACGGCCTGATGGTGATGGTATCGTTAGCACTGGCGTTCCCGCTCGCCTGCGGTGGAACTGGCGAGAACGGAACCGGGGGTGACGTCTCCGCTTCGGGCGGGAAGGCGGGCCTTGGGGGCGAGCCGGCGAGCGGGGGGGCGAGTCTAGAGGGCACCGGTGGGGCCGCTGAAGTCCCCTTCGCTCCGACGTGCAAACCGATTTTCACCGAGTGCACCGGGCTCTGCGGACCCGTTACCGATCCTTGCACCGGGCTACAGCTCGAGTGCGGTGGTTGCGCCGATGGTCTCGCTTGCGACGTTGATACTCACGTCTGCGTCGAGCCGAAGATCGACTGCGAAGATCTCGGCGCCGAGTGCGGTCGGATCCGAAATACCTGCGGGGTTCGCCTGGACTGTGGCGATTGCGAAGCGGGCGAAGAGTGTGATCCGGACACTAACAAGTGTGTCTCGTGCACGAACACGACGTGCAGCGAACTCGGCTTTGAATGCGGTCCGGCCTGGCTGGGTTGTGGCCCTCGCGCGACCTTAACGGATTGCGGCTCCTGTGAGACAGGTGAGGTCTGCAACGTTGCTTTCCATCGCTGCGAACCGGCTACCGCTGGCGGCTGCGTGCCGCGCTCGAAGACCGCCGGGTGTTCCGGCGCAAACGCCGAATGCGGCTTCATTTCGAACGGTTGCGGCGGGGTTTTGGACTGCGGAAACTGCCCCCTCGGAGAGAGCTGCGCGACAGGCGGCGTTGCGAATCGCTGCGGTCCCCTCGAAAGCCCTTTTCAGTGCGACGTCGAGGGGCGGAGCTGCGGTACGGTTGCGAGCGATTGCGGGGGTGCGCTCCTCGACTGCGGTTCTTGCGACTCCCCGGATGTCTGTAACGACAACGGTGTCTGCGGTTCGCCCTGCGCTCCGACTTCGCCGTCCGAGGCGGGGAATGCCGATTGCGGGAGTTGGCCCGACGGTTGCGATGGAACGATTCAGAAGACGTGTACCGCGGGAAGCGTTTGTAAGGGCGATGGGACCTGCTGCCCACAGAAAAGCTGTGGTGCTGACTTTACGAACCAGTGCGGAACAGCACTTTCCGACGGCTGCGGGGGCGTCACTAACTGCAACTGTTCGGGCTCCGATGTCTGTCAGGCGCTCGAGGCGGGGACAGCCGGGGCTTGCTGTAAGAAGCTGACGTCCACAAGTCCCGCTTACACCGGAAAGTGCGGGACCGCTCTTTCCGACGGCTGCGGAGGCACCTTCAATATCGGCTGCGGAGGCGGGAAAGCTTGTACGACTGCCGTCCCCGGCGCGACCGGCACTTGCTGCAGTCTTCCGAGCTGTGGGGGCGTCGGAACCGCTTGCGGAGCGACACTGACGAACGCTTGTGGGACGGTCACCTGTAACACTTCGAGCTGCGGCTCCGGAAACGCGTGTAGCGCGATGACCTGCTGTGCTCTGCCCACGAGAAGTCCGGCGAACTACTGCGGGACTCTAACGAACTCCTGTGGTTCCCGAAACTTCAGCTGTTCGACTTCTCAGGCGTGCGTGGCTAGTGCGTGTTGCGACTTGCCCGCGCGGTCGCCCTCGAACTTTTGCGGAACGAAGACAAATTCCTGCGGTAGCAAGGCCTATTCCTGTTCTAGCGGTCAGGTCTGTTTGAACGAGGCGTGCTGTGCGAAGCGCACATGCGGCGGATACTACGCGGGCAAGTGCGGCGTGGCCCTCGACGATGGGTGCGGTGGCACCCTCAGCTGCGGCTGCAGCGGGACGGGTAACACCTGCAGCACCGCGACCTCCGGACAGGCCGGAACCTGTAGCTGTCCGGCTCTGACTTGCGCTGACTATGACGGGCAGTGCGGGAGTTTCTCGAACGGCTGCGGCGGTACGCTCAGCTGCACATGTGCCGATCATGGGTTGCCCGACCACATGACCTGTGGAGGCGGAAGTCAGTCCGGGATCTGCGGCTGCACGCCGCTCTCTTGCGGTGGACGCTGCGGAATCGTCGACAATGGTTGCGGGGGGACGGTGAACTGTGGCGCTTGCTAAAAACTTCTTCATCCGTACAGGGACTCTGGTAGCCGTTTCTGTCGCTGGTTTCGTGGGGTGCGTGAGTACCCCGGAAATTAGCGTCGAAGACGCCGGGGCCGGAGGAAAAAGGGGTTCTGAAGACTCGGGTATCGCTCTCGGCGACGCGGGCGGTGAAGGCTCCGACGGGGGCGAGAATGGGGAGAAGCTCGGTCCGAATTCCGCTTGTGCGACGGACAATCAGAAAGCGGAGCCATTGCCCCTCGACATGGCGCTCCTCGTCGACACTTCGTATTCGATGGACTTCGAGAACAAGTGGCCGCGAGTTTCCGACGCCTTGCGGAGCTTCGCTGCTGAACCGGCGTTCGCAGATCTCGGCGTCGCGCTTCAGTTCTTCCCGCTCAGAAAACAGTGCAGCATCAGCGACTACAAGACTCCGGCCGTGCAGCTTGGCCTCTTGAGTGAGGTGGAGTCCCTCATCGCTTCAGCCATCGACGCCCAGCGCATGTCCGGGGGGACGCCCCTCGTTCAGGTTCTCGAAGGGATGGGCGAGTACATGCGCGACCTCGCGACGGACGCACCGGACCACCAGCGGGCCCTCGTTCTCGTGACCGACGGTATCCCCGACAACACCTGCAACACGGGCGCGGCGGATCCCCCGAACAACCTCACCAACGCCGCAAAAATGGCGGAAGACCTCGCGCAAGACGAGATCCCCGTCTTCGTCATCGGAGTTGGCGATGAACTCGGAGCCCTCGATGCAATCGCGAAAGCGGGCGGAACCGACGAGGCGATTCTCGTCTCGACCTCCGGAAACGTACAGAAGGCCCTGTTCGACGCCCTGACGAACGTCCGTCAACGCTCCCTCTCCTGTGACTATCCGGTTCCACCACCCACCAAGGGGAATGTAGATTTCGAGAACGTGAACGTGCGGTTCATCGACGAAAACGGCGACGCCGAGAACCTCGTCTACGTTGGTCGAAAAGGCGACTGCGCGCTCGCGGGAGAGCGCGGCTGGTACTACGACGACGAAAAGAAGCCGACGAATATCGTTCTCTGCGCCTCGACCTGTGAGCGGGTGCGCTCGAACGCCAAGGCGGAAATCGAAGCGCTCTACGGCTGCGCACGCATCGACGTCGTTCGCTGAGCCGCATGCGCCTGCACGGCAAAGCCGAATCCGGCCGCGCTTGCGCACCTGCGCTTGGGCTTCGTCCGAAAGGACGACTTTCATTGCGGGGTGGATTCGAGTCGGTCTTCCGCTTCGATCTCAGCCATGAACTCATCGAGGTCCGTGACGCGACCCGCCCGCAGGTCCGCGATACCGCGCGTCAGCGATGCCTCGAGCTGCGCGTCGCCCTCCTCCGGCACGATGCGCAAACGAGTGCCATCGGGCAGGTGGAGGGGTTCGTCGAGGACGACTTGCCCGTTGTGCACGTGAGCCTTCATCAACAATCTGTTTAGCACGCCTTTGGAATCAAGGGCAGCGACCGCTTGGAGCGCAGGCGCAGCCGCTTCGTTGTGCTCTCTGGCGAAGGCGCCTGACAGGACGCGCGGCGCCGGAGCTATTTCTTAAAAATCGGTTCACGGCCCCCCGGCTCGGTCCGAGTCGGAGGGCATGCGAACGAAGTCGTGGCTCGGGGCAAGGACAAGTGGGGCTGTGGGGGTCGGGGCGGTCGCGCTGTTGCTCGGCTGTTCGGAGGGGCCATTCGAAGCGAAACCCGACCAGAATGGTGGTGCGGGTGGCGGCGGCGGGGCCGGAAACGGTTGGGGCGGCCTAGGTGGTGGTGACGCGGGCGTTCCTGCGACCGAATGTGACCCGAGTGCCGCAGACGAACCCGACGCGGATTTCGTCGACAGCAACTGCGACGGCGTCGATGGCGACGCCAAGGCGGCCTTGTTCGTCTCGCCGTTGGGGAGCGACGAAGCCGAGGGATCGCGGCAAGCGCCGCTCGCGACGCTCGGCCGCGCCATCGTCCTCGCAGCCGAGGATGGACATGACGTCTACGTTTGTAGCGCCGCCTACGAGGAAAACGTCGTCATCGAGAAGACGGGCGTGCATGTCTTTGGCGGCTACGCCTGCAATGACGGCTGGCGGCGCACGCCTGAGCGTGCCGTCGTCGCCCCTCGAACGGGCGCGCCGCTGCGACTGCACGACTTGGACGAGAAGAACGACGTCTCGTTCGAGAACTTCGAATTCTGGGCGCCAGCTGCGGTTCTTCCCGGCGAGTCTTCCGTTGCCGCGGTCGTCGTCCACGCGCAGGCCGTGCGTTTCGAGCACGTCGCGCTGAGGACAGGCAGCGGCGCGGAGGCCGGGCCCGCTCCGGCTCCGAACGAGTACACGAGCGGGGCCGATGCCGGCATGGCAGGCGGCGACGCGCCCAACGTCGACCACTGTTGGGAGGATTACAGAGTCTGCTCCGATAACCTTTGCCTGACCCTGACCCGGCTCAAGGCTTCGTGCGCGGCAACGTTGGCGAAGGTGCCTCAGCCTTGGAAGTGTGCGTCGGGCCAGGAGTGCCGCACCGCTTGCCCGACGAGCGGTGGAAAAGCGGTCTACGCCGAGCGTGGCGTGGGCAGTCATGGCGGTAATGGTTTCGAAGACCTGGCGGCGGGTGCGGTGCCCAAGCCGCGCGTCGTGGCTCACTCAGGTGAAGCAGGCCGAACAGGAGCCCCAGCGGACGTCGGCTTCGGCGCGCTCTCACCGGATGGTCAGTATGTCGCATCGAACGTCGGGACGCCGGGCGCGTTTGGCTACGTCGGCACCATGACCAGGGGCGCCCAGGGCGCCGTTGGCTCGGTTTCAGTGGGCAGTGGGGAGTTCGCGTTCATGACCGACCGCATCGGCGGAGCCGGGGGCTCGAGCGGCAAGCCCGGATGTGGCGGCTACCCAGGAAGCCACGGTCTGGCAGGCGGCGCGTCTGTCGGCCTGATCGTCATCGACAGCGTCGTCGAGTTGGAGCGCGTCAGCATCACCACGGATACGGGCGGCCTGGGTGGCGTCCCGCTTGCCGGCGGCGCAGGCCAACGCGGCGGCGCGGGTGGACGCGGCGGCCTTTCATCGAGCGGTCAGGTGGCCAACGAACGCGCTCCGTCTGGAGCGGCGGGCGGCAACGGCGGTCCGGGCGGCGCTGGAGGTCCCGGCGCGGGGGGCCCATCGGTCGGCATCGTCGTGTCGGGCGCGGTGCCCACGTTGCGCGCCGTCAAGTTCGACATCGGCCCTGGCGGCCGAGGCAGCCAACCGCTCCCCGAGTCCGGCGTAGGTCCGGCAGCCAATGGCATCTCGGCAGACGTTTTCGTCGTCCCGATGCTCGTCGATTGAACAGCACTCACGTTGCAAATTCTCGAAAGGAAACATCATGCAATTTCGTACTATTTTCATTCGCTCATCGTTGCTCTTCGGCTCAATCACCGCTTGTTCGGTGCCACTCGTCGAAGTCGACGAAACCACTCGGGAGCAACCCGCCCCAATCGTTTCGAACTCACTCTGCGTCCTGAGTGCAGACTGCGGCGAGGGGCTGCACTGCGACTTGGGCGAGTGCATCCAAAGCTGCAACTCCGAAAACCCGTGTGACGCCGGCAAGACCTGCAGCGCTCGCGCTCGCTGCCTTGCCGAAGGAGAGCCCGACGTCGATCCTGCTCCGGCCACGGAAAACCGAGGCTCTTTCGAGGTGCTGCCGACGCGCATCGTCGTCCAGGAAGGCTCGAAAGAGCTGCGCCTCAAGCTGAAAAGCGAGACGGGCGAGCCTGTGCGCTACCGGCTCACGTCCCAAGGCAGCTTCGTCGACATTCAACAGCCACGAGGAGAATTTTCGGGTGAGACCGACCTTGCTCTCGGCATCGACCTCACCAAGCTCGAAAATCACTCGGACGTCACCACGCTGAAGATCTTCACCGACCGCGGCGAACGCGTCGTGCAGGTGGTCGCGCAGCGCGTCGTTACCGGCAAATACCAGGGCGCATTGCGCTATCGAACGCATGGCGTCGACTTGGGTGACGCGCGCATCGCGCTGGAACTCATCGAACGCAACGGCGACGTGGACGTCCGCATCGATCCCGAAACATCGCTGCTCTTTCCCGCCACCTCATCCGGCGCCGCGACTGGGATCGGGCGGTACTCGAAGGACGACGGGCTCGAGCTCGACCTGACGCAAGCGCTGGGTAGCGAGCTGGGGGGGGCGCGCAATCACTTCGCGCGCGCGCTGGGGCGCAAGGTGAACTTCAGGTTGCACAAGAACGACCTCGGCACTTGGGAGGGGACATTCCGCGAGAAGGTCTACGGGCTGTTTCCGGAACCTGTCGAGCTCGAGGGAACGGTGAGCCTCTACTACCGCCCCGGTGAAGAGATGCCGAATTTCGAGCTGACCGACGAAGCCCCGATGCCCGCGTTCGTGACTCCCCCAATGCCGTACGAAGACGTCTTCGGCGAAAATACCTTCGCCAACTGCAACGCACCGCTCGCGATGGTGCGTGCGGATTGGGGCAGCCATCGCAAGGCCACGTTCGCCGAGACGTTCTCGTCTTTCTATCGGCTCGATGATTCGATGCGAACTCGCTTCGTCGATGGGCGAAGCTATGCGGACCTACTCGACGCCTGCAAGACCGAGCTGCGTTCGACCGACGAACCCGAAAACATGCAGCTGGCCTGCGGGTGGCTTCCCGCGGTCGCCTGCGCCACGTTCGAAGCGACGGGCGGGCCGCGCCGTGCCGTGCCCTTCCCCCGAGAGTTCAACTCCCTGTTCGCTGCAACCGCGGCCCCTGCATTGTTGGTGGCACAGGAGCACGCAGTTCGGGCATTGGACGCCTCTTTCGCACCGGGAGGTCTCGCTCGCGAGCGCACAGAGTACGACCTCGCGCTCGCCGAACTCGCTCCGGTGACGCGCTGGCTCTTGCACCCCACGATCATCGGGTATCTGCGCTCGCTTTCGAACGACCAGGCCCGTGAGAACGCCGAGGGCGAGTCGACCTATCCGGCCGGGAGAGCGCTCGCTCAACTCCTGCGGGTGCTCGCGACTGTCGACGGTGAGCGCACGCGACTGCTCGGTCTTGACGTACAGGGAAGCGACGCGGAGCTCGTCCACGACGCGCAAGAACGGTCGCTCGTGAGCCTCTACGAGGCCGCGCTCTTGCTGGAGATCACGAGGAGTTGGGGCATCGCGCCAGAACTCGTCTCGGCCAATCTCTCGGGCTTTTTGGGGCCGCTCGACAGCGGATTCGGAGCGCTTCTCGAGGGCGCGCGGGCGTTCGGTGTCCCCGAAGGCTTCGTCCCTTTCGTATGGCGCCCCGAGGACGTCGGTCGCGGAGCCGACAACTTCGAGCAGATGCTCAGTTTGTCGGAAGACAGTCGAGTAGCGGAGGCAGCGCTCGAACAGGCCTACCTGGCGAGCACGAGAAACTACGAAGATTCGGAATCCGAAATGCTGCGCGAAGCCTTGAGCGTCCGCACCACGTACGACCAACAAATCATCGACATTTGCGGAGCTGGCTTCGACCTGGACAAGGTCCAGAGTCCGCAGGATTGGGAACATTGCGGGAACGACGACTCGGGCGAACTCGGCATTTTGCTGCTCGACGTCGCGCAGGCCGAAGCCCGCATCGCATCTGCACAAAGCCGCGCTCTAGGCATGCGCGACAAGATCTCGATCGACACCTCGGCCCTCGCTGCCCGGCAAAACGTCCGTCGCGACACGCTCAACTTCATCGATTCCTCGAATCGTCAGATCAACGCCTTGACGACCGTCGAAGGCGCGCTCGACGTAGCCATGGAGGCAATCGCCGTCGCTGCCAATTCGAGCCTCTTCAACGGCGGTGCTCCTGCCGCCATGGCGGCAGCGTCGATCATGATCGGAATTCAGAAAGTGGCGATGGGCGTCGCTCAAGACGAACTCCGTCAGGCCCAGGAGATGAAGTTCGCGCATCAGGAAGGCAAATTCGAGCTGATAGACGGCATGGCAGCGATTCAGAAGCAGACGATCGATGCCATCCAACTCACCGTCGAGATGACTCAAGACAATCTGGCCAAGCAGCAAGCCATCGCTCGCGCCAACAACCTGATCGAGCGCGCACGGGGACTTCATTCTCTGAGAACCGAGGCACTGGACGTTTCGGAACGGAACCCCTCGCACGACCCGACTTTTCGGCTGCTTCGCGACAGCCAAGCGCTCTCACTCGTTGAAGCGCGCACCCGCGCACAACGCAACCTGTTCTTCGCTGGTCGCGCGCTGGAATACGAGGTCAACACACCGCTCGGTGCTTTGGATGGTGCCGTCGAACAGGCGCGCGGAAGCTTGGCTCTGAATCAGCTCGCCAGCTGCCTGAACGAGATCCGCACGAGTCACCGTATTGCTTTCGGTGGACCCCAGAAATATGCGACCGACGTCTCAGTGCGACAGATGTTGGGCATCGTGGGTCCGCGAACCGACGAGGTGACCGGTCAAGTTCTCAGCGCAGGCGAGCAGTTTCGAATGATCACGCAGCGGAACCAAGCGTTCGATGACAACGGTTCATTGACCTTGACCTTCAGCACCAACCTCCAGCCGGGCAACGGTCTGTGGTCCGCCGACGTCTGTGGCGATCGCATCTCGAACGTTCAGGTGCAGTTGGTGGGAGACAACCTGGGAGACGACGAAGCGCAAGCCAACTTGACGCTTTCTGGCGCAGCGGTGCTGCGAGCCTGCGATTCCGATGACGTTCGGGTGTGGTCCATGGCCGAAGGCACGGGCGCTGGCCAGACCACGGCGGTCGTCCAGGCCGGCGTGAACTCTTTCGGAACCGCAGGTCCGAACGGATCGCTCTATGGGCAAGCGGTCGCACGTGCCTCTTGGCAGCTGACTTTGCCCTCGGGCGAAGTGGCGCCGGCCAACGCCGATCTCGACCTCAGTGGACTAGAGGACATCGTCTTGCGCGTCGAACACTCCGCCGCGCCGCGGCGCGCCACACCCTTGTTCGTCAACACCTCGTGCTTGGCCAACGGCAACTGAAGAAGAGACAGCACCATGAACAAACGTTGGCTCCTTTCGCTTTGCACTCTGGTCGTTTGGTTCGGCAGCGCGACCGCGCGTGCTCAGGACGGCTACGCCGGTGGAGTCGAGCCGACGAAGCTGAACCTGCCGCGTGGCCCTGCTTCGATTGAGGGCCTGGGCCGGGCCTTCGCGCCTTCGCTGGCGAGCGGCACTGCCAGCTACGGCATCGACATTGCCGTACCACCGAGCGCTGGAGGCTTCGGTCCAAGCGTCGCTCTCGAGTACGACGGAGGCCACGGCGTGTCGGAGGTAGGTAGTGGATGGCGGCTGACCGGAATGCCGAGCGTGCGGCGACGAACCACGGATGGCCTGCCGCAGTTTTCTGGCGCAGACACGTTCGAACTGTTCGGATTGGGACCTTCAAGCGGACTGCTGCAGATGCCCGACGGCTATTTTCGGACCGAGTTCGAGTCTGGAGTCTTCGCCCGGCTCCAGGTGAGTTCGGATGGTCACCGCTGGGAAGCGCGCGTCAAAGGAGGAACGACCTTCCGTTTCGGTGGCAAGGACCACGAGGCACGGGATGGGCAACGGTCTGCCTCTTACCTGCTTGCGGAACAGCTCGACCTGCATGGCCATCGCATCGCTTACGAATGGGACAGCAGTGACAGCCAAACTCTCTTGACGTCGATCACTTGGAACGACTTTTCGCCCGCCGTTCGGCAGACCATGCTCTTCGAGTACGAAGACCGACCCGACCGGCACGAGCTCTATTCGAGCGGAATTCTGCAGATCCTTCGAAAACGTCTGATCGCAATCGAGGTCAGGCTCGGCGGCGAGCTGGTGCGCCGCTATGAACTCGCTCACGAACCCGGTCTACAAACGCGCCTCGCGCGCGTGAGAATGGTGGGCACGGACGGTGAGACGGCGCTGCCGGATCTCTCCTTCACCTACACCTCCGCTGATCTTTCGAGCGCCGGCACGGTATCGGTCATGGCTGCCGCCCCCGCGCGCGCCCCGATTGGGGACGCAGAGCTCTGCGATCTGAATGGGGATGGCCTTCCTGACTTCCTGATTGCCGAGGCGGGTAAGTACCGGTCGTACGTGAACGAAGACGGCAACACCTGGTCGAGAGTCGTGGACTGGAATGCGAGCGACAGTCCATCCGTCTCGTTGTCGACTGCCGGCTCTGGACTCGCCGATCTGGACGGTGACGGCGCAATCGATCTGGTCGTCGGCGGCGGGGACGCCGCGTTTCGCTATCTGCCCGGTCTCGACGCCGTCCACTGGGCGAAGGCCGTTCCCACACGAACAGCGCCGGCGTTCTCGTTCGAAGACCCGGAACTCCGGCTGGCGGACCTCGATGGGGACAGGCGAAGTGACGCGATCCTCACGACCAAAAGCGGGATCGCCCTCAGCACCAATAGAGGGGGCACGGATTGGGGACCACTGACTCCATTGGGACCCGTCGAGCCAAGTCAAACGCTGCTCTTCAGCGACGGAATGACCCAGCTGTGTGACGTGAACGGCGACGGAGTCGTGGACTTTTGTCACCTGCGCTCTGGGGCTTTTCGCTACTGGTTGGGGCGCGGTCGCGGGGTGTTTTCGTCTGCTCGCGAGGGCTGGGGAGTGCCCAGCTTCGAAAAATCGAGCCCTTGGCAACTCGTCGACTTGGATGGCAACGGCTGGGTCGATCTGACGCACGTCGAGGTGAACCGCGTCGCCTACGCGCTCGCCGAAGGCGCCGGACGTTGGGGGCCTGTCCATTTCATCGAAGGCACGCCCACGCGAGGAAAAGGCGTCAGCGTGCAGTTCGCCGACATGAACGGCTCAGGCACCGTTGACGTCGTTTGGATCGATCCCGAGCGCGGGCCGAGCGGAGCTTGGCGCTACCTCGAGCTGTTTCCGCGCGGACGGGCGGGCCTCCTCAGAACGATCGACAACGGCCTGGGCAAGAAGATACGCATCGAATACGAGCCCGCCTCCGCGTCGGCCGCTCGAGCGCGGAGCGCGGGAAAACCCTGGAGCACGCGCCTCAACGTCGGGATGCCCGTCGTCAGCCGCATCGAAGTCGATTCGGGGCTGGGTGATCCCGTACAATCGACGAGCTTCGACTACCTGGACGGGACCTGGGATCCCATCGAGCGCACCTTTGCGGGTTTCGCTCGCGGTGTGCAAACGGAGTGGGGCGACGAGTTCACGCCCTCGCTCGTGACGGAAAATCGTTTCGAGACGGGCATGATTTACCGCAGCCTGCGCGGCTCCTTGCTGCGGTCCGAAACGCGCAGCTCTGAGGGTCTCGTCCACACGCGCACGATCAACGACTACCGGGTGGACGAACTAGATCCGTCGGTCGATGGGCGCCCCGTGCGCTACGGATACATGTCGTCCACCTCGACCGAGTTCGTCGAAGGCGGCTCCGAAAGTCGAATTCGACGAACGTTTGTGGAGACAGAGCAAGATCGCTTCGGCAACGTCGTCGAATTGCGCAATTGGGGTGAAGTCTCGGGCGATGATTTCTTGGTCGGCAACGACGAGCTGCTCATCCGTCGCACGTTCGCAAACGACGCCGACGACTGGCTCCTCGGCTATCCGAGTGAGGAAGAGTCCCTCGACGCCACCGGGCAACGCCTCGCCATGCGCCGGTTTCGCTACGACGGCGCTCCTTTCATCGGGCTCGCACCCGGCCGCGTCGTACGCGGTGACCTGAGTCGACAGGAGTCCTGGGTTGGACCCGAACTCGATTCATTCGTCCTCGACGTGGCAACACGCTACGACGCCGACGGCCACCCGCTCGAGACCGAACATGCAGACGGCGGCGGGCGCATTTACGCTTGGGACGCCGACGATCACACGTCGATCCTCAGCGAAGAGGTGAAACTCGAGGGCGCGCGCCTGATTGAAACGGCCCAAGTCGACCGGCGCTTTGGCAGTCTGATCCAGGTCGTCGAGTACAACGGCGCCAAGAGCCGCTTCGAATACGATGCGTTGGGTCGCCTCGTAGCCACCTTTCGGCCCGGCGACGCGTTCGACAGCCCCAGCAGTCGTCATCGCTACGTTCTTTCCGCACCCTTGTCCCGCGTCATCACGGAATCGACGGTGTGGCCCGGCCGTACCGACACGGAACGTCGACACATCTTGTTCGATGGTCTGGGCCGAGAACGCGGCACGCTGACGGAAGACGGCACGGACCGGGTGCTTGCCGGCGTGGCGCTGCGCGACGCGCGGGGCGAGCGCCGCAAGTCACTTCGACCGCGTTTCGTCAGCGACCAAGACGTCGAATCGCCGCCGCTGACCGCCAACGCGCCAGGAGTCGAATCGTGGCGTGACGCTCTCGGGCGCGAAATTCGTAGCCGGAGCGAGCTGGGAATCGAAACGAGGGCAAGCCACGCCCCGTTCGAAGTCAGGACCTGGGATGGCGGCCAGACCGATCCGAAATCGGCCTACGAGCATACGCCGACCACGCGGCGTATGGACGGGCTGGGGCGCACCACCGCTATTGAGCGGCGCGTCGGCGGCACGCAACTCACCGCCCACTTCATCTACGACGGAGTCGGTCGACTCTTGTCGCGCACGGATCCCGAAGGCAACGTCGCGCGCTACGGCTACGACGGTCGCGGCCTCCGAACGTCTGTCGACGATCCCGATTTGGGCCATCGCAGCATGAGCTACGATGCCATGGGCCATCTGACGGAGCGTCGCAATCCGGACGGCTCGAAGCTCCGCTACACCTTCGACCAAGCCGGTCGCGCCCTGACCGAGGACTGGAACGGCGATGGGCGACCCGAAGTCGAGAGTCGCTGGGACACGGCGCGCGATGGCGTCGAAAGCTCGAACTATCTTGGCAAGTTGATCGAGGTTCGCGATCCCAGCGGCAGCACACGTCACGAATACGACGAACGCGGACGGATCGTGAACAGCCTCGTGACCATCGGAGACCAAACGTATGCTAGCGGCAGTCGTTTCGACAACCTGGATCGCGAATACCTGCACGTCTATCCCGACGGCTCGTCGATCCGCATCCATCGCAATGCTCGCGGTCAGCTTGCGGGCTACGGCGACGCGCTTCGTCTCGAGTTCGAAGGTGACGGTGTCGAATCGACTCGTCGCTTCAACACCGGCGTCACTCAGCAACTTTCGTACGACGCAGATCGACGCGCCACCGAACTCCTCGCGCTCGATGTCGACGGCTCGAAAATCGAGCACCTCCGTTGGTCCTTCGATCACGCTGGCAACCTGACGAGCCAGCGCGACCTCCGCGCCGACGTGGCGCCCCAAGAAGACCGCAGCGAAACCTACGAATACGACAACCTCTACCGCTTGCGGGGCGCGACGGGCACCTGGGGTCGCACATCCTGGGACTATTCACCGAGCGGCAATCTCCTGCGGCGCCGCAGCACGTTGCCCGACCAGATCGCCTCCAGTCCAAGCTACGGAAAAGACGCGGGGCCTCATGCGCTCACCGGCCTCGAAGGCCGCACACTGACCTACGACCGACTCGGACGCATGAAGTCGGACGGCCAGCGAAACTACGTCTGGAACGCTGCGGACCAGCTGGTCTCGGTCAACTCCACCAGCGGCGCGTCGACCGCCAATACCTTCGATTCCCAAGGCAAGCGTCGCTCACGTATCGAACTCTCCGCGGGCGGAGAACGAACCGCGCACGCGTTCATCAGTCCGTGGGAAGAAGTCAAAGACGGCAAACTGGTCCGCTACATCGTGCATGCCGAGAGGCGCATCGTTCGACTCGCCCCGGACAACGGCACCGCGTCGACCCTGGCCAAGCCTTCGACTCCTCCGTACTGGCCCATCATTGCGGTCGCCCTGGCGCTGCTGGCCGGTGCGTGGACTTGCCTGACGCGGGCGCAGCGCGGCCCCCGCCTGGCCCTCGCACTGCTCGTACTGACCGCCTTGGCCGGTAGCGGCTGCGGAAGTCCGGTTCCGGTCATCGAAGAAGGCTCCGTTCGCAGCTTGGGCCGCGCCGATACGCTGCTCTGGACCGATCAACTCGGCTCATTGCTGGCCGAGACCGATGGCCTCGGCAAAGCGCAGGCGCGCTTCTCGGCTCTACCTTACGGCGTCGCACGCCACGACGGCGCAACCGAAACCCGCCGCTACGCGGGTGCCCCACGAGACACGAGCGTCGCACTCGATCACATGGGCGCGCGCTTTTACGCGGCCGACCTGGGCGTGTGGACCGCGCCTGATCCGATCCTGCTCACGTCGCCCGAAGCCGTGGCGACGGGAGAATTCGGCACCGCCAACGCCTACGCCTACGCAAACCTCAACCCCATCATCGCACGCGACGACGATGGCAACTTCTGGCACATCGTCGCTGGCGCAGGCATCGGCGCGCTCATGGGCGGCGGCATGGAGGCCGCCCGCCAGTACTACGACCACGGCAAAGTCGACGACTGGGGGCGCGTAGGCTCCGCGGCCCTAGGCGGCGCCGTCAGCGGCACCATCACCGCCGCCATGCCGACCGTCGGCATCCTAGGCGCCCGCGCCTCGGGCGGCGTGAGCAGCGCCATTGGCGGCATCGCCGACCGAGCCATCCGATCGGGCGGCAAAGACATCGGCAGCCTCAAAGACGTACTCGTGGACGCCACAATGGGCGCGATCACCGGGGGCGCCGGCCGGGGAGCCTCGAAGGCGGCGCCGAGGGCGAAGGTGACGGCTGCGCCGAAAGCCCCAGGTACGGAGATTGTCCAACGCGTCATGTCGCGGGCCGAACTCCAGGCGACCGAGGCAACGGGGCTCATGCGGGGAGGGAACGAAGGAATTCACTATGTAACGACCAATGCGAGCAACAGTGCGAAACGCGCTCAACAGCGACTGGCCGTGCCCCACCGACCCGAAGTGCGAGTGACGCTCGAGGTGCCGCAAGGCAGGTTTTCGGCTCCCACGACAGTTAGGCCGTTGAATGGAATGCCGGGCGGTGGCATGGAGCGACTGGCGGATGGTCCGATGCGAGTTCGAATCTTGGCGGTCGACGCGATGAAAGGGACGCAGTGATCCATCCACCAGTAAATCAGCTCATCCAGGTCACGGTTGTCGAGCCCTGGGACTTTTACCCCCCGACCGTTCGGAATCCGTTTACCGCACGCGTCTCGGACACATCCATGGATCCATCGATCGCAACTCTCGGTGGAATCGTCATCCAGACGCTCGCGCCATTCGCCTTCCGCGGTCACCGTTGCGAGTACTTCGTCGGCAGCCGGAGGCACGCTGAACCAGAAATGGGCCCACGCGACTGGCAAGACGCGGCCTATTCGTTCACCGCTATTCCCACCGACCGTGCCCTTGGCCCCACGCCTTTCGACCTGAGTTGGTGGCGCGGGGGCGTAGGGCTCATCGCGGGGATAAATTTGGCAGCTCCGGCGGAATCATGAACAACCAGACTGAACCCACTTCAGAGATTGAAACCGAAGTCGAGTACCTCGGTCGCGCGGGCCTGAACTACATCGAGAACGCTGGCACCACGCGTCTCGCGAGTTCGCCCAGAAGGCGCAAGGTGTGGTCGACGTTTTCGTCGAGGTCCCCAACGCCACTGGCTTGCCCGTACTCGAGTAATTGGTGAAGCCATGGCGCATAGCGAGACGCTAGACATCGATGGCTCACCGGTTGCCGTCGAGTTCTTGGGGCGATGCGGAGCTCGGTACACCGAAGACGGCCGCACTATGTCGATCGACGGCGCCATGTTGACCGGCGCTGCGGATTTCATGATCTTCGTCGGCACGATCATTCAGTGGGACGACGGCGAACGCGTCTCCGTTGACAAGAGAAAGCGCATCGTTTCCAACATCGCTCGCTACGCAGCATCGCGCGGCTGGGTCGTCGAGTTCAGGGCCCCACTGCGACCCGACGCCTGAACAAGGCATCTCCGGAGAAGTCGCAAACATGGAGAAAACCAAGTGATTGCTCCTGAAATCGGTGCGGTTGTCGAGGTACTCGTGAGCGAGCCGTGGGAATTTCACATCGTTCTGGGGTCTTCGCGATTTCAGACTCGCGTCCTCGACGTTGATGCATGCACCCACGACGTTTTACTCCAAGCGCTCGTGCCATTCGTATTTGATTCGGCAAAGTGGGAGTACTTCGTCGCGACGCGGCGTCATGTCGAGCCGCCTTCGGCAATCCGCGATTGGGACGGCCTCCCGTACAACCTCGTGCGCGTGCCCTCCGAAATCGCACTTGGTCCTAGAGCACTCGATCCTAGCGTTCGCGGCAGCGGGAACATGTTTCTGATTGCCAGCGTGAGTGCGATCGGCTCCACCTAGGCCGACTTTCATACTCCCGCATCGGACCACCGAGAGATTTGCATGTCGGTCGCGACCTCCTCGTCTGCCTGGGATCCGACTGCGGCCGCGTGGGCCACAGTCGGCTAGGCAATGTTGACGCTGGTCTTACTGCGACATCGTCACGGGGTATCTCTCAGCGATATAGGCGAACACATTTCTGCCTGAGTTCGTGATCTGGGAATCAGGCCAGGGACCGGTCGCGCTGGCGTTGCCGGTGAACACCGACGACGTCTCAGTGTTGGTCTCGATCGCCCAGTTATTCGAACTGATGAGATTCCGGTCCATGTAGTCCCACCACCTGTTCACTTCGGCCACGTTGAAGGTGCCGTTTCCATCGGCCGAGACTCCACCGTACTCGGTGGTCCAGACCATCTGATTTCGAGTCAAACAAGCATCGATATTGCGCTGGAAGCCGGCGAGAGAATGGCTATTGGCGTAAAAGTGGAAGACGTAGCCGACGTTCGAACGATTGATCGGGTTGGCACAGGCTTCATCGGGCCGCTGGCCCCATTGGCGCGTACCGGCAAGGAAGATGCCATCGGGATCGATGGGTCGAACCGCCGTCATGATCTCTTCCATGTAGGCCTTGATTTCGGACCAGCTCTGGGTCGTGGGCTCGTTCCAGGGCTCGTAGATGATATTTGGGGTGTTCCCGTAGTCCCTAGC
>Ga0105048_10003418_pt1 | contig 26001 bp, 22 predicted proteins | sample MAT05_FD_78382 | JGI IMG/M metagenome (GOLD analysis project Ga0105048, IMG submission 78382) | Freshwater microbial communities from Lake Fryxell liftoff mats and glacier meltwater in Antarctica - MAT-05 | ecosystem: Environmental > Aquatic > Freshwater > Ice > Liftoff microbial mat | place...
AACTTTACCAAATTGCTCAAGTGCTTACTGGTTGAGGGTTCTGGCCCCTCTCCTTTGGAGAGGGGTTGGGGTGAGGTCATGCAGGCTTGATAAGGCTTTCAGACATTTAGTCGGACAACAATAATAAATAATGTTAAACTTACTTATCATCAATATCCTTACCGAATTGTAAACGATGACACATTTGAAGATTACTTTATTTTGCCAAATCTTTCGACCTTAGCAGCTATGAAAGCATTTGCTTTGGGGGGAAGGGGCAAGTGGAAAGATTATGTGGATTTATATTTCATTATAAAAAAATACTATAGCGCAAAAGAAATTGCCGATCAGGCAAAAGAGATCTTTCAGGATGTTTTTAATCCTATACTTTTCGCAAAACAACTTTGCTACTTTGGCGATATTGATTATTCAGAAAATGTTGAATACCTTCCTGGCTTTGAAACAGATGAACAAACAATAAAAGGTTTTTAACTGAAGCCGCATTAACAGGATTTTAAAAACAAATAATAAAACAAACACAACATGAAACGCAACGCAACTGCCGTTTGGAACGGTACTGGAAAAGAAGGTACAGGCAACCTGACCACACAAAGCACCACGCTCAGCAAAACCCAATATTCTTTCAACTCCCGTTTTGCGGAAGGTGTAGGTACCAACCCTGAAGAACTGGTGGCTGCAGCGCATGCAGGCTGCTTTAGTATGAAACTGAGTTTTGTATTGGGTGCTGCTGGATTTACAGCAGATGAGATCAATACAACATGCGAGATTACGCTCGATCCTGCTGCAGGTGCCATTACAGAATCTCATTTGATCGTGTCGGCCAAAATACCCGGCATCAGCCAGGAGCAGTTTGAGGCAGCCGTGGCAGATGCAAAGGCCAACTGCCCTATTTCGAAATTGCTGAATACCAACATTACGCATGAAGCTGTGTTAGCATAACCTTCGGTTGTTTACTGGAAATATTTATTGAACTACAAATGCCCTTCCTGCAGGAAGGGCATTTGTAGTAGGACGTCAGGTTGTTGCACTATGATGTTACGTCAATTGTTTTAGAGCTGCGGGCGGCGGGTTTACTTTATTTCCCTGATTTATTTTTTGACATGCTGCATGCCGCAGGCCAGTACGATGCGGCTACAATACACCTACGCATTGATTAGCTTTAATAAGTATTGTAAAACAATTTCTATTACAAAATCTCCCGGATAAATCTTTTAGTTAGATTTGATAAAATTTCAGCTATGTCATTTGAAAATAAAACAGTGCTCATTACCGGAGCGTCCAGGGGTATTGGTAAAGCAATCGGTTTACGCCTCGCTACCGAAGGAGCCAATATTGTGATAGCCAGCAAAAGTGTGGAAGAAAATCCAAAGCTGGGTGGTACTATTTTTTCTGCTGCTGCCGAAATGGAAGCAGCAGGTGGTAAGGCACTGGCAGTACAGTGCGACATCCGTTTTGAAGACCAGGTCGATAACGTAATAAAACAGGCCGTTGAAAAATTTGGGGGTATAGATATCCTGGTCAACAACGCCTCCGCAATCAATCTTAGTCCAACAGAAAAAACCGAACCCAAGCGTTTCGACCTGATGTACGACATCAACGTACGAGGCACCTTTATGGTTAGCCGGGCCTGCATACCCTATCTTAAAAAAAGCACCAATGCCCACATCCTGAATTTATCGCCTCCCATCAATATGGACATGAAATGGTTTGCCAACCATCTCGCCTATACCATCAGTAAATACAACATGAGCATGATTGCCCTTGGCCTTGCTGCTGAATTAAAGAAATACAATATTGCCGCCAACGCACTCTGGCCACGTACAACAATTGCCACGGCAGCAGTAAAAAATCTTTTAGGCGGAGAAGCGTTGATGAACATGAGCCGTAAGGTTGACATCATTGCCGATGCAGCTTATTATATTTTATCAAAACCCGCTACCGAATGCAGTGGCAATACTTTTATTGATGAAGCCGTGCTGGCAAAAGAAGGCATCACCGATTTGAGTAAATATTCGGTAATACCCGGCGGGCAATTATATAACGACCTGTTTGTGTGATGCGGAATTTGCTTTTCATCCTATTTATTATTTGACCTGTAAAAGAAATTATTTTAATTTATTGCAGTAAAATATTCATGATCGGAAATGATGCCAGGCAGTACGAAAACTGGTGAGCAAAAAAATCAATGCTACCCAATCTCCAGGATCCCCCATACTTCTGTTAAGAAATGTATAATTCCTTTTTTGTTTTGATGAGTGGTAACACTTTTCATGTATGTACGTTTAGTTTCGTAGTCGGAAAATATTGAAGTACTATTTTCCCTGAAAACAAACTGTATAGCCATGAAATTATTACACTTAAAGGCGACAGGCCTGTGCCTGTTGCTTTCTGCGGCATCTTTTTGCCAAAACGAAAAAAAATCAATCGCAATTAAAAGAATAAATGCCGTTATTAAAATAGATGGAAGCCTGGATGAAACGGTATGGAAAGATGCACCTGTGGCAGATAAGTTTATTGCGCTTCGCCCTACCCCTTTTCAGCCTGAGCGGCCTGAGAATGCAACCGAGATTCACTTTTTATATGATAATGAAGGTATCTATGTTGGCGGCTATTTGCACGAAAAAAATAAAGACAGCATTGCCGCAGAACTGGTTGGAAGGGACGGATTTGGTAATAACGATTTCCTGGGTGTGATCTTTGATACTTACAATGATAAGTTAAATGGATTTGAATATTTTGTAACCCCATTGGGCGAACAGTTTGATGCAAAACAGGCACCTAACCCTAATGGAGAGAGCGAAGATTTTGGCTGGAACGCTGTGTGGCAAAGTGCTGCTAAAATCCATGCAGACGGGTGGAGTTTTGAAATGTTCCTGCCCTATTCCGCCATCCGTTTTGGAAAAAATAAAGTGCAGGACTGGGGACTTAATATTGTAAGGCGCCGCCAGAAAAGCGGAGAGCAACTCTTCTGGCAAAGCATTGACCCCAATGTAAATGGTTTATTGACACAGGAAGGAATAATAAAGGGATTGGAAAATATCAAGCCCCCACTACGGTTACAATTCTCCCCTTATTTTTCTGCTTATCAAAATCATGACGACAATGCAGAACCAGGCACCAATAAAAATGCTACCAGCTTTAACGGTGGCATGGATATCAAATACGGCCTCAGTCCTGCGTTTACGTTAGATATGACACTGATACCCGACTTTGGCCAGGTGCAAACGGACAACCTCATTCTGAACCTTTCTCCTTTTGAGCAAAAGTTTAATGACAACAGGACCTTCTTTACAGAGGGCGCAGAACTTTTTAATAAGGGCAACCTGTTTTATAGTCGCCGTATTGGAAGGGTGGGCGACAGGCCGTTGCATTACTGGTCTGTTGGTAAAGAGGGGGATAATTATAACAATGAAGAAGTGGTGAACAAAAACCCCAAACAGGTAAACCTGCTGAATGCAACAAAAATCAGCGGCCGAACACAAAAAGGCCTGGGCATTGGGTTTTTAAATGCCATCACCAAGCCGCAATATGCGGTGGTAAAAAATACAGTAACCAGTACAGAACGAAAAATTGAAACCGATCCGCTTACCAACTATAATGTGCTGGTGCTGAACCAGACCTTAAAAAACAACAGCAGTGTATCATTGGTAAATACCAATGTATGGAGAAGCGGAAAAGATTATGATGCCAATGTTACCTCGGCAATGGTTGACCTGTTCGACAAAAAGAATATGTGGAATATTGGCGGTAGTGTAAGCATCAGCAATTTGTTTGAACTAGACAATAAAACAACTACCGGTTATGCCCATTCCATTTACATCGGTAAAGTAAGCGGCCGGTTTAATTTCCAGGTGTGGCAAGACCTGGTAAATGCAAAGTATGATAAAAGTGACCTTGGATATATTACCAATAACAATACCATGGACCAGGGCTTCTGGGCCAGCTATAACTGGACAAAACCTTCCAGTTGGTATAACCGGTTCAGGTTAAATGGCAATATGTGGTACAGCAGGCTGGTGTCGCCGGCAGACCGGCTGAAACGAAAAGAACTGATGTACCAGAATGCAGGTTTTAATTTCAATGCCAACGGGCAGCTAAAAAATCTGTGGTGGGTCGGTGCCAACATCAATGGAGGATTAAAGCGCAATGATTTTTATGAGGCCCGGACAGAAAGAAATGATATCGTTTTCAGCGATAAGGGGAAGATTTATTTTAACGGTTGGTGGGAAAGTAATTACGCCAAAAAATTATCCTGGGGCGGAAGTATTTCTATGGGTAAGGGTGGCTATTTTAACCGGACATTGCTTGGTTACAGCCTGTATGGAAAAGTACGTTTTAGCAGTAAATTATCTGTAGATCACCAGGTGAATGTTGACGGAACAAAAAATCAGCCCGGATATGCAGCCACAACAACAGATGCCATTTATTTTTCAAGAAGGAATGTGATTAGTGTGGAAAATGTGTTCAGCGTTAAGTACAATTTTACCAACCGCATGGGGCTAAGTTTACGCACAAGGCATTACTGGAGCAAAGTGGATCCCAAAGAATTTTATGTACTGGATGTAAATGGTGAACTGCAAAAACCTGTGCAGCCGTTTGCCGGTAACGTGAAACAGAATTATAATTTCTTCAGTGCTGATATGGTATACACCTGGCAGTTTGCACAGGGCAGTTTTATTAACCTGGTATGGAAGAATATAGATGAGAATTTTCAGCGGGACTTTGAAAAAAACTACTTTGATAATTTTAGTAAAACCATGGGCAGAAATGGTTACAATAACCTCACCCAATTTAACAGTTTCTCCATGAAGGTTATTTATTTTTTAGATTATCTGACGGTCAGGAATAAAATGAAACACAAAAATAGTGGGTAGGAAAACATAATAAAAGGATCCTGGGTCAGGGATTTTTTATTGTGGGTGATGTTGAAAGCCATATTGCCACAAGTTCATTTTAGCGGATAAGTTTATTACCTCTATTCAGGGTAGAATGTAAGCCTGGTTGATTTCAGCTTTGGAAATTCGAAAGTAATTCCTTAAGTAAATAGGAGAATGTTTCCGGCGCTGAAATCTAATTAATCATTTTTTAATACCCCATCAACTTCTCCACACATTCACCCAGCCTGCTGTAAGCCATAAAATTTTTCTCCAGGTCAATGTTAAATGGAATGGGAGTATCTAAAGAAGCACAACGCATGATTGGTGCATCCAGGTATTCAAAACAATGTTGAGCAATCCAGGCAGCTATTTCTCCGCCAATGCCGCCGGTCAATGAGTCTTCATGCAACAGCAACACTTTGCCGGTAGCTTTCACAGCAGTTTCCACAGCATCATAATCCAGTGGCAACAAAGTTCTCAGATCAAGAATGTATAATGAAACAGATGGATTGTTTTTTGAATAATCCAGCGCCCAATGCACACCAGCTCCGTAGGTAATGACGGTAATGTCTGCTCCTGGTTGTACAATGCGGGCTTTGCCGATGGCTACTTCATAATATTCATCGGGCACCGGTCCGCTGATGCTTCTGTATAAAGCTTTGTGTTCAAAATATAAAACGGGGTTAGGGTCGTTGATGGCGGCTATCAATAAGCCCTTTGCATCAGCAGGGGTGGAGGGATATACCACTTTTAAACCAGGAGTGTGCACAAACCAGGCTTCATTGCTCTGGCTGTGAAATGGTCCTGCTCCCACACCGCCACCTGTGGGCATTCGTATCACCACATCAGCATTTTGCCCCCAGCGGTAATACATTTTAGCCAGATTATTTATTAATTGATTGAAGCCCACTGTTGCAAAATCTGCAAACTGCATTTCCATCATGGCCTTGTATCCCTGCAGTGATAAACCCAATGCTGCGCCAACGATGGCACTTTCACAAATGGGTGTATTGCGAACCCTGGCTTTGCCAAATGTTTCCACAAAACCTTCTGTAATTTTAAATGCACCACCATATTCTGCAATATCCTGTCCCATTAAAACAAGGTTAGGATGTTGTTGCATCGATTGAAAAAGCCCATCTTTTATTCCGTCAATAAACCTTTTTTCTGATGCTGGTTTCTCGTTTGTTTCGGCTCTGGTTTCTCCTTGGGGTTCAGTTAATTTATGAAGTCTGCCGTCTGGCAACGAGAAACGAGAAACGGATTTGGCATACACATCATTCACTTCTTCTAAAGTATCAGCTACTACCGGTGGTGACTGGTAGCCAATTTTTAATTCTGATTCAATATGTTCTTTCAATTCGTTTCGTATAGCTGTAACCATTTCTTCAGTCAGCACCTGCTGTTGCAGCAGGTACGCTTCGTAGTTTTTTATCGGGTCTTTTTTCTCCCACAGATCAAACAAAGCCGGTGGCACATATTTTACGCCACTGGCTTCTTCATGCCCCCTCATGCGAAAGGTCATACACTCTATCAAATAAGGTTTTTGATTTTCGATACAATAGTTCCGGACACCTTTAATAGAATCGTACACTTCTAAAATATTATTGCCATCAATTTGCACGCCCTGCATACCGTAGCCTCTTGCTTTTTCCACCAGGCTAAAGCAACGATACTGTTCATTCACCGGGGTGCTTAATCCGTAACCATTATTTTCTATTACAAAAATCACCGGCAGGTCCCATACCGCAGCAACATTCAGCGCTTCATGAAAATCACCTTCGCTGGTGCCGCCATCGCCCGTAAATGCCAGCGACACTTTATCCTCATTACTCAGCTTATGTGCCAATGCCACGCCATCGGCAATGGCCAGTTGCGGACCGAGGTGGCTGATCATTCCGCAGATATGATGCGCTTTGCTGCCAAAATGAAAACTCCTTTCCCGCCCTTTGCTGTAGCCATCTTTATTGCCCTGCCATTGTTTAAACAATTTATTCAACGGCATATTCCGGGTGGTAAAAACGCCAAGGTTACGGTGCAGTGGCATGATCCATTCATCGGCTTCCAGCGCAAGTGTGGCACCTACCGCAATGGCTTCCTGCCCAATGCCGCTGAACCATTTTGATATTTTTCCCTGCCGTAACAAAACCAGCATTTTTTCTTCAATCATCCGCGGCAGCAATAGGGTTTTATAAATATGGAGGAGCTGTTCGCTGGAGAGGTTATTTCGATGGAACTGCATATCGTAACGGTTGAAATGTTGAGGCTGTGAAGTTATACCAATTCGTTTTGAAAAGAACAGCACCCAATGCGACAGGCAGGTTAAATTAAAAAGACTTTGTGTAAGTCGTACCTGTGTTAAAATAAAACAAAAGAAACCGCCGCCACTTGTGTAAACCACCAACAGTTTGCATCTTGGTGAAAATTTATTTTATGACCTTCCTTGCTAAAACAACCGCCGGTATTTTTTTTGTTACCTCATTGCTCTCATTCAGCTCTACCGATTCCAAAGTTAAAAACGAACATTCCAGTCAGGCGGTCGTGCTGCAGCAAAATCCACCGCCCAAAATACAGGCTGCTATATTGCTCGATGTCAGCAACAGCATGGATGGCCTGATCGACCAGGCCAAAGCGCAATTGTGGAATATGGTAAGTGTAATGGGTAAGGCAAAATGCAATGAGGCAACACCGCAAATTGAAATTGCATTATACGAATATGGCAGGACCAATAATGATGTAAAAGAAGGTTATGTAAAACAGGTCAGCTCATTTACCACCGACCTTGACCAGCTTTCCCAACACCTGTTCAACCTTAAAACAAATGGTGGGCAGGAATATTGCGGCCATGTGATTTATTCTTCCATCAATGAATTAAACTGGGATACCGGTGCTGCTAATTACAAAGTCATTTTCATTGCAGGTAATGAGGATTTTTTGCAGGGTGATATTGCTTTTACAAAAGCCTGTGATGCTGCCAAACAAAAAGGGGTGATCGTAAACACCATATATTGTGGCAACAGGCTGAATGGAATAGCCGAACACTGGAACCTCGCCGGTGAATGTGGTAACGGCAGTTATACCAATATAAACCAGGACGCCAAACTGGATGAAATAGAAACGCCGTACGACAGCATGCTGTTTTCCCTGAATGAAAAACTGAATGGTACCTATATAAGTTATGGTTACAATGGAGCAGCCGGGTTAAGCGCACAAGCTAAGACGGATAAAATGAATTACGGCCTTAATAGATCGTCTGCTGCAAAGCGGATAGCAGTGAAAGGCAAAAAGAATTTATATAAAAACAGTAACTGGGATTTGGTAGATGCAGAAGCTGATGGCCGCATTGGTAGGATTGATATAAAAACACTGCCAGACAGCCTGCAAAAGAAAAGCCCGGAAGAACTAAAGCAAATAGTGAAAGTAAAAAGTGCAGAACGCAGTAATATCCAGCAACAAATAGCGGAGACCAGTACCCAAAGAGAAACCTATATTACCACGGAAAAGAAGAAAAATGCAGCAGCAAATAATACGGCAACTTTAGAAACGGAGATCGAAAGAATAATAAGGCAGCAAGCAAAAAGATTTAATATGCAGATTCAATAATCAGGCAGTTTGTTCTTTTTCTTTAAAAGCTCTTTTGTGAACAAACGAGTTGAAAAAACTAAGCAGCACACTGAACAGCATCGCATGCCAAAAGCTATCAATCTTAAAACCGGGAACAACGTTTTCGGCAATAAGAATGATAAAGGCATTTATTACAAAAAGAAACAGTCCGAGGGTAAGGATGGTAGCAGGCAGCGTAAGCAGTATTAATAAGGGTTTCACAAATGCGTCCAGCACAGCAAGCACTACCGCAACAATTAACGAAGTAATAATTGACTCCAGCCTGATACCTGGTAAGATGTACGCCAGTATAAAGGCATTGACGGTAGTAATCAATATTTTTAATAAAAATTTCATGCTTCTTTTTAAAAAGAAATAATTCCCGGAATAAAGATTGACGATTTTTTTCTAAATAACAACCAATTCGTAAAAATTTTCCGGCTGAAAATATTGCTTTGCCAACACCTGCAGTTCTTCTGCCGGAATGGTTTTGATGGTTTCAACAGAATGGTAAAAATATTTTTCATCGAGGTTGTTTAAAATAATATTTTTCCAGCGGCCGATAATATGGAAAGGTCCATCGAGGTCGCCTAAGATAATACCGATAAGATAATTTCTCACCAGCAGCAGTTCTTCTTCGTCTATCAGTTCTTCTCTCAGCAGTTTCATTTCTTTATAGATCTCTTCTACTGCAGCTTCACAAACATCTTTACCAGCTTCTGTACTGATCATCAGCGCAGTATCCTGCAAATGATTTTGTACATAACTGTGAATACCATACGTGTAGCCTTTTTCCTCACGAATATTGCTCATCAGCCTTGAACCAAAGTAACCGCCAAACACCGTATTCAACACCATCATTTTTGTAAAGTCGGGATGCTTTCGGTTGGGAAAATGGGTTGCCAGCCTGATAGCACCCTGCACCCCGATAGCATCGTTTTGTATGCGAAATTTTTTCTGCGCCGAAGCAAGCGGATGGTTTGTTGCCGGCTGCCCGTTCACAGGAGTTAAACTTAATTTCCCGAATTGTTTATTTAACTGTTCAAATAAATCGCCGGGCAGTTTGCCGGCTACAAAAATTACACAACTGCCATTTACATAATGCTGTTGAAAATGGGCTGTTACCTGCGCTGTCGTTAAGGCATCATAATCTTCCGCCCGGATGTACTTCCCATATGGATGGTCTTCTCCAAAGAGGTAGGCATCAATCAGGCGGTTGGCGACAAAATCGCATTTCTGTAAACTTACCGATAATTTTTGCTTGCTGTTTTGAATATAAGTGTTCAGCTCTTCCTCTTTGAAAGCGCTGTCAGTGATCATTTCTTTCATCACTGGCAATAGCTCGTGAAGGTATTTGCTAAGGGTGTGTAATGATAATACAGCGGTTTCATTGTGGCAGGTCCGGGTGCAAAAAGCGCCATAGTATTCAAAACACTCATTTATTTCAAAAGCTGACTTTGTGCTGGTGCCATTCTTAAGCAAATGGTTGGTGGCGGCAGCTACGGCATTGGCTTTTTCATAACTGTTACCGGCATAAAAAACCATTTCCATCTGCACCACTTCCTGTGAGCCGGCATCAATGGCATATACGGCAACACCGTTGTCTAATAAAATTTTTTGATAGGGCTTTAATTCTAAATTAAATTCAATGGCGTCTTTTATTACCGGCGCTTCCGTTCTGTTGAGCATTTATTTTATTTATTGTAATGAAGTATAGGTTTGGAAAATGTACGGGTGAGGTATTGAGCGTCACCTTATTTTATTTTTTTTTAATCAAGGGTTTCTACCAGCTTCGTTGCAATCCTGATCCCTTATTTTTTTTCAAAAGAAATTGTGATCTTCATTGTGCAACTTATAATTATCATCATTTAACCACCCATCAGCAACAAACAAAAAATGAAAACAACATGTTATTAATTGGCGTAATAGTAAAGTGTATTGCAGTTGTTTTCATCAAATATCAGCTTGCTTTCTTCTTTAATTTCATCAGCAGTTACCGCCTGGTACAAGCCAAGTTCTGCATTGATCAGGTCAGCATCACCCAACAGTTCATACATGGCAAGATTGGTGGCCCTGTTCACCAGGCTCATATCTTCAAAGGCCAGCATGCTTTCTGTTTTGTTCTTTACTTTTTGCAGTTCTTTTTCGCTGATACCTTCTTTTATCAGTTTATTTATTTCTTCGGTTACTGCAGCTTCCGCATCCATCATGCTTACCCCCTTTACCAGTTTTCCTTCAATGGCAAGCAATCCCGTATCGGTACTTCCTGTATGATGGCATTCAATATTGCTGAATAATTTTTTTTCTTTCACCAGCGCCTGGAATAAACGGGAAGATCCGCCGCCACTTAATATTTCTGTGATCAGCTCGGTTGCATAATATCTTTTATCCAGCCGGGAAACGATATGCCAGCATTTGTACAATGCATCCAGTGGCACATTGGCTTTCACTTCCATTGTACGTGGGGCCATTTGCTTTGGCTCCTGCGGAAGGTTGCGTTCATATTTGTTGCCGGGAGGAATTGGGCCGAACCATTTTTCGGCTAATATTTTTACAGCCTTACTGGTAACATTGCCTGCCACCACCAATATAGCATTTACCGGGGTATAGTGCTTAAAGAAAAAGTCTTTTACATCCTGCAGCCTGGCATCTTCCACATGTTTCAACTCTTTGCCGATCGTCATCCAGCGGTAAGGGTGGGTGGTATAGGCCAGTTCCCTTATTTTATGCCAAACATCTCCGTAAGGTTTATTGATATAGTGTTCTTTAAATTCTTCACACACCACTTTGCGCTGTACATCCAAACTTTTTTTACTGAAGGCGAGGCTCAGCATCCGGTCACTTTCGAGCCAAAAGACAGTCTCGATGTTTTCTACCGGAAGCTGGCAGTAATAGTTGGTGAGGTCATTGGTAGTAAAGGCATTGTTTTCGCCACCGGCCACCTGGAGCGGTTCGTCGTAACTGGGAATATGGATACTGCCACCAAACATCAGGTGTTCAAACAAGTGGGCAAAGCCCGTTTTATCGGGGTCTTCATCCCTGGCGCCTGCATCATAAATCACATTTACAACTGCCATGGGGGTGCTTTTATCTTCATGCACCAATACCCGCAATCCATTGCTGAGGGTAAACTTATCAAACTGGATCATGCGGCAAAGTTAAGGGAGCGGCTCATTGCCAATTTATGTTTTAAGATAAAAAAAGGAAAGTTACGGCAGGCCTTCACCCCGCAACGCAAATTTATTTACAGGATGCTTTTTGGTTTGATATGCAACTGTATTAATTCCCCGTTTCGGCGAACGACCAGCGAAATTCTTTCGTTCGTTGTTTGAAGCAGATTTTTATACTGCATAATATTGTTGGTAAAATTATTGCCTACTGCCACTAATATATCGTCTGCCTTCAGCCCTGCTTTCTCTGCTGGGGAATGTTCGGCAATATTATCAACAATTATATCTCCATCCAGGTAATATAACGACATACCCGTATAAGCATAGTCAAAAGCATCATTAAAATGCCCATTGGGCAGTAAATGAATTTCTCTTTTAGGATAGTTGAGTGTTAAATTGAACCGCCTTAAAAGATCGTTGCCCAGCAAACCTCCAACAAACGGATAGGAAGTAACATTGTAATCGTCCTGGAATAGATAAGTGGGTACATGCCTGAATTTATAACGGCCTATCTGCACTAATTTTATTACTGTCAGTCTCATTTCTAATTTCCCTCCCATTCCCTCGGCATGGGTTATCACCGGGTTTCGCCTGCTTAGTAAAATACTGCTGTCATGCGCAAAAATTTCACTCATCAAAAAACACAGCCCCGCACCTGTATCGAGGTAAAAATTAAAGTCAACTTCCCTTTTGTCTCTGATATGAAGATTTTGGATAGGCAAATTGGTAAACGCAGGCCTGATAACCGTTCCGCTCCGGGGATATTCATACTCGCCGGGACTGTACACTTCAATATCGGTGCTGTCAAAATCAATTTTAACAATATACCTGCTTAAAAAGCTATACCCAATTATGCCATCGATCTTTTCGCCATATACGCTGGTTAGTATCTCATAATTATTGATATGAAAATTAAGTTTGTCTATCGTTAGGCCAGGAAAATGCAACTGCTGGTTATATATATACCGAACTTTGTGGGCTATCCCCATACCGGTAATAGTGGTGTCAGATTGTCTGCCCTTTATGCCTAAACCAGCACAGGTAGTAGAGTCTAATGAAATGCCGCCGCTGCCCGTATCCAAAATAAAATTCAGTGTATCAGGGAAATTATTAAGCAGCGCCTGCACGATCATTACCCCACCGCTGTATTGTTTAAATCCAAAATGGGTGATCAGCTTTGCCTGGGGTAAGGGGGTTAATATTTCCTGTGTATTTCCTTTCAGCGATAATCCTGTAAAGAAAAATATGCAAATCAATTTATTCATATAAGCAATATGAAATAAATATACAACCTAATGAATGTACTTTTGTTAATAATTATTCAAACGGTTTTATGCAATTAAAAGACTTATACAAGAAAGCCCTCAATTTTGAAATGCTGTCCGTGGAGGAAGGCGTTTTTTTATTTGAACAGGCACCACTGTCAGAATTGATGTTTGTGGCCAATGAATTGAGAAAAAAACAAGTGCCCCATGGTAAAGTAACCTGGATCATTGACCGAAATTTAAATACCACCAATGTGTGTATTGCCAACTGTAAATTTTGTAATTTTTACAGGATACCCGGCCACCCCGATGCCTATATCACTGACATTGAAACGTATAAAAGAAAAATTGATGAAACCATCCGTTTCGGCGGCGAGCAATTGTTACTTCAGGGCGGCCATCACCCTGATCTTGGTTTAAGTTATTATGTCAGTCTTTTTAAGGAATTAAAAAATCTTTATCCCAATATTAAACTGCACACGCTGGGACCGCCTGAAGTAGCCCACATTACTAAACTGGAAAAAAGCACCCATCGCGAAGTATTGATTGCATTGAAGGAAGCTGGCCTGGACAGTCTGCCCGGTCCCGGAGCAGAAATACTAACGGACAGGGTAAGACGCCTGATAAGCAAGGGTAAATGCGGCAGCCAGGAATGGCTTGATGTAATGCAGGAGGCCCACAAACTGAATATTACCACTAGTGCCACCATGATGTTTGGGCATGTGGAAACCATAACAGAACGGTTTGAACATTTGGTGAAATTAAGAACGGTGCAAAGCCTAAAACCCGAAACTGCCAAAGGTTTTATTGCGTTTATACCCTGGACATTCCAGGATGTGGATACACTGCTGGCAAGGATCCGGGGGGTGCATAATTTAACCACGGCTGAAGAATACATCCGAATGATCGCCATGAGCCGCATTATGCTGACAAATATAAAAAACATCCAGGCAAGCTGGCTTACAGTAGGAAAGAAAACTGCTCAGCTTTGCCTCAATGCCGGGGCAAATGATTTTGGCAGTATCATGATTGAAGAAAATGTAGTAAGTGCTGCAGGCGCACCTCACCGCTTTACCAGCAAAGGAATACAGGATGCCATCAGGGAAGCCGGTTTTGAACCACAGTTGCGTAACCAGCAATATGAATTCAGGGCAACGCCACAGGTGATGGACGAGCAGGTAATAAATTATTGATCCTCCTCAGTAAACTTTTTTCAGAAGTCAGATGAATTACTATCGCTTAACTCCGGCTGTACCTGCAAATGGTAAGGCAAAGTTAAATTGGTCACTGCTACCTGCATTCACATCTATGTGGCATTAAATTTCGTTATTTAATCAAAGATGTGGAATGCAATATTTTTTTATACGCATCGTTTTCAAATTGTAAATACCCATAAAATGAATAACTCAGCAACAAAAAATCCGGCATCGCCGATCATGAAGGCAGTAAAAAACTTTTTCAATAGGCTGGTAAAATCTAACGAAGAATACCCCATCAAATATTATAAAAGAGACAAGCACGCTACCAAGGGAAGGCAGCAAATGTAAGCCAGTTTAAAATTTTACTTACCCACCCAAAATAATAAAGGCCTATACTTTTTGTATTGGCCTTTTAATTTACAGCCAACGGCGGGGGATACAAGGAACTTATACCGACTGTAAACCCTATGTAGTCCAATACAGCTTTAGGTCGGCATAATACCATCAAAGATTTACACATAGTCCTTCGGACTACTTAATAAATCAAGGTGGGATTAACAATTTTTACACAATAATTTGCCTTACTTTACGTTTATGCGTCATATTAATATGTTTTATCATGAAAAATAACAATAGTAAAACCAATGGTAGCCCTATATTCAGGGTATTCAGAAACCTTTTTAGCAGGTTAAAACAATCGCCGGATGTTTATCCTATCAAATTTTATATGAAAGGGAAGCGTGTTCGTCAAAGCCGGTACATTTATTTAGCCGATTAGAGAGATGGGGTAACCTTACATAATTTTTGCTGCCTTCGCCTTTTAGCGAAGGTTTTTTTGTGTTTTATATGCTTCTTCCCAGGCAAATTTTAAAAAATACCCTGAAAAGGGTATTGTCGCCTATGAACTTAACCTGTACATTTGTTCAGGTTTTTCATAGGATATTGGATTTTAAAGCGGGGCTGGATTTTTATCCTGGCCCCTTTTTTATGTTGCCAGCAGGTTAGTAAACAGGCTGGGTTACTTTTAAAAAAGCAATGGTTTCCTGTAAAACTTCTTCCATTGCTGCAGGCAGGGTGGTTAGTATCCAGGGATGCTTCCTGTCGAAAACATGATTGCTCTCCACAATGAATAATGCCGCGGCAGGTTGCCATTCTTTTAACTGGCATGCGTTTTCAAGTGGTACAGAAATGTCGTGAGCACCATGGCATACCAGCAGTGGAATACGAAGTTGTTTAATGGCTTTTTCAATATCCAGTCTTGACGCATGCTTTTCATAATCTTCATACAACTGGTAATACAAGGGCATTTGCTGGTTGGTACGGGTGTTTGTATAATAATCCACGCCCCGTTCTTTCCAGGCTTTCATTTTTTCTGCCGGCCAGTTGCCCCAGGGTGTTTTGCATTCATGAATGCCTGCCCAGGTAACGAGTTTTTTTATCCGGCTGTCTTCTACGGCAAAAAGTATTGCAATACCAGCCCCCATGCTGTGCCCGGTGAGATAAATATTATCGGGGTCTATTACAGCGTAGTAAGGGTTGTTCTGATCAGCAATCCAATTTGTTACCAGCAACAGGTCGTCTAATTGTTTGGTATAATTGTTATTCCCAAACGCTTCCAGATCAGCAAACTCCTCCGGATGCTCCGGTGTAGTGCCGTTGTGGGAGAAATTAAATTTCACCAGTACAAAACCAGCATTGGCAATGACAGTTGCCACCAGGTCAAAATTACCCCAGTCTTTAAAACCATTAAAGCCGTGGGCATACATAACAACCGGCAATTTGTTTTCACTGTCATTGTAAAAAATATCCAGGCCAATGGGTTTGCCATTGGCTCCCGGCAATACTATATTTTTAACGCGGTTCATACAATAATTTCTTTTGAAATGAAAAATCAGCGAAAAGCAATGCAGCAGGCAGCCGCTTTATTTTATAATCGCTTATCTTCAATCTCAAGTTACGATAAATCAAAAAATGGCAACAATAAAAAATATCATTTTCGATCTGGGCGGTGTATTGCTGGATATTGATTACTACAAGACTTCCCATGCGTTCAAAGAACTGGGGGTTAAAAAGTTTGATGATCTTTACTCCCAGGCCGCGGCAAATGAACTGTTTGAAGCATTGGAAACCGGTAATATTTCCGAAAAAAAATTTTACGCAGCGATGCAGGAATATTGTATGCCGGGTACAGTTTACCAACAGGTACAAACGGCGTGGAATGCAATGCTGCTCAGCTTTAGAAAAGAAAGTGTTGCTTTTTTGTCATTACTCAAAGAAAAGTATAACCTGTTTTTACTAAGCAATACCAACAGCATTCACCTGCCCGAATTCAATGAAATATACAGCAGGGAAATTGGCGGGCCTATTTTTGACGATCACTTTATTAAAAGCTATTATTCCCATCTCATTCACATGCGCAAGCCATACGGTTCCACTTACCAGTTTGTATTGGATGATGCCGGCATTCTGGCAGGAGAAACACTGTTTATCGATGACTCTTATAAAAATATTGACGGGGCAAAAGCAGTAGGGATCCAAACACATTTATTACTGCCGGAAGAAAAAATTGAATCCCTTGATTTGTAACCAGCGAAGCCTGGATTTTTGAAAACAAAGCAATTGATATTTTAAATAAGAAGGAGCGAATCCCCATGAATTATGAACCATCAACCATGAACTATTTCACCTCCTCAAAATCAATATAGTCATCATTCCTGCTTTTGGGGGCAGGGGTGGTAGTTTCGGAATAATTTGTTTGCTGCCGGGCGGCTTGCTGCTGGCTCATCTTTTCCTGCATTTGCTGGCTCATATCGGTAAACTGCTTCTTAACCTGCTTTGTGGTTTTAGCAACAGGTATGATAAAGTCAAAAATCAGTTTGTACAAAATGTACAGCGCAAAAAGCTCGAAGGCGAGTCTAAAAAAGTTCATCCCGCAAAGGTATAAATTGATTGGCAGCCATGCTGTTAATATTTAGCAATAATATAAACTGCTTTTTAGCCTAAAAAGCCACTCTGTTTTGGACGTTAACTATTTGTTACATACATTTGCTCTCGGAAAAAAGAAACAGATGAAGGGAACGAGGACGTTCCCTTCTTTTTTTACAATGATTCAGACAACACCCATACAGTCAACAGAAGCATTAATTGAAAAATTAATTGAAGGCAATGAGGATATTTTTTTGGTCTCTGTCCGCATAAAGCCCACTAACAATATAAAAGTGTTTTTGGACGCTGACAGCGGTTTGAGTATTGAAAAGTGTATCAAAATTAACCGGGCCTTATACAAAACAATCGAAGAGGAAGCCTGGTACCCGGATGGTAATTTTTCACTGGAGGTATCCAGCCCTGGCGTGGATGAGCCGCTGAAAATGTTTCGCCAGTACAAAAAAAATGTTGGCCGCAAACTGGAAGTAACTTTTACAGACGAATCAAAACTAGAGGGAAAGTTGCTGAGTACAGATGAAAATGGGATTCAACTGGAATACACAGAAGGTAAAAATAAAAAAGCAGTAACAATAATAAAAGATATTGCTTTTAGCGAAATAAAACAGGCAATTGTATTGATATCCTTTTAATTATATAACAAAAATCCCCTGCCGGCGGGGTATAAAGTGTGGCTGGTAAGGTATATGGCACGTATTAATTTAATTGATTCCTTCCAGGAATTTAAAGATGCAGAAAACATAGATCGTCCTACGTTGATGAAAGTGATGGAGGATGTTTTTAAAACACTGATCCGTAAAAAATATGGCAGTGATGAACAGTTTGATGTGATCGTAAATGACCAGAAAGGTGATTTGGAAATTTTCCGTCGCCGCACGATTGTTGACAACGACGATGTGTACAATACCCTTACGGAAATTGAATACAAAGATGCCATCAAAATTGAACCCGATTACCAGGTGGGTGAAGAGTTGTACGAGGAAGTGGACATCCAGAAAGAATTTGGCCGCAGGGCAATACTGGCAGGCAAACAAACACTGGCCAGCAGGATCAACGATTTAAAGAAAAATTTATTAATAAAAAAATACGAAGACCGGGTAGGCGAAATAGTAAGCGGAGAAGTGTACCAGGTTTGGAAGAAAGAAGTTTTATTGCTCGATGAAGAAGGTAATGAAATGATCTTACCCAAATCAGAACAAATACCTTCCGATTATTTTAAGAAAGGGGAAAATGTGAGGGGGGTGGTAAAAAAAGTGGAACTGAAGAACAACCAGGCGGTAATTGTTATTTCAAGAACAAGTCCTTCCTTCCTGGAAAAATTATTGGAAATAGAAGTGCCTGAAATATTTGATGGCCTTATTGTCGTTAAGAAAATTGTAAGGGATCCGGGTGAAAGGGCTAAAATTGCAGTGGAAAGTTTTGACGACCGGATAGACCCGGTAGGAGCCTGTGTGGGAATGAAAGGCAGCCGTATTCATGGTATCGTAAGAGAACTGAAAAATGAGAATATTGATGTGATCAACTGGACCAGCAATATTCAGTTATTGATCCAGCGTTCACTGACACCTGCAAAAATCACCAGTATTGATATTGATGATGAAAAGAAACATGCTACGGTGTACCTCAAACCAGACCAGGTTTCTCTCGCCATTGGAAGACGGGGGGTTAATATTAAACTGGCCTGTGAATTGACAGGATACGAAATTGATGTGTTCAGGGATAATGAAGGCGAAGTAGATGAATTTGATATTGACCTGGAAGAATTCAGCGATGAAATAGAACCATGGGTAATTGAAGCCCTCAAAAAAGTAGGTTGTGATACGGCAAGGTCTGTGTTGGAATTAAATGCAGAAGAACTGGAACGCAGAACGGATCTGGAAAAAGAAACAATTGCAGATGTACTGAGAATATTAAAAGAAGAATTTGAAAAGGAATAAGAAACATTGAACTCAGTAAGTAACAGGATTTTATAATTATAACGGAATACAACGTCTCCCGGGAGATCAAGGTACAAAACACGAATGTCAGAAGTAGCAACAAATACACCCAGATTAATGGCGGCGGCCAAAGAGTTTAATATTGGTAAGGATACCCTTATTGAATTTTTGGAATCAAAAGGTTTCAGCAATGAAGACCTGAAACCAACTGCCAAGCTCACGGAACAGATGTACCGGGTGCTTCAGTCAGAGTTTCAGCAGGATAAAGTAGCCAAGCAAAATGCTGAAAAAATTGAATTGACAAAGGGTTCAGCAGCAGCAGAACCTAAAAAGAAAAGGGACGAAGAAGACCTTTCTTTCAAGAAAAAAGAAACAGTAGTACCGCCACCTCCACCTCCGCCGCCTGTTGTGGTTGCGGAGCCGGCTCCTGTTATTCCTCCTGCCCCGGTGGCACAGCCACCTGTTGAAGTGGTTGCCGAGGAAAAGCCTGCTGTTGTAAAACCTGAGGCGGAAGAAAAAAAGCCAGCACTTACTAAAATAGATGCGCCGGAACTGGAAGCACCAAGAGTAGTGACCAAGATTGACCTGGATAGCATTGATTCTTCTACCAGGCCAAAAAAATCTACCAAAAAGGCAGAAGAAATAGTACAGCCGGAAGCGAAAAAAGAAGCAGAGAAAGCTGAAAAAATTGTGCCGGTTCCCGCCCCTGAGATAATACCAGAAGTAATTGCTGAAGAACCAAAAGTTGATGCACCTGCAACCATTGAAAATATAAAAGCGGACAGGTTAGAGGGACCTAAAATTTTAGGAAAAATCGAATTGCCTGTTGACAACGATACCAGGCCTAAAAAGGACAGTGAAGATAAGCATAAGCGCAAGCGTATTCCTGTGCAAAGAAAAGGTGGAGGTGCTCCTCCGCCCCCGGGAACACAAGCTCCCGGCAGTCATCCTCCAAGGCAGGGTGGTGGATTTGATCCAAACAGGAACAGGCCAGGTGGTGGAACACCCGGAGGCTTTAACCGGCCGGCTGGTCCGGGCCAGGGACAAGGACAGGGAAGGTTTAATAACCGGCCTGCGGCACCTGCAAGGAGGGAAGACAAAGAAATCGACGCAAAAGAGATCCAGGATAAAATAAAAGAAACACAGGCCAAATTATCCGGCGGCGGTGGGAGGGGTAAAAGCCTCAAAGCCAAATACCGTAAGGCTAAAAGGGATGAGCAGGCAGAACAAAGGGGTGGAGACGGTGAAGGACCCAATAAACTGCAGGTGACAGAATTTATCTCTGTAAGTGAGCTGGCCAACCTGATGGACGTGAGCTTTGCTGATGTGATCAGTAAGTGTATGAACCTGGGTATCATGGTTTCCATTAACCAGCGTTTAGAGGCTGATGTTATTGAACTGGTTGCAAGCGAATTTAATTACGAAGTGGAATTTATTGGTGTGGAAGATGCTGCCGGTTTAGAGGAAGACGATGAGGATGACAATGAAGAGGATCAAAAGCCAAGAGCACCGATTGTCACCATCATGGGTCACGTAGATCATGGTAAAACATCATTGCTCGATCATATCAGGAATACGAATGTAATTGCAGGTGAAGCTGGTGGTATCACGCAGCATATTGGTGCCTATGAGGTTACTTTAAAAGAAGGAAGGCATATTACTTTCCTTGATACTCCGGGTCACGAAGCCTTTACGGCGATGAGGGCAAGGGGTGCAAAGGTTACCGATATCGCCGTTATTGTAGTGGCAGCAGATGATGCGGTAATGCCACAAACAAAAGAGGCTATTTCGCATGCCCAGGCGGCCAATGTACCCATGATATTTGCAATCAATAAAATTGACCGGGATGGCTCTAATCCTGAAAAGATTAAAGAACAACTGGCATCGATGAATATATTGGTAGAAAGCTGGGGTGGTAAATACCAAAGCCAGGAAATAAGTGCCAAGCAGGGATTGAACATAGACCTGTTGCTGGAAAAAATATTACTGGAAGCAGATATTTTAGAGTTGAAAGCTAACCCCGAAAAGGCTGCCAACGGAACCGTTATTGAAGCGTCGCTTGATAAGGGCCGTGGTTATGTTGCTACGATACTGGTACAAAATGGCACCCTTAAACAGGGAGATATGATTGTATCGGGTCAAAATTTTGGTAAGGTAAAAGCAATGTACAATGAGCGTAACCAGCGTACGGATATCGCACCTCCATCCACCCCGGTTTTAATTTTAGGATTGAATGGTGCACCGCAAGCGGGAGAAACATTTAAGGTTTATGCTGATGAAAGTGAAGCAAGAGAGAAAGCATACCAGCGTGGCCAGATACTGAGAGAGCAGGGTATGAGGGCGAAGAAACACATTACTTTGGATGAAATTGGCCGTCGTTTGGCATTGGGTAACTTTAAAGAACTGAATGTAATTATTAAAGGTGATGTGGACGGTTCTGTAGAAGCACTGAGTGATTCATTGCAGAAACTGAGTACAGAAGAAATAGTGGTGAAGGTAATTCACAAGGCAGTTGGTGCCATTACAGAGAGCGATGTTACTTTGGCCAATGCATCTGATGCCATTATCATTGGCTTTAATGTACGTCCTTCCATACAGGCAGCAAGACTTGCTGAAGCTGAGTCAATACAGATCAAATTGTACTCTATCATCTACAACGCCATCGAAGAGATCAGGAGTGCAATGGAAGGGATGCTTGAACCGGGCGTTGAAGAGAAGATACTGGCCAATGTTGAGATCAAAGAAATGTACAAATTTGATAAAGCTACCGTTGCAGGTTGTATCGTACTGGAAGGTAAAATTGCCAGGAACAGCCGCATCCGTTTGGTAAGGGATGGCATCGTGATCTTCACGGGTGAGCTGGGAAGTTTGAAACGTTACAAAGATGATGTGAAAGAAGTGACCAATAATATGGAATGCGGGCTCACCATTAAAAATTATGCAAACATCCAGGTGGGAGATATTGTAGAAGCTTTTGAAGAAGTGGAAGTGAAGCGGACATTGTAATGATCGTGAATGGTCAATGCTGAGTGGTCAATATTTAAACACCAACCATTCAACGGGTTGATCAAATTTTAAGTTCAATATTGACCATTGACCATTCACCACTACAAAAATTTGTTAATAAAGCAGGCAGATGATTTCATCGTATTTTATCTGCCTTATTTTTGAAAATAATTTTTTAAATGAAACGAATTTTCTCCCTTCTTTTTTTCTCTTTCTTATTCTTTAATGCATTTGCCCAACCAAAGAAAATACAGGCAGATAAAATTGTTGCCGTGGTAGGCGATAAGATCGTATTAAAAAGCGACATCGATAATACCATCCTGGATATGCAGCGCCAGGGGGTAGAAGTGCCAACCAATGCAAAATGCCTCTCCCTGGAGCAGGCAATGGGTATCAAGGCGCTTGTACTGCAGGCAGAAAAGGATTCATTACCAATATCTGATGAGGAAATAACCGCAGATATCGACAACCAAATACGGGGTTTTATCAATGCGTATGGCTCAAAGGAAGAATTGGAAAGGATTTCCGGGAGGACATTATACCAGTTAAAAGAAGATTTTAAAGATGGTTTCCGTGAAAGAAAACTGGCTGGTTTAATGCGGAATAAAATTGTGGATGGGGTACGGATCACACCCAATGAGGTTAAGGCGTATTTTGACCGGATACCCAAAGACAGCCTGGCTTTTTATGAAAGTGAACTGGAGATTGGCCAGATCGTGGTATATTCCAAGGCAGGGCGGGATGCGGAAGAATATTGTATGGAACAGTTAAAAGATTTTAAACAGCAGCTTGAAAGCGGGAAAAAAGATTTTTGCACGCTGGCAGCCTTGTATTCAGAAGATCCGGGCAGTAAAGACAAATGCGGTAAATATGAATTGAACAGGAATGAAAAACAATGGGACCCTACTTTTTTAGCAAAAGCATTTTCTTTAAAAGAAGGCCAGGTATCCACCCCTTTTAAAAGCAAGTTTGGCTATCACATTATACAAATGGTAAACCGTGCGGGCGATGATGCGGTAGTAAGGCATATCCTCAAAATTCCTCAGGTAACAAAGACAGAAACAACCGCCTCTAAACAAAAGCTCGACTCTGTAAGATCTAAACTGATTGCCGGTACGATTCAGTTTGGAGAGGCAGTTTCCAAATACAGCGAAGATGAAGGAAGCAAGTTTACCGGTGGTAGAAAGTCGAATGCAGAGGGCAGTACTTACATTACCATCGACCAGTTAGATAAGGACATGGTGGTAATGATGAGAAATTTGAACGTGGGGGAATATTCACAGCCAACAGAATTTGCAGATGAAAGAAATAAACGGGGTGTACGGGTTGTTTACCTTTTAAGCAGGAGTGAGCCACACAGGGAAAATGTAAAAGACGATTACAGCAAAATTGCCCAGCGGGCTTTGGAAGAAAAAAAGAACAACACCCTGGAAAAATGGTTCACAGAAAAAATACCTACTTACTATATTAAGATCGACGAAGAGTATAAAACATGTGATGAAATGCAAAAATGGACGAGCATCGCCAAGGAAACAGTTCAAAACTGATCTTATTACATAATTTACACAAAGGCGTTCCTGTAGTAATAGCAGGAACGCTTTATTTTTGCACTTGTACTGAGATACAAACGAAGTATCGGGATGACATAAAAAACCGGGATGATAAAAAAGAAATATTTTGATAGAGAAAAAAAAATTTAAACAGGAACAAAAAACGGTACTGGTAGGGCTGGTAACTGCAGAACAAACAGAACTGCAGCTAAAAGACTATCTGGATGAACTGGCATTTTTAGCAGAAACAGCCGGGGTAACAGCCGTAAAAAGATTTACCCAAAAACTGCCACACCCCGATAGCCGCACATTTGTAGGCAAGGGCAAACTGGAGGAGATAAAAAAATTTGTTACCATGCAGCCAGATGTGGACCTGGTGGTTTTTGATGACGAACTCACCGGGTCTCAAATTCAAAACATAGAAAAAGAGCTGGGAGTAAAAACAATCGACCGCAGTGACCTGATCCTCGATATTTTTGCCAGCCGTGCCAAATCGGCCCAGGCAAAAACGCAAGTGGAACTGGCGCAATATCAATATATTTTACCCCGCCTGAAAGGTATGTGGAAACACCTGGAAAGGCAGGGCGGTGGCGTTGGCACAAGAGGGCCGGGTGAAACAGAAATTGAAACCGACCGTCGTATAGTAAAAGACAAAATCACTTTATTACGTAAACGCTTAGCCGAAATTGACAAGCAATCATTTACCCAAAGAAAAGAAAGGGGTGAATTTATACGTGTATCGCTGGTGGGTTATACCAATGTAGGAAAATCGACCCTGATGAACCTGTTGAGTAAAAGTGACGTGTTTGCAGAAAATAAATTATTCGCAACACTGGACACCACTACCAGAAAGGTGGTATTTGAACAAACGCCTTTCCTGCTCAGTGATACGGTAGGGTTTATCCGCAAGCTGCCACATCATTTGGTAGAGAGTTTTAAAAGTACGCTGGATGAAGTAAGGGAAGCGGATATATTGCTGCATGTGGTGGATATGAGTCATCCGCAATTTGAAGAGCAGTTGAAAGTGGTGAATAAAACCCTGTCAGAATTAGGCGCCGGCGAAAAGCCCACCGTTACCATCTTTAATAAAATGGATAAATACGAGGCAGAAGCTTTTGATCAATGGCTTGAACCAGCGGTAAAACAAGACATACTCAACGATCTGAAAGCCAGGTGGCAAAATGAAACGAAGGGAAACTGTGTTTTTGTTTCTGCCGTTGAAAAAACAAATATGGATCAGTTGAAGCAAACCATACTGAATAAAGTGCGGGACATGTACCAGATACGATACCCCTACCGGGCGGAGTTTTTTTATTGATAACACGAATTTTTAATGGGCGATCTCAAAGCATATACCTGGCATAAGCTGGCAGATAGCGCAGCAGAATTGCCCTTTAATGAAAACAGCCTGTTGCAGACGGAAGTGGCCGATAAAAAAATCTGCCTTTCAAAAAAAGACGGAATAATAAAAGCCTGCATAGCTAAATGCCCCCATGCAGGCGGTGTATTGGCCGATGGTTATATAGACCCTTTAGGCAATATAGTCTGTCCACTACACCGTTACCGCTTTGATATGCAGAATGGCAGAAACACAAGCGGGGAAGGCTATTTTTTAAAAACCTTCCCGGTTGAAATAAGGGAAAATGGCGTATTTGTTGGCTTTGAAGAAAATAACTTGTTCAATTGGTTGAAATAACCGCTTATTTATTTTGCCAAAAAATAAAAAGCCTTATTTTTGCCGCCCATTCCTTAGTTGTAGTTTTTCATTGCGACGAAGGAGTAATTGAAAAACATCCCGCCATGGTGGGACAGTTTAAATAAGATTCCTCCTTAGCTCAGTTGGTTAGAGCATCTGACTGTTAATCAGAGGGTCGCCCGTTCAAGTCGGGCAGGGGGAGCAGAGATAGTAAAGGGTTTCAAGCAATTGGAACCCTTTATTATTATACTCATTCCTACACACAGCTTTATTAAACATCTAAATCTTGGTTAGAATATTATTACTATAACGGTTTAATCAATGGGAGTGAGGTAAGCGTAGCCATATTTTAATTACCGTTAATATAATTTATTTAACTCTATTTTAGCTATCTACCTATCTACACACAAGTGAAAAGAGAGCAGCGGAGACAATTGAAATTAAGCTACAATGGCAGAAATAAAATGAGGATGTTAAAACCTGCTTTTTTTAAATTGTTAACTTAAAAAATAGCTGCGTTTTTTAATTGTAGTATGAAATAAAATAGTAGATGAAAACCTGCGTCTTTTTTTATAAGCCGTTGATGTTAATGACAGTAAAAAAATTGTCGCAAAGCCGGATTAAAGCAAACATGCGTATATTACAGAGTTGGTGGCAAGCTAGTTACAGACCAAATAGGGGCGACGTTTTTCTCGAAGTTTGTAAACTCAATCTTTCAGTTTTCTTTTCGGAGTTGATACACAAATTTTATTCGA